>Ga0134071_10000152_pt1 | contig 19977 bp, 19 predicted proteins | sample 15_taG_27_FD_94466 | JGI IMG/M metagenome (GOLD analysis project Ga0134071, IMG submission 94466) | Grasslands soil microbial communities from the Angelo Coastal Reserve, California, USA - 15_D_Rain_40cm_5_09082015 | ecosystem: Environmental > Terrestrial > Soil > Grasslands ...
AGGCGGATGGGATGACGTTTGCTGGTATTCCTATTCCATTGTCTTCGACCCTCACAATGTAAGTTCCTGGCCCATCCAGGGGCCCGGATTCGTGGGATAATCGCACATAGATGTCAGGAGGAATTCCACCTGTCTCACAGGCGTCGAGGGAATTCTCCACAAGCTCACGAATCGTTGAGTATATGGATCTCGACGGGCTTGTGAACCCTGCGATGTCTCGGTTGCGATAGAAGAAGTCGGCGGCGCTTATTTCTTGGAAGACCTCGGCCACTGTCATAGGGCCCAGTCCGCGAGGTCCGTTTTGATCATGGTTTCTTTGCTGTGGGCACTTGGCCTTCCCACAGTCCTAAAGCTTTCTCCTTCTTGATTTCCTGTCGTCTTCTTCTAAGGAACTTGTATACTGTTCCGTGTTGTCGGCCCTTGATCAGTTTTTCTAGCGCATCTTTGGCCATAGAAACTGCTTCATAGCCACCGATTATCGATACTGTGTGTCCGCTGACGGAGATTGCAGCTCCCGTTAGTTCTTCGAGAATTCTCCTAGTTTTTCCTTCTTTGCCAATGATTCGGCCATCAACTCTTCGAATCTCTGCTTCATTCTTGCCGAAAAAGTCGTGAAGATCGATAATGTCCAGTGCGGTGTCCTCGTTGAAGAGTCTGAAGGCTCGTTCTGGAGAAAAACCTCTTCCAATCGCGAGAACGATGTCTTTTGCTTGAAGGGCTCCTGAGGGATCGGGCGCATTCGGCTTCACTCCAATTTCGACAGCGCCGGAAGGGCTGTCTATTTTGAGATCCACGAACAGCCTCTCTTCGATGGTTGACTTCACGGTTCCGCCGAGGCCAACAAGTACTCCTACCCTGTCCTTCGGAATCATGGCCGTCATTCTCGTCTCAGCCAATTGTTATCGAGCTCCTATGATCCTCGTTGGAGATTGCGTTCTGACGTTCAGGCCGGCAAAATAGTGATTGATGTTCTCGATATCTCTTTCGAGGAATGCTCGAGCCTCAGGGTGCTCCGTTGTCACTGCTTGCCCGAAGTCAATCAGGACCGGGTATCCGTCTGGTATCATGATATTGTACTCGCTAAGGTCGCCGTGGACGAGTTTCGCTTTATCGTACAGTTGCTTGATTAACTCGATGATTTTCTTGTACCAATCCGCTGCGGCCTGAAGCCTCACTTCCCTAAGGACTGGAGCGGGAATTCCATCTTTCCCGATAAATCCGAGAATCAGAACGTTCTTCTCCACATGGATTGGCTTCGGAACGGATATTCCTGCCTGATCTGCCAGCTCGAGGTTCTTGAACTCTTTCGACGCCCATTGGTCAACAAGAGATATCGTATCATGGGGAACATCCTTGAACCGAGGATCTCCCTGGATGTACTTCAATCGGCCGTGTCGGAATATGTTGGATGTGGTGAGGAAGATCTTCACAGCTACTTCCTTGTCCTTCGTGTCGATCCCATGATAGATCTTGCTCTCCTTTCCCGATTTCATAGCACCATGAAGTTCTTTCAAGATACCAGTATTCAGCATCTTGAGAACCGTCATTATTGTTCGTCGATCAAAGACCTCTTCGAGCGATTCTGTGTCCTCACTCCACTTTATCCTCACCCTGCGTTCTCTGTCGTACCGGACCTCGCGCCGTCGAACATTCTCGTCGACCTTGTCGCTCAAACATAGCCAGCTTTTCTAGATAGTCCTACGAGGAGATCTACCGCATTACAAATTGATTAGTTCGGCATTCGATCCGAGTCGGTCCGTTCTCGAATGGACCCATTCCGATCCGTTGAATTGAATTGGCACGCGCATCGCGGATCTCCCTCCGAACCTGTGGCGCTATCAACACGTTAGCTTGTCCTGATCAATACATGATATTGTCATATTCTTCCCCGGAAGCCATTTTCGAAGCTATTGCAAAGTCTTAAATTAACTACGAGGCGCAAATTAGCCCTTCTAACGAGATACCTTGGCAGAAGAGAAGTTATTCGTCCGAAAAGCAACGGGACTCGTCCGTGAAATAGGAGCCGTAACCGCTGTAATTATTGTCCTGGCTAACACGATAGGACTCGGTTGGCAAAAGAGGGTCTTCCAGTACACGGGTAAAGCACCGCTTCCCGAAAACATGTACTTTGCAGGTATTCCGCCTATGGCGATGGCTTTCATCATCGGCGGCATCGCCATACTGCTCTCGGTCTTGGCGGTTTCGGTTCTTTCCGCAGCGATGCCCCGTTCAGGTGGCGGCTACGTCGTGATATCCCGAGTCCTGGGACCTGTGTGGGGTTTTCTGGGCGCTTGGCTCGAGTTTCTTAGTATTGCATGGTCTTTCGGAATCATTGCGGTGGCGGTCTTTGAAGGGCTCTACTTCATCATGGGTCCAATAGCATTCGGACTAAATTTCACGACACCGGGTGGTATTCCACAGGATGTTTTCCTGTTCTTGGTCGGCATCGTTCTTGTCGTGGTGTTCACCGTCATAGGCGTGTTCGGCATCAAACTCACAGGGTTGCTTCTACAGGGGATGTTTTGGATTCCTGCAGTGTTGACTTTCTACGTTTTTGGCCTTCTCAGTCAAGCTACCACCGCAAATGTTCAGCTCGGTATGACGAATGTCCTTGGACATGCTCCTGGCGACTATGTGACTGCGGCATTGAACCAGGGGCTGGATGCCAAGGGTATGAGTGCAGGAGGGTATGTCGGAGCAGTTCAAACGGCCCTGATCGGTGCCTATTTTGCCTACATAGGCTATGCCGCGTCGACATTTGTTGCTGGCGAGATAAAAGAGGCGAACAAGTCCCTCCCCAGAACTCTGATTCTGGCTTCGCTTCTCATCATCGCTCTCTACGTGAGCATTTCTTTGGTGGCAGCCAACGCTATCAAGGGTATTGCACCAGCGACCGTCAATGGGAACACGTACTCTTTGCTTTCGGCATGGAGCTACCTATCATATGGAGGAGGAAGCCTATCACCTGGCCTTCCAAATGTATCTCTCTGGACGACAACATTAGCTGGATTGACCGGCAATGCAATCGGTTTGGGAGGGGCTAACTTCTTGCTCGTTGTCTTCGGGGTCCTCTGGATCGCTAACGACATTCCCCCATTTATTCTAACAGGATCTAGGATACTTTTTGCAATGTCTTTTGATCGCGTCCTCCCAACACGTCTCTCTAATATCAACGACCGGTTCCATTCGCCAATTAACGCTGTGATCATAACAGGCGTCATCGCAATCCTTGGATGCTTCTCTGAGTCAGGGATCTTGGATGTAGGACATACTCTAAACCAGGGCGGAAATACGCTGATCAGCAACGTTCTTGGTAGCGGAGGTGGAGTCCAGATTACAGATTTCTACGACTCCTTCTTCTTCACCCTATTTACCCTCTCGTTGGTCATCTTACCCTTGAGGGCGAGCAGACGTCAGATTTTCGAAACCGCGCCCTACAAACCCGGCGGAAAGTGGGGAATGGTCCTCATCGGCATAGGAGGATTTGCCGCCAATCTGGTGGTGGACTACTTCTTCGCCGTCGCGCCAGGAGGCGATTTCGGGCTTGGCTCCATAAACTGGTCGTCGCCTACACTCTTCAATGATCTATTTGCGGTGATCTTCACAATCATTGTGGCCGTTCTAGGGATAGTAGTCTTCTTCGTTCATAGGAACCGTCGCGGCATCAACTACTCGACGATCTTCGCCCAAATCCCACCTGAATAGCAAATAGGGGGAGGTTCTCCGTCGAGAAGGCCTTCCCCGAGGCGATGATCCATCCTAGTTCGACACGTGATTGATGGCGCAGAAAGCGGGGATCTTCTTATGTGCAACGATTGTTCCCAAATCTAGAGCTTGAAGTCATCAACTCCGAGCGAATCTGCAGTAGATCTATTCGAGTCAAGGCTGATTCGAGGCGGTACTCGTCTAATAGCTGACCTAACAGAGTTTTTCAGGGATTACCGAGTTGACGACACGACTTTCACCATCTATGCCAAAGGAGCTACTAGAAACAAGGGCTTCCTCTTGTCTAGATTTCTTGCCTGGACCGTTCTTCCAAACTATTCTGTTTCGCTGTTCTGCGTAGATGAAGGAAGTGCCCTTCTCACAACTGAGAAGGTCCGGAAAAGCGTAGATACCGTAGCGAGGATCATAAAGGATGAGGATCTGAAGTGGGCGTGGCTGGTTTTCTTCTCCGACAGGGATTTCCCACCTCCGATTGTGTCATTCATCTCGAGGTATGATAAGAGGGAGCTCGGACTTGCAGCGGCAAGCACATCTTCTCGTCAGGTTGTCCTGAGCAATAATCAAGTTGGACGCAGCATAGGAAAACAATTGAAACTAAGAAAAACCATAGGGTCAAACCGTACATGGAAAAACTAACCAAGACCCAAGTTTCGATTCTTGCATCGTATAGCATGCCCTTGGTTCTTCTCTCATCGTTCGCGATCAACGCTCTATTGGTCACCTTCCACATTTCTGGGGGAACCCTGAGGCTTGTGCTTCTCGCAGGATCGTTTCCCATCGGCTTCGTACTTGGTCGTCTAATCTATACCAGACGGTCTCATGTTGAAATCCAATTCGACAACTCCAGCTTTCGTGTGATCAAGGGATCGAAGGAAGTTGTAACCGGTTTTTGGAGGAACTATAGGATGGTGTCCCTCGTACTTGATCAGTTTGGGAAGCCAAACCTTCGACTCTACAAGACGAAAGGAGGCGATCATGTGGATCTGCCGATCTCACGCACCAACGCAGAGCCTCAGCGATTTCGAGACTATGCCCAGTCCCTCGTGGATGGCCGAAGTCCAAGAGGAGCTAGCCTTCAAGCCGCTGAAGTCGCTTAGCTTTTCCACCCTCTAACTCGATAATGTAGGCCTTGAGGATGCCTTCTGAATACTCGCTTCCGGGATTGATGCATTGGGTCCTACCGATCTTCACGAGACCGGGGCTCTCGTGTATGTGGCCGTGAAGCCCTAAGAGGGGTTGGTACTTTTCGATGACTTTACGAACTGATGTGGATCCCACTGGAATGAATGCGGGTCTTCCTCCCTCATAGACTGGCCGGAGCGTGGCGTCAAGTTTCGGAGCCATGTCAATGGTGGAATTGTAAGGGGGCACGTGAAAGCAGAAGCACGATGTCTCAACAGACTTCAGTTGTGATACTGTTTTCTCCAATTTTTCCAAGAGTTGTTCTTCAGTGCATTCTCGTGGGCTGTGCCATGGAGTTGGATTTGACCAACCAACGCATGCCCCCTCGTGGAGATCATCGAAATGGACAACCGATTCCTCTGCAAAGACTACATTCGCAGAATTCTTTAGAACATCGTCGAGAACGAACTTATCGTCATTTCCCGGATGTATGATGACCTTTGCATCCGGAGCTTTCTTTGAGATTAGAGCAAGCCAGTCTCTTACCATCTCGACCTCCAAGTCCTCGAAGACCTTTTCGACATACTCTTGATCATGGCTTAGCTTTTCGACCTCGGTACTTGAACAAACATAGGGGAGGTAACAGTGTTGGCGAATTTGCTTCTTGAGGTCGGGAAGACCCTCCTCCGAAATTTTCATCTGTTTGCCCAAGAAGTTAGCTGTGTAACCAACTTCAGGCTCACGTACAATGGGGATCATGACTTTGCTCGTCATGTCTCCACCCATCAACAGAACATTCGCCTTGAACATAGAGGCGGAGTTCAGAAACTTTCTCCAAACTACGTCACTTCCGTGAAAGTCTGAGGAGAAAATTATTCTGGTCCTGGGCAAACTTAAGGAAAGGAGATCTCTAACCCTTTAAAGTGTCTAGGGTAGTTGTTAGCGTACTATCCCGGGTTCTACGAAATTTAAGTACGGAACAAGACCAGTCTCCCTTGCATAGGGTGGAAGAAGCTACCTACTCATGCTCTCCGCAATATCTGACGAAGCAAAACGGATACTGGACGAGGCAAGGAACAGGGGAATAATTCTAAGACTATTAGGCGGAGTTGCAGTAAAGTATCATTGTCCTAGTGCAACGCACAGGTCACTTCAGAGATCTTATCCTGACCTGGATTTCTTTGGAAGGGGAAAGCAAGGGCGGGAAATCAGGAAGCTTCTCCTGGATCTGGGGTATGAGTCCAATCAACGGTTCAACGCGCTCCACGGCGCCGCGAGGTTGATCTTCGAAGACGCGAAGAATCAGAGGGTCGTAGACATTTTCCTTGATGTTTTTAGAATGTGCCATACGCTTCATCTCGGAGACAGGCTTACACTTGATGACTATACTATACCTATCTCCGACTTGTTGTTGACGAAACTCCAGGTTGTGGAAATTAACGAGAAGGACATTCGTGACCTAATCGCGATTCTAAAGGATCATGATGTAGTCGATCATGCGGCTTCTGGGGATAGGGAGGGGATTGATGCTGGTTACGTCTCGTCTTTGTGTGCAGACGATTGGGGATTATGCAAGACCCTCTCTCTAACACTAAGGAAGCTCCTGACCTTTCTTCAGAAATACGAACTAGAACCCGAAGCTAAAGAGATCCTCGAAACACGAATCAACAAGCTCCTCCACGCGATTGAAACAGTCCCGAAATCGTTCAAATGGAAACTGCGTGACAAGGTCGGGGAAAAGAAGCGCTGGTATGATCTCCCAGAGGTACCCATACGAACGCAGTCAGTCTCGTCAGCCTGACAATTGAAGGTTGAAGGGTTTACCTTCTCTCAAGACTTGAGGCGGCGCGTTCTCTTTCCACTTGTTCAGCCAAGACAGTTCGTCTCTCTGCTCCCGCAAATCGTCGGGAAGCAGCTGGGGTATCTCGTCCATGATTGGATACCAACGGCCGCACTCTGAACACACAAGTAATCCTTCGACGATCTCGTCCTTCTCTTCGAACACATGTAGATCCAGCGGGTAATGCTTGTCGATCGGACAAGCGAGGATATCCATCAGCCGTCTTTTCATCGCTACTCTGGATCTTCTATGTCTAAGCCTTCCGGGATAAGGGTAACTATGAGGGTGGTTTGAATTCTTCAGAATCAGGTGTTGAGTTGGTTTTCTTCTTCTGAGGCAAGAGGATTTCTATGGTCGTCCTGTTGCGAGATAAGTGAATCCGACTTCCTCGCTCTCGCTCCTAGTTCGGAGATTTCTTGTATCGAATAGGATGGGATTACTACGCATGAGGCTTCTTATTTTTGAAAGGTCGAAACTTCGAAACGCGTTGTGTGCTGTTGCTATGATCAATGCGTCCGCGTCGCGGACAGATTCTATTTCGGAGCTGTTGGACTCGTATTCTTTGCCTCCCACAGTCACGCGTGGGACGTAAGGGTCAAAGACACGTATCTTCGCTCTGGATTGTTTGAGGAGCTTGAGAAGCTCTAAACTCGGGCTTCTTCGAGTATCTTTGACTTCGCCTTTGTAGGCTAGACCCCATACAACCACGGTGGTGTTTGGCAGACTCTTGTTAACGGCTTTTAGTGCCAAAGCCAGCCGCTCGATTGTATGAACGGGCATCATCTTGTTAACGGCTTTGGACGCAGACACTAGGCGTAGTGGGAATCCGGCCTGTTTTGCTTTGTAGACGAGATAAAACGGGTCCTTCGGAATGCAGTGACCCCCGACTCCAGGACCTGGATAGTGTGGCATGAATCCGAATGGCTTTGTGGCTGCTGCGTTGATCGCTTCGACAAAATCAACGCCCAAGGTTTCATGGAGGACCGCTAACTCGTTTACCAGGGCGATGTTCACGTAGCGGAATATGTTCTCGAGCATCTTTGTTGCTTCTGCGACTGAGGGGCTGCCAACCGTGACGACAGGGGCATCCAGGATTGACTTGTAGAATTCAGCACCTAGGCGAGTCGACTCGTCGTTGATGCCTCCTACCACCTTTGGAATGTTTCTGACCCCGAATTTTGCATTGCCATAGTCAATTCGCTCGGGGGAGTAGACGAGAGCGAAATCTCTGTCAGGTTTCTTTCCACTTCGCTCCAGTAGAGGTTGGAAAATGTCTGTCGTGGTCCCCGGAAAACTTGTACTTTCAACGATAACCAGCTTGAACCCGGAGAGGTTCTTCGACAAGTTCCTTGCGACTGATTTGAGGAACGAGAGGTCTGGTTCCCCTTCGGCGTCAAGAGGAGTTGGTACACATACAATTACTATGTTGGCAGATGAAGCCCCCTCGGATAGGTTCTCTGTGGCGCTGATTGATCCAGCCCTAACAAGCTCGGGTAGATGTCTTTCGCTGTAAGCATCTTCGACATAGCAGACGCCGTTGTTGATCATGGAGACTTTCTCTTTTTCCACATCGACACCCATTACGCCAAAACCAGCTTGGGCAGAAGCAACAGCGAGTGGGACTCCGACATAACCGAGGCCCACAACGCATACTCTAGCCTTCTTTGACCTTATCTTATCCAACAAGGCAACTGCATCGGCGCTCAATGTCCTCTCTCCTTCCCCGCGAGTTCTACCGCGCTAAGAATCTTGGCGACTGGATCTTCCATTTTCGCTAAAAGTTGTTTTCCCTTTTTCTTCTGGCTTTCGAAGGCTTCCGGCTCGTTTAGAATTCGTTGAATATTGGAGGTGATCTCTCGAGGAGACCTAATTGTCTTGACGATGCCGAGCCGCTCCAGATACTGGATGTACAAGGGTTTCGGCCCTGGAAAGCACGAAATCGATGGAATCCCCAATAGTGCAGCCTCCACAGTCATCGTGCCACCCGATCCGACGAAAGCCGACGAATACGAAAGCAGGCTGGTAGCATCAACTATCCTGTCAACCACAGTGACCTTTTCGCCAAATCGCTTCCTTATCACGGGAGCTTGCATTCCATACCTAGTCGAGACAACCACCTGGCATTCCAGTCCTCTCCTCAACAACTCGTCAATAATCGGCCCTACGACAGGCTCCTTGTCGCTCGCTTTCCCCATAAGATAGGACGCGAATGCTTCCTCAGTTCTGAAAACAACAATCGGCCGGTCCTTCTTCAGGCCCAGTTGTCGTAGGACCTTGTCTTTGGGATGATGACGTTTGAGCCAAGCAGCTGGGTCCAGAGCCCTGTAAAGGATGACTTTTCGCATAGGTCCGCCGAACTCTTTCCAGACTGATCGACCGATGATCCATGGACAGCAAAGGAAATTCGTCAAAGGTATTGTCAGCCGGGCTACCATCCAAGAGTGCGGCGAATCATTAGCCGCAACATGGGGAATGCCCAGGCCGAACGCCACCCGGGATGCCTCGACTGAGGAGAAGGAGACCGCTACGCCCGGCTTCCACCTCTGAATCAGATTAGCGAGTTTTGTGATTCTTTCAGCGCTAGCGATGAGTTTTCCAAAGGCCGTTCCCCCGCCGTGGCTTCCTACTACCGAAAATCGCAGCTTCTTCAACCCGAGGGTTTGTTCGGCTTCGCGATAGACACGCGTCGTGATCAATGCCTCATGTCCCCGCCCTTCCAAAGCGCGATACAGCGGCTCGAAGAAGAGTGCCTGTTTGGGAGTGAGGACTTCAATCCAGACTTTCATAAGCTATTTTCCGAGCGCCCATCGAAGGCCAACGACAAGTAGATAAAAGATGCAAAGAATTAGGGCCTCCAATTCTTTCCATGAGGAAGGCTCTCGCTATTCGTGTTAACTGGCTATTGACGCCCTCTCGTAGCGACGGCAACTTCTCTTTGTCGGCCTGCCGATATTGTAACAGATTGGTATCAATTCGTTAACCCGCTGAACCGACTATCAGCCTTTCCTCGCAAGATTATGGGTGGTTTCGAACGAACAATCAACATTCCGAATCCAAGATTGCGATCATCGGAAACCAACCAGAAGCACTCTTGCTTTCAACCCTGTTCGCTGAAGCAGGACAACCAAACTACCTCGTAGGGCATTTTGATGAGGCCAAGACCAAAAAAACGGAAACAGGTGGACTCAGCGAGGCAAGATGGTTGCTTGGAGTTCACCAAAAAGCAGGAACTACAACAGTCTTGTCGAGCGTAGAAGAGCTTTCGGCAATCCCTCCGTCAATCGTTATCCTGACTGGACACGCAGTGAATCAGAGGGAGCTTAGCGAGCTTGAGAGGACCACTCGTGCCGTGTGCAAGTTTCTCCCTCATGGAGCGAGCCTAACCTTCACCGGGTTATGCCGGCCGAACTTCACCGGTACAGTTCTTCGAGAGGTGATCGAAAAACATAGCGGCCATACAATTGGCAGAGATATTCAGCTGAGCTACCTCCCATTGTTTTGGGGGGGTGAAACTCTTCAGAAATTCAGAGAGAAGCCGAAACTTGTCGCAGGAATCGGGGCAGGGGCACCTTCGTCAGCTCAGGAAATATTTCTCTCGATATTCCCTTCTATTAGCACTAGCACAAAGCTCGGCGCCGCCGAGGCAGCCGGGCTCTTCGGGCCAATATATCGAGACGTCCTGCGAGCTTTGGAATTCGAACTAGCAAGCCTGTGTGAAGCTGACGACGTGGACTACGCCGAGGCACTCGATCTATGCCGACAATCCGGAACCGACAACCTGGGAATACCCAACATCTTCGTGGCTAGAGATGCGATTGCAAGCAACATCGCGATCAGCGGCACAGGTGGACGAGGAAGCATGAGCGTAGTTAGAGCAGCACGACGGATCAACGAGGCCGGAGAGCAAAAGGTACTCGATTTGGTCAAGAATGCCTTGTCGCTTTGCGGAAAACGCTTTCGCCATTCTAGAATCGCCATCTTGGGGTTCAATGGGCTGGAGTCTCCTCGAGATTCAAAACCCAGTCCACCGCCAATCATCCAAACGCTTGAGAGGAGAGGTGCAGTACTTTCGATCTATCCAGGTCGGGACAATAGATGGTTCGAGGCCGGGGTCCTAAGCGACGGAGTTAGAGTCGAGAACACGCCGTTGAGAGCTGCTTCGAAGACGAGTTGCGTTTTGGTAGCTTTGGACAGGTCAGATTTTGGCGAGATTAGTCCGCAGAAGTTGGCCTCTGAAATGAGCCGCCCAGGGGCAATTTGCGATCTTTCAAGGGTTCTGGAAGCTTCAAATGTGGAGAGAGCAGGCCTCTTCTATACTTCGATTGGAAGAGGCAACTCGGGGACATGAAACGTGTCGGCGCTGGCGTTGTAGGAACCGGATTTTGGGGCGAGAACCAAGTACGGGTTCTTCGCCAAAGTTCGAAGTGCAATCTTATCGGAATCTGCGACTCTAATCCCGAACGAGCAAGACAGGTCGGATCGAAATATTCTATTCCATGGTATACCGACCTACGAAAGTTTCTGCGGATTCCCGAAATAGAAGCCGTAACTGTTGCAACACCTACTCATACACATTTCAGAGTTGGAATGCAAATCCTAGAGGCAGGAAAGAACCTCCTGGTGGAAAAACCAATGACTGGTAACCAGGAGCAAGCCGGAAAACTCCTCACCGTCGCTTCAAAAACAGGGTTGAAGCTAATGGTTGGATTCATAGAGCGATTTAATCCAGGTGTGCGATTTGTCAAAAAGCTACTGGACCAGAAAGCCGCTGGAGAAGTGATCATTGCTACCGGCCGCCGGGTAGCGCGTTGGCCAGTTAGAATCGGTGACGTGGGAGTGATCAAGGATACCGCAATCCATGACATTGACATCATGCGGTTCCTCCTCGAGGACAAGGTCTCCGTAGTCTACGCTCAGACTGGATCCTTGAAACACTCGTTTGAGGACTACGCCGAAATCATGCTACGGTTCAGTCGTGGTGTTACAGGTTTCTTAGACGCAAACTGGTTGACTCCTCGCAAAGTCCGCACCCTCATAATTACCGGAAGCGAAGCGACAATAAACCTTGATTACATAACTCAAGAAATAACAGTTGAAAACTCGAAAACAATGACCAAACCCTACATTCGATGGGACGAACCGTTACGGCTGGAACTTGAGTACTTCATGAAGTCGGTGAGTGACGACTTGGACCCTGTCCCATCGGGGAATGATGCGATAGAAGCAATCCGGGTATGTGATACCGCTCTGAAATCAGGTAAGACGCGAACGGCCTGTAGGAACTGATTAACTTGTTCCCTTAAACACGGTTTAGGCCCTCGACGTCATCATCTTCGAAGACTCCTCTAACCCCAATACTAGTTTTGTCAATATCCCATTAACAGGGGTCTTGATCCGCGTTTTTCTTCCATATGAAAGAATTGCACCGTTTAGTTGTCTAATCTCGGTCATTTTGCCTCCTTCTATGTCTTGGAGCATTGAAGACTTGTTCGCCCCCGTTGATAGCAGGATCGTCCGCCAGAGTTTTCTCGGGTCTCCAACGAGTCTGATGCGTTCCGCTTGACTAACCAATAGCCCCTCGTCGATCACTCTAAGAGCGATCTCTCTGGTCGCCGCGTTCTTGGCTAGTGCACCGTTGGGTAGTCTAGTCAAGGCTGAAAGCGGATTTATTGCAGCGTTGACTATGGCTTTTGTCCACAATACTCCTCGAATGTTCGAACTGATCTTCGTTCGAAACCCCGCGTCGTCGAATGCAATCTTGATGCGGGGGCTGCTCCCCGAGTTTCCTTCTTGGAGGTCTCCAATAACGGTCAACCCTTTTCCTGAATGTATCACAGAGCCTGGGCCCGTCAACAACGCCCCTTCTGTAGTCGATCCTGCAAGAATGTGGTTTCTGAAAATAGATTGTAGCGTCTCAACATTGTCCAACCCGTTTTGAAGGCTCAAGATCGTCGTTTCGGGGGATAATATCCCGCGATAGCTTAGCGCCACCGCTTTTGTATCGTAGGCTTTCACAGCCACGATGAGAATCTGGATTCTAGGTAGCGGGACTGGGCCCCTTCGAACGCGTACATGAATCCTTCTGAATTTTCCATCTATCTCATGAAGGTCTACACCGTTCTTCTGGATTGCTCGGACAATAGAGGGGTCTCGATGTATCAGTGTGACATCGTGGCCAGCCAGCCTCAGTCTTGCACCAAATAGACAGCCAATTGCCCCTGCACCCACAATGCCGAAGTGCAAGTTTCAGGACTTCTGGCGTAAATCCAGCTTATCTCGCTCGGCGTCGTCCATTTTGAAAACGTTTTTTTCTTCTGGAAAAGCGCCCCGGCGGACTTCTGATGCATACTCCGCAACAGCTCCTTTTATCGTCGAGGCAAGGTCCGTGTATCGTTTCGCGAATTTCGGCACGAACCTTGGATAGAGCCCTAGGATGTCGTGCAAGACCAAAACCTGACCATCGCAGTATCTCCCTGAACCGATGCCAATGGTTGGAACCGAGATTGTCTTCGTGATCATTCGAGCCACTTCCTCTGTTATCATCTCAAGAACGATCCCGAACACTCCCGCTTCCTCTAACGACTTAGCATCTTCGACCAGTCGCTCGCCAGAATCAGCGTTCTTGCCTTGGATTCTATAGCCTCCGTGAAGGGTTGCCGTCTGTGGAGTTATGCCAATATGGCCGAGCACGGGAATACCTGCGTTCGAGACCGCTTTGGCCATGTGTGCCATTTCTCTTCCTCCTTCGATCTTGACGGCCTCCATTCTTCCTTCTTTGATGAAACGCCCGGCGTTTCTTATCGCATCTTCTTCCGAGATTTGGAAGCTTAGGAACGGCATATCGCCGATCAGTAGTGAATGGCTCGCGCCTCTTTTGACAGCCTGGCATACTGGAAGGAGTTCTTCTATCGTTACGGGAATAGTCGTGTCGTGTCCAAGAACCACCATGCCATAAGAGTCTCCGACAAGGATCGAGTCAACGCCAACTTCATCCGCGATAATTGATGTCGGGTAGTCATAAGATGTTACCATCACAATACGCTGATTGTGGCTTTTCATTTTCGAAAAGTCGGCGACGGTTACCTTCTTTCTCTCCGCGCTGGAGGTTCCGCTCAACTCTATGACCATCCTTGCATGTAATGGATCATATCCTTCATCACTTTTCTAAGATTCCTCTCATTGTCAAATCTAGCTACTGTTGCGCTCAGTCTGGATCTTGAAAGGGACTTCATTTTCATAGTGACCCGGACCAATTCCGGAACAGCCCTGATTATGTTGTCGACAATGGTTATAGTTGCAGCCCGAGCTGTACGCGACATCGGATTGAGGTCTATCGCTATCACCATCTTGCCGGCTCTTCTAAGTGCTTCCGCTCGGTCACCGTCCTCCAGCGGAACCAACACGACATCAGCAGCCCCAATTCCCCTGGCATCGACAATACGCCTTGCGCTTGCTACCCCTGGTATCCTAAATCTGGGGCTTGCGTTCACCCCAAACACGTGACCTGCGCCGTTCCGCTTGAGCAAAGACGCGATTCCTCGCTCTCGTACCACACTTCTATGAAACAGGTTTACCTCAAGCCCCGCGTGGACTGAATGCGCGAGCCTGACCATATCTCGAGGCACAAGGGCAGCAGTGTTGCCGTTAATGGATATGACCGGGTTTCTCGCGCTCAACAGAAGCGCTGCAGCAGCTTTTGCTGCCGCCCGAGAGGATTTCGAAGTGATCTCACCAAACAAGTAATCGAATGCCTCTCCACGCCCGTGCGCGATTAACCCTTGAGGAGCCACGATTCCGGCCTGAAATCCTCTAACCAGGCGTTCTCTGGTCTCAAGCGATCTGAACCGCGGGTGATTGGGTGATATTCTCATAACACCACAGCGCCATGCTCAGCGATTTTGCTGACAACCGGAGCGAGACCTGCTAGCTTGATAGTCGACTTGGCTTCCGGGACTAGCTCTTTACGAACAACGGTGAAGATTGATTCCCCAATCATCATCATACTAGACTTGATCCGTCTTCGTTGCATTCTTGAAATGGCTTCACGCAAACGCGGAGAGATAAGTCCGAGGCAACCTGCGAACCTCAGCGATAATCTGACGAAGGTGTCCGTCTCAGGACCGTTGACCTGAAGCGAGACGAGGCCCTTTGCGCATAGGTTGATTCGTTTTTTCATGCCAGTATTGGATAGAACGCGAGCTGTTGATATTGGTCCGAACGCTCCCGAAACAACTCTCATCGAAGACGATGGAACGATCTTCTTGACCCGTGCGAATCCAGGTGCTCCTGGCCGCGTCCGGATCACTAGTCCTCCATAGAATGCGGACGTAACGGTTCCGAGGCCGGTCCTGTGCTTTACTTCAGCTCTGTGAGCGATCTGCGCTGCCTCGACATGGCTTAGGTTGGAACCCAACGCCTCATTGAGCGCGAGTGATAGGCTGAGCGCTCCCGCCCCGCTGGTCCCGTAACCGCAACCCATGGGCAGAATGCTTCTGTGAGAGACGGTCACTCGTAATATTTCTGACGAGCTTCCCAGGTGCTCAGCAACAACATCCTGAGACACCACTGGTCGAGCTAGCGGTTTGCCATTGAACGAGATCGCAAGTTTGGTACGGGAGGCTGGGCTGATCCTTACCGAAGTCGTTACTCCATGTTGAAGGTTCACTCCTGCCCCCGTCGATCCGACCTTCAACGGATCTCGACTGGCGTCGCGTATTCGAAAGAATCCAGTAATCTGGCAGGGAGAGAACGCGTTTCCGGTTCTGACCGTCAGAATCGACCTTCCAACTTAACCATCGACCGCCTCTCTTGAACATCGGTAGTTCCAAACTATTCTGTGTCCGGCTCTAAAGACAATATAGGGGGCTAACCAAGCGAAAGCTCAACGGGTTGCAGAGGATAGTTGAGAGGTTTGATACTCGCGGGAGGTTTCGCAACAAGGTTGCGACCTCTCAGTTGCTCTAAACCCAAGTTGTTATTTCCTATTGTTGGGGTGCCCCTCATTGAGTGGATGGCTCGCTGGCTCAGCTCAGATGGAGTCAAAGAGATCGTCTTGGCAGTCAATCATCTGTCAGACAAGCTGAAGGTAGAGGTCGGTCATACCATAGGAGATGTGACGGTGGCGTTTTCCGTCGAGGAGAAGCCCTTGGGAACCGCAGGTCCCATTCGGCTCGCGGCAAATCTTCTGAGTAAGGACGACCCTTTCTTCGTGATAAACGGGGACATTGTAAGTGATATCGACATTAGAAGCATGTTAGCGGTGCACAAAGAGAAGAAGGCGGCCGCGACAATCGCCTTGGTCTCTGTTCCTGACCCTTCTTCCTATGGCTCGGTCTTGACCGATTCCGACGGAGTGGTGAGGAAGTTCGCGGAAAAATCTGGAGCTATCTCATCTACGAATCTAGTAAACGCAGGCGTCTACGTGATTAGTCCGAGTGTTGTTGGTCATATCCCAATAGGCCGCCCCGTCAGCCTGGAGAGGGACGTTTTCCCTAGGTTGGCTGAGAATGGAGGGATGCAAGCATGGATCCATGAGGGATTCTGGTACGACATTGGGAGAGTTTCAGAATATGTACGGGCGAACAAAGAGCTCTTGGAGAAAGAAGCGCCTGAGGGCGGTCCCGCTGTACCTGGTGCGCAGGGCGGGATGCACATTCTCCGTCCCGCATATGTGGGAGCAAAGTCACGCCTAGGAGTCGGTGCGAAGGTGGGCCCTTTCACAATTCTAAGCAACAATGTGACTGTCGGAGATGAAGCCATCGTACGGAACTCGATAGTCTTTGAAGAGACCGCAATTGGTGAGAAAACGATTGTCGAAGACTCCGTCATCGGTGAAAGGGTGGTAATCGGTCGAGGATCGAGAATCGGCCGCGGATCAATAATCGCTGGGCAGTCAATTATCCCGGAAGGATCAATGGTGCCTCCTGACTCCATTATCCTTTGCTAGGATGGCAAAGAATGGTGGTTAGCAAATCGTGAGAGTACCACGGCTCTTCGGAACCAACGGGATCAGGGGAGTGGCTGGCATAGAGGTAGATTCTGGCCTTGCCTTCCGTGTCGGTTCAGCCCTTGGAACCCTCTTTCCTAAACGGAGAGTACAGATCGGTAGAGATGGTCGCCTTTCTAGTCCGATGCTTCTCGAAGGAGTTGCTGCAGGCCTGCTCGCCCGAGGAAACGATGTCGATGATCGTGGTTTGATCACGACCCCCGCATTGGAGTTCATGGTGAAGAACACCCCATATTCCGCCGGGATAATGATCACCGCGAGTCACAACCCGCCTGAATATAACGGATTCAAAGTCGTCGATTCTGACGGGATCGAGATCCCCCGAGCGAAAGAGGAGAAAATGGAACTGTTAATCCATCGCGATAGATGGGGGGCAAGTTACCAGCCGGGTCGACGAGTTATCAACGAGGGACGAATAGAGTCATATTTCGAGAAACTGGAAAGTCAAGTCCTTGCGAGAGATGCAACCCAGAATCTGAAGATAGTTATCGATACAGGAAACGGCGTCGCCGCGCTCACAACCCCCAAGCTGCTCAGAAAGCTAGGAACGCGCGTGATTGGTATTAATGATGTGATTGACGGCGAGTTCCCGGGTCGGAATTCGGAGCCCCGGCCCGAAAACCTAGGCGCCCTCTCGAAGATCGTGAGGGAGGAAGAGGCCGATTTAGGAATCGCTCACGATGGAGATGGCGACAGAGCGATCTTTGTCGACGAGACAGGAACCGTTCAACCTGGGGATCGGACTCTCGCACTCGTTGAAGACGAACTGCTAAGAAGTCATCCTGGCGCAAAGATTGTAACGCCCATCAACACTTCGATGGTAGTGTCGGAGATAGCTAAGAAAAGAAAAGGCAAACTTATCCTCACCAGGGTGGGCAGTATTGAGGTGTCTAGAACAGTCGTAAAAGAAGGCGCATTGCTGGGAGGAGAGGAGAACGGAGGTATCTTCTACGCTCCTCACCATCCCGTCAGAGACGGAACCATAGCAGCGGTTCTCGTTGTGAACGCCATAGTCAGGAATCGTAGACCATTTTCCAAGCTATTGGATCGGCTTCCAAGGTTTCACATGGTCAAAGAGAAAATCCCATGCAAAGAAGAAGCAAAGAGTCACGCGATGAATATTCTCAAGACGAGGCTCAAAGGTAGAATATCCAGCACCCTGGACGGCATACGCGTGGACTTTGAAGGACGAGGATGGGTTCTCATTCGGGCTAGTGGCACTGAGCCTTTGCTCAGGCTCTACGCAGAAGCGAAAACTAAGAACCGGCTCCAAGAGATACTGGATGAGTTTCGACCATTAGTCCTGAATGCCGTGGGCGATAGAAGACTATGATTCTGACCGAAAATCACCCCTTTTTCAGCCCTGATCATGAATCCGGAAAGTGGTGCCTATTTTGCCATGGATTTGTTCGTGATTGGTCCTAGATTTCCCGTCTTTTCGCCTTTTCAGTTATGCCTGGATTGCGCTCTGACCTGCCAGGATCGCCCGGAATCGATACCGGACAGCGAATTATCCGACCAAAAAAGGTGGGGTATTCTTTAGAGGTTTTGCGTACCATGAGAGAACCCCGGGCTAGGGAGCTGTGCAGAAAAGTGCAACTGGGGAAACTGGTCGTAACGTTCTAGATTGGTCTTGAGTCGGACCAGCGTTTGTCGAACGCATCGGCGAAGACTCGTATCATCCCGTTATTCTTAGTGAAATGTGGCCGGAAGAACTTGGGTCTTCGTCCGTCTCTCTCGTTCGTGGCCCATATGAGGAAGACCAGCTCTTTGTCGTCTGACAAGGTGCCTCTGACAGGGTACCAGTCTTCTCTGGGTTGTCGAACCTCTATTCCCAACCCTTTTGCTTCGCGGGCTCGAGACTCTGCGTCTGAATCCTTGGCTGTCATGAGGAGCCTGAATTTGACTCCTCTTTCAATCGCTCGATAGAGTTCTTCCTTGACTTTGCCGAACCAGCTAAAAGTCTCTGCTGAGATAGAGACGTTTCTTGTAGCATTGGCGATCGCTCTTACAGTCCGAACCTCCATCTCTTCAAGCGTGGACAAGGGTTCCAGAAGATCTTCCGGTTTGACCCCTAGTCGCAACTCCCAATACTGTGGCTCTAGAAGGGTCAACAATCGTGTGCTCTTTCCGTTGAGCGAATCGAGATCTCTTGACATCTCTGTACGTTTCATATCCTGAATCCTTGCGACGAACAGCTTGGGCTCGGACGCTTCGAGCTTGTTGCTGCTAACGCGCACAATGCCTTTCTCAACAAGCTCTTTCACAGCTCTCTCAGCTTCTCGCGATGAAAAACTTGAATGAGCCAATATCTGTTCGATGGTTTCGCCGGATGGTTTTTCCAGGAGCGAGAAGTAGATTGAGCAGCCTTCTCTCGAGAAACCGAGCTCTTCCATCAGCTTCTGGGCTTCCTCATTCAATCCGTAAGACGCCTTTGCCCATGAAATCGAAGACTCTTAAGCGGAAGTGGTAAGAGGAAAACCTCTACAGTCCACCTTCCCCTTCACACGCCGAATAAAGTTTGGACACGCGAAGCACTGCGCGAAAGAGACGGTCTTTGCGAGCACTGGACAGTCCACTGCCTCCCTCTTCATCCTGGCCAACTGTTTGCCACCGACGACCCCCTTCAAATCTTGAACGTACTGCTTCGGCGTTGCGGGGCTTTTTTCGGGAACACTGACTTCCACAACATACTTTGCTTGAGGAAGGTCTTCGCTCATCTGCTTCCAGTTGTCCGCTCCCGTTCGGACTGCTAATTATCCCTTTGTTACTAGAGAGTGTACACTTGATGGTTTCTGCTCACTTTGTTTGCCCTCATTCATTGATGTGCGATCACGAAGGCAATTGGTCTATCCTTCGGCAAACCAACTGAGGCACCGGCCAACAATTCGTTTGTTCGTTCTAGAACTCCAAATCGGTCGCGTGTTGCTATTCTATTATCTTTGCAAGCCCCTTTGCTGTGAGCATCATCAAGGGGAGGAAAACCTCGCGTTTTTGCCTGGGGACGGCTAAAAGACATACGGGTTGGATTCAGTCGATACCGAAGGCTCCGTGGAATATGCTCCCGTCCGTTTCAGATGGAAGTCTAGTTGAAACGCCACGTAGGTTCCATATCCTCTTCGAAAATAGTGCTTGCTAGCTTCAAAAGATCAAGCGTCTAAATCGTCTGAGATTCAATTTCGTTCGACCCGTGGTCGCTCCGAACGTTTATATGAAATATCGTTCAGCGGACGTTCGAGAGAACTCTTGGAGAAACGGCTCCTTCTACTTCCTTTAGCCTGGG
>Ga0134071_10000156_pt1 | contig 19782 bp, 16 predicted proteins | sample 15_taG_27_FD_94466 | JGI IMG/M metagenome (GOLD analysis project Ga0134071, IMG submission 94466) | Grasslands soil microbial communities from the Angelo Coastal Reserve, California, USA - 15_D_Rain_40cm_5_09082015 | ecosystem: Environmental > Terrestrial > Soil > Grasslands ...
CATCTCGAGCCGGTGCCCGTGGGCATCCCTGGCGAGCTCCACATCGGAGGCGTGGGCCTGGCTCGGGGCTACCTCGGCCGGCCCGACCTCACCGCCGAGCGCTTCGTGCCGCATCCCGACGAGCCGGGCGCGCGCCTGTATCGCACGGGGGATCGGGCGCGGCTGCTCGGCGACGGGCGCGTCGCGTTCCTGGGCCGCGTGGACGACCAGCTGAAGATCCGCGGCTATCGCGTCGAGCCCGACGAGATCGCCGCCGCGCTCGGCGCCCAGCCCGGCGTCGCGGCGTGCTCGGTGGTGGCGCGCGACGACGGCGGTGAGCGCCGGCTCGTCGCCTACGTCGTCCCGGCGCCCGGCGCGGGACTCGGCCGCGAGGCGCTGACCGCGGCGCTGCGGCGCAGCCTGCCCGACTACATGGTGCCGGCGACCTTCGTCACGCTCGCAGCACTGCCGCTGACGATCAGCGGCAAGGTCGACCGCGCCGCGCTGCCCGCGCCCGACGCGACCAACACGCTGCGCGACGGCGACGTCGTCGCGCCGCGCACCGACGTCGAGACGGAGCTGGCCGCGATCCTGTCGTCGCTGCTCGGCGTGGACGAGGTCAGCGTGCAGGACAACTTCTTCATGCTTGGCGGCCACTCGCTGCTCGGCACGCAGCTCATCGCGCGTGTGCGCGACGCCTTCGGCGTCGAGCTCTCGCTGCGCACGCTCTTCGACGCGCCGACCATCGCCGACCTCGCCGCCGAGATCGAGCGCGCGCGCATGGCGGAAGCCGCCTGATGCGCGCCGAGGCGCCCGCGGCGACGCCGGGCAGCGATCCGAGCCTCAGCCTCTACCGGCTGCTCGACCAGGAGGTGCTCGCCGATCCCTACCCGCTCTACCGCCGCCTGCGGACGGAGGACCCCGTCCACTGGGACCCGTTCCTGCACGCGTGGGTGGTCACGCAGTACGCCGACGTCGTGACCGTGCTCTATCGATTCTCCGCGAGCCGCACGCCGGCGCCCGAGCAGCTGGCGGCGATGGGGCTCGAAACGCTCACGCCGCTCGCCCGCGTGCTGGTCAAGCAGATGCTGTTCCTCGACGGCGAGGCCCACGGGCGGATGCGTGGGCTCGCGGCCCACGCCTTCACCCCGCGGCGCGTCGCCGTGCTGCGCGAGCACATCGAGGAAATTACGAGCCGGCTTCTCGATGCGGCGGCGCAGCGCGGCAGCATGGACGTCGTGGCCGACCTCGGGGCCCCCCTGCCCGCCATCGTGACCGCGGAGATGCTCGGGGTCCCCAGCGAGGACCACGCGCAGCTCAAGAACTGGTCGGCCGACTTCGCCGAGGTGCTCGGGAACTTCCAGCACAATCCCGATCACGCGGCGCGGATGCTGCGCACGACCAACGCGATGAGCGAGTACTTCCGCGACCGCATCCGCGAGCAGCGGCGCCAGCCCCGCGAGGGACTGATCAATGCGCTGCTCACCGCGGAGATCGACGGCGATCGGCTGAGCGAAGAGGAGATCGTCGCCAACTGCATCATCACCATGGTGGGCGGCCAGGAGACCACGACCAACCTCATCGGCAACGGCGTGCTCGCGCTGCTGCGCCACACCGATCAGCTGGCGCGCCTGCGCGCCGATCTCTCGCTCGTGCCGTCCGCCGTCGAGGAGCTCCTGCGCTTCGAGCCGCCGACCCAGCACACGGCGCGGCTGGCGCCGGAAGACCTCACGATGGGGGGCCGCCTGCTCAAGAAGCGTCAGGCGGTCATCGCCGTCATCGGCGCGGCCAACCGCGACCCGGAGCGCTTTGCCGATCCCGACCGGCTCGACGTCGGGCGCGCCGACAACCGGCACCTCGCATTCGGCTGGGGCCCGCACTTCTGCTTCGGCGCTCCGCTCGCGCGCATCGAGGGGCAGACGGCGTTCGCCATGCTGCTCGCGCGGTTCTCGCATATCGAGCTCGAGCCGGGTCCGCTGGTCTGGCGGCAGAACCTCGCCCTGCGGGGCCTGGAGCGGCTGCCCGTGAGGCTGAGGAGCGCGGCGTAGTGGACCAGGTCACGAGCGCCCGCCCGGCCGATCACGCGCGCGGGGGCCGGGCGCCCGGCCGCGCGCTCGGTGCCCCGGCCGGTGTCATCCCGCGCCGCGGGCTCGGTGCCGCGCCGCTGTCGTTCGGCCAGCAACAGGTCTGGCTGCATTCGCAGCTCGCGCCCAACGTGCCGCTCTACAACGAGCAGGTGACCATCCGCTATCGCGGCTTGCTCGAGCCGGCGATGCTGGCGCGCGCCTTCACCAGCCTGCTCACGCGTCACGAGGCCTGGCGCACGATCTTCGCCATCGAAGACGGCGCCCTGGTGCAGCGGATCCTCCCGTCGTCCGCCGTGGATCTGCCCTTCGTGGACCTGCGCCACCTGCCGCCCGAGGAGGGCGGGCGCGAAGCCCTGCGCCTGGCCACCGAGGACGTGCTCAGGCCCTTCGACCTCGCGCGCGGCCCACTCGTGCGCCTGCGCCTGGCGTGGCTGAGCGATACCGACTCGCGGATCTACCTCACGCTCCACCACGCGATCTTCGACGGCTACTCGCTCTACCAGGTCGCCGTCCCGGAGCTGGCCTCCCTCTATGCGGCGGCGCAGACCGGGACGCGGGCGTCCCTGCCCGACCTGCCGATCCAGTACGCCGACTGGGGGGCATGGCAGCGGGCCGAGGTCGAGCGCGGCGCCTACTCCGCGCAGCTCGACTACTGGGTGAAGCATCTCGCCGATGCGTCGGCCGTGGAGCTGCCGACGGATCGGCCGCGCCCGGCCACGCTGTCCTATCGCGGCCGCATGCACACCTTCGCGCTGCCCGCCGAGGTGGCGGCCGCTCTCAGATCGCTGGCCCGCAGCGAGCGGGTCACGCTCTACATGGCGCTCGTCGCGACCTACCTCGTTCTTCTGCACCGCTATACGGGCAAGGACGACGTGACCGTCGGCACCGTCAGCGGCGGTCGCAAACGCCCGGAGCTCGCGCGACTGCTCGGCTTTCTCGTCAACCCGCTCGCCCTGCGCGTGGACTGCTCCGGTGACCCGAGCTTCCGGGAGCTGCTGCGGCGCGTGCGCGACGTGGCGCTCGACGCGATGATCAATGACGACCTGCCGTTCGAGCACGTCGTGGCCGCCCTGCAGCCTGTGCGCGACGCCGGTCGCCACCCGTTCTTCCAGACGGTGATCTCGCTCGAGGTGCCGCTGGCGCGGCTGCCCGAGGGCTGGGACGTCTGGCATCTGGACGTGCACACGGGCACCTCCAAGTTCGACCTCTACCTCGAGATGAACGACCGTCCCGATGGGCTGCACGGGTGCGTCGTCTACGCGAGCGACCTCTTTCTTCCCGACACGATCGCTCGCATGGTCGGCCACTACACCAACCTGCTCGCGGCCGTCGCCGAGGATCCGACACGCGCGGTCTCTCGATTGCCGATGCTGGATGCGGCCGAGCGGCGGCGCCTGCTGACGGATTGGGCGCAGGCGCCCGACGCCTATCCCGATCCCGCCACCGTCCACGGCGTCTTCGAGGCGCAGGCCGCCCGTACGCCTCACGCGACCGCGCTCGTCTTCGGCGACGCGCGGCTCACCTATCGCGAGCTGGACGCGCGCGCCAGCGCGATCGCGCGGCGACTGCGCGCGCTCGAGGTCGGGCCCGAGGCGGTCGTCGCGGTCCTCGCCGAGCGCACGCCCGAGCAGGTCGCCGCGATGCTCGGTACCCTCAAGGCCGGGGCCGCGTACCTGCCGCTCGATCCCGCGCATCCGGCGAGCCGGATCGTCGCCATGATCGAGGACGCGGCCGCGCGTGTGATGCTGACGGATCGCGCCGCGCCGCCGGCCCCGTCCGGGGTCGCGATCGTCGCGCTCGACACGATCGCGCCCGGTGAGCCCGAGACCGGCGTGGACGTCGGCCCCGACGCGCTCGCCTACGTGATGTACACGTCCGGCTCGACCGGACGGCCCAAGGGCGTCGCGGTTCGCCATCGGGGCATTCTCCGGCTCGTGTTCGGCCAGTCGTACGCGCCCTTCGGTCCCGACGAGACCTTCGTGCAGCTGGCGCCACCCGCCTTCGACGCGGCCACCTTCGAGCTGTGGGGCGCGCTCTTGCACGGCGCCCGCTGCGTGCTCTTTCCCGGCGCGGTGCCGACGCACGCGACGCTGCGTGAGACCATCGCACGGCATGGCGTGACCACGCTCTGGCTCACCGCCTCGCTCTTCAACGCCGTGATCGACGAGGCGCCCGACACGCTGGCCGGCCTCAGGACGCTGATCACCGGCGGCGAGGCACTGTCGCCGCTTCACGTCGCGCGCGCCGCGACGCTGCTGCCGGGCACGCGGATCGTCAACGGCTACGGCCCCACGGAGGCCACGACGTTCAGCGCGTGTCACGTCATCCCGCTGCCCGTCGATCCGGAGGCCACGTCGATCCCCATCGGCCGGCCGATCGCGGGCACGGAGGTCTACCTGCTCGATCGCTTTGGCGAGCCGGTGCCGATCGGCGTGCCGGGCGAGCTGCACATCGGCGGCGCCGGGCTCGCCCGCGGTTACATTCACCGCCCCGATCTCACCGCGGAGCGCTTCGTGTCGCATCCCTTCGACCCCCGTCCCGAGGCGCGCCTGTATCGCAGCGGCGACCTCGCGCGCTGGCGGCCGGACGGCACGCTCGACTATCTCGGGCGGCTCGACGCGCAGGTCAAGATCCGCGGCGTGCGGGTGGAGCCGGCCGAGGTGGAGGCCGTGCTGAGAACGCACCCCTCGCTGCGCGAGGTGGCCGTGGTCGCGACCGGCGGCGATCGGCCCAACGACGTCCGCCTCGTGGCCTACGTCGTCGTCGGGCGGGTCACGCCGCCGACGACGGCCGAGCTGCGCGACTTCGTGCGGCGCCGCCTGCCTTCGGCGTTCGTTCCCTCGGCGTTCGAACGGCTCGAAGCGCTGCCGCTCGGGCCGACCGGCAAGCTCGACCGCCGCGCGCTTCCCGCTGCCCGGTCCGCGCGCGAGGCGCGCGAGCTCGTGCGCGCGCAGGGACCGCTCAAGCTGCAGCTGGCCGAGGTCTGGCGCGAGCTGCTGGGCGTGCCGGAGGTCGGCGCCACCGACGACTTCTTCGATCTGGGCGGGCACTCGCTGCTCGCGGTGCGGATGCTGCAGCGCGTGCACGACCTGTACGGAACGTCGCTGCCGCTGGCCGTGCTCTACACCAACCCGACGATCGACGGCCTCGCCGAGGCGCTCGTCGCGAGCGAGCCGGCGGAGTTCCAGACGCCGCTCGTCCGGCTCCGCGACGGCGGCGCGCGCGCTCCGCTCTTCTTCTTCCACGGCGACGTCAACGGCGGCGGCTTCTACACGCTCAGGCTCGCGCGGCGGCTCGCCGGTGACCGCGCCTTCTGGGTCGTCCATCCGCTCGGGCTGCACGGCCAGCCGGCGCCGGCGACGATCGAGGCGATGGCGCGCGTCCACGTCGAGCAGTTGATCGCCGCGTGCCCGGACGGGCCGCTCGTGCTCGGCGGCTACTGCAACGGCGGCCTCGTGGCCTACGAGACGGCGCGGCTGCTCACGGCTGCCGGCCGGCGCGTCGAGCGGCTGGTGCTGATCGCCACCGACGCCGACACGCGCTTCCAATGGCTGCGCCGGCCCATCACCGCCGCCGCGCGCCTGGTCGGCCTGGGACCGGAAGGCGCGCTCGAGCAGTTCGGCCGCCTGCGCTACTTCGCCGACCGCGTGCGCGAGCTCGACGCCCGCGGCCAGATGACGTTCGTGACGCGCTCGGCCGCGCGGCTGACCCATCAGGTGGCGCGCCGGCTGCGCCAGGCGCTGCCGGCGCCGCCGGCCCCCGCGGCGCCGGCACAGCCGCTCTTCGAGCGCTACTACGACGCGTGCATGGGCTACGTTCCCGGCCCGTGGCCCGGCCGCGTCGTCGTCTTCTGGCCCGAGGCCGAGCGGCCCGGGCGCGCCGGCGACCCGAGCTACGGCTGGGCCTCGCTCGTCTCGCGCGTCGACACGTTCCGCATCCCCGGCGACCACGACGAGATCGTCACGCGGCACATCGAGCGGATCGCCGCCACCCTCGAAGAGCTGCTCGCGTGAGTCCCGCGGTGGCGTGGGCGCCTGCGCCTTCGGCGCCGACGCTGCCGCCGGGAGAAGTCCACGTCTGGCGGGTCGACCTCGACGTGCCGACCGCACGGCTGGACGCGCTGGCCGCCACGCTGAGCGCCGACGAGCGCGGCCGCGCGCTGCGCTTCCGCTTCGAGCGCCATCGCGCGCGCTGGGTCGCCGCGCGCGGCACGCTGCGCGCGATCCTCGCCGGCTATCTGCGCCGCGCGCCGGCGAGCCTCGATCTCGCCACCGACGCCAACGGCAAGCCGTTCCTCCGCGACGGCGAGGATCCCGCGCCGCTGCGCTTCAGTCTCGCCCACGCCGACGGCGTCGCGCTGGTCGCCGTGGCCTGGCGTCGCGAGGTCGGCGTCGACATCGAGCGCGAGGCGGCCGATCGCGCCGACCTCGACGTCGCCCGCCGGATGTTCGCCCACGACGAGGCCCTCGCGCTGGCCGGGATGCCGGCGCCGCTGCGCTGCCGCGCGTTCTTCGCCCTGTGGACCGCGCGGGAGGCGTACGCCAAGGCGATCGGGCGCGGGCTCGAGGCCATGCGCGACACGCCGCCGGCCGGGTGGACGATGCGCCAGCTGGCGCTCGGGCCGGGCTACGCGGGCGCCGTCGCGGTCGAGCGCGGCGCCGAAGCCGTACGCTGCTGGCACTGGCAAGAGCCGTCGGCGACGCGTCTGACCTCGATTTGAGCCGCTCGCCTGTGCTGAGCAAAATTTGCCCGCCGCCTTCAGCGCGACCGTGGCCGGTGGCCCGCCCGCCGCGGAGCGCCTGACGGCGCGCCGGACGTCTATCGCTCGACGTCGTGTTTGAAGTCACCCGCCCGCGGCGGTAGGCTCAACGGCGATGAGCGAATCGCCGGCACGAAGCAACGCGGACGCCGGCCTGCTGCGAGAGCTCGAGTCCGCCGCGAGCGGCGGCTCGGCGGTGCAGGCGTGGGTGCGGTTGAAGCCGAAAGAGTCGTCGCAGGACGCCGCCTCTCCGAAGGATACGGAGAGGTCGACGCAGGCCGTCGTGCAACGGGTCGCGCAGCGCGTCGGCCACCCTGCGCAGTCACTGAAGGTCTTGCCGAACCTCGGCGCGTTCATCGTGTCCGGCTCGCCCGCGTTCGTCCGCGAGCTGATTCACCAGCCCGAGATCGAGTCCGCGCGCTCGACGAGCCAGCCGGTCACGCTGATCAAGCCCGTGGAGTCGCGCGAAGTCACCTTGCCGCGCGCAGCGCGGCGTCCCGCCCGGCGCCGCAAGCGTCGGCCGCGCGGTTAACGCGCGCGGCCCGCTCGCCGTTTCGGCGCGGCGCGCCGGACGCGCTGTCGTGTCTGCGAGGCGCGTGCGCGCCGTCGTCGACGAGCGCGGGGAGCGGTTCGGGCTGCGCGCGGTCGTCCGGTCGGCCCCATCAGCGCGTCGAGGGCGCGCGGCGCGTTCGGCACACCATGTCCGCCGCGGTCCGACGTCATGCCAGCCGGACGCACGCACGACTTTAGAATCGCCCGCTCGACCTCATCGATCGTGGCGCCGGGCTTGGCCTCGAACAACAGGGCGGCCAGGCCGGCGACGTGGGGCGTGGCCATCGACGTACCCGACATGCGCTTGTAGCGGCGCCCGGGGACGGCGGAGATGATGTCGACGCCGGGCGCGACGACGTCCGGCACAATAGGGTCCGCCGGCCGGTTGAAGTGCTGGCTCGACGAGAAGTCGGCCACGGCGAGACTCTTCGTCACCGCGCCGACGGACAGTGCCTGGCTGTAGTTGCCGGGCGAGCGGCTGGTGCCGGGGCCTTCGTTGCCCGTCGCGATGACGGGGAGGACGCCGCGCGCCCTCAGGATGCGGATGATGGGCACGAAATCTTCCCACCATCCTGGCAGGCCGAGCGACATGCTGAGCACCTTGGCCTGGTGACCGAGGGCCCAGTCCAGCCCCGACAGGACCCTCGCGACGACATTGCCGCCCTCGATGACGATCGCGCTCGCCAGCCTGGCGCCCGGCGCCACCCCCATGCTGAAGCCCTGGACGGCCCGGCCCGCGACGATGGCTGCGGTGTGCGTGCCGTGCTCGCCCGTGTCGTGTGGTCTCGGCACCGGCTTCATCTCCTCGCCTAGCATGTCGAACTCCGCGAAGCCGGCGAAGACGCCACGGAGCGCCGGATGCCGCCCGTCGACGCCCGTATCCAGGTGCGCGACCACCACCCCGTTGCCGGTCAGCCCCGCTTTCCAGAGCTTCGGCACCTCCAGAGCCTCGATGCCCCAGCCGATCTTCGCCTGCGGTGTGGCCTCCGCCGTCATGCGCGGCTTGATGAGGGTAAAGTGGGGCGTTCCCGTGACCGCGGCGACGTCGCCGTCACGGCGCAGCGCGTGGAGACCTTCGGGCCGCACGGTGCCGAGCATGACACCGAGATTCGGATAGACCCGCACGCGCGGAGGCGCGGGCGCACGTCGGCTCGCGCGCGCGACGCGTTCGGCCGTCCTGCCCCCGCCGGCGCGCGTCACCAGCGCGCGATGAATCGCCGCGTCGGTGCTGCGCTCCGAAATGACGAAATGCTTCTGCAGGCGCGCGGCCGGAGTGCGGCCGGCGGCGGGCGCCGTCACGGGCCGCTTCATGACGACGATGACCTGGGCCACGCCGGTCGCGTTCAGCTGCTGCACGATCTGCGGCGACTCCCCGGGCGCGAGCGTCGGCGTCGGTGGCACCAATCGTCGAGCATCGTCGAATCGATGACGAAGTCAAGTCTCGCGAGTATCGGACGAGGCCGAGGCGGGGTTACGAGCGGCGAGCGAGCGCCATCGCGACGACGCGCTCGCCGGCGACCCGCCGCGCCTGGGGCGTCGCGGCCCTCGTCCGGGCAGCCTGTCGCGCGCGGCCGACCTCTTCGACGAGCGCGGCGTACTCGGCGCCGACCACCGACTCCAGCCGGCGGCGGATCTCGCGCGCGAGCGCGGGCGCGCGGCCGCCGGTCGAGACGGCGACCTGCAGCTCACCGCGGCGCAGGACGGAGCCGTAGATGAAGTCGCAGCGCGCCGGGCGATCGACCGCGTTCACGAGCGCGTTGTGGCGGCGGGCGGCCACGGCGACCGCGTCGTCCACGGCGGCGGTGCCGGTGGCGGCGACCACCAGCACGCAGCGGCGAGCATCGGCCTTTCGAAACGTGCGGGCGCGATGCTCGATGCGACCGATGCCGACGAGGCGCCGAAGGCCCGCGACGAGCGCCGGGCTCACGACGACGACGCGCGCGCCGCACTCGAGCAGCCCGTGCGCCTTGCGCTCGGCGATCACCCCGCCACCGACGACGAGGCAACGCCGGCCGCGCAGGTCGAGGAACGCGGGGAAATAGTCGGGCATCGCTCAGGTGTCCGCGGTCAGGTGGCGCACGGCGCGCGGGACGGACGCGACGTCGAGGGTCGCGCCCACGAGCAACACCGCGGGCGACGCCACACCGGCCGCGCGGCAGCGCACGGCGATGTCGCCCAGGTGGCCGGCGACGACCTGTTCGTCCAGCGTGCCCGCGCGCTCGACGACCAGCGCGCGTTCGCGCTCGTCGCGTCCCATCGCGGTGAGCGCGGTCGTGATCGCTTCGAGCGCCTGCACCGGCATGTAGAACACGAGCGTGGCCTCCGCGCGCGCCAGCAATCCCCAGTCGAGCGCCGCCACGTCGTGTCCCTTGTGATCGCTGCCGGTGGCAAAGACCAGCATCGACGCGTGCCCGCGCGCCGTCAGCGAGATCCCGGTCCGCGCGGCGGCCCCGGTGGCCGCCGTGACGCCGGGGACGACCTCGAAGTCGATGCCCGCGCCGCGCACCGCGGCGATCTCCTCGGCGAGTCGGCCGAAGATCGCCGGGTCACCGCCCTTCAGGCGAACGACGCGGCCTCGGCGACGCGCGCGCTCGATGAGCAGCCAGTTGATCTGTGACTGGCTCACGCAATGGCGGCCGGGCGCCTTGCCGGCGTCGACGATTTCGGCCTCCGCCGGCGCCTCGGCCAACAGCGCCCGCGGAATGAGCCGATCGTGAATCACCACGTCGGCCTCCCGGAGGCGGCGCAGCGCCTTGAGCGTGACGAGCTCGGGATCGCCCGGGCCGGCGCCGACGAACGAGACGAACGGGCGGACGCTCACGGGCTCGGCTCCTTTCGCTCGGCGCGCGGGAAGAAGCGCACGAGTCGGTCCAGCACCTCGGGGAGCTGGTCGCAGGGCAGGTCTTCGAGAATGCGCACGCCCGGCCGCGGGTCGGCGCCGCCGCGGCCGCCGACGTAGACGTGCACGCCGTCCACGATCTTGCCGTCCACCTTCACCTTGCAGCCCTGCAGCCCGATATCGGCCGTGTGGTGGTTGCCGCACGACGCCGGACAGCCGGACCAGCGCACCGCGATCGGGCGCGTCTTGCCCAAGCGCGCCTCCAACTCCCTGGCCAGCGCCAGCGCCCGCGTCTTGGTGTCGATGAGCGCGAGGTTGCAGAAGTCGGTGCCCGTACAGGCGACGAGACCGCGCGCGACCTCGGAGGGGTTGTACGGCAGCGCGCGTAGCAGCGGCTCCTGCGTGAGGTCGCCCAGCCTGGCGTCGGGCACGTGCGGCAGGAGCACGTTCTGCAGCGGCGTGAAGCGCAGCTCGCCGCGACCGTAGCGGTCGGCGAGCCGCGCCAGCTCGAGGAGCTGCTCGCCCGTGAGCCGGCCCACCGGCGTCTTGAGGCCGACGTAGTTGAGGCCCGGCTGCCGCTGGCGGAAGATGCCGACGTGATCGGTCGTCGTCGCCAGCCGCGCGTCCCGACCGGCCGGCGGCAGCGGGCGCTTGAGCCGCACGACGAGCTCCTCGCGCATCCACGCCGCGCCCCGGTCCTCCAGCACGAACGCCAGCCGCGCGCGGCTGCGCGCCTCGCGCGGCCCGTGATCGCGGAAGATCAGCGCGATCGTCGCGCACACCTCCGCCGCCTCCTCCGGTCGCACGAACGCGTCGAGCGGCGTGGCGAGCGTCGGGCCGCCGGAGCCCTGCTTGCCGCCGACGGCGAGGTTGAAGCCCGCCCCGTCGTCGGCGACGGCAGGCGTCATCGAGATGTCCTGCGTCTCGCCGGCCGTGCAGTGCTCGAGGCAGCCGGTCATCGTCACGTTGAACTTGCGCGGCAGGTTCGTGAACTCGCGATGGCCGAGGAACAGCGCCTGGAACGCGGCCGCAATGCCCGACGTGTCGATCAGCTCGCGCGGCGTGAGCCCGACCGCCGGGCAGCCGACGATGCCGCGGATGTTGTCCATGCCGGTCTGCAGCGTCGACAGACCCGCGGCCTCGAGGCGGGCGATCACGTCCGGGACCTTGTCGATCGTCACCCAGCGCAGCTGGATCTGCTGGCGCGTCGTGATGTCGGCGATCGGCCGGCCGGATGCGCGGCCCGCCTCAAGCGTGATCTCGCCGAGCAGGCGCGCCTGCGCCGCGGTGACGATGCCGTTCGGCATGCGCACGCGCATCATGAAGTGGCCCGGCGTCGGGCGCCGGTGGAAGACGCCGACCCACTTCAGCCGCTCCTTGTCGTCATCGCCGAGCGTCTTCCACCCCTCGCGCGCAAAGCGGACGAGGTCCTCGGTGACATCGAGGCCGTCTTTCTCCGCCTTCATCGCCTCGATCCGATTCATGGGCGCTCGCCACTCCGGTTCATGCGGATTCGAGCCTGCGCAGCCGCACGGCACACGCCTTGAGCTCGGGCTGGCGCGAGAGCGGATCGCGCGCGCTGAGCGTGAGGTTGTTGGCGCTCTTGTAGAAGCCGAGGCGGCGACCCCAGTGAAACGGCGCGAAGCACACGCCCTCGCGGATGGCGGTCGTCACCCGGCACTGCGCGATCAGCTTGCCTCGGCGTGAGGCGACCTCGACGAAGTCGCCGTCCTGGATCCCCGCGCGCTGCGCGTCCGCGATGTTGAGCTCGACGACGGGCTCCGGTGTCCGCGCGCGGAGCGCCGGCGCCTGTCCGGTTCGCGTGAGCGTGTGCCAGTGGTCGCGCACGCGACCGGTCGTGAGCGTCAGCGGGAAGTCGCGGTCGGGCGGCTCCGCGGGCTCGGCGTGCGTGACCGCGACGAAGCGCGCGCGGCCCTCGGTGGTGGGAAAGACCCCGTCGCTGTAGAGCCGCGCGGTGCCCGGATGGTCGACGGCCGGCGTGGGCCACTGCACACAGCCCGCGCGCAGCCGCGCGTGGCTGACGCCCGAATAATCGCATGGGCGCCGCGCCGTCAGAGCCGCCAGCTCGTCGAAGACGTCGGCCGCGCTCTCACAGGCGAACGACGCCTTCCAGCCCATCGCCGCCGCGACGCGCGCGAGGATCTCGATGTCGGGCAGCGCCTCGCCCGGCGGCGGCACCAGTTGCGGCAGATACGTGAGCCGGCGCTCGGAGTTCGTCATGACGCCGTCCTTCTCGGGCCACTGCGCCGCCGGCAGCAGGATGTCCGCGAAGCGCGTCGTCTCGGTCGGGTGATAGGCGTCCTGGACGATGACGAGATCCGCCTGCCGCAGCGCGCGCTCGACCAGATCGGTGTCGGGCATCGATGCCGCCGGGTTCGTGCACAGGATCCAGATGGCGCGTACGGCTCCGGCCGTCAGGCCCTCGAAGATCTCGAGCGCCGCGCGTCCGGGTTCAGGCCGGATCGTGCCCGGCTCGAGCCCCCAGTGGCGCTCGACCACGGCGCGGGCGGTTGGGTCAGCCACCGACCGATACCCCGGCAGCAAATGCGCGAGCCCGCCCGTCTCGCGTCCGCCCATCGCGTTCGGCTGGCCGGTCAGCGAGAACGGCCCGGCGCCGGGCCGTCCGATCTGACCCGTCGCGAGATGCAGGTTGAGGATGGCCGTCGCCTTGTCGGTGCCGAGGCGGCTCTGGTTCACGCCCATGCTCCAGAGCGTGAGCGCGCGGCGCGCGCGGCCGAACCGCAGTGCGGCCGTCACGATGGACTCGGGCGCGAGCCCGGTGAGCGCGCCCGCGCGCGCGGGCGGATAGTCGGCGATCGCTCGGGCGACGTCGTCCCAGCCGCTCGTGTGCGCCGCGATGAAGGCGCGATCGAGCAGGCCCTCGCGATCGAGGACGTGCAGCATCCCGTTGAGCAGCGCGACGTCCGAGCCCGGCCGAACCGGCAGGTGCAGGTCGGCGACATCGGCCGTCTCCGTCCAGCGGGGGTCGACGACGATCACGCCGACCTCGTCGGGCGCAGCGGCCTTCCGTCGTCGTAGGCGCTTGAACAGCACCGGATGGCAGTCGGCGGTGTTCGCGCCGACGAGCAGGAAGCAGTCGGCGGCGTCGAGGTCGTCGTACGAGCACGGCGGGCCGTCGGCGCCCAGCGATCGCGTGTAGGCCGCGGCCGCGGACGCCATGCACAGCCGCGAGTTCGTGTCGAAGTTGTTCGTGCGCAGGAAGCCCTTCGCGAGCTTGCCGGCGACGTAGTATTCCTCCGTCGTCAGCTGTCCCGAGGCGTAGAAGGCGATGGCGTCCGGTCCGTGCGCGGCGAGGATCTCGCCGAGGCGCTCGGCGACGGTCCGCACGGCGAGGTCCCAAGGGACGCGGACGAGCGCGCCGTCGCGCCGCGCTCTGATCTGAGGATGGAGCAGACGGTCCGCCGTCAGCAGCGTCGGCGGCAAGTGCACGGCCTTGGCGCAGACGTCACCGCGGCTCGACGGGTGCGCGGGATCGCCGCGCACGCGCGCGACGCGCCCGTCGCGCACCTCGACGAGGAGCCCGCAGCCGACGCCGCAATACGGACACAGCGTGGCCGTCTCAGGCATGGACGGGCTGGCCCTCCAGAAACCCGAGCACCTGGTCGCGCAGCCAGAAATAGTCCGGCCGTGCCAGCACGTCCTCCCGCACACGCGGCCGCGGAAACTCGACGCGCAGGATCCGGCCGATGGTCGCCGCGGGGCCGCTCGTCATCAGCACGATGCGATCGGCGAGCAGCAGCGCCTCGTCCACGTCGTGCGTCACCATGATCACCGTGCGACGCGTGCGCTCCCACAGCGCCATGAGCTCGTCCTGCAGCTCCATGCGCGTGAGCGCGTCGAGCAGCGAAAACGGCTCGTCGAGCAGCAGCAGGCGCGGCTCGAGCGCGAACGCGCGCGCGATGCCCACGCGCTGCTGCATGCCGGCAGACAGCTCGCGCGGCGCACGATCGCCGAGGCCGCCGAGGCCGACCGCCTCGAGATACGATTCGGCGTCGCGGGCGCGGCCGGCGCGGCGTACCTGGTCCAGCGCGAGCCGCACGTTGCTGCGGACCGACATCCACGGCAGCAGCGTCGCCGACTGGAAGACGACACCGCGATCGGTGCCGGGGCCGTCGATCTCGCGGCCACCGATCACGACGCCGCCCGTCGTCGCCTGGTTCAGCCCCATGAGGATCGAGAGCACGGTCGACTTGCCGCAGCCCGAGTGGCCGAGCAGGCAGACGAACGCGCCCTCGTCCACGTAGAGGTTGAAGTCGCGCACGATCTCCGCCGGGCCCGCGGGCGTGTCGTAGGTCTTGCCGAGGGCCGCGATCTCGACGAATGCCTGCACGTCAGCGCTCCCGCCGGCAGGTGCGGAGGAACTCCACGATCACCTGTCGGACCTTCTGGTACGCGGGCGCCAGGCTCATGTGCCGGCGCTCGCGCGGGCGCGGCAGGCCGACGTCGATCGGCGGACCGAGGACGGCGCCGGGGCCGGGTGTCATCGGGTAGATCCGATCGGCGAGCAAGATCGCCTCGTCGACGTCGTTGGTCACCATCACGACCGTCGTGCGGCGCGCCATCCAGATGGCGAGGAGCTCGTCCTGCAGCCGGGCGCGCGTGAGGGCGTCCAGCGCGCTGAACGGCTCGTCCATCAAGAGCACCTTCGGCCGCATGGCGAGGCCGCGCGCGACGGCGACGCGCTGGCGCATGCCGCCCGACAGCTCGCGCGGCCGCTTGCCGGCCGCGGCCGTGAGCCCGACCAGCGCGACGAGCTCGTCGGCACGCCGGGCGCGCTCGGCCGCCGGCAGTCCGGCGTCGACCGCGTCGACGGCCAGCGCGACGTTGTCGCGCACCGTCATCCACGGCAGCAGCGAGTACTGCTGGAAGACGATGCCGCGCTCGGGCCCGGGCGCGGTGACCGGCGCGCCGTCGAGCACGATCGCGCCGGCGTCCGGGGTGAGCAGGCCGGCAATGAGCGAGATCAGCGTCGTCTTGCCCGAGCCCGAGTAGCCGACGATGGCGACGAACTCGCCTTCGTCAAGCGTCAGGCTCGCGCCGCCCAGCACGCGCGTGACGCCGCGCGGTGTGACGAACGACTTCTCGACCGCGCGGACGTCGAGGTACGGCATCAAACGGCCTTCAGCCGCGCCTCGATCAGTCCCATCAACCGATCGAGCAAGAAGCCGATGGCGCCGATGGTGATGACGCTCAGGATGATGTGCGAGTAGACGAGGCTGTTGTACTCCTGCCACAGGAAGCCGCCGACCCCGGGTGTGCCCGTCAGCATCTCCGAGGCGACGATCACGAGCCACGCCAGCCCGAGCGAGAGCCGATAGCCCGTGAACACGTAGGGCATCGACGCGGGCACGATGATCTTCGTGAGCATGCGGAACCGCGACAGACGGAGCACGCGGCCGACGTTGAGGTGGTCCTGGCTGATCGAGCGAACACCGACGGCCGTGTTGATGACCGTCGGCCACATCGCGCACAGCGCGATCGTGAAGACGGCGGCGGGCTCGGACTGGCGGAAGATCACGAGGCCGAGCGGCAGCCACGCCAGCGGCGAGATCGGCCGCAGGAACTGGATGATCGGATCGAACGTGTCGTAGAACTTCCGCGACAGGCCGAGCATGAAGCCGATCGGCGTGCCGATCAGCAGCGCGAGCAGATAGCCCTTGCCCACGCGCAGCAGCGAATACGCGGCGAGGCGGCCGATGCCCTGGTTCATCTCGCCGTCCTTGAAGAACGGCTGCAGCACGTAGCGCCGCGACTCCGCCCACGTTTTCACCGGGGACGGCAGGTCGGGGGCCACCGTCTGGCTCAGCGCCGTCCAGACGACCAGCACGAGACCGAGCCCCAGCAGCGGAAGGACGAAGCGCGAGAGCGTCGAGCGGCTCATCGCAGTTTCATCCCATCGAGTGGATCGCGAAGCCTTTCGCGTACTCCTCGGGCTTCGCCGGATCGAACACGACGCCGTCGAACAGCGTCTCCTTCCGCATGTCCTCGCGCGGCGTCTCGACGCCCATCTCCTTCGCCACCTCGCGGAAGATGTCGGGCCGATGCACGCGATCCACGAGGCCCTTGTAGTCGGGGGGCTCCTTCACCATCCCCCAACGTCGGAACTGCGTGAGCCACCACACGCCGTGCGACTTCATCGGAAAGTTCGTCTGGCGGTCGAAGAAGGTCATGTAGTACTTGTCCTTCTCCTTGCGGCCGTCGCCGTAGTCGTAGTCGCCGAGCATGCGGCCGAGGATGATCTCTTTCGCGGCGTTGACGTACTGCGGCTGGCCGACGACCTCCGCCATCCGCGGACGGTTCGCGAGCTTGTCGTTCCACTGGCTGGCCTCGACGATCGCGCGCATGACGGCCTTCACCGTCTTCGGGTTCTTCGCCGCGAACTCCTCGGTGAACGCGAGGACCTTCTCGGGATGGTCCTTCCAGATCTGCTGCGTGGTGATGGCGGTGAAGCCGATGCCGTCGGCGATGGCGCGGGCGCCCCACGGCTCGCCGACGCAGTAGCCGTCCATCTTGCCGACCTTCATGTTGGCAACCATCTGCGCCGGCGGAATCGTGATCAGCGTGACGTCGCGATCGGGGTTGAGCCCGCCGGAGGCCAGCCAGTAGCGCGTCCACATCGCGTGCGTGCCGGGCGGGTACGTCATCGCGAAGGTCATCGGCGTGCCCTTGGCCTTCGCCTCCAGCGCCACCGGCTTGAGTTGTTGCGGCGTCTTCACCCCTTTCTCGAGCAGCGCCCGGGTCAACGTGATCGCCTGCCCGTTGCGGTTGAGGTACATCGGAATGATCATCGGCTTCACCGGCGAGCCCTGCAGGCCCATGGTGGCCGCGTAGGGGATGCCGAGCAGCATGTGGGTCGCCTGGTTCTCGCCGAGCGTGAGCCGGTCGCGGATCACCGCCCACGACGCTTCTTTGGAGATCGTCGACTCGACGCCGTGTTTCTTGAACAGCCCCAGCTCGTGCGCCATGACGATGGAAGAACAGTCGGTGAGCGCGATGATCCCGACGCGAACCTTGGGCGTCTCCGGCGCGTCCGACGCGTACGTGGTGCCGCGCCAGCCGAGCGGGACGCCGGCCAGCAGTCCTGCGGCGACGGTGGTCTTCACGAACTCTCGCCGAGTCGACTCCACACGTCCTCCTTGATGGAGGCTCCGAAAATGGCCCCCATATCCCCATGTTCGTCGCGCCCGGAAGAGCCGTGAGGCTCCTCAACGATGTCGCCCGACGCGAAAACAACAATGGCGCCGTGCCTGCGATCGCGGCAACGGCGCCGTGGGACATCCGGTCCGCGCCGTCATGGCGCGAACCTGGGGAGGGGCAGAGTGCAGCGGCCATGCCACGCGCGCGTTCAGACGCGCGGGCATGACACGACGCGGGCTTACATGCTCATTGCTTCTGACGCGAGCAAACGCGTGCTGCCGGAATCGTTCGCATCATCGTGTGCACTGCCACTTCGCGTGGCAACGAGACTCTGTTCCATCCCGACGATCTCAGGGCCGGGCCACGTCTGCCGCTGCGTCATCCGCAGCGCATGGGAGTCTCGCCCCATGCGCGAAGGAAGACGCCCGGGCGCACGACACGGGCGAACCGCGCCGCCTGGTGCAGGAGAGCGCTGGTGGTCGTCGCCGCCTCGACGTCGATGGGGCATCCGGCGAGCGCGAGGCCTCTCGCGACCCAGTTGTTCGAGTTGTCGGCAAGCCGATAGCGGCCGCGCGCGAGATAGAAGGAGCCGGCCCCGTACTGCGCGGGCGCTACCACGATGGGGCGACCCTCGTCGTCCAACACGAAGGTGCCGTGGACGTAGCGGGCGAGCGCCGCGTAGCCCAGCGACGACAGACTGATCTCGAGAATCTTCGAGTGCGGAAACGTCTGCGCGACACCGCCGTCGAAGCCAACGACCTGGATCAGGCTCCAGCGGGAGCAGAAGGCCGCCCGGAGGGCGAGCGGAACCGTCCCGCGGCGCGCTGGATAGTAGTCGCCGTCCCCCCAGCCGAATTCCAGGTAGCGGAATGTTCCGAGCGGTTCATGTTCCGGCTGACCGGCCTCGGCCAGATCATCCCGTCCGAGAACGAGGCCCGCATGCCAGCCGTGGCTCACGAGGTACACGACCCTCCCCGGGGCCGACAACGACGGCGCGCCGCTGACCTCCGCGGCGATCGCGGGCGAATGCGTCGCGACGCCGACGGCGAGCGCCAGGGCAGCGATCACCTCACGCCGGGGCCGATGCCGCACGACACCCGCATCCGGTTGCGCGCGATCCACGCGTACACGCGACGCGCGACCGGCCGCATGCCGGGCCGCGCGAAGACCGACGCGAGCGCCCGCCAGCGCGGCATCCGGCGCAGCAGCTCGGGCATCGCGTCGGCGCCGGCCAGCACGCGTCCGTCGGGCAGGACGAGCTGCATGGCGGTCATGCACTGCTCGTCGGTGACCTGGGGGAAGCGCGCCCGGCGCGGTGCCGAGCGGCACGGCAGGATCTCGAGCGCGCCGCCGTCCATCGCCCGGCGCATGATCCAGAGGGCGCTGGCGCGGCACATCGCGCACTCGCCGTCGTAGATCAGCGTGGCCACCGGCGCTGGCGGCGCCGCCATGCGTGGGCCTCAGCGGCCCCAGCGTTTGGCGAGCGAGCGGTAGTAGAGCCAGAAGCCGGCGGAGATCAGCGGCGAGACGATCGCCTGCGCGAGCGCGGCCCCCGAGCCGGTCCGGACGTACGCGCGGGCCTCGATCAGCGCGTAGAGCAGAAAGAACGCGATGCCCGCGACGATCAAGATCCGATGGGCGGTGATCAGGCGCATCGCGGGCGCTCGCGACTCAGACGCCGAGCACGGACTTCACCGCGTCCCGCGTGACCGACACGAGGCGGTCGACCTCCGGTTCGTTGATGACCAGCGGCGGCGCGAAGAAGATCGTGTCGCCGATCGCGGGATGCGCGCCGGACAGGGGCCGTACGCGCGTGATGACACCGCGTTTGGTCATCTCCTGCTGGATGCGCGGCCCGATCTTCTTGTCGAGCGTGAAGCTGCGCTTGCTCGGCCTGTCCTCGACCAGCTCGACGGCGGCGAGGAGGCCTTTGCCGCCGCGGATGTCGCCGGCGTTGGGATGATCCTTGAACGCCGACTGCAGCCCGGTATACAGGCGCGTGCCCATCTTGGCGGCGTTCTCCCACAGGCGCTCGCGCTCCATGATCTCGAGGTTCTTCAGCGCCACCGCGCAGCAGGTCGGATGCCCGGAGTACGTGTAGGCGTGCATCCAGCGGTCCTCGGGCTTGACGGAGTCCATCACGTCCTTGATCTCGCGGCTGACCATGATGCCGCCGAGCGGCAGGTAGCCGGAGGTCACGCCCTTGGCGAACGACATGATGTCGGGCTTGACGTTCCAGTGCGAGAGCGCGAACCAGCGGCCGGTCCGGCAGAAACCGGTGATCACCTCGTCGCCGATGAAGAGCACCTCGCGCCGCGTGCACACCTCGCGCACGAGGCGGAAGTAGTCGTCGTCGGGATAGAGCACGCCGCCGCCGCCGTGGATCG
>Ga0134071_10000159_pt1 | contig 19715 bp, 20 predicted proteins | sample 15_taG_27_FD_94466 | JGI IMG/M metagenome (GOLD analysis project Ga0134071, IMG submission 94466) | Grasslands soil microbial communities from the Angelo Coastal Reserve, California, USA - 15_D_Rain_40cm_5_09082015 | ecosystem: Environmental > Terrestrial > Soil > Grasslands ...
ATTATAGGAGGTGTACTAGGCCGAATGAGTCGTGGTTCGTACGGTGGTCCCAGAACAATGCACAAAGTCGTCTGTTCTGACTGTGGTAAGGAGACTGAAGTTCCTTTCCAGCCAACAGAAGGTAGACCAGTTTACTGCAGGGACTGTTACCAAAAGCATCGCAGGTACTAGGAGCCCCGTAAGGGCGGCCTAGGTACCCTTCCCTTGTTTTTTTCCTTAATCAATTATGGACGACGTGAGGACTTCGACGATTTCTTGGTCCGGTAGTGAGTTGAATTTTTCTCCGACATTTCGCTATTTTTGGAAGGAGGCGACTGCTGGGCGTCTGCCGTGGACTTCTTCCTAGCCGCGTAAAGTCGAAAAAGACGATTTAGCCGAGTTGACATCTTCCTCCATCTATTCCAATTGGCCATTGTAAGTTGGCTGTTACTTGCCCCGAGCCTGCCTTGACTACAGGGCTAGTCCGTGAGCTTGACAGGCATCGTCTCGCGTCGATGGAGGAAGCTCATCACTTATGCGCCCATCTTAAATCTCGAACCGGTACGGTTTGCGGGCGGGATGACACGATAATGGCTCCTCCCCTCGACGTTGTGCTTGCGAACAATCTCTGGGTCATCATTTGTGGACTTCTCGTTTTCATAATGACCATCTCGGTCGGGTTCCTCGAGGTGGGGGAGCTGGGCGCCGACATGGAAATCAGCCTCTTGAAGACGATGCTGATCACGGGCTCCGCCATTCTCTTCATGGCCTTTATTGGCTTCAACACCGCCTTCGCCCCAACAATCAATGGAATAATCGGAGACCCGAGCTACAACGGATTCTTCCTCGGAGGTTTCTCCTCCGATGCAAACCAATTGCTCACCGGCGCTTGGTGGTCTACCGCCGGACAGGGTTTGACAACCGGGACCTACTTCCTCTTTGAGACAGCCTTCGCCTCCGTAACCTTAGCCCTAGTAGGAGTCGTTGTCTTGCGTAAGATGAAGCTGCAGGCCTTCATCGCGTACTCGATGGTCTACTTCATTCTAATCTGGAATCTGCCAGCGGCTTGGATCTGGAATCCTCAAGGCTGGCTGGCTCGAATGGGCATGGCTGATTTCGCGGGAGGACTAGTGGTCCACGGAGCAGCCGGGGCCGCGGGGCTTGGAATTGTACTCCAGATCTGGAGAGAGGAGCAGAAGAGAGGACGAATCGAGAGCGTTCAGGTACCGTACAAGCTGAATAGCGGATGGCTGACATTGTCGATTCTACTTCTATGGATTGGATGGTTCGGCTTCAACCCCGGCAGCGTTCTTGCCTTCAACAACTCGGCAACGACCGTTGTCCTTACAACCTTTCTTGCTGCAGCCTCCTCTTTTCTCTCGATCATGTACTTCCGTTATCGGATGATCAAGAAGATACCGGATCTGATCTATGCTACCAACGGAGTTCTCATGGGGCTCATCATCATAACCCCCCTCGCAGGCTTCGTTAGCCCGGCCAGCGCGGTGATTCTCGGACTTATCGGCGGACCACTCTTCCTTGCAGGAGAGAAATGGTTCTCAAGATTCAAATGGTTCTCTGACCCTGTCGGCCTGTTCCCAGGACACTTACTCGGCGGGCTCTTTGGAGTCCTGATGATCGCCCTCTTTTCCCAGAGGACTTTCGCGATTGCCTCAGGAAACCCTGTTGCGTCGGGAAATTCTCCAATTCCTGACGGGCTATTATTCGGCGGGGGATCGGCTGCCCTACAACAGCTTGGGATTGAGAGCTTAGGAATAGCCGCGGTCATGGCTACCGTTTTCATCCTATCCTACCTGACTGTTCGAATCATTAGTACGGCAATGCACGGAATCCTCAACCGGGAAGAACTATAGCCATCCAATATTCAAGATATTAATCGCGCTTCCCTCAAGATTGCCTACCCGTCCCTAACTTCTGGCGTGAATCTCTCTCTTCCGTAACTATTTTTTCCCGTAACCTTTCTTTTCTCGTAACTACTCCTTTTCGCTATCTAATGTGTGACCCCCCTGGGAGTGGTCGAATTTCGCGCACTCCGCCCTTCACGAACGCATCTTAAACTCGAACCTTCATCCAGCAACACTTCCGAGTCTTACTGGAGGATGTCCTTCCAAACTGAGAATCTATCCGCCTCGAAGACAACCAGTCCTCCGAGGAGGAAACTCTTCAATGCGCAGGGGCCGAACGATTGTTCGATGAGGTTCGAGAGTAGCTTGTTGGTCTGCAACTTCTTCCACGTAGGAATGATCATCTTAAACGGATTGCCAACTGTCCTTCCGCGAATCGAGAAGCGAGCCAGAACGGGCATGACATGTGAAATGTAGAACCCGATCAAGGCCCTTGAAAGTCCGCTGTCGGGCTTGCCGATATCAACAACAGCAAGACCACCGCCATGCCTCGTGACCCGCGCGAACTCATCCAAACTACTCGCAAGGCTCACCACATCCCTTAACGAGAAACACGTGATCACAGCTCCCAGAGACCCCGGTCGGAAGGGGAGGTTCTCCGCAACTCCCACAATCGGACAGAACCGGCGTCCAAGACGAGACCTTGCAAATCTGAGCAGATACATCGAAGGGTCCAAGCCCACAATATTCTCGAAGCCATCCACCAGTAACATCCGGCTGGAGACCCCTGGACCAACACCGGAATCCAAGACCCATTCTTTCTGATGGGATCGAAGAAAAGCGACGGCTCGCCGCCTTAGAGGGCCAGCGAGCCCTAAGGATATCCACTCGCTAGTAGATTCGTAAATCGGCAAGGCATTCTCGATAGCACGGACAACGCCACTCCACTCAACTCTACTATTGTCCGGGAACATGTCCTCTGATTGAGTGATGCAAAATCCAGTCCTTATATAGCGCTAAGCCCAAAACCAATCTAGAGCACGCGATCAACGTGCTTGGGAAAAATTCTCGAATGGAAACATCTCCGAACAACATGGATGTGTCAGACAGTCTCGACCGCAGCTTCAACTTTTCGGAAGTCTTTCAGCTCGTCAAAAGATCAGTGAAAACGAGTATCGGTCGGCGACGCACTGGACTGATGCTTGGACTCGCGGACCTGCCTGACTATATTGGAGCGTTTCATCAAATGGGGTCCAACTTCATCGTCATGAATAGAAGCCTGCTAGACCAAATAACCCACCTCGCCAAAGATAGACGGTATATCAACGCCTACGTCTTCTACACCCTACTTCACGAATACCTCCACACCCTTGGCTACGCAGATGAGGGAGACGTCCGGCGGCTAACGCGCCAGATCTGCGCTAGAATACTGGGACCGGATCACCCAGCCACAAGGCTAGCGGTTGACGGTCCCGCGGTGATGTTCCCGGAGATAACCTTCCAGCATCATGGGGAGTCAAGGTCGAGGAGATTGCCGAAATTCGAGATCGTTAGAGAATTCGAAAAGGAATACAAGAGCTACGTGGCTTAGATTTCTCCGGAATCTCTCTCGAGCGTCGTCTTCTCTCCCAGGAATTTCAAGAATCCTTCGAGCTTCCAGTACGCCACGAGAAACTCGAGCCCGCGATGCGTTATCGAATACGACGTATCCTCACCGGTTAGGATTCTGACCAATCCGAAAGAAGAAAGGTCTGTAAGGAATCTCTTGATCCTGTCAACTGGAAGCCCGACGGCATAAGAGACCCTTGTAATCTTCGTCGGACCTCTTCGTTTGAGGGCCTCTAGTATCTCAGAGTAGATGTCCACACGGGACCGTTTCGCCAACGCCCAGCCAACTCAGAGAGGAGGCTTTGGCAAATCGTCCGTCTTTATAGGAGGTTTCGCAAATTCAACGTCAGGCTCTGCCTCAATCCTATCGCTGTACTTTACCTCGCCACTTATTCGACAGCGAGACTCGAGTCGTACGTCCTTGGCGTAGATGTTTCCGGCTCTAGCCCTCTCGCCCATCTCCAAGGTGTCAGCGTAGACATCTTCGACTCGCGCGTTGTCTCCAATCTTCACGCGGCCTCCAACCAAGACACCAATTGCTTCTGATCGATGGCCAAGCTCTATCGTCTTCGCCTTCGTCCCTTTTGTCGTGCGCAAACGTCCGCCTACTTCGACCTCGTCCTCGGCCTCAATCAGATCAGCTTCTATCATACCCCCAACTTCTAGAGATGCAAGTTTCAGGCTTCCTCCGATTCTGGCTTTTCCTCCGATCTCCAAGTCCCGTTTCAGATGGAGGTTGCCGGAGACTTCGAGCATGCCTCCAATATCGACTTCCTCTCCCTCTCCGTTTCCGCTAATTTCAACTGTCCCTCCGACATCTATGGACTCGAAGGTGAGGTTTCCTTTGCTCTCGAATCTTCCTCCGACATCGATGGTTCTACCCTCTCCACCTTCGTCTAAGGTAACCGTTCCTCCGACGTCGATCTTGTCGAATTTCAACGGCTTCGAGGAAGTGAAGGATCCTCCAACATCTATTGTCCGGGAGATTTCGCCTCCGCCAACTTGAGCGCTTCCACCAGCATCTAGTCTCACGCACTTGATCTGGCCGTTGACCTCGACTCGTCCTCCAACATCGATCTCTTCCACACTAGCTTCCCCTTCGACCCTAAACGACCCTCCAACATCGACTTTGGTCGCAGTGATTGAGCCCCCAACATCCAGCGTTCCGCCTACGTCGAAATCGTGAGCTGTTGCCGACTTGCCAACGAACAATCTAGCATCAACTTCCACCGAGCTAGCGTCTAGGGATCCATCAATCCGCAGCTCGCCGTGTTCCACATCGATCTCGCCTGTTGACTTTAAGTCCCCTGATATCTCGACCCTTCCATGATCAACATTCAGTCTTGAACAGGAGAGGCTACCTTCGAACTCGGCATCTCCCTGACAGATTACCTCGCCTGAGACTTCTATGGGCGATTCTCCTTCTGCCTGCACCCTAGCTCTCTCCAGAAGGTGAAGCTGGCCATCAACCCTTGCCAGTTTCACGGTGGCATTTCCGGGTACTGTGACATCGCCCATACCGCTCACCTCCTAACGGAGAGCTAGCCTCAACGGGTTCCTGTTCATCCAGGTGACAGTCGTCTCGATCTTCTCGGGGTTTTGACGCGTATAACATTTCATGAATTTTTCGCCTCAAGAAGAGAACAATGCGGTTCGCGCTTATAATGCCCGTTCACGTCTCGTAGTCACATCAAGTGATTATCGGAAAATTCTCCCTGTATGGATCAGAAAACATGAAACCGTTCTGCGTGATGCTTCGGCATTCTGGGTAGCGAATCAGCAAGACTTAATCCGCTGATTTTTCGTAGTTTGAGGAAGAAAGCAAAATGAGTGCTGTCGACATTGCGTTGTGGGGATTAATCGCAGCAATCGTCGGAGGTCTCGCAGTCTGGTTCATATTCTACGCGTTTTCGGGCCAGAAAGAACCGCCCTCTAATCTGACAAAGGAGACTCTCAAGAGGTTAGTTGGATCGACTGGTCATGCAACTTCTGACATCACAGAATCCACCGGTACGGTGTTGGTGAACAGCGAAGAGTTCTCTGCAAAGACGTCGAAGGGAATTATACAAAAAGGGATTCGTGTGAAAGTCACGGAAGCTGATGGGCTAACGCTATTGGTCGAGAAAGTAGACTAGGTTCCTAGCCGCAACCGCTTGTGTTGCCGCAGTTGTTGCACTTGTAGCAGGACCCTGCTCGGACCATGATCATTCCGCAGTTCTCACACGCGGGCGCGTCGGACTGGTTGTCGAAGCTCGCGAGGGGTGTCGCTAGCTCGGGAGTCTCGTGCGGCTTCGTCTCTGCCATCATCGGATCCGTGGTCTTTGCACCAACCGGCTCAACCAGTTTTACCTGGGTCCCGTTCTCCAGTGTTGTCCTAGCGAGTCCTAGCGCGTCCTGTTCCTCTTTGGGAAGGAACTTCAAGCCAAGCCATCTGAAGATATAGTCGACTACGGACTTGGCGAATCGGATCTCCTGGTTGGTCGTTATGCCAGCTGGCTCGAACCGTGTATGCGTGAACTTGTTCACAAGCACCTTCAGTGGGACACCATACTGTAGGGCTAGAGAAATGGAGGTTGAGAACGCGTCCATCAATCCCGATATTGTGCTGCCCTCTTTCGACATCACCACGAATATCTCGCCGGGAGTGTTGTCATCGTAGAGGCCTACCATGAGATAGCCTTCGTTCTGGGCGATCGAGAACTTGTGAATGATCGCTTCTCTCTCTTCTGGCAGTCGACGTCGGAATGGCTTGAAGACCACCTGCTCCTTCGTCTTCTCGATTGCTTTGCTTTTGTCTTGAATCGTCGTGGTTAGCGGCTGGGTCCTCTTAGAGCCGTCTCTATAGATGGCAATGGCTTTCAATCCCATCTTCCAAGCGGTGACGTAAGTCTCGACGATCTCTTCCACGGAAACGTTGCCGGGCATGTTCACCGTCTTGGATATGGCACCGGAGACGAACGGCTGGACAGCGGCCATCATCTTGACATGGCCCATGTAGTGTATGCTTCTCGTCCCCTTAGATGGCTTGAAAGCGCAATCGAAAACAGGCAAGTGCTCTTGTTTGAGGTGAGGAGCGCCTTCTATCGTGTCGTGATCTTCAAGATACTTGAGAATCTCGCCAACCTCGGTCTTGGAATAACCGAGCTTGATTAGCGCTTCAGGAACAGTATTGTTGACTATCTTGATTACTCCGCCTCCTACGAGCCACTTGTATTTCACCAAGGCAATGTCAGGTTCGATGCCAGTGGTGTCGCAGTCCATCATGAACGCGATCGTTCCAGTAGGCGCAATGACGGATATCTGGGCGTTCCTGAATCCGAACCTCTCGCCCAAGGAGAGAGCGTCATCCCAGGACTTGAGCGCGGCTTTCAACAGCTCCTCGGAGACTCCCTCTGCAGAAATCTTGTAAGCGTGGGCCCTGTGCATGTCGATCACGTTGAGAAATGGTTTCTCGTTTACAGCGTATCCTTTGAACGGGCCTAGCCTCTTGGCTATCCGCGATGATGCTGCGTATGCTCGACCGGACATTAGAGCGGATATGGCCGCAGCGTAATTTCGCCCCTGGTCGCTGTCGTACGGGAGGCCTCGCGCCATTAGCAGGGCACCTAGGTTGGCGTATCCAAGTCCCAGCGGACGAAAATCGTGACTATTCTTCTCAATGGCAGGGGTGGGATAGCCTGCGTTGCTGACAAGAATCTCTTGGGCGCTGATTACGATATCAACTGCGTGTTCGAAGGATTCGACGTCAAACTCCCCGTTCACGTCTCTGAACTTCATGAGGTTCAAGGAGGCAAGGTTGCACGCGGAGTCATCGAGAAACATGTATTCAGAGCACGGGTTGGATGCGTTGATCCGATTCGTGTTCGGGCATGGATGCCAATTGTTGACTATCGTGTCGAACTGGATTCCGGGGTCGCCGCAAATGTAGGCGGCCTCGGCCATCTCTCTCACAAGGTTCCGGGCCTTGTAGACGTCTGCGACTTGATGATTCGTAATATATCGTGTCTTCCACTCCTTGTCCTCTATCACGGCGTGCATGAACTCATCTGTGACTCGGACGCTGTGGTTGGCGTTCTGGAAGAAGATAGAGCTGTAGGCTTCTCCGTCGACGTCTCCGTCGTAACCTGCGTCGATTAGGGCCCAAGCCTTCTTCTCTTCCTTGGCTTTTGACCAGATGAACTCTTCAATGTCGGGATGGTCGACGTTTAGAATGACCATTTTCGCGGCGCGACTGGTGCGTCCACCGGATTTTATGACTCCTGCGAACGCGTCGAAGCCTTTCATAAACGAGACAGGGCCACTGGCCTTTCCACCGGTCGACAAGTGTTCTCTTGACGATCGTAGAGATGAGAGGTTTGATCCGGTTCCGGATCCATACTTGAACAGCATGCCTTCAGTCTGGGCGAGCTGCATTATCGATCGCATGTCGTCTTGGACGGAGTTGATGAAGCAATTGTGTACGACGACGTTCTCCGATAGGTAGTGGCCGCTCAGTGTTTGTATGTCGTAGACAGGCTTTTCTCCTAGTTCTTCAATAGAGACTATGGTTTCCCACCGAACGTCCGGACAGTTTTTGCCCGGGCTCACTAGGGACTCTTGCAAGCGTTCTTGCTTGCGAGAACTGATGAACCCAATCAGTTCTGAGAATCTCTTTCTCTCACTCCTTATGCTTATGTCGACCTCCCAGAGGTCATACCTATCTGGCCTCTTCTCCTTCTTCATACGAAGTCTGCTGTATATTCCCAGGCAAAGCAGCAGCCGTTGAACGTCTCTAGCGAGAGATCTACTGATTACGGCGAAGCCGACGTGGGAACTGTTGCTGCTTGTAGACACGGTTACGTATCCTTCAGCTTGAAAGAGACTCCTCAGATATTCGATGATGACCTCTTTGCTAGCTGCAACCAGGTTCCTGGGAGCTTGCATCGCGGCCCCTCTGTCGAGAAGATTGTATTTCGTTACGAATGGTGCTAGTGTCTCACCGTACATCCGCACCCTCCTATAGTTGACATCCGGGCTCTGGACTTTAACCGGAGTTACGTTGTAGTGGGCGTTCTGGAATACTTTCCCTACCCTGCCTAGTACGAAATCGTATTCTTGATTGTTTGCTGTCTCGAATTCAAGAGTCAATGACTTGTTCGTTCCGCCCGGGTATTGGCCAACGAACCCGTCAGACTGTAGCCAGCCAGCAAGCGCCGCCTCGTCCTCTGAGACGGAGTCATGCATACTTCCGTCGAATAAGGGTCTGGATGCTACTATCCCCTTGTGTGCGTGAAGTTGTAACTTTGTGCCTATCTTTAGCTCGTCGACGCGTTGCCAAGTGCCAACAGTTCTCCTTTTCGATGAAGTAAGTACAACATGGTCTCCGGTGACATCTACTGCAACTCCGTTGGATACTGTAATCCGGTACACTTTCTTGACCCCATTCTGCTTTACACCTGTTACCAGGGTGATTCCTTTGGAGTCATAGACAGGCAAGCCTAGCAGGTTGCGTGATACAATGTCACCAATAGGAGTCATGCCGTAGGGAGTGCTTATCATCGCGTCGTATGGTTGACAGGCGGAGCATTGGGGGCGGTCTTCGACTCCTACGTTGAACCATACTGGGCTGTTGAAGGCGGCCATCTGGTGGAGGAGGATGTGGGTGAGTTCTGACTCGAAATTCTCAGCTTCCTCCTCATCTATGAAGTAGTTTCCTTTTCGGCCCCAGCGGGCGATGGTTCCCGCAACGCGGCCTATGAGTTGTTTGACGCTACTTTCTCTTCCTGGGGTTCCGAGTCTTCCGCGGAAGTATTTCGAGGCGACGATGTTTGTGGCCGTCTGGGACCAGAACGAGGGAACTTCGACGTTCATCTGCTCGAAGATAACCTGTCCCTTGTGGTCGGTTATGACCGCGTCCCGGATCTCCCACTTTATTGCGTCGTATGGGTAGACGCCTGGTTTGGTATAGGACCTTTGATATCGGAATTCCCCTGGGGGAACCTTCGGTATTTGTTGGATTTCCATTGTTCTTACCTAACTCCTCTTCTTCTTCCCCGTGTCTCGGAGCAAGAACTGTAGGAGTAGCTCCGTACCATCTTGTCCGCTGATTAAAGAGATTTGTACAGAATCGTATAAACTTGTAGTGTAACTGGAAAAACCGTCTGAACATAAATGCGCTCTAAAGTGCAATGGTTTCTGAAACATCTATTCTTTCAGACCGACTAGGACTCCGTCGCGGAGTGGAACGATTACTGTTGACATTCCGGGATATCCGGATACTTCCTTGTTGAACCTGATCATGGTCTGAGTCAGCTCTGATTTTCCGCCTTTTGCAACGTCGCCGCCCCACAGTGTGTTGTCGGCGATGAACAAGCCTCCCTTACGGAGCATTTTCACGCTGAGCTTGAACGCTTCGAGGTAGATTTGCTTGTCAGAATCAAGGAATACCAGATCATATTCGTCTTTCAGAGTAGGTAGAATGCGTAACGCGTCTCCTTTGAGGACCTTGATGACTTTCTGGAGCTTGGCCTCGGCGATGTTCTTCTCAGCTCGCTTCACTCTTTCCGGATCTTTGTCGATGGTTGTCACCGAGCCCTTCAAGGGTGCGACTGCCCTTCCCAGCCATATTCCGCTATAGCCGATAGCGGTTCCTATCTCGAGGATGTTCTTGCTCTGGCTGCTACGCGCGAGGTTGTAAAGGAGACGACCGACAAGGGGTCCGATTATTGGGACGGCTCCCGTGTCGGCTTCTTCTTCCATCTTCTGGAGCAGGAGGTCTCTTGGCTGGGCGATCCGGTAGAGATAATCATCGATATAGTCGTAGGTTATGGCCAAAACTCAACAATCGGAGACGACCCTCGGGGCGGGATAAATAATCCTTTAGCGGATGGAATAATTGTTCAGACGAGATTCTGTGTGATGTTGAAAGATTGGGTTGCAGATTGATCCAGGAGTGAGCCTATGAAGAGTATCTCGTACAGCTGGTAGCTTATCGTGAACTTGAGCTGATGGTTTGCTGAGGTCTTGAAGTTGAAGAGGGTCGTGGCTTGGGCCGCATCGGGAAAGTTCCCTGATGGCGCCCAGCTCGAAACTGAACCATCATAGCTGTCTTGGATCTGCAGAGCAGTGAGCTTCACGGTGAATCCGCGAATGTACGTGGGGAGAGCGGTCTCGTTCACTTTACTGACGATGATCGAGTATGAGGTCGGGAGCGTGGTGCGAGGATATGTCAGGTTGGCGATGGAGAAGGCTAGGAAGACTTTGCCGTAACCGGAAACCTCCTGCACGACCCAGCTTCCACGGTTGGCGTACTGCGTTGATGAGACGTATTTGGTCCCGACTGACGGGATCAGCGCGGGACTCGTGAACTGCCAGACTGCGATGATGACTACGATGATTAGGAGGAGCGAGGTGAGAATCTTTCCTCTCGGACCCATGAGCGATAAGCCCGGTTCAAAGGGGTACGGTTCACATGCGTGTTACTGGGTGAAGAATCGCACAGTTACACTCGGATTAGTAGGATACGGAAGAAGAAGGTGGATTCGGGAGCCTATAGCTATTGCCTAGCGGACCACGACCGATGCTTCTCTGGTATGTCTGGATGCACATTGTGGATGGCGCATGGCATAAGCTGGACGAGATATCGAAACAGTTGCGTATTCCGGGTAACGCTGTTTCATGGGCTGCAAAATTCCTCAGCGAGCATGGGATGGCGGAGCTTGGGTTTGAGGAGGATGAGATACGGCTCCAGAAGAGCCATCCGAGGCTTGAGGATGTGGTGAAGACATTACATGGATCGCCGAAGACTGACAGGCCGAGCGAGCTCTCAACCGACATCTAAAGCAACTGTCGCAAAGCTAGGATTCGCTAAAATGGAACCGTGATGTCAAGTCTTATTATCGCGATAGTCTGCGAGCGATTTACCCGATTCAACGCGGTCGACGCTATCGTGAAACCATTGGCACGGTGACCCGAGGATATTTCTCAAGGTCGGCGCCCGAAACAGCAAATTGTCCCTGATTCAGACCGATCTTGTGGTGGATCGGATCAAACAGAAGAATGCCGGTTCGAAAATCGATCGGAAGATCGTCGAGACTTCTGGGGATGCTGGTAGGGGAAGGTCTCTGTTCTCTCTGGAACAGAGAGGAATATTCGACAGGGAAGTTGATCAGGCGGTCTCAGAGGGCAGGGTCGACTTTGCGGTTCATAACATGAAAGACGTGCCTGTTAGCGACAGGAACACGCGATTGGTGATCGCGAGCGTTCCAGAGAGAGGCTCTCCAGCTGAAGTACTTGTCAGTAATCGAGACAGGAGATTGAGGGATCTGCCTATAGGTTCTAGGGTTGGGACGAGCAGCGCGATCAGAGTCGCCCAGCTGAGACGTGCGAGACCAGATGTGAAGCCTGAGCCTCTGTTTGGAAACGTGGAAACACGGGTCGAGAGAGTGGACAAGGGAGAGTTTGACGCGGTCATACTCGCGGAGGCTGGACTGGCACGGCTTGGAATAGCTGAGAGGATTTCGGAGAGATTTTCCACAGACGATTTCATCCCAGCACCAGGCCAAGGAGCACTGGCGATTGTTGCGAGACGGGACAATCTGAAGGTCATCGAAATATTGAGATCAGTGGAGCACCTGCCGACACGGGCCGAGGCGGAGGCGGAGAGAGAATTGGTCCGGATTCTCGAGGAGACAAGCAAAGTCCCTGTTGGCGGACTTGCGGCAGTAAGGGGAAACCAGATTCAGGTGAAAGCATGTGTTCTATCCTTGGATGGTAAGGAAAGACTGTCTGCGACAAGAACAGGAAACTCCGCGGACGGTACAAGACTGGCCCAGGAGATAGGAGAGGAACTGCTCGCGAAAGGGGCAAACCGAATCGGCGAGACATGGCGAAACGCGCGCCGCTGAAAAACCACCATCAAGAAAAACATGAGCCAAGAGTCTTCTCGGACAGGAAACTGTTTGAGCCAAGTTTTTCGGGTCAACCTCTTTTGCCGCGCAGGGGTTGGCCAAAACGTCCTTTTCCGGGAGGGTGTTCTTGGCTGGGGGTGTTTCCGTGCTTATTTCCTGGAGACGGGCTTGTTATCGCCTTGCTTGGCTGTTTTCGATCTCGGTGTGTTCCCCTAGGGACAAGCGTGGAATATGGCGTGTCTGGAAATCGCGGGCTTGGATTCCGGATCAGGGCTGATAATGGGCGATTTATGGCGATTCTCTAGCGATTTCGACAGGTTTCGTCGGCCGTTTCTCTGGGTCGTTCTTGGCTGTTTCTCGGTTGGAGCGGGGAGCATTATCGTGACGCATAGTGTTGTCCTTCTTCCGATTATCTACGTCAGCTTAAGGTCTCAACGGTTGTTTTCTGGCCTCGGGACGCTTGTAAATTGCAGTTCAGACCGTTGGGTCGGACAGGCGAATCCATCCCGGTTATCGGTCAGGGAACATGGGGGATGGGCGGCGAGATGGGTCCAGACCCGTCAAAGGACAAAGCGTCTGTTGAAGCCATCAGACTCGGACTCGAACTGGGAATGAATTTTATCGATACTGCTGAAATGTATGGGGGAGGCCACAGCGAGGAAGTTGTCGCCGAGGCAATTGAGGGACGCCGGGAAGAGGTCTTTGTCGCATCAAAGGTTTCTCCGCGACACTTTGCGCACGATGATGTTCTGCGTTCTGCGCGGATGAGCTTGAAGAGGCTCAACCGAAAACAAATGGACCTCTACCAACTTCACTGGCCAAACTCCAAGATTCCTATCGCCGAGACGATGCGGGCGATGGAAAGGCTGGTAGAGGATGGTCTGGTCCGATTTATAGGAGTAAGCAACTTCTCCGTTGAACAGATGAGAGAGGCACAGGAATCTCTCTCCCGCGAGAAAATAGTCTCTAACCAAATCGAGTACAGTCTAGTCGATCGAAGCCCGGAAGCTGGAGTCCTCCAGTATTGTCAGAAGGAAGGCATAACGGTGATAGCGTACAGCCCTCTTGGTCAGGGAAAGATCCCGCGAGGACGCGGCGGCCCGTTCAAAGTCCTGGACGAGATCGCTGGAACGCTGGGACGATCCCGAAACCAGATTGCGCTCGCGTGGGTCTTGCAGCATGACGATGTTGTAGCGATACCGAAAGCTGCTGACAAACAGCACGTGCATGAAAACGCGACTGTCTCCGACTGGAAAGTACCAGGTGAAGACTACAAGAAACTGAATCAGGCATTCTCTTGATCGAAAATTCTGCCGATATTCTAGCGAGCACTAGCTATCTTCGTTTCTTATTGCTGATCTAGGGCTCTTGATTATCCCATGTGCTCAGGTATCGTCTTGAGCGACCGCACTGGCGAGAGCAAAACCCAGAGAAACGATAGCGAGCCCCCGAGTATCGCTATTCCAATCGCGGTCCGCAGTCCCAGAAACTCTCCCAGAATCCCCCCCGTAATAGCTCCGAGAGGTATTGTACCCCAGACTAGGAAACGCATCGTCGCGTTCATTCGGCCTTGAAGACGCAGCGGAACTATCGCCTGTCTCAAACTCACCTGGTTGACATTGTAAACTACGGTCGCGATGAAGCTGATGAACTGGCCTGCCATGATGGAGAGCATGCTCCAGTTGACCCCAAACCCTCCCAGCGTAAACAGGGGAGATACCGTTAGGGACCCTGACAGATAGTAGGGAATGGCCCCCAATCCTCCAATGAGGATGCTCCCGAGTATGGCAGGTCCAACTCCAATGTTCCTTGCCACCTTAGTAGAGACTGCGACTCCAACCAGAGCGCCGACGCTGGCCACGCTGAAGATTATTCCCGCGGTAACTCCGGCGAGATTTTCGGAGACTCCAAGCCCAGCAGGGCTAGGCTGAATCAAGTAGAGTAGAAAGAGTGTGCCCAGCGCGGTTCCAAAGAAATTGGATGTCCCTGTACAGCCTGCGATCATCCGAAGCATTCTGTTGCTGAAAACAACATGGAGCCCTTCTCGAATATCAGCTAATACCGAAGGCTTCACGATTTCTTTGTCGATCACCTCTTCATGATCTATTCGTCCTAGTGCGAGTGCGGACGCGAAGAATGAAAATGCATCAAAGACAATGGCGATGGGCGCGGTGATTATGCTGATGATGATTCCTGCTATTGTTGGTCCCGCAACCTGAGCTGTAGAGGCGCTTGCCTGCAGATTGCGGTTTCCTTCGACAAGCTGGTCCCTGCGCACTAGAGAGGGCAGGTAGGATTGGTATGTGATGTCGAAGAAGACCTGTAGGAATCCGACACAGAAGCTTATCGCGTAAAGAAATGGAATTCCGAGTTTTGTTATGACTCCCAGGACGGCTGCTATCGGAATTAGTGCGAGTATTGATCCACGTAGAATGTTGGAGGTAACCATGATGCGCTGTTTACGATGCCTGTCAATCCATACGCCGGCTACGAGCCCGAAGATCAACCAGGGCACGGACCCTGCGAAGTTGAGTATTCCGACCTGAACAGAGTCCGCGCTTAGAATGATAATGGCTGTTAGAGGCAGGGCTAGCCCGGTGAACTGGCTGCCAAACTGGGAAATGGTCTCGGATGTCCAGAGCTTTAGGAAGTTGGGATTCCGCCAGAGCGTCTCCTTCTGGACGGTCGTCGTCTCCATGCGGAGCAAGATCTAATTCCGATTCTTAAGTGTCGCTCACATCGAATGGTCACATTCGACAGTCACGTGTAGTGACGAGATGCAAGGATCGGTCTCAGAAATCCGGAAGGTTGTGCAAAACAATTAGGCCCAACATTATTATGACTCGACCACTTCAATTAGCCTATGTTCGTAAGGGTCAAGAAAGTAGGACCAAGACGATATGCCTACTTGGTAGACGGCGTAAGAGAAGGGAAACGCGTCCGGCAGAGAACTCTCTGCTATCTTGGCCCCGTCTCAAAAATCGTCTCAGGCATACCAGAGAATGTTAGAAAAAAGATTGAGGAAAGATTTCAGGTGAACTGGGACAAAATAAATTATGAGATACGCCGGATTCCACTTACCTTCGAAGAAATATCTAGGGCAAGACGGGCGCAATTTGCCGTCTCTATCAGAAACCGTAAGATGGGCTTTCGAAGTCAAGGCGATCTGCCCAGAGCGGAAGGAGAACTCGCGGCTCTCTCCAAGCTCGCTGCGATAAAGTTCAGGAAAATGTTCGAGGAGATCGGAGAAAGAGAATACCGCATGCGATGACAACTGCAAGACCCTCCAACAAAATCACCTCGCGCCCACTCACTGCTCGAACACTCGTTTCAGAGCTCAAGAAGGAACCGAGCGAGCTGAAGAAGAAAATGCTCCTTCTCGGATACATTACCGACAGGCTTGAGAGGAAATCGCAATCTGTCTACCTCGTCGGAGGCCAGGCAGTCGAAACCTATACCGCCGGACAATTCACTACAGGTGATATCGACATCACCACCACAGATCAGGAGGCAACTGAGGAAATTCTTGCCCGATTAGGGTTCAAAAGGGAAGGAACGGTCTGGATCAACGAGGCGATAAGCGTCGCTGTTCACATTGTCGATATGGTTCCGAAACGCGTAGAGAAGGTACGCACGATTCATGTTCGCAACTACGCGGTACGAGTTGTGGGAGTTGAAGAGTTGATAATCGACAGACTTGCCGCTGCGAAATTCTGGAAGAGCCAACGTGATGCGGAACAGGCCAAGGCTCTCCTCAGCGGCTTCTCAAAAAGCATCGACGTGAAATATCTAAGAAGAAGGGCCAAAGAAGAGAAAGTTGACGACGTACTTCCCAAGTGAGTTGGGAAACAAACTACAGGAACTTCTACATCAACGAGCGTTGTAGACTAGGATTACAGGTTTTCCTTCGAACCTGTAGCTGCTGTCGATCCACGCTTTGTGTCGCCCGTATCTTTTCAGTGTAGATTCAGTATGGGTCTTGTCCCCATCTAGCCGATAGCCGGTCCATGTTCCATCCTGGCTAGAATACTCCGGCGGCAAATCGGCACAGTTGTGGACAATGAAGGATAGAAGGTAGGTGTTTGACGGTGTCTCCATGTTGCAGACCTTGCCCGAGAATTTCTCTCGCTCGACCTTGTTTATCCTAACCCAGAAGCCGTTATCCGTCCTTACTACGTGACTGGCTTTGTTTGAGTGTTTGCTGCCGTCTTGATGGAATCGTATCTCGTATGATGGCTTCGCGTTGACCTTCCGTCCCTGGATTATCCCTCTCTCCTTTCTGTCATTCTCGTAGATGGCCGGAAGAATGCCGAGCCGCGAACCCATGAGCAGAGCCTGGTAGGCGGCTGTTTTGGAGGATGTTGCGAGTCTCCAAGTGTTCCCTCGTTTGAAACCGTCTCCTTTCAGCCATCCTTCGAGGAACGGTTGAGGATCGCGCTGTTCTAGAATCCACGATGGGATCCTCTTACTGACCACTCTGCTGCCAAACTCTTTCCTCATGAAGTCTGCCAAAGCAGGTTTCGAAAAACGTACAAGAAGTCCAGTTCTATGATGGTTGATCGTGCCCTTGACGCTCCAGTGCTTTTCCGCCATCCGAAGGATGTGCTCGGCAAGTTGCCGTTCCTTGTGTCCCAGTGCAAAGTACACTTGATTGCCTGTGGGATATCCTTCGGCCATGTATAGGCCGAGGAGGTAGAGGAGTTCGGGATCTCCTTCTCTATTGCCTTTGAAGAGGGGGAAGAAGACCCAATCTTTCTCTGTTAGCTCTCCCGCTGGTTTCCAGGTTTTCTTCAGTGATGGTCGTGTTTGAGGGTTGTACCCTTTCGATTTTTGCGGATTCGATTCGCAGGACAATACCGGATGTTCCGGAGTCAGACGTGTCTCTGGAAGAAGGAATGGCCTTACAACAACAAGCTCTCCAGCATAGTCTCTCTCGAAATACCGCGATGGAAGCTCATAATTTCCGTTCGCCGATACTACCGAGTCCAGTTGTTCGCCCATTGATTCTATTCCAGGGTTGGTGAACACTGAGTCTCCCTTCGGGACGCACCAGAATGAGTATCCTTTGTCTTTGTATTTTTCGTAGATGTCTTTGAAACTGCCGTAGTCTTCTGTGTTGATCCAGCGGTAGTAGTGGTACTTGTATCGTACCCGGATCTTGAACTTACTCGGATGGTTCTTTGAGCGTTTTTTTCTTTTCTTTCTTGATTCCATTGCCGTTGTTTGGCTCAGAGTTGTTCACCAGCTGTTTTTCCCATTCGTGAGCGAGCCGGATGAAAACGTCCTTGCTGGGACACTTCAAGCGTTTCGTGTGGTACTGGACAAACCGGATGAAACTGTCGATATCATTGTCTTCTTCGAAGTCAACGGTCAATATGTAGCGCGTGGCCGTCTCTCCTCCGTTTCGCTATCCCGTCTCGCCGACTAAGCAACGTTCACTGTTGAAGGTTAAGCGAATCGAAACCCGTGGACGGTCTCCATAGTACTATCGAATTACCCGTCACTATGAGAGATTGCGAGTGTTCGCTGGTCTAATGTTCTAGATTAGTCTCTTTTCACAATAATGATATTTATCATGCGCCTAGTTTTGAAGCCAAGCTTCTCATACACACGTATTGCTCCAACATTCTCCGTACGGACGTGAAGAAAAGGAATCTCACCTCTCTTCGTGATCTTTTGGATGAGTGTAGAGACGAGTGAGCTGGCGTATCCGCGGCCACGGTATTCGGGATGCGTGCAGACTGCGCTGATCTCGGTATGTCCGAGGGGTCGGAGTCGTTCTCCAGCCATCGCTACTAGTTGGCCCTTTTCACGGATTCCGAGATATGATCCTAGTTCAGGTGTTCGTCTGAAGAAGGGGCCGGGCTTGGTCACCTCGACGAGGGCGAGCATCTCATCAACCTGTGAAATGTCCAGATCCTCAAGGGTGTGTTTCATTGGCGGCCGCACCGACCCGTTCCATATCATCTGGACAGAATCTACCTTGCGAACAGTTGTCCAGCCGGCGGGAAGATCAGGCATTGCCGCTAGAGGAAGTGCGGTTGTTACTCCGGGACCGAGCAGCCGGGCGAGTGAATCATAGGATTCTGTCGATTGATCGCGTGTCGCGGCAAATGGAGCGACATCAACTGGGTAGCGTTTGGCGAGCTCATCGCCTTCAGCGAACGAAGCATGGGTCGTTGACAGGGCACTCCATACAGGATTGTCCAGCAGTATCAACTGATTCTGTTCCACGGTGAGTCAACTGTCAACAAGTCCTGGCGATGCCGGGGAGAAAAGAATATGTTTGCTAGTCTTCGGGAGTCTCGTCAAGAGATTGTAGTGGCATGAAATTGGCAGAACGTAAGAAAGCCTCTCCACCGATGACCGAGGAACAACTCCGGCAGGTTACCGTGGGGTGAACTCAAGCCCTTTGAAAGCTCGATCACTCTCGTAGAGTACGATCCGGCATGGCCGGAAAACTTCTCTCGTGAAGCGAAGCGGATCAAAGCGGCCCTTGGTGAGCGTGCGCTGAGGGTGGAACACGTTGGCTCAACTAGTGTGCCTGGGCTCGTGGCCATGCCGATTGTCGACATCCTTCCGATTGTGTCTGACTCTGCCGACGAGCCTTCGTTTGTTCCTGCTCTCGAGGCGATGGGTTACGTTCTTCGGATTCGAGAGCCCGATTGGCACCAGCATCGCCTCTTCAAGGGTCCGGACACAACATCAACCTGCACGTGTTCACACAAGACTCGGAGGAGATTCAGAGAAGCTTGTTACTTCGAGACTGGCTTCGGACGATCGAGGCTGACCGCGAGCTCTACGCTCGCACTAAACGAGACCTTGCGAGCAGGAAGTGGAAGTATATGCAGAATTATGCGGACGCGAAGTCTGAGGTTGTGAAGGAGATTCTTGAGAGGGCAGAAGCGTCTGGTGGATGATTGTCGTGAAGGAAGAATGGTCATGTATGGCCTGGTGAACGTGGGATTCTCAGCGTTTCACGAAGGGCGGGGCACGGGAAAAAAGACCGCCCCCCCGGGGGTCGAGAAAAGGCCGCTTATTTTTTCTGACCGCTACCGTTTGGTGAGCGAACCAACTATCGGAGGATTCTTCCTCTTCCAGGTTACCCAGAATTAAGCTCGACTGAGAGCTGGTCTTCTCCGATAGACGACTAGAGTAGCGATGGAGAGCCCGATTATCGTCTCGAACCACCAGAACGATAGGAGGGTGGATAATGCGGAGGAGGCGTTGCCGAAGGGAGAAAGGATGTTGGTCGCCGCGCTGTTGGCGGATGGACGGTTACCCGTCGAGGTGCTGTTTCCTGGTCCCGGCTGTTCCGATTGTGGGCGGTAGTCTCCAACCATCATGATGGCTTGGTAAACGTGGGACATCGTTC
>Ga0134071_10000167_pt1 | contig 19317 bp, 17 predicted proteins | sample 15_taG_27_FD_94466 | JGI IMG/M metagenome (GOLD analysis project Ga0134071, IMG submission 94466) | Grasslands soil microbial communities from the Angelo Coastal Reserve, California, USA - 15_D_Rain_40cm_5_09082015 | ecosystem: Environmental > Terrestrial > Soil > Grasslands ...
GGGCAGGGTGAGGGTCTCAAGATCTGAACCGACCTTGCGACCCTCACCCGCCGCTTCGCGGCGCCCTCTCCCAGAGGGAGAGGGTGAACACCGCTTAGTACATTGGCGGAGCGCCGCCCGGAGGACCTGCCGGAGCTTTCTCTTCTTCCGGAATTTCGGAAACAAGTGCTTCGGTGGTCAGCATCAGAGCGGAAATGGAAGCCGCATTCTGTAGCGCCGTCCGCGCGACCTTGGCTGGATCGAGAATACCGGCCGAGATCATGTCTGTGTATTCTTCGGTGGCCGCATCGAAGCCGAGGTTGGGGTCTTTCGACTCTCTCACTTTCCCTAGCACGACTGCGCCTTCATGGCCCGCATTGGAAGCAATCATTCGCAACGGCTCTTCAAGCGAGCGCCTTACGATATTTACGCCGATCTGTTCGTCACTGTCCAGCTTCAACTTCTCGAGAGCCGGGATCGCGCGAATGAATGCCACGCCGCCGCCGGGCACGATGCCCTCTTCGACAGCCGCGCGCGTCGCGTGCATCGCGTCTTCGACGCGAGCTTTCTTTTCTTTCATCTCGGTTTCGGTGGCAGCGCCGACTTTAATAACGGCCACACCCCCGACGAGTTTCGCCAGACGCTCCTGGAGCTTCTCGCGATCGTAGTCCGACGTGGTTTCATCGATCTGCGTCCGGAGCTGCTTGACGCGGCCTTCGATGGCCTGCGACTTGCCTGCGCCTTCCACAATCGTTGTGTTGTCCTTGTCGATGACGACTTTCTTCGCTCTGCCAAGATCCTCGATACGAACATTTTCGAGTTTGATACCGAGATCTTCGGTCAGAGACTTGCCGCCTGTAAGGATCGCGATGTCCTCGAGCATGGCCTTGCGGCGGTCGCCAAACCCCGGAGCCTTGACAGCCGCGGCCTGCAGCGTGCCTCGCAGTTTGTTGACGACGAGAGTGGCCAGAGCTTCGCCTTCGACTTCTTCCGCGATGATCAGCAGCGGCCGGCCCATCTTGGCGACCTGTTCGAGCAGCGGAAGCAGATCCTTCATCGTGCTGATCTTCTTTTCATGGATCAGGATCAACGCATTCTCCAGAACGCATTCCATACGATCCGGGTCGGTGACGAAATACGGCGACAGATAGCCGCGATCGAACTGCATGCCTTCGACGACATCCAGAGTGGTTTCGATGGCCTTGGCTTCTTCCACGGTGATGACGCCGTCTTTGCCGACTTTTTTCATCGCCTCAGCAATGATGTTGCCGATAGTCGCGTCGTTGTTTGCAGAAACTGTGGCGACCTGCGCGATCATTTCGCCTTTTACGGGTTTCGACAGCTCTTTGATTTTCTCTACTGCGGACTCGACAGCTCGCTCGATGCCGCGCTTCACCGCCATGGGATTGGCGCCAGCGGCGACGGTTTTCACGCCTTCGCGGAAAATCGCCTGCGCCAAAACAGTAGCCGTCGTGGTGCCGTCGCCGGCAACGTCGCTCGTCTTGGACGCGACTTCTTTCACCATTTGAGCGCCCATATTCTCGAGCGGCTCCTTCAGCTCGATCTCTTTCGCGACAGTGACGCCGTCTTTGGTAATCGTCGGCGAGCCGAATTTCTTGTCGAGAACAACGTTACGTCCTTTGGGGCCAAGAGTGATCTTGACTGCATCCGCAAGCATGTTCACGCCGCGCAGAATGGCCTGCCGTGAATCTTCACCGTGGACAATCTGTTTTGCCATTGCTGCCTCCTATTTCTTTCCGGCTGCTTTGCCGGCGGTTGCGAGAATTCCGAGAATTTCATCCTCGCGAAGAATCAGATACTCGTTGTCGTCGACCTTGATCTCTGTCCCCGAATATTTTCCGAACAAAACGCGATCGCCCTCTTTCACTTCGAGCGGAATCACTTTCCCATCCTCCAGCCGTTTGCCGGTGCCGACAGCCACGACCTCCCCCTCCTGGGGCTTTTCTTTGGCCGTGTCGGGAATGATGATCCCACCGCGAATCGTTTCCTGCTCCTCAATTCTTTTAATCAGAACACGATCATGCAATGGTCTTACTTTCATGGTCTGCTCTCCTTTGTTCTTTTGTTTTAAGTATATTACGAAGGTCGGCTAGCACTCTTCAAAACCGAGTGCTAATTTTAGAAAGATGTCGGCTCGCATGTCAATAGGCTCTCGACGGCAAGGGGAATAGCCACAAAAGGCACAAAATGGACAAAGAAATTTTGTTACTTTTGTGCCTCTTGTGGCTATTTAATGAGCTGCGGTCGAGGCGGCCTTTATGAACTGCGGACGGCTCGCTGCATTCGCAATCTGGAGCGCGGACAAGTAAACGAGCCTGGTAATCTTCTCCAGTTTCGCATAATTGATTTTATCGGGCGTGTCCCGCGGAGTGTGGTAATCGGGATGGAGTCCGGTGAAGAAGAATAAGGCGGGAACTCCTCTCTGTAGAAAAGACCACTGATCGCTACGCCGCATCAGATCTTCGGCACCGAAGTCGTACCTGAATCGGAGCGTCAGGTTCGACTGGCTGTTCATACCGGAAATCGTGGCCTTCAAATCCGGACTAAATACGGATCCTAGAATGTTCAAGGTATTTGTATTTTCTGAAGCACGTTCCTCAGGAATCTGCTGGGATTTGTTCTCGGCGTGTTCTTCGTTGCGGCCGATCATGTCCATCTGAAACATTGCCACCGTCCGGTTAAGTGGAAAAACCGGATGATGGACGTAGTACCTGCTTCCAAGCAGTCCCTTCTCTTCTGCTGCCCACGCGCACAAGAGAATGCTGCGTGCGGGCGGAAGCGACCCATTATCAAATGCTTCAGCCAATTCCAAAAGAGCAGCGGTTCCCGAACCGTTATCGTCCGCGCCATACCAGATTTGTCCATACGCCTCACCGTCGTGATCGTAGTGGGCGCCTACAATCATCACTTCACCCTTCAATGAAGGATTCGAGCCTTCAATGAGACCCAGCACGTTCTGTGTGGGATAAATTTTGCGCTCGACGTCGACAGTCATCGTAGCGCTAACCCGAGACTGCGGCCGGTGCAACGCGGAAACCAGTTGCCGACCGGTGTCAGCGGATACCACGAGCACGGGAATGTTCGGATAATCCGCCACGCCGATTGTCGCCATGGCCGTCAAGCGGACGGGAAGATCTTCTCTGAAATTTTCCGTCAGGCTGGCGATTCTGCCGCGCCCTCGATCGGTCGTTCCTTGAAGAATCAGGACAGCGATGGCGCCTGCATCCTGGAGGCGCCGCTCTTCAGTTGCCGTAAAAGGAAATTCCGGATCATCGGAAACAATTCGGTCCTCCACCTCAACCGCAATCTTGCCCTGCAGGTTGGGGCGGCTTGTTGCGTCGTCTTCGATCAACTGCAGGGGACCGTTGACCGTGCCGCTCACCGACCAAAGCTCTGGAATAAAGTCCGTGCGAACTTTCAAAGTGAGATCGGCGTCACTTGCACCGTGTATCCGCAGGTCGTTCTTTGAACCGAGTCGAGAAGAATAGATATCGAAGTGCTGATAATAACCACCATTGTCGCCGGCCGGCTTCACTCCATTCCTGGCGAAGGTCCCGGCAATGTATTCGGCCGCGAGATTCAGTTCCTGCGTTCCGTTGCCGCGTCCCTTGAGCTGCTCGGAGGCAAGGTACGTCACTTTGTCTCGAAGTTCCTCCGCGTGAATGGAATCGACGCGGTTCGGCGCCGGAGCTTGAGCCCCGGCGCTGAAAACGAGATAAATCGTGAGAATAGAAAAGAAGAAAGCGGTCAGTTTGATCCGGAGGCTAGAAGACCGAAGCACTATGAACACCGTTCCTTACTCTTGAATCCTGTACCCAGTGCAAGACCTCCTCGGGCGTATCGGCTGTTTTAATAATATCGAGGTCTTCTACAGCAATCATTTTTTCGCGCAAAAGTGTCTCGCCGATCCAATCGAGCAATCCTTTCCAGTAGTCGCGCCCGACCAGGATCACCGGGAACGGTTTAATCTTACGCGTTTGGATTAACGTGATCGCTTCGAACAGCTCATCGAGCGTGCCGAATCCACCCGGCAAAATCACGAAAGCGATAGAGTACTTCACGAACATCACTTTTCGTACGAAGAAATAGCGGAAGTTTAAAAGTTTGTTCGCAAAGATGTTGGGTTTTTGCTCCAGAGGCAATTCGATGTTCAGTCCGACTGAAGTGGTCCCCGCGTCTGAAGCGCCCTTATTCGCAGCTTCCATCACGCCAGGTCCACCGCCAGTAATGACCGAATAACCGTTCCTGCCGAGGATCGCTGCAATCGCTTGTGCTCTGTCGTAGGCGATGCTTCCCGGCAGCACCCGTGCCGAACCAAACATGGCAACTGCAGGAGGAATCTTACCGAGCATTTCGAAGCCCTCGACGAATTCCGCCATGATCCGGAAAATGCGCCAAGTGTCTTTACTCGTGAAATCGTCGATGACGTACTGTTCTTCAATTCCCGTCTTTTTCATGATGCGAACTCCCAACTCGTTTGGGTGATAAAAGCTCTTTGACTTTGAAAAACCATTCTAGTATTTAGGACAACATGAGTACCGAAATCTCTTTCTGCCCGGTCTGCGCTGGGAAATTGGACGCCGGTGACGATGAGCAGTTTGTCTGTGAGGATTGCGAAACCAGTTTCTTCATTCAGGTCGTGGAAGAAGGAGACGAGGATGAGGAGGAAGAGGAAGAATACTGATCCTCAAAAGTGGTGCTCGGCCTGTTTAACCGCCTTCCGGAAATCGTTTCCAGCCATTGTTATTGTTTTGCACATCTCGAATAGCCGCGAGCGCATCTGGTCGCCGATGCGTTCTGCCAGTGTGTACGTGACGCCCTTCCGGCTGTCGGCGAGTTCATCTTTGTCCTGAAAATTCGTGGTAAAGATGGTGACTTTGTTCTCGCTGTATCGATAGTTAAGGATGTAGCTCACCGTATCGCGAACCCACGTCGAAGGAGTCTGAGCTCCCAACTCATCCAAAACCAGCACCTCGGTATCCAAAACCGGCGCCAGTAGCGAGAATTCCGACGACTGAGATATTGGACTATAGGAATTTTGAATTTCTTTCAAAAGCTCCGGGAAGGATCGAAACAAACAGGGGATGCTTTTGTGGCGCATTAGCGCCTTGATGATCCCCACAGCCAAATGGGTTTTCCCGACGCCCTGCGGGCCCATGAAAAGTAAACCGAATGAGACACGGGGCATGGGGTACTCATCAACGAATTTTTCAGCCGCAATCTTAGCCTTTTCAATCGAACGGTCCGGTGAGGGCATGATATCGAAGTTTTCTAGTTCGCATCGTGCGTAGCGAAGCGGAATATTCGCCGCTTCCAGCAATCGATCGGCGCGTGCTAACTTCGCGCATTCACAGCGGATCACACCGTCAACGCCTTCCCGGGAAACTCGCGTCCAACCCGTTCCCCCGCACGCCGGGCATACTGCTTGAGGTACAGAACTCACGAGGTGCATTCTACACGAGGTCTAGTTCAAATAGCCGAGCAACTGCTTGGCGCGCTGGGAACGGCGGAGTTTTCCGAGCGCCCGTTCTTCGATTTGCCGGATACGTTCGCGCGAAAGGTTCAGTTCGGAGCCGATTTCGGCTAGCGTTTCCGGTTCGCGATCGCCAAGACCAAACCGCCGTTCGATAATGAGTCGCTCTTTTTCGTCGAGTTGCGACAGGAGAGTTTGAAGCTGCTCCTCGAAAGACTGCGCGATCAGAATCTCATCGACCGGCGTGACACCCGGATCTCGGATCAAATCTTCCAGTTGGACCTCTTCCTCATCGCCGACCGGGGTGCTCAGAGAAACCTCGGTTGGCGTCCCTTCCATCATGTCTCGGACATCCTCTTCCTTCATGCCGAGTTCCTTCGAAATTTCGTCGACGCTCGGCCTGCGCCCAAGCTCCTGCGTCAGGCGCCCTACCTTGGTTTCGAAACGGTAGAGTTCGTGTTTCAATTTCGGAGGTAGCCGGAACACCTGTCCGTGGTGGGCAATAGCGGCCAAGATGGCCTGGCGGATCCACCAGCTCGCGTAAGTAATGAACCGCACATCACGCGTTGGATCGAAACGCGATGCCGCCTCGATCAAACCCATGTTGCCTTCGTTAATCAGTTCGTGCAGAGGATAACCCGACCGCGCATATTTTTTTGCCATCGCAACCACAAACCGAAGGTTGGATTCAATCAATTTTCGAAAAGCCTCTTCGTCGCCTTTTTGAATTCGTGCCCCAAGTTCCTTTTCCCCCTCCGGCGATAATTGGGGAAATTGAGAGATTTCCCTGAGGTACATACGGAGGGTATCTGGTCCTTCAACAACCCGTTCATATGAAACTTGTTTCATTTGTTTACCGCCGGTATAAGCGGCGTTCCTATTTACGTGGCCTCGCGAGAGTGACGTGTGGAGGAGTCACTTTGACGAGAGCGTGTTGGATCCTTTCGTTCAATTCGGGGGACCGATGCTGAAATTCCCGTTCTATGTATTCGATGAACTCCTGCATCTCGCGATGCATTTCTTCCAGCCGCTGCCGCATATTGAGAACGACTTCGACACCGGCAAGATTCACCCCAAGATCTCGGGTCAAATTCAAGATCACTTCAAGCCTTGCCAGGTCTTCCTGAGTATATAGACGGGTATTTCCCTCCGACCGTGAGGGCTTCAATAAGCCTTCACGCTCGTAAAGGCGCAGCGTCTGAGGATGAATACCGTAAGTCTGGGCGACTGCGCTGATCATGTAAGCAGCCTTGCCCGTTTTTTTGCGTTCCATAGCGCATCACCAGAGAGAGTTTCGCGGATTGTCGGGATTCAACCGCGCCAGTTCCCGTAGAATTTCCTTAGACCGCTCGTCGGCGATTCGAGGGACGAGCACTTTGACTTCCAGATACTGATCGCCGCGAACGCCGGGACTCAAAAGCGACGGGGCGCCTTTGCCGCGGATTCGCAGTGTCTGCCCCGACTGGGTTCCCGGCGGGATGCGCACTATCGCCGAACCGTCGATCGTCGGAACTTCGATTTTGGTTCCGAGCGCCGCTTCGGTCACCGTCAGGGGAATAGTGCAGTGAATGTTGTCGCCCTTTCTTTCGAAAAAGGGATGCGAGCCGGCGCTCACTACAACGTAAAGGTCACCGGTCGCCCCACCAAGGCGTCCGGCATCACCCATCGCCGGAATTCGAATACGCGTGCCGGTCGTTGCGCCGGCAGGTACTTCCACATCAAGCCTTTCGATTCCCGAGGCCCGTCCCTCGCCTCGGCAGCGCGGACACGATGTAATGACGCGTCCCGAGCCACCGCAATCGCCACACGTCACGGCGAATTGCAGATGCCCCTTCACGCGGGTCGTCTTACCGGAACCACCGCACGGAGGGCATGCGGTCTCTCGAGAACCTGCCGCACGGCCTGTTCCTTCGCAAGCTCCACACCGGCGCATCCGCGTGACGGAGATGCTGGTGCGAACCCCACGGATCGATTCATCGAAGCTGATCGAGATGGGATATTCCAAGTCTTGCCCACGCTCCATGGTGCGATGATGCGGGAAGGCAAAAATGTTTTCGAAGATTTCGCGAAATTCTCCGTCGCGTGATCCAGAGAAATCGAAACCCTCAAACTGGAAGCCCCAATTCGATCCTGTACTACGTTGCTCTAAAACACCGTCGGTATAGAAACCATTGATGTCATAGAACTCGCGCTTCAAGGGATCACTGAGAATGTCATAAGCCTCCGTGATCCGCTTGAAGCGTTCTTCCGCATGCCGGTCCCCCGGATTGATATCCGGATGATACCGGCGGGCCAGCTTGCGAAAAGCGCGCTTGATCTCGCCAACCGAAGCTGTTCGGCCGACTTGGAGAATTATGTAAAGATCTTCTCTGCTGGCCATACTTCAGGAAATTACTTCTCCTTCTTCTTCTCATCCGCATCGACGTATTCGGCGTCGATGACATCATCCGCCTTTCCACCGGCGCTTGAGCCCGAACCGTCACCGCCAGGACCTCGTTGACTGCCACCGGCCTGTGCCCCCGACTTGTACATGGCCTCAGCCACCTTGTGAGACGCCTGAGTGAGCGCATCGGCTGCGCGGTTGATCGCATCGATATCGGTCCCTTCCAAAGCCTTCCTGCAATCGGCGATGGCCGCCTCGACCGACTTCGCATCCGAGTCGGCGAGCTTGTCGCGGTTCTCGCGAACGAGTTTCTCGGTCTGATACACCAGAGAATCCGCCCGGTTCCGCGCCTCGATTTCTTCGCGCTTCCGTTTATCTTCATCGGCGTGAGATTCGGCTTCGCGTACCATTTTGTTGATTTCGTCTTTGGACAAGCCGCTGGAAGACGTAATCGTGATCTTCTGTTCTCTGCCTGTGCCGAGATCTTTCGCCGACACGTTCACAATGCCATTCGCGTCGATATCGAATGTCACTTCGATCTGCGGGATGCCTCGCGGAGCTGGAGGAATTCCAACCAGTTGGAACTTCCCCAGCGTGCGGTTGTCCCGCGCCATGGGACGTTCACCCTGCAACACGTGGATTTCAACTGAAGTCTGGTTGTCCGCAGCGGTCGAGAAAGTTTCGCCCTTTCTTGTTGGGATCGTCGTATTTCGCTCGATGAGTCTTGTGAAAACTCCACCGAGAGTCTCGATACCAAGAGACAGTGGCGTCACATCGAGCAGGAGTACATCCTTGACCTCGCCACCGAGCACGCCAGCCTGGACGGCGGCACCGACTGCAACGACCTCATCCGGGTTCACGCCCTTGTGCGGCTCTTTGCTAAAAAGCTCGCGAACGATCTGCTGCACTTTGGGAATTCGGGTACTACCGCCGACAAGCACGACTTCGTCAATATCGCTAGGCTTGACGCCAGCGTCCGACAATGCTTGCTTGCAAGGTCCAACGGAACGCTGAAGAATATCGTCCACCAACGATTCAAACTTGGCTCGTTGCAGCTTCTGATTCAGGTGCTTGGGACCGGTTGCATCCGCCGTGATGAACGGCAAAGTAATCTCGGTCTCCTGAACAGTGGACAGTTCCATCTTGGCCTTTTCAGCAGCTTCTTTTAAGCGCTGCAGCGCCATCTTGTCCTTGGAGAGATCGATTCCCTGGTCCTTTTTGAACTCATCGATGATCCAATCAATGATCCGCTGATCGATATTGTCGCCGCCAAGATGCGTATCACCATTGGTGGCTTTTACCTCAACGACGCCTTCGCCGACCTCGAGAATCGAGATATCGAACGTACCTCCGCCAAAGTCGTAAACGGCAATCGTCTCGTCCTTCTTTTTATCAAGGCCGTAAGCCAGTGCCGCCGCTGTCGGTTCATTGATGATGCGGAGGACCTCCAGACCGGCGATACGTCCCGCATCTTTCGTCGCCTGCCGCTGAGCATCATTGAAGTAAGCCGGAACAGTAATAACTGCCTTATCAATTTTTTGGCCGAGATAGTCTTCAGCGGCGGATTTCAGCTTCTGAAGAATCATCGCCGAGATTTCCGGCGGCGAATATTCCTTGCCGCTGATATCCACGCGCGCATCACTATTGCTGGAGCGGGTAACCTTGTACGGGACCATCTTCATTTCTTCGTTCACTTCCTCGTACCGCCGGCCCATGAACCGCTTGATCGAGTAAACCGTATTTTCGGCATTCGTCACCGCCTGCCGCTTGGCCACCTGTCCGACCAAACGCTCACCGCCCTTTGTAAACGCGACCACGGACGGCGTTGTACGGCCCCCCTCCTGGTTTGCAATGACGACCGGCTCCCCGCCCTCCATAACAGCCACGACGGAGTTCGTGGTACCCAGGTCGATTCCAATAATCTTGCTCATCGCTAAAGTCCTCCTAGGCTAGCTACTGCCTAAAACTATCTGGTTTAATACCAACTTCAATATAAGATGTGAGTGTAGGACTGTCAATAGACCTTTATAGAAAGACTATAAGATTTTGTCGCTCTTTGGGCAGACGGCGGCGGGACAACCGGTCGGCTTCTAAGGCCACCTGCCGTAAAGGGTAAGTAAGATTTAGGTGAAGTTATTGGAAGACTTCTGGGGTATCGGTTCTGCCGGCTCCGTAAATGGCCTGCACTTTGGCAACGTAAGCCGCCACGCCCTCGGTGGAGGTGTGACTTTCGGGATTCCAGCCGTTATATCGCTTCACGCCTTCCCAAAGACCGAATCGGCGAATGTAGTCCCTGAGAATACGGGCGCCAAATTCGATGTTGTCCTCTATTTTAAAAAGGTTGATGCCTTCTTTGTCGGCACGTTGACCCCAGGTCGGCAGATGGATTTGCATCATTCCGATGGCGTCGGCACCGGATATCGCGAAGGGATTCGCGCGGCTCTCGACGATCATGACGCTGGCGACCAATCGAGGATCGATATTGTACTTCCGGCCGCTGGCGACGATAGCTCGGGCGATGCGGGAGCGCTGCCCAGCATCCACTTTGTACCGCTCCAGGAAGCTGTCCATCTCCCTGATTGCCGGATCGACGCGAACCAGCAGCGGTGTGGGTAGTGTCGCCTGCTGAAGCCTGTGACCTATATCCTGTTCAGAAAAAACAAGTGCGCCGGGGGCAGAAAAAGCCAAAGCTAGAACGCAAGCGAGTACAGTTAGAATCAATAGCTTAGACGACTTCAAAATCAATCGTCTGCAAGTGATACAGTGGCCTATATAGCGCCGGTTCCAGCCGATTTTCATGCCGCGACATCGACTGCAAAATGCGATTTTCTGCATTCTCCTCCTCTCGGGTGAAGGCTTGGAATCTAGCTTCGTTCACCTGACGCAAGACTGGAATGTAATTCCAGAATCGAGGCCCAGGACTTTGGAGCCCCTACCAAAATGATACCGGCCGGCAGTCGTTTGGCAAGAAAAGACTGCCGGGACCAGCGGGGAGTTAAGAATCTGATTGTGGAGGACGTGCCTATCCCTTAAAATGGGGGGTTTGCCTGGTGGCGATTGGAGCCATTAGTACTATTAATCTCAATACTTTAGGGCATCTTGCCGATGACCGACCTGCTCGCCGAGGGAATAAATTTTTTTAATGCCAGCCGCTATTTCGAGGCTCACGAGGCGTGGGAAGACCTTTGGAGGATCACCCGCGGTCCGTTGCGGCTTTTCTACCAAGGATTGATCCAGGCTGCCGTTGGGATGCACCACCTTGCCCACGGAAACGGGAGTGGCGCCCGGGCCCAGCTAACGAAGTCGATCGAAAAACTCGCCCAATATCCGCCGTATTTCTGCCAGATCGACAATGAAAGTCTTGTGAAGGACCTTCAACAGATCCTCAAGGATGGCGTCATCAGCCCGATCCTCATCGTCCGCAAGCAGAAACCTGTGGTACAGTCGGAAGGTTGATCTTGAGAAACGTGAACCACCGGAGAGATGTCCGAGTGGTTTAAGGAGCACGCTTGGAAAGCGTGTGTGGGGGTAACACCACCGTGGGTTCGAATCCCACTCTCTCCGCTGAAGCTGGAACCAGCTTCGCCGCGGGCCCGACCCATGGCAGGCGCCGATCCAGCCATGGGGCGCCCGCGTTTTTATCAGGCCAGGGGGGCTGCGCAATTGGAGCCCGAAAACCCCGCCAGGTCCGGAAGGAAGCAACGGTATTGGGTAAACCAATGTGACGCAGTATCCCCCGGGCCTGGCCAGCTTGGCCTCCTCCAGTTTATGAAATACCAGGTCATCGCGAGAAAATTTCGGCCGCAGGTTTTTGAGGATATCGTCGGTCAGAAACCCATCGTCCGGACTTTACAGAATGCGATTCAGATGGGACGAGTTGGTCATGCCTATCTTTTCTCGGGACCACGAGGCGTTGGAAAGACAACTACGGCGCGAATTTTGGCCAAGGGACTGAACTGCGCACAAGGGCCGACGATCACGCCGTGCAACCGCTGCCCGTCTTGCGAGGAAATTGCGGCGGGCAAGTCGATCGACGTGTTTGAGATCGATGCGGCTTCGAACACCGGGGTGGATAACATCCGGGAACTGCGTGAAAGCGCAAAGTATGCTGCGGCGCGAAGTCGATACAAGATCTTCATCATCGACGAAGTCCACATGCTCTCAACATCCGCCTTCAACGCCCTCCTCAAGATTCTCGAAGAACCCCCACCGCACGTCATATTTATTATGGCTACAACGGAGCGCCATAAAGTACCCGCCACAATTTTGTCGCGGTGCCAGCAATTTATTTTCAGGACCATTCCCGCCGCCGAAATCCACGGGCAGCTCCGGCAAATCGCTGATCGCGAAGGCGTAAAGATCGACGACCGCGCGCTCAGCTACGTTGTGAAAGCCGCCGAAGGTAGTATGCGCGATGCACAATCGTTGCTGGATCAAATCATCTCGTTTAGCGGACAAGAGGTTGCCGGCGAAGACGTACGTGATGTTCTGGGATTTATCCCCAGCGAGATCCTGGATCGCACGCTCGACGCTCTTGCTGAGCGGGACTCCAAGGCGCTGCTGGAGATCGTCGGCATCGTTGTGGATCAGGGCTTCAATCTTCAACAGTACGTCCGCGAGTTTATCGGCAAGGTTCGCGACCTTTTGATCTCGCGTCTTGGTCTGCAGGAGAAGATCTTAGGTAATGCCGATGACAAACGCGCGCTGGCCGCCCGTTCCGACGGGTTCTCGGAGCAAGACCTTATTCGCTTCTTCGATATACTGCTTCGGCTGGAAAACGAACTCCGCTGGACATCACAACCCCGCTTCCATCTTGAAGTTGGATTGGTCAAGCTCGCGAAAGTCGGACACGTGCGCGACATCGAAGAGGTATTGCGGGAAGTCAGGGGAACTGGCGGACAGTCGCCGCAACGCTTGACGTCACCAACAAAGCGCGAAGAAAAACTTTCGGCGGCTCGGTTAGCGGAGGAGGCTTCCGGCACTTTCACCTTTGCCGACATTTTCAGGCGGCGAGTGGAGGATAGGTCGGCAACGACAGCTGTGCATCTGCAAAAGGCTGAACGGATCGAACGAGGCGAAAATCACGTTGAAGTGGTCATCGCCAATGGAACGCCTTTAGCGATGCTTCAAACAATGGAACATAAAGCGGTACTCGACGCAGTTGCCAGCGATCTCATTGGTAAACCTGTTTCCGTGTCTCTTATAATGAAAGAACAGCAGCCGAAAGCTGAACTGGCCGGCGGAAACGCCAAGGACGAACCTCTCGTGAAAAGATTTTTAGAAGTCTTTCGTGGAGATATCGCCCAAATTAAGCCCGCGAAAGGGGAACAACAATGAATTTGCAGCAGTTGATGAAGCAAGCTCAGCAGATGCAGGAGAAGCTGCAAAAACAAATGGAGACAACGGTTGTCGAAGCGACGGCGGGCGGCGGTATGGTTTCTGTGAAGATGAACGGCCAAAAACACCTTCTCTCTGTTCAGATCGAGCCGGAAGTGTTCAACGGTGGTGACAAGGATATGTTGCAGGATCTCATCGTCGCTGCCGTTAACGAGGGCAGCCGTAAGGTCGATGAAGCGCTGCAGGGCCAGCTTGGAAATCTGACCGGCGGGCTGAAGATCCCAGGCCTCTTCTAAATCCGCTTCATGGATATTGCAGAGCCCGTCCACAGACTCGTCGAACAATTCAAAAAATTACCCGGCATTGGAACCAAATCCGCCCAGCGCCTTGCATTTTTCATTTTGAAAATGGATCAAGCTGATGCGTCAGAACTTGCTGAGTCCATTCTGGAAGTGAAGCGATCGATCCGGCGCTGCTCGACATGCAACAACCTCACCGACGTCGATCCTTGTCAATTCTGCACGCATCCTTCGCGTTCGGACCGCGTTCTGTGCGTCGTTGAAGAATCGAATAATATTCTGCCGGTCGAAAAGACGCACGAGTTCAAAGGGCGGTACCACGTACTTATGGGTTCCATCTCGCCATTGAAAGGCGTCAGTCCCGACCAGCTTGCGATTGCATCTTTGCTACAAAGATTACAGTCCGGGAACGTTGAGGAAGTGATTATCGCAACCAATCCGAATGTCGAAGGCGAAACTACGGCTTTGTATTTATCACGTCTGATCAAACCTCTGGGAATCCGCGTTACTCGTCTCGCACTGGGACTACCGGTCGGCGGCGACTTGGAATACGCTGACGAAGTGACCATGGCCAAGGCCCTGGAAGGCCGGAGGGAACTCTAGACTGATGCAGATGCTTTTATTTTTGCGACATCATCTGTTCGAAGACGTCTTCGGCGTGGTAGGAACTACGAACCAGCGGTCCGGAGAAGACCCACTGGATGCCAAGATCTCGGCCGACCCGGGCCAGTTCTGCGAATTCGTCAGGATGGTAATACTTTTGAATTTCCGCGTGCTTCATCGAAGGGCGAAGGTATTGCCCGATCGTAAGGATATCAACTCCGGCTTCGACGGCATGCCCCATCAACTCGATAATCTCCTCGGTAGTCTCGCCAAGGCCCACCATGATTCCCGTTTTGATGAACATGTGTGAGGACATCCCTTTGGCCGCCTTAAGCAAGCCGAAAGAAGTCGTATAGTCGGATTTGAAGCGAATCCGGGGGTACAGCCTCCGGACGGTTTCGATGTTGTGGGAAAAGATATCCGGACCGGCAGCCACAGTCGTTTTCACCGAGTCCAAGGAACCGCGAAAATCCGGCGTCAGCAGCTCGATTTTTACATTTCCGTCAAGCCTACGAATCTCGCGCACGGCTTCCGCAAAGATGGCCGCGCCGCCGTCGGCCAGATCGTCACGATCCACGGACGTAATCACGGCATGTCTTAACCTCAACTCGGCGATGGCTGCAGCGACGCGGGCCGGTTCCATCAGATCGTATTCGGTAGGACGGCCGCTGGTCACGGCACAGAAAGCACAAGCGCGAGTGCAGACGTTGCCCAGGATCATGAACGTTGCCGTCCGGTGCTTGCCCCAGCATTCGGCGATATTGGGGCACATCGCATCCTCACAAATCGTGTTGAGCTGGTGAAAACGAAGAATCCGGCGAACCTCGAAGAAATTTTCGCCGCTGGGAATGCGGACCTTCAGCCAGGCGGGGCGAGTGCTCATATGTGGATTGCCGCTCCAAAGACGGCTTCCATTGCCTCGTGGGTGGCTTCAGCAAGTGTGGGATGCGCGTGGATCGTGTTGACCAGATCTTCGACCGTGCCTTCCAGAGCAATTGCAGCCACCGCCTCGGAAACGATTTCAGTAACGGTCGTCCCGATCATGTGAACGCCGAGGATCTCGCCGTACTCGGAGTCGGCCACGACCTTCACGAATCCGTCGCTGGCGTCTTCGATCTTGGCCTTGCCGATGGCGGTAAAGGGAAACTTCCCGGTTTTGACTTTGTATCCCGCTTCTGTAGCCTTGGTCTCGGTCAAACCGACACTCGCCACTTGCGGATCGCAATAGGTACAAGCTGGAACGTGGTTGTAATTGATGGGAACCGGGTGCCGGTCAGCGATACGCTCGACTGCAACGATGCCTTCCTGCTGAGCGACGTGGGCCAGCAATGGCGACGGCGTCACATCGCCAATAGCATAAACCCCCTTGACGTTCGTCTCCATATACTCGCTTACTTTCACAAAACCGCGTTCCGTCGTGACTCCGATCTTCTCGAGTCCGATATTCGCCGTATTTGGACCGCGGCCGGTCGCCATCAACAATTTCTCAACGGTGTAGCGCTTGACCTCACCTTTCTCGGTCTGAAATGTGACCTCAACGCCTCCATTCTTTGGCTCGGCGCTTTCGAGCTTTGCCTTTGTATAAACCTCGATGCCTTTTTTCGTAAGGACGCGCTTCAGCTCTTTTGAAACTTCTTCGTCTTCAAGAGGAACAATGCTGGGCAGAATTTCGATTAACGTCACCCTTGTACCGAAGCTGTTGTAGATTGAAGCAAATTCCACACCAACGGCCCCGCAACCGACGATGAGCATCGATTTTGGAATCGCAGTAAGATCAAGTGCGCCGATATTGCTAAGGATGTACTTCTCGTCGAAGCTGTAACCGGGGAGCGCCTTCGCTTCAGAACCGGTGGCGAGGACAATGTTCTTCGCATTGACCTCGGTTGAAACACCATCCCCTTTAACGGCGATTTTATTGGGCGTCACGATCGTACCGTAGCCTTTAAAGACGGTGGCCTTATTTTTTCGGAGGAGAAAATCGACGCCCTTCGCCATTTTGTCGACTACATCACTTTTGCGAGCTTGGATTTTGGAGAAATCGACTCCAATCTCTCCGGTTTTGAACAGGCCTTGTTGCGACGCTTTTTTAATTTCCTGCAATAGATGGGCATCGCGAAGCAGAGCCTTGGTCGGAATGCAGCCGCGCAGCAGGCACGTGCCGCCATAACGCGTATCCTTCTCGATGACGGCGGTTTTCAAACCGAGCTGGCAAGCTCGGATCGCTGCCACGTACCCGCCCGGTCCGGTCCCGATGATTGCAACATCAAACGGTGCCTGCTCTTTCACACATGGTCCTAAAAAATGTCGAAGTGTTCTTCCTGCAGGAGCGGGTCGGATTTAACGACGACGTCTTTCTTCGTCCAGTCCTCGAGGTCGTTGATCGAAACGAATTCCCCGCTTTTGAGAGCCTTTGCAATTTCGGGATTCACCCGCACCGTAATCTCTTTACCTTCCATCAGGTGCGACATTTTCTTGATCTCTTGCTGGATCTCGTAACAGATCGTCTCGGGAGATTTCGCCCAACCTGATCCATTGCAATACGAGCACGGTCTGCACAGCGTTCGCTCAAGCGAGGGCTGCGTGCGCTTGCGCGTGATAGCGACCAGGCCGAAATCGTTGAACTGAAGGATTTTGGAAGGAGACCTGTCGGAGCGAATCGCCTCTTCCAAAGCGGCCATCACACGCTGGCGATTCTTCTTTTCTTCCATGTCGATGAAATCGACCACGATAATGCCACCGAGATTGCGTAATCGGATCTGGCGGACGATCTCGTGTACTGCATCCACGTTGGTGCGAACGATCGTGTCTTCCAGCCGGTTCGATTTGCCGACAAACTTTCCTGTGTTGACGTCGATGGCGACAAGCGCTTCCGTTTGGTTGATCACGATGTATCCACCGGATTTCAACCAAACTTTCGAGCGCAACGCCTTCTCGATTTCGAGATTCAATCCGTATTCTTCGAAAATCGGCGTGTCTTTCAGATGCAACTTCACGCGATTGACGAGGGCAGGCTGAAACTTATTGACAAAATCAAGTACTGTGGCGAATTCGGCTTCATTATCGAGGCGAATGGCCCGGTAATCCGGTGACAGTTGGTCGCGCAGCAGGCGTTGCACCAGGTTCAGATCGCGGTGAATGAGCGCAGGTGCGGATTTCTTATCGCTTTTCGTGCGGATGTCCGACCACAGGTTCCCGAGGAAGCGGATATCTTGAACAAACTCGTCCTCACCGCGTCCCTCGGCCGCCGTTCGCACAATGAACCCTCCGGGCAGACCGTTTCTGTGTTCGTGAATGATTCTCTTGAGCCTCGAACGCTCTTCGTCTGACGCGATCTTGCGCGACACACCGACATGGTCCACGGTCGGCATATAGACCAGGTAACGTCCAGGAAGCGCAATGTGCGAGGTGATGCGGGCGCCTTTCTTGCCGAGCGGTTCTTTGGAAACCTGAACCAGAATCTCCTGCCCTTCCCGGAGCAATTCGGAAATCGTGGGCCCGGCTTTTGGGGAATACCCATTCGTCCGATGTTCTTCTTGCTTAACCGGGGGCGGACCACTTCGGCCTCTGCGTCCACGACGGTTGGAAGAACGATGCGCGAACCGGTAATTGTCGGAGCGATCCGTGATCCGAGCCCTCGTCGGTCCTTCCTTGTCTACATCGGGCGTTTCGTCTTGGGTGGCTGGCTTGGCTGGGATCCGCCCTTGGAGCGGCTCCCGAGTTGGCGATGACGCCTCCGTAACTACCCCCTCTTCAGTGAATTCGGGGGGAATCGGCGCGGAAACCGGGAGCGTAAAGTCGGATGTCGGTGCCGGCGTCGCCGCCTGTGCCTCGTCGGCGACTGCGCCTCGTTTAGCATCCTTTTCCTCCGTATCTTCGGAGGCCCTGGGCTCGGGCTGCGATTCCGGCCGACGCGAATACTTCGCGAGTGATTCGCCCGGGAGAACCTCGATGGGACCTGCGGCAAACGGCCGATCTGATGGCCGCGCCTCATAAGACTTGCTTTCAAATGAAGGGATTTTGGGCTTCTTGCCGCGTCGATCACGATCCCTGCGACCCCGGTCGCCGCGATCGCGGCGCTCGTAATCATCGTGCGTCACCGGAGCCGAGGGTTGTGAACGCTGCACTTGAGCGGCAATGATCTCGGGAGCTGACGGAGGCAGTACAGCGGCCGCAGGCGCTTCAACGCCTTCTTCAATCGGAGCTGTCGGTGGAGTGGCAGGCGGGGCGGGTGGGGCAGAGGAAGGCCTGGTTCGCCCGCTTTCCTGCAGCTGAGCGACCTCGTCTTCGACGCTCGAAACGATCTTCTCGTACTCTTCCGTGTCCTCGAAAAAATCGGAAACGTAAAGGAAGGCGTCTCTTTCAAGACCAATATCGACGAATGCGGACTGCATCCCCGGCAGGACTTTCGTTACTTTTCCTTTATAAATGTTACCGACGATGCCCTGCGAGCGATGACGTTCTATATAAAATTCAACGAGTTCGTCGTCTTCGAGGATCGCAACTTTGGTCTCCTGAGGTGTCGTGGAAATAATCAATTCTTTCTGCATTGAAACTCCTGTGCCCGTCTCTGGCAGCGCACAGGGACACCTCGAGACAGCTCGCCCAAAGGCAAATGTCGCGTATTGTCATGAAAACTCCTGTGCCCGGAGGAGCAACTATTTAGCGTCGGACCCACCGGCCGAGCCAGTGTCGGTACAACTCTTTGATGGCACTCTGGCCGGTACCCACGCTGGGGGCTCAACTCTTTAACGGGCAAAACTTAACAAATCTTTTGACGCGTCGCTGCAGGCCACCCAGGCCCGCACAAGACTGACATTACAAATACCGCGCCTGAACCGCACTATAGCATGCTCCCGTCAATTCACGTAACGGCCGCGGCCGACGCTCATGACCAGTCCCAAGGCGATAAAGGCATTCAGAACCGATGAACCGCCGTAACTCAAGAATGGAAGAGGTATGCCGGTTGTAGGCATGAATCCAATCACCATTCCTACATTCACGATGAGGTGGAAAAAGAACGTCCCGACTACACCCATCGCGATGAATAGCCCGAGATTATCGCGAGCCGTTCGCGCGTTATAGATCGACCGGAAGATGATAAACGTCAGCAGTCCAAGCGAGGCGATGACACCAACGAAACCCAACTCTTCCCCGACCACGGAGAAGATGAAATCCGTGTGCCGGGTCGGCAAAAATCCGAGCTGGTTCTGGGAGCCACGAAA
>Ga0134071_10000176_pt1 | contig 18992 bp, 9 predicted proteins | sample 15_taG_27_FD_94466 | JGI IMG/M metagenome (GOLD analysis project Ga0134071, IMG submission 94466) | Grasslands soil microbial communities from the Angelo Coastal Reserve, California, USA - 15_D_Rain_40cm_5_09082015 | ecosystem: Environmental > Terrestrial > Soil > Grasslands ...
CGCGCACCGCCTCCCGCTTGCCGCGCAGCACCGTAAAGCGCACGGGACGGTCCAGCGCCGGCACGTCTCGGGGCTGGAGGCGGCGCGCCTGCCCCTCCCTCAGGCGAAGCCTGATGACGCCCCCGCCCTGCTCCACTTCGTAGTCCAGCGGGACGCGGTCACCGTACAAATGGATCGAAGCGGGCAGCGCGTCGAGCTGGTGGCGCACCTCCGCGGGGATCACTTCTTCTACGTCGAGCGTGAGACGGGTGTTGATGAAGTCGTCCCACGAGGCCACTGCTGCAAGCTGTTGCGCGAGCCGGGCGGTCAGCGGCTCCGTCCCAGCCTCCGTGAGCTGCCCGCCCGAGCGCCGCCAGTAGAAGCCGAACCGCTCGAGGGCCCGCCGGACGCGCCCCTGGTCGGGGTGGGGCGTCTCCCCCGCGAGCACGGCCTGGACGAGTGCCGCCCGGGCCGCGGCGGCGAGGTCGGGTGGGAACGGGCTTCCCAGCGGCTCGCTGTCCCGCTCGAGCACGAACCCGAAATACTCGACGGTCCGTACCGCCATGAGGCCTTCGCGCCGGCGGTGCCGCTCGAACGTCACGGTCGGCGCCCCACGCCGGGCGTAGCGCCGCAGCGCCCGTTCCGGGAGCTGTGTCCCCTCGATACTTGCCCGGGGCACTCCAAAGCGGTCGGCGAAGTAGCGGAGCGTACCTGCGATCGCCCCCCAGCTCCCGCACACCGAGCCGCGGCTCACCCGCGCCTCCCGTCCGTCAGCGGTCTCCTCGTCGATCACCAAGTCGAACGGCATGATCCTGGCCACCAGCTCGGCGAACGCTGCGAGCGTCTTCTCGCCGGCGTAGGGCAGCTTGTCCGGCAGCGCGAGCTCCAGCTGGCGGTACACCGACGCGGTACCGAGGGCCACGTCATCGATGGCCTTGACCAGAACCCCGCGCCCCTCCGCCCACTGATCGACGCTCTCGCGGAACAGGTGGCGCGGCAGCCCGTACACCTCGCCCAGATAGCCGTGCTTGTTGACCGCCTCGGCGTACACGTTGTAGGCGGTGAGGTGATCGCTGCCCGACACGATGAGCCCCTTCAGCTCCCGCTCCTCACGGGTCATGCGGTGCAGCGATTCGATGTTGGCCGCGACCGCGACTATCGGGATTAACTCGGCATCGGCGTGATACAACAGCTCGCCCCACGGCCGCTCGACCGGCATCGCCTCGACCTCGCGTCCGTAGCGCGTGAGTCGGCCATGCTCGATGAGACCCCGCTCCGTGAGGAGCTGCATGGCATCGCGATAGGCTCGGCGATCGAGCGGGACGGGCAGGTCGAGGTCGCGTGCATCGACGCCCAACGCGGCGCAAGTGATTGCCACGCGCTCCGCGTCGCCCGCGAGCTGGAACTCCGGGGGCGTCGGCTCGAGCCCCGCGAAATCCAGATCCCGGTCGCTGAGGATGTACACCTCGCCTGCTTCGACCCGGCCGTGCACTCGGCCGGCCATCTGGAGGATCTCGTTTGCGCCGAGGTAGAGCCGTGTCAGCACGTTCCGGCCGCGCTCCACCACGTTGGTGTAGCGCGCGTCGTAGATCACCACGGTGTCGAGCCCGCGGATGTTCAGGGCGGACTGGCCGGCGGCGGTCATGGCGAGCAGGAACGGGCGTCGCACCTCTCCGTCGAGGAAGGGCCGGATCACGCGAATCGGCTCGCCCCCGTGATAGAAGGCGGTGGGCAAGGCCTGCCAGCGATCTCCCAGCTCCCGGGCGATCTGTTCGACCTCCGCCCGCGTCGGCACGAACACCGCGACGCCGCGGCGCTGCGCCATCACTCGTTTGATGAAGCGCTCATTCAGGAACTCGAGCGGTTTCTGGGGCAGCACGCGCACCGCCGCCGCCCTCGCCGGGTCGAAGGCGCGGGTCTCGAGCACCTCGACCGAGCCGAGGTAGTGGGCGTAGAACCTGGGATCCACCGTCGCCGACAGCCAGATGAAGCGGCAGCGCGCCCGCTTGCCCAGCGCGAGGCAGAGCTCGAGCTCAGCCGACGTCTGGTGGATCTCGTCCACCACGAGCGTGTCGCGCTCGGTGATCAAGCCATCCTCGAACCAGCGGCGCGCGATCCCGGTCGTGACGATCACGACGTTCCAAGTGGGCGTTTCGGGCGTCGCTTCGCGCTCGCGGTTCACGACGCCGACCTTGAGCGGCGCCCGCAGGATGGTCTCCGCGATCGAGCGGATGGCGAGGGTCTTTCCCGTGCCGGTGCCCGCCACGACGCCGAAGCCACGTCCCGAGGCCGCCAGACGGCGGATGTCGCTGCCGTGCTCGCGCTCGAGCACCGTGTCGATGTTCAGCCCCAGCGCCAGCTCGATCGTCTCGCAGGCCGCGCGGGTCGGGGCGATGACGACCACCCGCCCCGTGGAGGGCTCGGCGGCGAGGAAGGCCTGGGGATCGGGAGGAAGAAAGTGGTCGCGCGAAACTCGCACGCCCGCAATATAGAGGGGCCGGAATGAAGAAAGCGGGAGGCGTGCGTGCGACGCCTCCCGCTTGACCACCGTACCATGCGACCCCGCCTAGGGCAGCGGGTTCCGCATCGGCCACATCCGCACGCTCCCGCTCCGAGTGGTACGGCTCGCGAACCATGCGCGACGATCACTCATCGTCGTCATCAGAATGGAAGTGATGGTGGTGATGATGATGGCGGCGGCCCCACGTCCGGACCACGACCGCACGATCCACGAACAGCGGGTGAGCCGGATTGGGCGGGGGTACGACGATGACCACCGGCCGCCGATAGAAGTACGGGCGATAGAAGTACGGCCGTCCCACGACGACGACTCCCGACACGTAAGGCCGCGGAACACCGAACCCGACCGCCACGCTGACTCGCGTCTGTGCGGGGGCGGGGGCGGCGACCGCCGTGAGCACGAGCAACAGTCCGAATGCCACAACCCACTGTTTCATAGGTCACCTCCGTCGCGGCGAGCCTGGTGGAAGCGCCGTGCCACAGCCGAGGCTCATCCGATAAGAGCCGCCGTCGAAGGCACTTAGGGCCCTCGGCGCCGCGCGCCCTCGGGGCACTCGGTGTCACCCCGAGCGGTCACCTGCTCGGACCGTACTCAGTCTCCCAAGCTGATGCCGATGTCGCGGGCAGTCGCGATCGTGTCGGAGTCGAGCGGTACGAGCTTGGGCGCGGCGAGGGCTTCGTCGATCGGGATCGGGGCGATCGTGGGGGGACGCAGCGCCACCATCGTTCCGAACTTTCCGTCGGCGATGACGCGCACCGCCGCGGCGCCGAACCGCAGACCCAGCAAGCGATCGAACGTCGTGGGGCTGCCGCCGCGTTGCAAGTGGCCGAGCACCAGCGTGCGCGTCTCCTTGCCGGTCATCTCCTGGATCGAGTGCGCGACCTTATCGCCGATCCCGCCGAGGCGCTCGTGCTCGGGGTCGATGAGCGAGACGCTGCCGCCCCGGGGAGCCGCCCCCTCCGCCACAACGACGATGCTGAAATGGCGCCCCTCCGCCTCGCGATGACGGATCTTCTCGCACACCTTTTCCATGTCGAACGGGATCTCGGGAATCAGGATCACGTCGGCGGAGCCGGAGATGCCGGAGTGCAGCGCGATCCATCCGGCGTGGCGGCCCATCACCTCCACGACCATGACGCGCTCGTGGCTCTCGGCGGTGGAGTGAACCTTGTCGATCGCCTCGGTCGCTGTCTGGACGGCCGTATCGAACCCGAACGTGAGCTGGGTCCCGCCGACGTCGTTGTCGATGGTCTTCGGGACGCCCACGACCGGAATCCCCTTCTCGCGGAACAGCCGCTGCGCGATGCGGAGCGAGCCGTCGCCCCCGATCGCGATGAGGGCGTCGATGCCCTTTCTTCGAAAGGCCGCGACGAGCTCGTCGGCCCGGTCATGTTCGATCACGCTGCCGTCGGGGCGCGTCTCGCGCCACCGGAATGGATCGCCGCGGTTGGTCGTGCCGAGGATGGTGCCGCCGAGGTGGGTGATGCCGCGGACGGCGCCGGCGTCGAGCGCCACGACGCGGTCCTCGTCCAGCAGGCCGTCGTAGCCGCGCCGGATGCCGACACACTCCCAGCCGCGGTGGATCGCGGCGAGCACGGCGCCCCGGATCACCGCGTTCAACCCCGGGGCGTCGCCGCCGCCGGTGGAGATGGCGATTCTCAACGCGCCGGCGGAGCCATCTGCTGAATCAGGCGCAGCACTTCCCCCGGCTGGGCGTGGCGGCCGAGCGTCTTCTTGGAGAACACGCGCCGGCCGTCGACTTCGACCTCGAACACGCCGCCCGAGGACTGGATCAGCTTCACGTCCGCGTGCGCGTAGGCCTTGCGGATCTCGGCCGCCAGACCGGCGGCCCGAGGCTCATAGTTTCAGACGACACAGTATTCGATGGTGACGCGCATAGCGGGTGTGAGTGGCATGGAGTGGTTGCGTAAGGATAGTCGCGCTTGACACGCCACGCTACAGTCCCGAGCTTGCGCGGCATCTACCCCCCCGAGGACCAGGACCGGCCGGCATGAGTCTCCCTCCTCGCTCCAAGACGCCGCCGGGCGTGCTCGTGCGGGCGCTCGTCTCCCTCGGCGCCATCGTTGCCATCGTCGCGGCGGTCGTCGCGTACGTGCGCGACCCGGCCGCCCTCGGCCCGGGCCTCGGACCCGAGTTCGTGGCGCTCGTCGTGGTAGGCGCGCTGACGCGCCGCTACGGGATCGCGCTCCCGGGGAACGGCTTCGCCTCCTACATCCTCGGCGTCATGGTTTTCGCCGTGCTCGACCGCGGGTGGCCGTGCGCGGCCCTGGTGGCCCCCGTGGCGATGGGAGCCGGCGACCTGGTGTTGCGGCGATTGCCGGCGCGAGCGGCGCTGGGCAACGCCGCCCATCTCACGGCCGGTACGGCGGTCGTCGGCGCCGCGTACGAGCGGTTGGGCGGCGCCGGCGGCGGCGACGCGCTCACAGCGGCGAACCTTCCGGCACTCGCCGTCTTGCTCGTGCTCCTGCCCGTCGTCGTCAACTCCACCTTCTATCTCGAGCTCTCGCTCGGCCGCACGCTCGCCTGGGTGGACGCGTGGCTCACGGCGCGGTGGGAGACGATCGTGTACGGCTGCTCCGCCGCGCTGGCGCTCGCCTGGCTGCGCCTCGTCCACGCGGGGCTCGGCCCGGTCGAAATGCTCGCAGTGGGTGCGGTCCTCGCCGCAGCGACGGCGACGAGCGCCCACGTCATCCGGCTGGGCGTGCGCGCCGACGAGCTCGCGCTGGTCCAAGGACTGTCCCAGGTCATCGCGGCGGACATCTCGCTGGCGCGCAGCTTCACCCGTATCCAGGAGCTCACCCGGCGCCTCGTGCCGTGGGAGCAGATGGGCTTCGCGCGGTACGATTCCCGCACCAACGAGATGGAGCTGGTCGCCGACACCGCCGCGGGCGGGCAGACGCATTTCCGCTTCGACGCCAACGCGGGACTGACCGGCGAGGCGGTGCGGTTGCGTCGCCCCGTCGTGGCACACGCCCTGCGGCCCGACCAGGTCGTCGTCCCGGGAGAGGAGCGACCCGGCGCGGAGGTGCTGGTGCCGCTGTATCACGCCGGCCAGCTCGTCGGGCTCTGGAGCGTGCGTCACTCGGATCCCCTCATGTACCGCGAGACGGACGGCGAGATGCTCGCGCTGCTCGCGCCGCAGCTCGCCCTGCTGCTTGCAATCGAGGCGTCGGTACAGCCCGTCGTCGGCGCATCCGAGCGAACGACCACGTACATCGAGACGCTTACCGCCACGACCGAGGAGATCCACGCCTCGAGCCAGGAGGTGGCGGCGGCGGCGCAGCGCGCCAGCCACGGCGCGAAGCAGGCCGCGAGCCTCGTGAGCGCGGTGGCGCGCGAGGCAGACCAACTCAAGCAACACGCCAGCGAGGTCGCCGCCGCCGGCGACCAGACCCGCGAGGCAGGCGCGCAGATGGAACAGACCACCGATAAGGTGCGCGTCGCGACCGAGACCGCCGTCCGCCGCCTCAAGGACCTGGGCGTCACCACCGAGGAGAGCGCGTCTGAGGTGCGCCGGCTGCGCGACGTGGCCGAGCAGGTGGAGAAGTTCTCGGAGACCATCGGGTTCATCGCGAATCAGACCAACCTCCTCGCTCTCAACGCCACCATCGAGGCCGCGCGGGCGGGCGTGCACGGGCGCGGCTTCGCCGTCGTGGCCGACGAGGTGCATAAGCTCGCCGAAGCGAGCGGCCGCGAAGCCCGAGCCGTCGGCAAGTCGGCGCAGGAAACCCGCCGGGCCCTCGATCGCGCGGCGCAGTTGCTCGAGCGGATCCGGACGGACTTGACCGAGGTCGCGCAGGGGTCGGCCGAGTGGGTGGCGGACTTGAGCCGCATCGCGGAGGCGGCCTCCGGCACGGCCCGCGCCGGCAAGCGCGTCGCGGAACTGGCGCGCGGCATCGCGGCGCTGTCTGGGCGGATCGGCACGTCCCTCGAGCAGGCGAAGGGGGGCGCTCAGTCCTCGACCGCCGAGGCCGATGCCGTGGCCGCCGCCGCGGCGGAGCAGCTCAAGGCCATCGAAGACCTCGCCCACGGCGCCACCGAGCTGGCGCAGCTCGCCGAAAACCTCGCCAAGGCCGTGCGCTTCGTCCGAGGGGAAAACGGTCGGCGCTAGGCCCGCCCCGGTCCTGGTGGCCCTGCTCGCCGCTTGCGGCGGGACGAGCGGACCGCCCGCGCCGGCATCACCTCGCATCGACTACGTCGATGGCGCGGTCGAGCCGATTGTAGCGCGCGGCCCGGCCGCCGTGATCGATGGCTTCGGGTTCGGTGCGACACAAGGCGCGGGGGGCGTCACGCTCGCCGCTGCGGGCGGCGGTACCGTGGCCGCGCCTGTGGCCGGCGTCAGCGGGTGGAGCGATTTGGCCATCCGCGTCACGCTGCCCGACAGCGCCGTGTCGGGAACGCTTACCGTGATGACGGCGACCGGGCTGCGGCTCACGGCCACCGTGCACGTGATCCCTCGCGTCCCGTTCAGTCCGGACACGCTGCGCTGGACCCCGCGGTCCCCGTTCCCGAGCGCGCCGGTCGGCGTCGGGGTCGCCGCGGCCGAGGTCCCCGCCGGGGACCTGGTCGCCACCACGCTGTACGCCGCTGGGGGCTCGGAGCTCGTCGGATCGCGTCTCGTCCCGGACAGCGGCGTGTTCGTGGCGCGCGCGCAAGCGGGCGGCGCCGTCGCTGCTTGGGCCCGCCAGCCCGACAGCCCTGACCCGCTCAAGAGCCGGGCCCTGCCGGCGCCGCGGGCGTTCGCCGCCGTCGCCGTGGCCACTCGGTACAACTCTCACTTCACCGGCAGCGCGCTCTACGTGATCGGCGGCATCGACCCGTCGGGCCGGGCGCAGGCGTCGGTGCTGGCCGCCGACGTCACCCCGGACGGCGTCGCCGGGCCTTTCGCGCCGATCGAGCCGCTTCCCGCGCCGGTGGCGGGCGCGGCGGCGGTGGTGCGGCGCGGGCGAATCTACGTGCTGGGCGGCGCGGACTCCGTGGGGCACCCGCAGCGCTCCGTGTTCGTCGGACGTGTCGGCCTCGACGGCCACATCGACGGCTGGTACCGACAGCCGCTGCTCACCTCCGCTCGGGCGTACGGCGGCGGCGTGGTGCTCGACGATCGCGCGATCGCGTTCGGCGGCGTGGCCGACAGCGTGCCGCCAGGCGGCGGACTCGACGCCGCGACCACGCGGCTCGCCTCGAGCGATACGGCCCCGGTGAGTCTCGTCTCGGGCTTCTTCGCCGGCCCGTGGGCCCCGGGGATCGCGCTGCTGCCGGCCCCCCGATCGCAGTTCGCCACACTCGACCTGGGCGACGTCGTCCTGGTGGTCGGCGGCATGTACGGCGGCGCCGCGACGAACAGCGCGGAAACGCTCGCGGCGGGGGTGATCGGAGACTCGCTCGGCCTCTTTTCCGGGCCGGTCGGCGCCAACACGATCGCCGGGCAGAACGGCGGCACCCTCGTGGGCCCGGCGAGCGTCACCTGGCGCGAGTCGGATGGATCACGGCGCGGCCTGGTGATCGGGGGTATTGATTTGAGCACGGGCCTGCGGAAATCGGGCGTCTGGGGTTTCTAACGAGGCCCGGAGTTATTACCGTAGGGCCGACCGCGAGAGACGCCTTCAGACGCGCAACCAGCGTAGGAGCTGACATGACGAAGCTCAGGTGGCTGCTGGCCGTCGTGGTGCTGCCGACAGGAAGGCTCGCAGCCCAACACGCCAGCCAGTTCGAGGCCGGCGCATTCGGCTCCTATACGCGGTACGACGCCGCCTTCGGCCTTGCCAACAAGCTCGGTGGCGGCGGCCGGCTCGGCTACTTCCTGGGCGACCTGGTCGGGCTCGAGGCGGACGTAGTGTTCCAGCCCGAGTACACCGTCTCGAGCGCAGGGACGCCCACCACCCTGCAACCGCTCATCGGCAGCGCCAGCGTAGTCGTCAACCCCGTCCATGGCAGCCGCCTGATGCTCTTCCTGCTCGGCGGCTACTCGCTGCTCGACTTCGGTTCGCGGGCGCCGTACCACTTCACCGACAACGGCATGCACGGCGGCGCCGGCGTGCGGATCTTTCTCACCGAGCGCGTCGCCCTGCGCGTCGAAGGCCGCGGCATCTACGTGCCCAGCACGAAGTCCGCCTTCGGAACCAAGACGACCGCGACACATGCCGTCGCAACTGTCGGCCTCTCGGTGTTCCACCTCGGGGGGCCCGCCAAGGACTCCGACAAGGACGGGGTGCCCGACAAGCTGGACGCCTGCCCCAACACGCCGCTGGGCGCGACCGTCGACGCGCACGGCTGCCCCACCGACTCCGACCACGACGGCGTGTACGACGGACTCGACAAGTGTCCCAATACACCGGCCGTGGCCACGGTGGACGCTAACGGCTGTCCCAGCGACGCCGACTCGGACGGCGTGCCGGACGGCATGGATCAATGCCCCAACACCCCCGCCGGCGTGCACGTGGACGCAAAGGGCTGTCCCGTCGACTCGGATGGTGACGGTGTGCCGGACGGCATCGATCAGTGCCCCAACACGCCGCCCGGCGCGACGGTGGACGCCATGGGTTGCCCCGCGGACTCCGACAAGGACGGCGTACCCGATGGCATCGACCAATGCCCCAACACGCCGGCCGGCGCCCTGGTGGACGCCAAGGGTTGCCCGATGGACTCGGACCTGGACGGCGTCCCGGACGGCATTGACAAGTGTCCCAACACCCCGGCCGGCACACCGGTCGACGCCACCGGCTGCCCGCTGCCCAAGCAGGTGATCCGCGACTCGGACGGCGACGGCGTGCCGGACGACCGCGACAAGTGTCCCAACACGCCGCCGGGCTCGAAAGTGGACGCGAACGGCTGCATCATCCTGTTCCAGCCGGAGGCCGGGCCCGCCGCACCGGGTGCCCCGCGGCCCACGCTGATTCTGCGCGGGGTCAACTTCGAGTGGGGGCGGTCTGCCCTGACGGGAAGCTCCTACGCGGTGCTCGACCAGGTGGCCGGATCGCTGGTCGCCAACCCGGAGATCCGCATCGAGATCGCGGGTTACACCGACAATACGGGGGCGGCGGCGCTCAACGTCCGCCTGTCCCAGGCTCGGGCAGCCTCGGTCCGCGCATACCTGGCGCGCAAGGGCGTGGCGCCGGGACGGATGGTGGCGAAGGGGTATGGGGCGAGCGGCTTCATCGCGCCCAACACCACAACGGCGGGCCGGGCGCAAAACCGGCGTGTGGAGCTCCATAAGCTGCCGTAACGGCGGTGCCCCGGTGAACTGGCGGACGGGCGGTCGGCAACGCTGACCGCCCGTCGCGTCACTGGGTCCGAGCGCGTAGTTTTCTCCGTCCCGTAACCGCCTGAGCACCACATGAGCGCCCGCTGGCTGCCTCTGGTCGCGATCGGTCTCCTGGCCGGTCTGTCTGTCCGCCTCTCCGCCCAGACGTCAACACATCCCTTCCAGGCAACCGACTATTACAAGCTCACGAGCGTCGGCGAGCCGCGCGTCGCCCCGGACGGGCGGCGCATCGCGTTCGTGGTGACGACGGTGGTCGAGGACAAGGACCGGCGCCACTCCGAGATCTGGATGGTGCCGACCGATGGCTCGACGCCCGCGTTCCGCTACACGAGCCCCGCCAGCGAAGCCGCGAGCCCAACGTGGTCCCCAGACGGGTCGCTGCTCGCCTTTACGAGCAAGCGCGAGGGCTTCGACGACGACGTCTGGTTCCTGCGGACCACGCCGCCGGGGGGCGAAGCGTTCCAGATCTCCGGCGTGCACGCCGCGCCGCTCTTCTCGGACGACGGCAAATGGTTGCTGTACGGCTGGCGCGGTCCCGAGCCGGATAGCCTCAAGAAGGACGCCTGGCGCACGCGGCTCTCGCCGAGCGCGATCACGCGGGGGCCGGACCCGAAGCGGTTCGACGGCCGGGTGTACACGTCGCTGCCGTTCGTGGAGGACGAGCGCGGGCTCGTGCCGCCGCGCGAAACCCGGCGGCCCAGTCATCTCTATCGCGTGCCCGTCGGCGGCGGCGAGCCGAAGCAGCTCACCAGCGGCGCCCTGAGCCAACGTGCGCCGGACTGGTCTCCCGATGGCAGGGCGATCGTTTTCGTGCAGGACTCGACTGATACGAGCGAGGTGCGAGATCAGGTCCGGCCGCAGCTCTACGTCCTCACCGTGGCGGACGGCGCGGTGCGCCGGCTGGCGACGCCCTACCTCGAGAACTTCGAGCCCGCCTGGTCGCCGGACGGCGGCACCATCGCGTTCATCTGCTCCAAAGGTCGCGGCCAGGAGAACGACGTCTGCGTGATGCCCGCGGCGGGCGGGACCGTTCGGAATCTCACGAGCACGTGGGACTTGGACCCGGCCAGCCCGTCCTGGTCCCCGGACTCGAAGACCGTCTACTTCAGCGCCGAGACGCGCGGCAACATCCATCTGTTTGCCGCGCCCGTGGCGGGGGGAGCGGGGGGGGACGTCCGCCAGATTACGACGGGCGAGCGACAGCTCGGCGGCCCCACCGTCACGCACGACGGTAAGTGGGTGACGTACACCGCAAGCGACGCGACCCATCCGGCAGAGCTGTTCGTGGCGCCGCTCGGGCGCGCCGGCGCCGCACCCGACAAGCGGCTGACGTCATTCAACGACTCGCTGCTGGCGCAGCTCGTGACGATCCCGGCGGATACGTTGTGGTTCACGAGCGTCGGGGGTCTGCGCATCGAGGCGTTCCTGATGCGGCCCTACGGCTACCGCGCAGGGAAGAGTCACCCCTTGATCCTGTACATTCACGGCGGCCCCCACTGGAACTACGGGAACGTCTTCTTCCCGGAGATGCAGCTGCTCGCCGGGCAGGGGTACTGGGTGCTGCTCGTGAATCCGCGTGGCTCGACCGGCTACGGGCACGGCTTCACGTTCGCGACGCGCGGGCGGTGGGGCATGGAGGACTACCAGGACTTGATGAAAGCGGTGGACGTCGCGATCGCCCGGGGCGGCGTGGACACGACCCGTCTGGGCGTCGCCGGCGGTTCCTATGGCGGCTTCATGACCAACTGGGTGGTAGGGCACACACACCGCTTCGCGGCCGCCGAGACTGACCGGTCCATCTACGACTGGTACTCCTGGTACGGCTCCTCGGACGCCCAGGGCCTTACCGACTACGAGTTTTACGGGCCGCCCTGGGACTCGGACTCGCTGTACCGCGTGTTGTCGCCCATGGCGTACGCTCGGAGCATCCGCACGCCCTTGCTCATCGTGCACAGCGAGGACGACCGGCGCACCCCGATCACGGATGGCGAGCAGCTGTTCGTGATGCTGCGCAAGCGCGGCGTGCCCGCGGAATTCGTGCGCTATCCGCGATCCTACCACGGCCTCTCCCGCACGGGCCCGCCGTGGCTCCTCGTTGACCGACTGGAGCGCGTCCGCACCTGGTTCGCGCACTGGCTTGGCGCGGGCGAGGCCCCGCCGGCCGCCAGCACGCTGCACTAACCCGTGACGCTGCGCGCCCTCGTCGCTCTCGTCGCGGGGGGGGGGCTGCTCGCCGCACCGCCGACCCTCGGCGCCCAGCAGCGCCGCCGCCCGGCGCCGCGGCCGCCGCGCGCGACGACAGCCCTCGCCCGCATCCCGACCCCGAAGTCCGTGCTCGGCTTCGAGCCGGGGGAAGACCGTCGCCTCCCGGAGTGGCCGGCGCTGCTGCGCTACTATCAAGTCCTCGCCAGGGCCAGCGACCGCGTGCGCTACCACGCGCTCGGCAAGACCACGCTCGGCGCGCCGCTCGTGGCGCTCGTGCTGTCAAGCCCGCAGAACCTGAAGCGCCTGGACTACTACCGGCGGCTCAACGCCAGGCTCGCCGATCCCCGCACCGCTCGCACCACCCGCGAGACGCAGGAGGCGCTGCAGCGCGGCCGCACGATCGTCCTCATCACGTCGGGCATCCACTCGAACGAAGTCGGTGGTCATCTCACGCCCGCGATCCTCGCGTACCGCCTCGCCAGCGATACGGGCGCCGCCACGCGCGCGATTCTCGACAGCGTGATCCTGCTGCTCGTCCCGTCGCTCAACCCCGACGGCGTCTCGATCGTCACGCGCTGGTACAACCGCACCCTCGGCACGCCCGCCGAGGGCTCCGACCCCCCTGAGCTGTACCACCACTACACCGGGCACGACAACAACCGCGACTGGTACGCGTTCACCCAGGTCGAGACACAGCTCGTGGTGGATTCGCTGTACAACGTGTGGCATCCCGAGATCGTGCACGATATCCACCAGCAGGACTCGGACGGCTCACGGCTCTTCCTGCCGCCCTACCTCGACCCGGTCGAGCCGAACGTGGACCCGCTGCTGGTGGACGGCGTGAACGCGCTGGGCAGCGCGATGGCATGGACGCTCGCCGGCCAAGGGAAGACCGGCATCGCCATCAACGCCATCTACGACGCGTGGACCCCGGCGCGCGCCTACCAGCACTATCACGGTGGCGTGCGCATCCTCTCCGAGGCGGCGAGCGCCAACCTCGCCTCGCCGATCGATGTCCCGTTCGATCACCTTGCGACCCGCGGGCGTGGCTTCAACCCGCGCGAGCGCTCCTGGAACTTCACCAACCCGTGGCCCGGCGGCCGCTGGACGCTGCGCGACATCGTGTCTTACCAGACCGACGCCGCCTACGCCCTGCTCGAGCACGCGGCCCGCTACCGCGACGTCTGGCTCGCCAACTTCTTCACGGTCGAGGGCCGCGCGGTGCGGGGCTGGCACAGCTGGCCGTACGCGTACGTCCTGCCCGGCCAGCAACGGGACACCGTGGGGCTCGCGACACTGCTCGGCATCTTGCACCGCGGACAGGTCGAGATCCGCACGGCCTTGCACCCCATCGCGCTGGGCGGGCAGCGGTACGCCGCGGGGAGCTACGTCGTGGTCCTGCGGCAGCCGTACGCGGCCTTCGCCAAGGCGCTGCTCGAGCCGCAGCGCTACCCCGACCTGCGGCTCTACCCAGGGGGGCCACCGTTGCCGCCCTACGACGTGACGGCGCACACGCTGCCCCTGCTCATGGGCGTCACGGCGGTGGCCGCGCGCGACTCGCTGCGGATCGGCCTCTCGGCCCCGGTCGAGCCGCCCGTCGCGACCCCCGCCTACGGAGGAGCCGTCGGGCCGGATGCCCGGCGTGTCGGGCTGTACCGGTCGTACGACGCTCCGCTCGACGAGGGTTGGACCCGCTGGGTATTCGACACGTGGCACGTGCCGTACGTGTCGGTCGTCGACTCCGTGGTGCGCGCCGGCAAGCTCACCGAGCGGTTCGACGTGCTCGTGCTCCCCGATCAATCGCCCAATGAACTGCTCAGTGGCCTGCCGCGCGACTATCCGGCGCCGTACCCGGGAGGACTGGGGGATGAGGGCGTCAGGGCGCTGCGGGCGTTTGTGCAGGAGGGCGGCACGCTCGTCGCGCTCAACGACGCCTCGCGGTTCGCTGCCGAGCAGTTGCTGCTCCCCGTGCGCAATGTCCTGGAAGGCGTGGCCGACGACGAGTTCTACGCGCCTGGCTCGATCTTCCGGCTCGAGCTCGACACTGCAGATCCGGTCGCGCGCGGCATGCCGGCGCAGAGCGTCGCCTGGTACGAAAGCGGCCCGGCGTTCGAGGTGCTCGACTCGAGCGCCGTGCGAGTGATTGGCCGCTACCCCGCCGATGCCGACAAGGTGCTCCTCTCCGGTTGGGTGCTCCACCCCGAGCGCGTGGCGGGGAGGGCTGCCCTGGTCGAAGTGAAACAGGGGGCCGGCCGAGTGGTGCTGTTCGGGTTCCGGCCGCAGTACCGCGGTCAGAGCATCGCCACTTACCCCTTGCTGTTCAACAGCTTACAACTGGCCAAACCATAGGGTGATGCTTGGCCTTGTCCGATTCTCGCCTCGCTCCTATCGTGTAGCCCCCCAATGGTTCCGGTCCGGCAGGTAGGTGCCCTCTTGCTGGCCGCGCTCTTCACGAGTCGCGGCCTTTTTGCACAGGATAGCGTGCCTCCCCCACCCGCTCCGCCTGCTCCCACCGAGTCCGCCACACCGGACGCGCAGCACGTGCTTCCGACCGCGCCTGCCGATCAGGCGCACGTGACGCTGCGGCCGACCGAGCTCCGCTACGTGCAGCAGGAGACGCTGCTCGTGCCGCAGACCTCGGCGGTGAAGGGGTTGTACGTGAACGCGTGGGCGTTCGGCTCGCACAAACTGTGGCAGCTGGTGCGACTCGCCGACGAGACCGAGATCAACGCCTTCGTCGTCGACGTGAAGGACGACACCGGCTGTCTCCTGTATCCCTCGGCGGTGCCTACCGCGGAGCAGATCGGCGCGAATGCGTGCGTCCGCGCGAAGGACGCCAAGGCGCGGCTCGACACGCTGGCGGCGCACCGGATCTACACGATCGCGCGCATCGTGGTCGCGAAGGACCCGTTGCTCGCCGAGCACAAGCACACCTGGTCGGTCAAGGACCGCAACACCGGCGGCCTGTGGCGCGACCGGATCAACAGCGCCTGGGTAGACGCCTACAACGACTCGGTGTGGATCTACTCGGCGCAGCTGGCCGCCGAGGCGGTACGCTTGGGGTTCAACGAGGTGCAGTTCGACTACGTGCGCTTCCCGGACGAGCCGCGCGAGCGCATGGCGACCGCGATTTTCCCGGCCCACCACGGGGAAACGCAGCGCGAGGCGGTGCGCGCCCACATCACCCTGCTGCGGAACCGCCTGAGACCGCTCGGCGTCCCGGTCACCTTCGACATCTTCGGCCTCACCGCCTCGGCCACGACGGGGGACCTCGGCATCGGGCAGGTGTGGGAGGACTTCATCAACATCGCGGACGTCGTGCTGCCGATGGTGTATCCCAGCCACTACTACCGCGGCGCCTTCGGGCTGGCATGGCCGAATGGCGAGCCCTATCGCGTGGTTCGCTTCGCCCTGCGGGACGCCCTCGAGCGCTCGCGCCTGCACCCCGCCGCCGCCGAGATCCGCCCGTTCCTGCAGGCGTTCACGCTCGGCCGGCGGCGCCCCCGCTACACCGCGTCCGAGATCCGCGACCAAATCCGCGCGGCAGAAGACCTCGGCATCACCTCATGGGTCTTGTGGAACCCGCGCAGCGTGTACCAGCGGGACGCGCTCCGGCCGAAGAAGGACGCGACCCCGCACGCAGAGCGAGAACTCTCCAACACTACCGGCGGCCGCTAGGGCCGCCGTTTCATTCAGCAGGAGCCAGCGCCATCCCCGCTTGCCATTCGGTGATGTAGCCCGTGATGGCCGACGCGGCGACGGTGTAGGGGTTGGCGAGATACAGCTGCCCCGGTCCCGACCGGCCCGGGAAGTTGCGATTGATCGCGCTGATCGTCACTTCGTCGCGCGTCTTCGACACCCCGGGGCCCGCGTTGATGCAGGCCCCGCACGATGGCTCGAGGAAGGTCGCGCCGACCTTCTGGAACAGCTCGAGGTAGCCCCGCTCTTCACAATAGCGCTTCACGTCCTGGGAGCCGCACTGGATGTAGAACCGCACCCACGGCGCGACCCGCGCCCCCCGCTCCGCCGCCTCCGCGAGCACCCGTGCGTACATGTCCATGTCTTCCTTCTTCCCCGCCGTGCAGGAGCCCGCGTACGCGATATCCACGCGGATCCGCTGCGCCGCCGTACCGATATCCTGGCCGTTGCCCGGATCGCCCGGCAGCGCCATCATCGGCCGGATCGCGCCCGCGTCGAGCTCGATCACTTCGCAGTACTCGGCGTCGCGGTCGCTGGCGAGCCCGGCGCAGCGCCGCGCCGCCTCGGCGCGCGACATCCCCCGGTATTCCACCAGATACTCGACCGTTTTCGCATCCGGGGCCACGTAGCCGGTGAACCCGCCCACCTCGGCGGTCATGTTGGTCATCGTGGCGCGCTCATCCACCGAGAGAGACTCGACGGCGTCCCCGCAGTATTCCACCAGCTTGCCGATCGCCTGGCCGCTCTTCACATACGGGTGGCGCAGCACCTCGAGCATGAAGTCCTTTGCCGTCACGTTGTCCGGCTTGCTCCCACGCACTACCACCTTGACGGTCTCGGGCACGGTGAGCCGGACGTCCTTCGTGATCCAGGAGTTGAAGATCGCCGTCGTGCCCACGCCGAATGCCACGCACCCGACCGCGCCGGCGTGCGGAGTGTGGGAATCCGAGCCGATGATCACCATCCCCGGCTCGGCGTGGCCTTCGAGGATCTTCGAGTGACAGATCGCCTCCGAGCCGTGGTGGCCCAGCCGCAGCTCGCCATACAGCTTGATCCCCTGCTTAGCGGCGAACGCGCGCTGCTTCTTCTCGAGCTGGAGTGCGACGTCGAGCAACCCCTCCTTCACGCGCTCGGGCGTCATCGCCTCGGGGAGGAAGGTGAGGTGATCGCGGAACATGAGGATCGAGGCCGGATCGGACACCTGCTCGTCCTTCCCCACGAGCTGCTCGAAAAAAATCGCCGCCATGGGAGTGACGTACTCGTGGCTGAACCGGATGTCGGTGACGACGAACCCCTCGTCCCCCGGCTTGACGGCGGGCACGCCCACCTTTCCCTGAGCCGGGTCCACCACCCAGTGGCGGGCGAGGATCTTCTCGCCCAGCGTCATCGGCCGGGGCGCAGTATCCGGCCGCGCGAGGATGACTTTGCCCTGGAGACGAGCGACGTTGAAGTTGAACAGGCCCCCGTACTCGATGATGCCGCGCGTGATCTCCCCTTCGCCCTGGGTGAAGGCCGTGAGGGGGATCGCCTCGCCGCGCTGCACCCGCTCGATGATGGAGAAGTCGGTGGTCGTGAGGACTCCCAGATTCTGACAGTTCTCGCGGTAGATGCGCTCGATGTTCTCGGCGATGACCAGCTTGATCCCCGCGCACATCTCCGCATAGGGGGACTGCTCGCGCGACGAGCCCTTGCCGCGTCGCTTGCCGCTTACCGAGGCGACGAAGCCGCCGCGCTTCACCGACGCGCGCGTGATCGGAAACTCTTCACCGCACTTCAAGCCCAAGTACGGGAAGTCGCCCAGCGTTTCGTCGTAGTAGTAGCAGATGTAGGCCGGCGTGATCTCGTCGGTCGAGATGTTGTCGCGCAACCCGATGGCGGGGTTCCAGGCCAGGTCCTGCCCCTCGAGCTGGCTGCGCACTAGCGCGGCGTCTGCGGCGAGGAACAGGATGCGCCCCTGCAACCGCACCAGCTCGGGAAGTCGTTCGACACGGCGGGACTGTAACGTCCGCAGCATGTGCGAAAATTGAACCCCTTGCGCGGGCCGAGCAAGACGATTTGCCCGCTCACGCCCTCTGTGCAGTTCGTTGCAGTGCGACTATCGTGCTGCCAGAGAACCAGTTAGGGCCTGGTCTCGGTGCAGCGCGAAGTCCCTCTGGCCGATTGTGACGCGGCCGAATAAGTTTGCGCCGCTTTTTGACACTCGCGGCATCTCCCGCACTCCTCACTGCGGAGCGAGCACCTGGAACTCCCGACATCCCATCGGTTGCCACTGTCCTGGCTGCTCGAGGCGGCGAGTGCTCCGCTCCAGTATCGGGCGTATGCCGAGGTCGTCCGTGAGAGCGACCGCGATCCTGAACGCTTGGCCGCCCTGCGCCAGGCGGTGCTCGAGTATAAGGTCGCTCAGGCGATCGCTCGCAAGCAGAAAGCCACAGGCCTCTGGGGGGGGAACCTGCTCGCGCCGGTCGCCTCGAAGGCCTATGGCTGGAGCGAGCCGGGGACCGTTTATCAGTACCGGCGCCTGCTCGAGCTGGGTTGGCCGCCGACCGAGCGGCCGTTCCGGCTCGCCGACCGGGTGCTGTTTCAGCTGCTGTCGCGCATCGAGCCCGATGACCCTGACCGGGTGGTCGCCCAGCGAGCCCAGGAGCTGCTCGTCGAGTTCCATCGAGCGGCCAAGAACGATCCCGGGCTCGGTCGCTACGCACGGCGTCTGGGGCGCGAGGCGGCTGCGTGCGCCCTCGCGCGGGGCGGCCACATCGATGATCCCCGGGTGCGGGGAACCGCACACACCATCGCGAGCAACATCTCCCAGTACCTGCGCAGCGAGCTCGCCGCGAAACCGTTCAAGAAGGCGCACGGCAAGACGGTGCTCGAACCCGCGGCCTACCCGCCGACGGTCTTCGCGATCGAGATGCTCGCCTTCCTGCCTCCGGTGCAGCGTGAGCGTGCCGGGTTCATCGAACGGCTGGGGAACTATTTTTCCGCGCCGGCGCCGCGCCGCGCGTTCTCCATCCTGGCCGGCCAGAAGCTGCTCAAGCCGGTCTTCGAGCTGTTGGGGGACCCCCTGCGCTCGGACGCGCAGGGTCACGTAAGCGACATACCGTTCGCCGTGTACTGGCTCGAGCTCCTGGCCCGGCTCGGCCTGGCACGCCACATTCCCAGCGCTAGCAGGGTGCTCGCGCGCCTCTACAGCGAGTGCGACGAGTCGGGGATCTGGAGCCCGCGGAGCCTCCGGGCCATGCCCAAAGCGACGAATCCTGTCACGGCCCACTACTTCCCGCTCGAGGGACCCGGGAAGAGCCCGGCGCA
>Ga0134071_10000190_pt1 | contig 18610 bp, 18 predicted proteins | sample 15_taG_27_FD_94466 | JGI IMG/M metagenome (GOLD analysis project Ga0134071, IMG submission 94466) | Grasslands soil microbial communities from the Angelo Coastal Reserve, California, USA - 15_D_Rain_40cm_5_09082015 | ecosystem: Environmental > Terrestrial > Soil > Grasslands ...
CATGCCGTCGAACTTCGCCGATTGCGGGGCCTCCGCGAACGTGATGCCGCCCTCAGCCTTGATCGCCTTCAGCCCGAGCGCGCCATCTGACGCGCCGCCCGAGAGAATCACGCCGATCGCCCGGCTCTTCACATCGTCGGCGAGCGAGCGCAGAAAGTGATCGATCGGCATGTGCGGGCCCCGATCGTCGGACCGCGGTGCCAGGTTCAGGACCCCCTTGACGATGGTCATGGTCGTGTTCGGTGGCATGACGTACACATGGCTGGGCTCGACGCGGACACCGTGCTGTACCTCGATGACCGGGAGCGGGGTCGTCCTGGACAGGATCTCGCTCAGGATGCTCGGGTATTTCGGGTCAAGGTGCTGGACCAGCACGAAGGCCATCGCCGCATCGAGCGACAGGTGCGCCAGCAATTCAGAGAATGCTTCCAAGCCGCCCGCAGAGGCTCCGATGCCGACGATCGGGAACCTGTCGCCCGACGGCTGGGGCACAGCGACGCGACCGCGAGCGGGGAGGGTCGCGCGTTGCTGGCGGATCGCTTTGTTGACTGGGGAGGCTGGCGCGGGTGGTCGACCGCCTCGGTTGCCAGTTGGCGAGCGGGGGGATCGCGGTGATCGCTTCATCGCTACGCTACGCTTCCGCCTACTCGCCCCAACACATCACTGCACCGGCAGGCGGGTATGACAACGGTGCGACGGGAAAATGTCAAGCCTTCGTTCGCTCAGATTACACGCGGGTTCGCCCCTTCTCGGTGCGCGCGCCCCAGTCGAATAGAGGAACTTTCACGCCTGTGCTCGCGGACGCGCGACGGACCGTCGCGTTTTGCGGACCCTAACCGCAGGACCGCATCCAGCCGTCGAATTCAGTGCCTGTGGATGACGGTGGACATGTGGACAAGGCTGTGGGCGCTTTCCCGCAATCGCATCCAGGCGCTCCGCACCCACCGAAGCGCGAGTGATCCTTACGTCCCGGCAACCAATAGGGCAAGCGTTAAGGGGTCCCTCAGGAGTCAAGCTGGAGTCTCGAAGGAGCGCCTTCAGACCGTACTGGATGCCACCGTTGTCGCCCGTCTGCAAGGCTCGCGTGCTGCCGGGAGCGATGCCCGCGGTCGTGCCCCACACCGCTGTGGCGAGGTCGGGGTCGCCGCAGCGCGTGGCGTTCGGGTTGGTCACCGGGTCGTAGACGAGAGCGGCAGGCAGCCGACAATTGTTGCGGGGCGCGCCCACCGGCACGATGGCCCCCGTGTCCTGGTTGATCACCAGGGTCGGCACGTAGTTGCCGGGCTTGTTGTTGAAGCCGAACGAATTGTTCCACGACTGGCAACCCCGGTGATCGAGGTGCCCATTAATGGCTGTCTTCTTCGCGTTGATCTGCGCCTGGGTCAGCCCGCCCGTCAAGGCCGTCCACTCCGGCCCGGCGTAGAAGTTCACCAACAGCACGCAATCGATCACCTCGAGGCCGGTCGTGATCGAATCCGGGTAATCGCAGCTCGGCTGTATGCCGTCGAGCAGACCCGGGAAGATCGACGCGGCCGTGTTCTGCTGGATCGAGCCGCCCGAGCACCCGTTGCCCACCGTGTAGAGGATCTCGCCGTAGGTGTCGACGATGTGCTCCTTCATCATCATCAGGGTTTCGGCGTTGAGAACACGATTCGAGTTGAACAGCGAGTCCGTGAGGCTGTTGTCCACGACCATGAAGCCGCGCGAAAGCGCCGCGTCGTCGGCCCAGTTCTGCTCACTGCGGAACTGCAGCCGCGGCTGCCCGGTGGACGCGCCGAAGGTGTAGACCACCTTGCCGTTCCACTGCGGCTGCGGCGCCAGGGGGGACCAGGGCTTGGCCGGATCGAACAGCACCGCGATGTCATAGATCCCGCGATTGATCGTTCCGCGCTCGACGCGCACGATGTACGGAACCGTCAGCCCGGTGGTCGTGGTGGTCATTGCCAGATCGGCCGGCAGCGGACTGGCGGGATTGTATGGCTTGAAGCAGTTGTTCGTCGGCGGCGGGCTCGGGTCTGGCAGCGCGTTCGAGCAACCCGGTGTGGTCGTGCGATAGAACAGCTTGTACTCGATGGCGATGTTGCACTGCGCGTCGACGGCGAAGGTCGTCAGCCCGCTCGCGTTCGATGCCGGCGTGTTCCCGGATTCGGGCACCGGCGTGGGCGTGGCGCAGATCCACGGCGTGGTCTGCGAGCCCAGCAGCACCGGGCCGCCGATCGGGTGGTTGAGGATCCGGAGCGTCGCCCTCGGCCGGCCGTTGCCGTTGCCGTTCGAGTCGGCGAGGAACTCGTTCTCGCCGACCACCAATCCCGTCAGCACGCCGCGCATCGTGCGGGCCGCTTCGTTGGTCTGAAACGCCGCGGTCACCTCGTGTCCGTTGAGCCACAGCGTGACCTTCTTCAGCGGCACGTTCTTGGGTACCCGCACCTCGACGAAGGCGTCCCCGCCGCTGATGAGATCGGCGCGGTTCGATAGCGTGACGATCTCGAAGTTGAGGGGAGTTGGCTCGGCATCCGTCACGACGAGCGTTGTCAGCAAGCACACCGATAGGAGCAAACTCAGAATCCTCATGGCGCCCCCCTCTGTCGATACTGGTCCGCTGCGGGGCGCCAGTAAAACCGATTTACCCGCGATTGGCAAGACTTTGCACGCACGTGAAGCGTGCCGCCAGAGAAGTGTAGAGGTGAGGGTCTTTAGTAATTCCTCTACTCTTATCGCGTATACGCCATTGCCGACTCGAGGCGAGGCAGCCAGAAGGTCATCTCCATAGCGGTAAAGGTCGACGGCAGCCGATAGGTGGCCACGGGCCTGCTCCTGCCGGCCGCTTTTGCGCGCAGAGCTCGCCGAAGCCGAGGTGGCAGTGGGCCTGGAGCGGGCGCATGCCGAGCTCCGTGGCCAGTGCGAGGGCCTCACGGTAGGAGTCTTCGGCTCGTTCGGCCTCTTGGGGATCGCGGCGCGCCGCCATCTCGCCATGGAGCTGCAGCAGCAATGCGCGGAAGCTCCGTTGTCTGGCGTCCGAGATCTTGAGGGCACGCTCCACGATCGCGTAGCGCCGATAAACGCTCTCGGTCTTGTGGCCGACCATCTTCATGGCCGCCGACCGCGGCCACGGTGATCTTGTCCACGCGCGGCGCGATGACGCGGCCCTCGACCGCGGCGCCCTCGCGTTGCTAGAGCCGGCGCCGGGCTTCTCGTTCCTTCTCGGTCTCGCTGGGCTCACCGCGCGGCGTAGCCGTTCCGCACGGCGCAAAGTGTCGTCTGCTACACTCCGGCCAGCCATCGCAACTGAGGTGCCCATGCGCCGGATCGGGCTCGCAGTCATTCTCGCGGTCAGTCTGTTTCTTGCGCCGCCCGGTATCGATGCGCAGCCGACGGGGAAGGTGTACAGGATCGGTTATCTCTCCATCGGGAGCCCGACGACGAGCACTACGACGAACAGGCCGGATGTGGACGCGTTCCGACAAGGACTGCGAGAGTCCGGCAGTGTGCCAATCGTCTTCAGCGGCGTGGCCGACCCCATCGGCGTGGGGTTGGTGCCGAGGCTCGCCCGTCCAGGCGGCAATATCACCGGCTTCACCACCAGCAACGTCGAGCTCAGTGGGAAACGGCTGGAGCTCCTCAGGGAGGCCGTGCCGAACCTGACCCACGTGGCGGTCTTCGTGAACCCGACGAATCCCCAGGCCCGCGGATTCCGCAGGGGAAACCACGGCTGCCGCCGTTCCCCTGGGTCTCACGCTGGAGTTCATCGACGTTGCTGATCCAGGTCAACTGGCCCAGGGCGTTCGCGGCAATCACCTCGCAGGCACAGGCTCTTCTCATTCTGCCCGACCCGGTCATCGGCGCGGGAATGGCTCAGATTCGGATCGCGGAGTTGGCTCTCAAGATTCGACTTCCCACGATGGAACGCAGTCGCAGATTCGCCGACGCGGGCGGATTGATGAGCTACGGGACGAACCCCGAAGAACGCTGCCGGCTGGACTCGTGCGCCCTTCACCCGTGCGAGAGAAGGAGATCACCGATGGGGATGCATCTCGCTCTACTTCTTGCAGCCGTCTTCGCACTGTCTCCGCTCGATGGAGTCGCCGGAGAGAAGCAGATCGTTAGCGTCAAGGAACTCGAAGGGAATTGGCGGGGCTGGGTCACCGGAGAGCAGGGAGACGAACGCGCCACGATGATCGTCTCACCAGACGGAAGCTACAAAGCTTCGACCATCAGCGGTTCGACGACCGTGGGTACCTTCTATCTTCAAAACGGCAAGCTGCGATATCGCTCGTCGCGAACGACAGGGACGGCGAGCGTTTCCGAAGACAAGGGCAAGACCGTGCTCACGGTGATGCCTGAGGACCCCAACTATCGGACTGGCAGGGCCCAATACGAACGGCTCAAATAGTCAGACTCCCGGGGACGCCACTCAGTAGCTTTGTGAAGCTGAAAGGATCATCTTGACAACTTCTTGTCGATGACCGATAGTTCCTCCGCCTTTGGGAGAACTACCGACCTACTGGGGGAGCCGTCGCCAGTGAGTCGATTGTGCCGGTTGTCATCCCGGGCCCTTAGAGACGCTACTGAGGTCACCTCGTGTCGAAATACGCAGGCCTCAAGAACCAGCCGCTGAATCTGCAGCAGACGCCGATCGCCGTAGCAGTCGACGACCTGTGGTCCGAGAATGTTGCAGGCCTTGATCCGACTCGCTACAGTTCGCGGAACGACGCCACGTTCGCGAGGAAGACGTCGGGGTGGACTGGTCGCTCACCGGGCAGGCGAAATCGTGAATCAGCTCGTGCTGGTGTCGCAAGAGTTCTTTATCCGCGAGGAATGGGCGCTCGACGGGGCACGTAAGCGCGGGCAGGAAATCAAGAGGTTGCGCTGGAGCAGGCGGGAGAGAACGATCCCGTCCGGCCTGCGCGAGTCCATGGCGCGCATGCTGCAAGACCTGAAGGACCGCGAGAGACGCGCGCGCCGTTTACCGCGGTCCTTGCTGTCTGCGAGGACCGCCGATTCGGGGAGTAAGGACAAGGCTACCGAGGGACGCGCTGACGAACGCCACCTGGAGCAAAGGTCTCCCGAGAGAAAATCACGGCAGTCGTGACCATGTTCCAATTACCAGGGGAGGTCGTCATGTACCGAACGCTCTGCGCTGTCGCATCGATCCTCGCCATCGTGTGCCTCGTCGCACCGGTCGTCGACGCCGCCCCCGGGTTCAGCGCCAAAGACGTCGATGGGCCGACGGCCTTCGACTTCGACGGCTTCGTGACGGTGCTCCTCGGAGGCACCCCCACGACGGTTCCCGCCGCGGCCATGGGCCGCTTCGTCGCCGACGGGGATGGAAGCATCACCGATGGCGTCCGCACGCTCGTCGCCGGCGGTGCGGCCATCCGCCAAACCTTTACTTGCTCGTACACGGTGAATCCCGACGGGACCGGCAGCGCGAGGTGCACCGTCATCACGGAGGGCTTTCCGAACAGCGTGGAGACCTTCGACTTCGTGATCGTGGAGAGGAAGAAGGAGGCATTTTTCACGTCGACGACGGCCGGGTCGACCATTCGAGGCCGCACCAAGCGGCAGCAGTAGGACCTATAAGCCGTCAACTCAACTATCCGCTCGTCCCAATTCGTGAACGAGTCGTGCCTCGGTCTTCGATGCCCTGGAGGGGAACATGTCTCAGAATGCCGCGGTTGCAACCAGTCGGCGCACGCTCGGCGTGCTGGTGCCCGTCGCGCTTCTCGCCCTCATCATCGGCGTCGCGGCCGAACCAGCTCTCGCCGACACCTGCGAAGACCTCCAAACGCTCTCACTGCCACACACCACGATCGCCTTCGCTCAGTCCGAGCCGGCCGGAACCTTTGCTCCGCCGGTCGGCCCGCCGCTGACCGGGCTTCCAGCCTTCTGTCGCGTGGTCGGCGCCGCTCACCCGACCGCCGACTCGAACATCGGCTTCGAGGTGTGGATCCCCGCAGGCGCCGCGTGGAACGGCAAGTACCTCCAGGTCGGCAACGGCGGCTTCGCCGGATCCATCCCGTATAGCGCGCTCGGCAACGCGCTCCGGCGCGGCTATGCGACCGCCGGCACAGACAACGGTCACGTCGCCGGCGGCACGAACGCGGCCTGGGCGCTCGGACATCCCGAAAAGATCGTCGACTTCGGCTACCGCGCGCTCAAGGAGACGACGAACAACGCGAAGGCGATCCTCGCGGCGCTGACGGCGACCAGTCCCGCGCACTCCTATTTCTTCGGCTGCTCCGACGGCGGCCGCGAGGCCCTGATGGAGGCACAGCGCTTCCCGGATGATTTCGACGGCATCGTCGCGGGGGCGCCGGCGAACTTCTGGACGCATCTCCTGTTCGACGCGGCGTGGACGCAGCAGGCTCTGCTCGCACCGGGGAGCTACATTGGGCCCGCCAAGCTTCCGGCGGTCCAGGCGGCGGCGCTCGCTGCGTGCGATCTCGTCGAGGACAACATCCAGGATGGCATCGTCGCCGACCCGCGCGACTGCACCTTCGACTCGACGGTCCTGCAGTGCACCGGCGTCGAGACCACCGCTTGCCTGACTGGGCCGCAGGTCACCGCGCTGAAGAAGATCTACGCCGGCCCGCACAGTCCGCGCACCGGCGCGCTCATACATCCGGGCCACGAGCCTGGCGCCGAAGCCCCGCCCGCGTCGTTTCCCCTGTGGGAAACGGGTCCCTCCCTCGTGGGCATCGGCGGCTCGTTGTTGAATCAATTCGCGGTGAATTTCTTCCGCTTCATGGTCTTCGACGACGCGAGCTTCGACATCCTCACCCTGAACTTCGACGGTGACGTCGCCTTCACGGACGGCAAGCTCGTGAACGGCCAACCGCTGTCCTCGGTGCTCAACTCCACCAATCCCGATCTCAGCGCGTTCCAGAAGCGTGGCGGCAAGCTGATCCACTATCACGGCTGGAACGATCCGGCAATCGGGGCGCGCAACAGCATCAACTATTACGAAAGCGTCGCGACGGCGCAGCGGCCTGGCAAGGGCCACGGCAAGGGCGAGGACAAGGTGGGGCTCCGCCGGACGCAGGATTTCTACCGCCTCTTCATGGTCCCCGGGATGCTGCACTGCGGCGGTGGTCCCGGCCCCAATAACTTCGGCCAGGGGGCATCGCTGGCCGACGCCGATCACGACGTCGTGAAGGCGCTCGAGCAGTGGGTCGAGCAGGGCGTTGCACCGGAGCGCATCATCGCTACGAAATTCGTGAACGACAACCCGGCGAGCGGCATCGCCCTCACACGGCCGCTGTGCCCGTATCCCCAAGTCGCCGTGCTGGGACGGCCCGGCGCCGATACGACCGACGCGAAGAACTTCATCTGCGTCGACGACGAGCGCGGCTCGACGCGATAGCGCGTTCGGGATTGGGGGGCCTCCGAGCGATCTGTCGGAGGCGCGACGTGCCGGCGGCCGAGGTGAACAGCCCTTGGGCCTGCAACGCTCACCACCGTGAAGGAGATCGAGAATGGCTACCAATAATCGCGTCCACGGGACTCCTCGGCCGTCCATCGGACGGCGGGATTTTCTCAAACAGACCGGGTGGGCCAGTGTCGCCGGCGCCGGGCTCGTCGGGATCAGTCGCTCTCGCGCCTTGGCCCATCCGCCCTCGCCCTATGCCTCGTGGCTTCCCGCCAGCGATAAACCGCCCAAGCGCGGCGGCGGCGTGACGCGCGCCTCGGCGTGGGATCCGCCCGTGCTCGATCCACGCCTGACGAACTCGGTGGGTCTCTTCCAGATCGCGACGCTCACCTACAACCGCCTGCTCCGCTATCCGTTCGCCGACGAAGCCAGGAACAACGCCGACCTCACGCTCAAGGGCGACCTCGCGGAGACATGGGAGGGGAGCGCGGATGCCAGGACGTGGACCTTCAGGCTGCGCCAGGGCGTGAGATGGCACAACGTGCCTCCGCTCAACGGGCGGGAGCTTGTCGCCGACGACATCAAGTACTGCTACGAGGCCTATGCGAAGGAGGGGGTGCAGTCGTTCACGTTCCAGGAAATCGAGGGCATGACGGTCCCCGACCGGTACACCATTCGCATGCATCTCAAGACGCCGAATTCCATGTTCCCGCAGAACGTGGCGGAGGCCGTGACCGTCATCTTCCCGCGTGAGGTGCTGGAAGAAGACGGCGATCTCAAGAAGCGCATGATCGGCACGGGGCCCTTCATCCTGAAGGAGCACGACCGCAAGGTCAAAGTGGTCCTCGTCCGCAACCCGGACTATTTTGACAAGGGCTATCCATACCTCAACGAGTACCGCATCCTCTCGACCCCCGATGCGGCCACGCGCCGGGCGGCCTTCCGGACTGGGCAGAGCGATATCCTGGGGCTCCAGAGCCTCGCCGACGTGAAAGCCGTGCTCAAGACGAATCCGACGGCGATCGTCCAGGAGGTGACCACGGTCCTCTCGCCGTTCGGCTTGACCCTGGCTCAGGACAAGCCGCCCTTCAACGACGTCCGGGTGCGCCGGGCCATCTCGATGGCCATCGACCGGCAAAAGCACGTGGACACGCTCTATGAAGGACATGCCATTCTCGGCTGGGGGATTCCGTATTTCTATTTCCAGGACGACCTTCCCACCGCCGCCGACCTCGGCCCGTACTGGCAGTATCGTCCGGCGGAAGCGAAGAAGCTCCTCGCGGAGGCGGGCTATCCGAACGGGTTCAAGACGACGCTCTTCTACTACGAGTACTTCCCCCAGATGACGTCCCAGATCCAGCTGGTCCAGCAGGATCTGAAGCGGAACCTCAACGTCGAGGTGGCCATCACCAAGAACGATTACACGACCTACTTTGGCCGCTATGCCGAAGGTAAATGGGAGGGCACGGCCTGGGGGTTCCAGACCGGATACGCCGTGAGCCTCGACGAGCGGACGTATCAGTACATCCACTCGAAATCGCCGAAGAACTACTTCCGCGTCGCCGATCCCGTCATCGACGAGCTCGCCAGCAAGCTGCGGCAAACCCGGGATCGTGCCGAGCAGCGCGCCATCACCAGGAAGATCGTCGCCCGGGAGCACGACCAGGTACTACGGATGTGGATGCCCTACGACGCGGGGTTTGCGCTCTGGCATCCCCACATGCGGAACGTCGGTCAGCTGGACCTGCGCGGGAACTTCGGATACGGGAGCTCGACCCTGGCCCGTCTCTGGCTCGATCGGTGAGGAGCGAGTATAGCGGTGCGCAACCCGTAGCTGGCCGGCGCGCAAGAACCGGCCGCTCTCACACCCGGATGGGGGACTAGCCGATGCCTGATGACTTTGAGTACGTCTCGCGAGCCCGTCTCGAGTACCAGGGCGCTTACCGACACGCCTATCTCGGGGATGTTGCTGAACCCGTCATTTACGGTGTTCAGGGGGCGCTACGCGAGTACTACGGCGCCAAAGAAGGGCCGCCGATCGCCTCGACACTGGATCATATCGTCGCCGCCGTCGCCGGCTGAATGTACGGCACACTGCGTGGCGCCCTGGCAGGGCGCAAGATCGCGTTCGATCGCGATGGCTTCAAGGCGACGGTCGCGGGGCGTATTTCCGGGATCGGCAACACGATCCGCATCAAGTCGATTCACGTGCACTACGATCTGGCGGTGCCCGTCGAAGCGCGAGAAGCCACCGAACGGGCGCTCCGCCTCCATCCCGAGGGCTGTCCGGCACACCAGAGCGTGAAAGACGCGATCGCGATCACCTGGGACGCCACGGTTCGCATCGGCAACCAGACGATCGCGCTTCGGGAAGGAGACGAAGCCTGAGCAGCCTGCGCTCACGAAACGTCGCGCGACGCGCGCAGTACGGCGGAGAGGAAACCGTACCCGGCGCGAACAGTACCGCGGAGCGTTCCCGAGACCTTCGAGCGCCCCGCGATCCGCGGCGAATGCGAAACGGGCACTTCGACGATCCTCGCCCCGAGTACCGCGGCCTTGATGACCATCTCTACGGGCCAACCGGACGCGCGATCGCGCATCCGGAGGCGGCGCAGCAAGTCGGCACGGATGGCGCGCAATGGGCCGAAGTCGGTGATTGATACGCGCCAGCGCCAGGCGACGAACCGCGCGACCAGGCGAGTGCCGGCGGCCGCGTGCACGGGATGGTGCTCGTCCAGGGCGCGGGCACCGAGCACGAGGTCCGCTCGGCCGGCCACGATGGGTGCGACCACCTGTGGGATCTCCTCCGGGCGCTGGCTGCCGTCCGCGTCGATGAACACGGCGATGCCGGCATCCGCCGAGATGGCGGTAACGCCCGCGAAGCAGGCAGCGCCGTAACCGCGCCGGGGCTCGCTCACGACACGGGCTCCCGCCTCCCGCGCGACGGCGGCCGTCCTGTCGGTGGAGGCGTTGTCGACGACGATCACTTCGTCGACGATGTCGCGAGGCACGCGCCGAACGAGGTCGCCGACCGCCGCGGCCTCGTTGAGCGCCGGTACGATCAAGACGATCTTCATTCAGCTTCGACGCCGGCACGCTCGCGGCGGTCCCCCACCGACAACGGGCGGAGCTTCCGAGCCACCGCGAAGCCCAACGGCGCCACTTCGACCAGCCGGGCCCACCACGGGATGGCCCATGGCTCGGAAAGGAAGAACGTATACGCGAAGGCGACGCTGCCCGTGAACACGATCAGCGGAACGGACGGCGTGACCGCCAGCAGGGGGATGAGCCAGACCGCGTACCACGGGAAGACGCTCGGGGCGAACACGATGAAGCCTGCCACAAGAGGCACGGCGCGCGCGGCCAAGTGCGCGCCGCCGCCGCGCCACGCGAAGGCGATCACCCAGGCAGCGGTCACCGCCAGCGCGAGCGCAGGCTCGTTCACGAGCGAGCGCATCAGCCCTGGATTAAAGTACTCGTCGCGGACGTAGCGCCCGATCGGCTCCAATGGCCAGTGGTGGAGGCCTCCGGTCGTGAGGACGCCCGCGCCGACAACGGTTGCGAATGGCGCGACGACGGAAGCGCGGACGCGCCCAGGCAGTAGCGGGAGCAGTATCGCGGGGTAGAGCTTCAACAGGGTGCCGAGACCGAGCAGGGCGGCCGCGAGGCCGTCACGCCGCCGCGCCGACGCCAGCGCCGCGACGGTGACCGTCGCCAGCACCACCGCGTCGAGATGACCACTGCCCCAGATCTCCACGAGCAGCAGCGGATTCCACGCGTAGATCGCGAGCCGACCGGGCGGGAGGTCGAGCGTCAGCAAGAGCAGGACGAGCGAGGCCAGCGCGAGCAACTCAGCGATGCCGAGGGCCAACTTCATGGCGGTCACGCTGTTCGGCGCGATCCGGTACACTGCGCGAAAGAAGGCCTGCGCCGGCGGCGGATACACCGTCTGCCACGTCGGATGGTTCAGCTTCGGGTAGATGCTGGAATCGCGAAGCCCGGCCACTTCCGGCGCGGCCGGCGGATACGCGTAGGGATCGATCCCGGCCATGGCCACGCGCGCGTCCCAGACGTACCGATACGCATCGGTCGAGAGGGAAGGCGATGTCGGGAGCAGAATCGCCCGGGCGACGAGGCCGACCGCGATGATCGTCGCCACGCCCAGGCGGCTGCGGAGCTGGTACGCGGCGAGAGCGCCGCAGCCGTAGGCCAGGAATGCCAGGCTGAAGAGCACCAGGAACGCGCCGGGCGCGAGGACGAGGTTCGGCAGCCGCGCCAGTCCCCAACAGGCGGCGATGAGCCCGAACCCGGCCGCACTCAACGCGACGGGGAGCACGCGATGCGCTCAGCAGGCCGACTGATCCGCTGGTCGACGATCGTAGGGACACTGCTCGGTGGCGTCGCCCTCGGCGCCACGGGCCACCAGCTTCTCCCAGCGCCACCGTCGTTCATCGAGACCCCACTCTATCGCGCCGACCTGACCGGGATCGACAGGCACGAGCTGATCGTCTCCCGATTGACGACGAGTCCCGGTTGGTCGCATGGGCGACACTATCACGCGGGCCACGAGCTCGTGTACGTGCTCGAGGGCGACGGCACGCTCGAGGTCGAGGGCGCTCCGGCGCAACGCCTGCAGCCCGGCATGGTCGCGCACGTGGCGCCCGGGCGCATACACGCCGGGCGCAACGCGAGTCGGACCGCCGCGTTCAAGTTTCTGTTGATCCGCATCCACGTGAAGGGCGAGCCGATGTCCGTCGAGCTCAACTGAGCGGCATGACGACGGCCCGCGAACACTACGACGCGCTGCTGGCGGAGCACTACTCGCGTATGTTCGGCAACTTCGAGGGCAAGGTGGCCGAGCAGCGCTCGTCGGGGTCCTGGCGGGACCGCGCCGGGCGCGTCAGCGGCGGCACGGCCGTATGTCTTCCGGTCGGGGCAACGCCTCGGGCGGCGCGAAGACCGCGAGGTATCCGTCCGCCGGTGCGAGAAGCAAGAAGTCGACCTCACGATAGCCAACGGCGGCGAGCTCGCAGCGGAGCAGCGCCGGTGGCGTCCCGTGGTTCTCCGTGGGCTTGTCGTTGTCGATGACCGCAACTCGCCCGCCGAGCGCCAGAGCCCCGTGGAGCTGGTACACGAACTCATACGGCTGCTCGATCTCGTGATACATGTGCGCCAGGAGCGCGAGGTCGATGGATTGCGCGGGCAGTCGAGGGTCGGACGGCGTGCCGTGCACCAGCGTCACGCCAGTGATGCGCTCGCGCGTGAGCCGTGCGGCGAGGCGGTCGAGGTGGGGCTGCTTGACATCCTCGGCGTAGATCGTTGCGCCCGGTCCCAGACGCTTCGACAGTCGCACCGTGTAGTAGCCGTCGCCGGCCCCGACGTCGGCGACGCGCATTCCGGGCTTGACGCTCAGGCGGTTCAGCACGCGCTCCGCCTCACCGTGAGCGTCCCGCGCCGCCTCGGTCGAATACGCCGGCGTGGTGATCGGTGCGACCGGCCGATCGGCCGGCGGAAACCTCGCCGCCTGCGCGCCCACATCGCAGAGGCTCCCTGACGCCGCGACCCAAGCCGCCAGGAAGAAGATGCGAGTCACCGCCGCATGCTCGCGAGGAAACGGCCGGTCTGATCAGCCTCGGCGGCCGACGGGCCGCCGTCCAGCATGGTCTGAAGCCGCCGGAGATCGTCGGGCGTATCGACATCGAACCACGCCGGCATGCAGACGGCGTGCAAACCGGCGGCGGACGCCCGGCGCAGCGTGATCTCGAGCACCGCGGAGGTGCTCCACGGGACGGCGTCGAACAACGCGCGATGCGCGGCTCGCACACCGATGAGGTAGTAGCCGCCGTCTTCCGTCGGTCCCAGAACCACATCCGTCCCTGGCTGGGCCAGGCAGTCGATCGCTTGCTGCAAGAACTCTCGCGGCAGGGTCGGCGTGTCGCTATCCACTGCGATAGCGCCGGGGTGACCGGCGGCCAGCAGGCCCGCGAGAGTCGCATGCAACCGGGCGCCAAGCTCGGGCCCGCGCTGAGGAACCAGTGTGAAGTCGGGTGCGAGCACGGCGAACTCGGCTTGCGCTTCATCAGGGGTATACGCAAGAACCGGCTGCGCACCGAGAAGCGCTCGCACAGCGGCGATCTTGTCGAGCAAGAAGCATCGATAGAGGGCGGCGGCTTCCGCCGCGAGCAGCGGAGGGCACAGCCGTGTCTTCACCTCGCCGGGCCGCGGCGCCTTGGCCATGATCGCGACCGCGATCGTGTTCAACGATGCGGGAATGGGCGCGGCCGTCGGCGTGCGCTGCGGTCGACCTCGCGGCGCCACGGGCTAGATGCTCCAGAGGCGTCCGCACCCGCGGCATGGGTCGGGCGCCGTGGTGGTCTCGAAGTCGGTGCGGAACTGCTGGTACCGCGTGCCGTTCCAGATCTCTTCGAACCGCTCGCTGAAGGCGTTACCGAGGATCAGCCCGGCGTAGTCCCGCGCCACCCACGGCGAGACGCAGCATGGCAGCACGTTGCCGTTGGCGGTGACGTAGGCCAGAGTCCACGGGCGCTGGCAGCCCGACCACGGGCGCGTGTCGTCACTCGCCTGCAGACTGGCGAGGGGGTTGGTCAGCCCGGAGGCTCGCATCGCGATGCCGTGGCGTGTCGCCAGCGTTTCCGCCTCGGCGAGTCGCTCGAGCTCGTGCGCTCTCAACCTGCCGTGCAGCGCGTTGGCCTCGGTCGCGAGGCCCAGGCCGTTGAAGACGAGGCGCTGTACGTAGACCTCGCCGACGCCGAGGTCGGCGGCGAGCTCTACGAAGCCGGGTAGCTCGTCGAGATTCGCGCGCGTGGCTGTGAACCAGAGTGATACGCGCGGGGTCGTCCGACCGAGCCGGCGCTGCAGACCGATCAGCCCCGCGACGTTGGCCGTCACGCGCTCGAAGCGATCGACCCCGCGGAGCCGGCGATAGGTCGGGGCAGTCGCCGCGTCCATCGACACGCGATACTCGTCCAGTCCGCTCTCCACGAGCCGACCGGCCCGAACCGACGTCAGCGAAATGGCGTCGGAGTTGAAGAGCACCGAGGCGACCCGCGTCTTGAGGTACGCCACGATGTCGAAGATCTGCGGATTGAGCAAGGGCTCGCCGATGCCGTGCAGCACGACGCGATCGAGGACGGGAAACTGCGCGACGATGGCCTGCACGCGCTCGAGAGTGAGATCGGCCGGCGGCTCCAGCGTGTCGAACGTGCGGATACAGGTCTGACACTTCGAGTCGCACCGGTTGGTCGTCTCCAGATACAGCGAGCGGGGTAGCGCTGCGACGATGGCAGGGCGGCAGGCTGGTGCCATGTCAGAGCGCCGAGACGACTGTGGTACACGCGCTGCCGACCTTCGGAAGATCTCGACTGCCGGCGCGCTCCCAGTCGAGGACGATCCGCTGGCCGCGCGCGAACGGGCAGTAGGGATCCGCAGCGTCGGGGCGACCGGTCAGCGCGCGGCGACCTGCGCAGCCCCCGCGACAGGGACAATCGGCGCACGCCCGGGGCAGGCGCCGCGCGGCGACGAATTCGTCGGCCTCGACGATGGCTCCACCGGCGCGCTCGAGATCGGCGATCGTCAGGCGGCTGCCGGGCCAGTACGTGCACGGCAGCACGCGGCCGTCGGGGGCGATACGGACGGTCGAACGGCCGCAGCCCGATCCTGGGAAGCCGTGAAGCCCGAGCACGGCGGCGAGCACGGGCTCGGTGGTCGCCACCAGGCGGGTAGTGGCGGCGAGGCCACGGAAGCCGTCCCACAGCTGCTCGTAGGCGAGGGTGAAGCGATCGGTTCTCGAAGGCTGGTAGACGTTGACGCGAAGATTGGCGCCGAAGCCGGCGGCCACGTGAGCCAGCGCCGGCAAGCGCCGGTAGTTGATCGTCATCATCACCGCCGTCACGGTGACCGGCACCTTGAGGCCTGCACAGCGCTCCAGCGCCGCGACCACCGTCCGCCAGTTACCCTGCCCACGAAACGCGTCGTGTTCCGCCTCGGCGGGAAAGTCCAGCGACAGTTCCACACTGTGAAAGCGCGCGAGCTGTGCGTCGCCGAGCCGCTCGATGCTGAGACCGTTGGACGTGATACTGGTCTTGATGCCGCGCACCGCCAGGTCGTCGAGGATTCCTTGATATTCCGAGTGCAAGCCATTCTCACCGACTCCGAGATTCATCGACCCGGCGTGCACGGCGTCGCACACGCGGCGCACGTCCGCCCGGGTGAGCCGCTCCACCACCATGTCCGCACGGTAGCAGTGCGCACAACGGAGATTGCACTCGTTGGTCAGCCCGATCCCGACCGAGAACGCTGTCGTCATGCCCGCCCTCCTGACCGCCCCGAACTATCACACTGGTCGGCGGACGGTGTCACGGCGATGTTAAATTACGCTCACGCCGATCGGTCGGCAACCCGGCCGCGGCGCGGTGCTCGACAACGGCACCTCGTGGGCGAATCCCGTGGCGGTCGGGGGTGTCCAAAGGCCCGCAGCCCGGAACGAGGCGCCGATCTGAGCGTGATGACAGCGGATCGAGACGCCCGTACTGCCCTGGACGCTGCGCCGAGTGCGCGGACCGCGCCCATCCATCGCGCTGAGGGTTGGCTGAGCGCCGTTGCGCCGCTGTGGCCTGTTGCCCTGGCCCGGCTTCTCTACGGATATCTCTGGTGGCAGCAATCGGCCTGGAAGGTCCCGTCGGACGACTTCGGTCGCAAGTCGGGCGGTGGCCTCTGGTATTGGGTACAGCAGGAGATCCAGCACCCCACCGTCACGGCGTACCGCGACTTCCTCGTCAACGTGATGATCCCGCACTGGACCTTCTTCGGCTGGATGACGGTCATCACCGAGAAGTTCATTGCGGTCACGCTGATCCTCGGCTTGTTCACGCGGCTGGGCTCGCTGGCCGCGATCGGTATGGCGGCCAACATTACAATCGGAATCCTCAGCGTGCCGCGCGAATGGGGCTGGACGTACGTGATGCTGATCATGCTGCCCGTCATCTTCCTGCTGACCGACGCCGGCCGAAGCTTCGGGGTGGACGCTTTCGTAGCACCGCGCCCGGATCGGGCGGCCGACGGCGGCAGTCGCGTCGCCCGGCTGGTTCGCTGGCTCGCGTGAATCGGCGGGCCGCGCGTAATACGGACCTGTCGAGCTGCGGCGGGGTGCGTCACACCGTGACCGCGAATTGGCCGCGCCGCTGTTGCTACGCCGCGGCAGAAACGGCCATCGGCCGAGAGCTGATCGGTTCCTCGCGGATGAGGAGCGTCAGCGCGCTACCGAGAAAGGCCAGCACGGCGGCGGAGACGAACGCGCTGGTGTAGGTGCCGCTCCACTCGAAGACCCATCCGGCGATCGCGGCACCGAGCGCGGCGCCGACCTGGTGCGCGAAGAAGATCCAACCTGACAGCTCGCCGACCGAGTATCGGCCGAAGATGTTCACGGTGAGTGTCGTGGTGGGCGGCACCGTCGAAAAGTAGTTCAGCCCGAAGATCGCCGCCCAGACCAGAAGCGAGGGGGCACTCCACACGTAGGGCAACAAGAGCAGCGACATCCCTCGCAACAGATAGAACGTCGCCAGCGGTCCACAGCGACCGAATCGATCGCAGATCCAGCCGGAGGCAATCGTCCCGACGACGTTCATCGCACCCATCACCCCGAGCGCCATCGAGGCCTGGATCTCGGTGAAGCCGTGCTCGAGCGCGTGCGGCATGAAGTGGGTGAGGATCATCCCGATGGAGGTGCATCCACAGACGAACTGCGTGGCCATCAAGAGCCAGAGCTGCGGAACTCGAGCGGCGTCCACGAGCGACACGCGTCCGGCGCGCTGAAGCGCGGCGGCCTCGATCGATGTCCGGAGTGGACCGGTGGCTCCGTACGGCTGGAGCCCCCGCTCTTCCGGTTCGTTCCGAAGGAACCCGGCGACGAGTGGGAACACGAACACGAGCAACCCGAGGCCGAGCACCAGATAGCTTGTCCGCCAGCCCTGATTGAGGGTCAGCACGGCAGCGAGTGGAATGATGCCGAGCTGACCGACAGAAATGGCAGCGCTGGAGACGCCGATGGCCAGACCGCGACGGGCCTCGAACCAGCGCGCGATCACGGTTGAACCCGTCGTGAGGCCAGCGCCGCCGGAGCCCAGCGCCATCAGGATCCCTGCTGTCATGTACACGTGCCAGAGTTCGCGGACGAACGCCGTGCCGATCGTCCCGACGCCGAGGAGCACGATCGAGAGTGCGATCACCCGACGCGGTCCCCAGCGATCGGCGAGGCGTCCCGCCAGCGGACTCACCGCGCCGAGCAGGAGCAGCGACAGCGCGGCAACCTCCGAGAGCGCCGCACGCGACCACCCGAACTCTGCCTCCATCGGTTTGACGTAGACGCCGAACGCGGTGCGGATACCGGAAGCGGTCATCATGGCGAGCGCGACGGCCGAGAGAACGAGCCAGGCCGGATGGATGCGGGAGCGTGTCACGTCGCGCGGATGCTATGCCGCCGCCCGAGTCTTGGCAAGCGCCATTCGTGGCGTCCTTACGGCCTCCGCGGTTCTGCTTGAGCAAATTCCGGCGACCTGAACACCGTGTTGGCGATGTGCATGAAGGCTCTCGCCGGCAGCACTCCCACGTAGAAGGCCAGCTGCATGCCGATTTCCATGATTTCCGTTCTGGTGAGGCCGAAACGCAGTGCCCCTTCGATCATCCGACGGACGGACACGTCGTACTGTCCCCTTACGACCAGGGCCGCGAGGGCGCAAACGATCCGGCTCTTCATATCCAGCCCCGGCCGTGTCCAGACGGCCCCCCAGAGGTACTCGTGCATCAGAACGTCCAGTGCGCGTTCCACCGGCGTTGGCTCGGCCGGATGGTAGCCGAAGACGTCGGAGACCAGCTCCTTGTGTTTCGCGACTCCCCGCTCGTACAAGGTCTTAGGGTCTAGCGAGGGATCGAATGTTTCGGGCAAGGTAACGTTCATACCCCGCTCTTCTAAAACCTCCTTGGTCACAGCCAGGGCATTGTAGGCAGCCGGTATGCCGCCGTAGAACGCAACCATCATCAGTATCTCGATGATCTCCTCAGGCGTGATACCGACATTCAGAGCATTGCGTATATGTGATCGGACCTGCGTGGTGAGCTGGATGGCGGCGACCGTCAGGGTCGCTATGGCACGATGCCTGAGCTCCAGGCCCGGACGACTCCAGATGGAACCGTAGAGACTTTCCGTGCTGATCCTGTACATATCCG
>Ga0134071_10000198_pt1 | contig 18479 bp, 22 predicted proteins | sample 15_taG_27_FD_94466 | JGI IMG/M metagenome (GOLD analysis project Ga0134071, IMG submission 94466) | Grasslands soil microbial communities from the Angelo Coastal Reserve, California, USA - 15_D_Rain_40cm_5_09082015 | ecosystem: Environmental > Terrestrial > Soil > Grasslands ...
CCCACGCATAGTTGTAGTACCATCTCGCCAGTGTTAGCCGATAGACCCATTTGCTGAACCCTTTGGACAAAGCCAGGCTAGACCCCGAATCGAGAGACCCTTTCGTTTTCCGCTGCGCGCTACTTGAGCAAGGCAGAACTAGGATAATGAAATATCAGGTCAGGCGTTCAACGATTGTATCAGATTTCTCCGATACCGACACGGCTATTCTTTTAAGAAAAGACGCATGGCAAGTCCTCGTGAACTAGCGAACTAATGCTGAGACATTTGTTGGATGTTGATGATGGATGGGAATATCAAGTAGGGACCCTTAGCATTTGACTGACATAACTGACCCGATAGTGTTCAGCACTATCGCGCAAACCGCTGTTTTGACGCTTACGCTGGTTATTTTCATAATGTCGTTTCGAACCCAAAACAATGCCACCAAAGAAGCTGCGTATCAGAAGATCCTAGATGATTATACAGACGCGATAAGATTGGTTCTGGAAAAGCCTGAACTCAGCAAGTTACAAATCGACATGGCAAGGGCCATCAATCCAAATTCGACCATGGCATCACTCTCCGCAGATGAGATGACAGTTCGAAACTATATCGTCCTACTTTACGGACTTTTCGAGAGAACGCATCTCCTCTATAGGAGAAAGTGGATTGACAGAGAAACCTGGAATCAATGGTCCGCTTTCCTAGAAGCCATAGCAAAACATCCAATGTTCAAGGACGTTCATCGAAGCTCGGAAGGAATGTACGACAAGCCCTTCATGGACTACGTTTCCAGCATTCTGAACACCAAGAGCAAAGACTAGATATGTGACGGGCCTTCTCGATGCATCACAAACTGCTTCTAGCTGAAGATTGGTCTTTCAACCCTCATTCTCGGATTCTTGACACGTAAAGCGATCAGCAGTCCTATTGCGCTGATGATTGTGGAGGCGAGGAATGCATACTGGAACCCGGTGACCACGCCTGTCAATGATCCTAACTGGCTCGCAGCCCCAGCTGGCGGCGGGTCCGTGACAGTTGCTATAGTCAGCAGTATGGCGAGGCCAAGTGGAAAGCCGACTCGCTGAGACGTACCAATTATCCCTGACGCCAGTCCCTCTTCGCCGCGCTGTGTCCCGGCCAGTGCGGCAATGTTCAGAGCCGGAAAACCAATGCTCGCCCCAAGCGACCAGATAACCATCCCAGGCAATATTCCGAAGTATCCGCTAGTGACTGAGATCTGGGTTAGCAGAGCAGAGCCCAAGGTAATGAGCATCATCGAGATTACCAAAACCTGTCTCAAGCCAAGACGGTTTACGAGCCAGGACGAGCCCCAGCCTCCCACAAAGAAGAATATCAGTGCAGCCGGGACGAATTCCAGCCCTGCAGCTAATGGCAAGTAGCCCGATACTCGCTGGAGATAGATCGTCAGTAAGAAGACCACTCCTCCAGCGGAGGAGGTCAGTATCAGAGCGAGAACGTTCGCGGTAAAGACTGTGCCGCGGCGGAGGAACGCTAAGGGCATCAGGGGGGACTTTGATCGATATTCTATTGCCACGAACCCCGCCAGGACTAAAGCACCGAGCCCGAGTGGTAGGACGGTCTGGATGGACGTAAAGCCAGCGTTTGCAGCGTTTGTCAATGCGTACACGAGGAGTATTAGCCCGCTGGTCACGGACAGCGCCCCTGGTAGATCCAGGTGTTTGTCCATGGCTCGTCCGGGATTATTTGCTAGATACTTCTGGGAGAGTATGGCTGCAACTGTGCCGATGGGGACGTTGACGAAGAGGACTGATCTCCAGCCGAAAGCGCTGGTGAGGATGCCTCCGGAGATGGATCCGGCTGCGAAGCCTGCGGATAGTACGGAGACGAAGATGCCAAGGGCACGGTTTCTCTCCCTTCCTTCGGGGAAGGTCGTTACGAGGATCGCGAAGGCTGTGGCAGTCGAGATCGCTGCTCCTATACCCTGAATGGCCCTGGATATGATCAGCGAGAGAAGGGATGGGGCCAATCCCCCGGTAAAGGATGCGAAGGTAAACAAGACTATTCCGAAGACGAACAGTTTCTTTTGACCATAGATGTCTCCTGCTCTGCCGCTGAGTAGTAGGAACCCTGCCAGAGTTAGCCCGTACGCTGCTATGATCCACTGACTTTCCGCTAGCGAGACGACTAGTTCCGTCTGTATGGTGGGTAGAGCCACTTGGACGATTGAGAAGTCTATGACGTCGAGGAACCCTGCGGTAATGATTAGGGCGAGAATTAGTCGAGTGCGAGTTTTGACGAGAGGCGCGGCCTGAGCGAGAGCGTCTTCGCTCTTCTCGATAACTAGTTGTTCCATGCCCGTTTCACTGAATAAATTCTGTAGTCTTAGTTGAATCCTGCAGTGTCCGCTGGACGTGAACTCTGCTCAACTGGATCCTCTTCAGTTAGAATTCTTCTGAGTTTGGAGATGATTGACTTCTTCTCCGTTAGATCTTTTCTCTTATGGAGGAATAAGTGGTAGTTCTTAGCTGATTCCTGCACGACTGTCAGGTGTAATGATTCGTGAGGCTCTGAATGTTCAGACATGCAAGCCTACGTGTGCGGTAAACATATAAACGTATTGATGAGCGTCTATGCGCGCTTACTTCATTCTCGGAGCAACTGCTATTGCTCCCACGCCTAAGCGTTTCTGCAGCTCTGCTACGTACGCGGACAATACCTCTGCCTTCACCTGGTAGAAGCAGAACTGGCCTTGTTTCTCCTTATCAAGGATCCCTGCGATAGCGAGTTCTTTCAGATGGTGGGACACGGTGGGCTGTGAGACGTTGAACATGGCGTGAACGTCTGAGCAGTTCATCCTTCTTGCGACAAGCTTCTGGAGAATCTCTCGGCGCTGAGGGTCCGCTAGGGCCTTGCTGATCCTGTCAAATTCTTCGGTTGCGAGCTTCATTACCCATCTCTATTGCCCAGCGTGCGTATTAACATGTCGATATGTATCTATGCACCCCGACTGGTTGTCTCGTTCGATGATCCTGTCTAAGCTAATCATATAGATGTTCATCAATACGTTTATATCCAGACCAGCCCGATCATGGGTGTATGAACAAACAAGCAGTAAGTAACGAGAAAGTGATTCCGGTTAACGAGACCGATTTCGATTCGACGGTCCTTCAATCTGAGGTTCCAGTGTTCGTCGACTTCTATGCTGACTGGTGTGGACCCTGCAATATGATCGCGCCTACCATCGCAGCCCTGTCGGAAGAGTATGCGGGCAAGGTCAAGTTCGTCAAGATCAACGTCGACAATAACCAGCAACTGGCGATGAAATATGATATCATGAGCATACCAACGAGTATGCTGTTCGAGAATGGAACAGTCAGGGACAGTCTAATAGGCGCCTATCCTGCTTCTGCCTACAGGCAACGGATCGACCATGCGCTAAGTCCTAGCCGTCTGGCACAGGCAAGCCCGGAAGCGAGACAGTAGAAATGAGTCATACCTGTCCTGTTTGCGGAAGTATTAGCCCCTGTATCTTTCCAGGACCTGAATCTAACGCTGCTTTCAGGTACCATGACTGTCGCTTTTGCGGGTCCACGTGGAAGGAAATAACCAGCTCGAAGTAGCACCCCGAATCCCGGTTCACAAAGGGTTCTCTCCTAGGGGAGGTTTTGGAGTAGGCTTCTTGCGACAGGCAACTTCCCCTACCAAGATTAGAACAGCCCCTGTAGTAGCCACGACAAGCCCTGTGTGCGCTTCAGACGATGATAAAACGCATGGGCCGTAGGCGAACAGGATGAAATACGGGCATCCAGGGAGAATTGCTAGCGTTCCGAAGAAGGTTAGAATGCCCCTGAGAGCTTCGAGATACTTCCAGCGAAACCTTATTTTTGCTGGACCCGCCGCCCTCTCATGTCCTGTTAGTCCGGCTCTTTCTCTCTTCTCCCTTGGCTCGGCAGGCATTCGACTTGGCGGGCTGGAAAGACCCCTCGACCCTAGTCCGATTACTTTGCGGAAAAAAATCGCCCATAATCAGCCCTGATCACGAATCCGGATCCACGTTTTCCAAAACCCAACTTTCCACGCTAACCCAAGGCGAATCCACGGGGGATCGACAGCAGCCAGACAAGCCGAATGCCAACCCGTCCTCAAGAAACAGGCCAGAATCCAGCCAGACAGAAACAACATCCAAGAAAAATTAGATCCCTAGGGCAACCTTCACGAGTAGTCCCGTCGGCCCGCATGAGAAGCGTCAGATCGCTTTCCAATGGTTCGACATACGCGTTTGATTCGTAACTTTTCTTTTGTCCCAACTATTTTTTCCCGTAAACTTTCCTTTTCGCTAACTATTATGCGACCCCCGGGGTGGCTGATTTTCCCGCGCCCCGCCCTTCGTGAAACGCTGAGTTTCCCACGCTCACGGGCTCCTACCAGTGCCTTCTTGCTTCGTAAGACCGCTCGAACCTGCCCATAGCATGCGCTTTCGAACGTGTAACCCTGGTATCAGAACCCCTTTCTTCACGGATTCTCGGAAACGTCCTTCCGAGATGAGGGACGCGTGGCCCAGCCTCTGCCATATATGGCCCTGAAAGACGCTCCGGTCGAGATCCGTCGAGCAGCCACAGTCGCCCAAATCTCCATCAGCCTCACCCGTGCCCTCGGAATCCTGTTCACCACCCTGATCATAGCCACCCTCCCCACATGGGTCCCAGGAATCCTCGCCTACCAGACCATACCAGTCGCTCTCTTAGTCCTCGCAATCGGCTCGGTCATAGTCTCACGCAAAGGCAGCCGGATAAGAGAAGAAATAGCCGAGCGACAGTTCAAGAAAGCCCGCAGCAGCACATTCACCACCGCCATCCTCGGATGCATACTTGGCGGCGTACTACCCGGCATCCTCTACCTCTACCTCTACACCCGGATAGGCGACATAATGGTCAAACGAACCTCGGACGATCCCAAAACAGTCTACCTCCTCCCACGCCCAAGCGAGGGAATATTCCTCGGCCGATACCTCGGATGGATCGCAGCATACCTCCTCGTCCTCTACATCGGCTACACCCAGCTATCACCTGGCCTCCGAGAAGTAAGCGACTGGCTCTCCCCAGTACTCGGAGTCCACTTCAACACGATGATCGTAGCCCTTTTCCTCGTCTTCACCAACCCACTAACCTACCCACCACTACTCTACCTCTGGACCTTCGCCGGCTTCCTAGGCGGCCTAATCGCCGGCGGAAAAATACGGCGAGGCTTCCTAGTCGGCATGACAGTATTCCTCTCCACTCTAGGCGCACTAGGACTCGCAGCCCTCGCAATCTACCAGAACACCAACCTCTCAGCCCTATCCAACGTTCCACCTCCACCACCAGGCTTCTCGATCATAAGCGCCACCACCGGACCTGTCGCAGGAGACCTAATCCCCATCCTGATGCAAGAATCATCCCCAACAAGCCAGCTGGTCATCCAAGACATAGTCCTGACAATGATCAGAAACGCCGGCCTGGTCTTCGCCGTAGCCACAATCTCTGGCCGCGCCGCCAGCCTCTTCTGGCAAGGAGACGTCTTCGTCCTCAAAACTTTCTGGAGAGTGATCAAGACAAAGAAACCCGCCCTTCCACAGAACAACATACCAAAGAAGGGAATCCTTCTACTCACACTCGCAATCCTCCTTTTCATCCCAAACCCACACACAACCCAATCCTCAACAATAATCCAAGCCCCACCAAGCGGCCCATACCAGCAAAACCTCGCCATCGGACTAGACATGCTCGGCGCCCCTAGCGCGAGCCTGCGAATGACCAACCTAGACCTCTCAAGCAAAGGCCTAGTCCTCGACAACAACTACGCCGGAAACAACCTCTCAATCTTCATAATCGACAACAACTACGCACAACCCCTGGGCGCCAACTCTTTCCTCGGCATCCCAAGTTTCATCCTCGGACTATTCTCACAACCCGCCCTGATCACATTCTACACAGGAGACCCAGCCACAACACGGGGAGAATCCGATAACGTCGCAGCCCAGTTCTCCCAAGCACTAGGCGTTCAGTTCACCAAAGCCTTCGCCATTCCTTATGGAGGGAGTGCAATCACCATCTACGCGCCCGACCCCGAACTCACAAACAACGATGCCCTCACACGCGTCCTTGGGCTTCTACCCGGCTCAAGCTTCTCAACCCTCGCCAGCCCAGTCAGCCTACAAAACACACAATACTTTGCGGCGATAGGCCTCGCAACAATAAGCCTCCCACCACCACTCAACACTACCCCGACCCGAGCCTTCAGTTTCCTGCTCAACACCCAGTATCCGCGAGAATTCTACAAAGCCGGACAACACAATCTCAGCCTCAAAACACTCCTAGGATTCCAAACCGGAATCGTAGGAGACACCAATTCTAACGCGTCCATCGTCTCCATCAGTTTTCAACGCGGAACAATCCTATACAGTCCGCTCGGCCTAACCCCGCCCTACAACCCGCTCTACGACAACCTCACCGCGACATACATCTACAATGCCACAATCACGCCTAGAGCAGATTTTGCCGCGAACTTCACCTATCCATTCGCCCCAAACATAACCGTACAGAAAACCGTGACCCCGTCAAGCGGACCCCTGGGGACCAGCCACGACGTGGTTGTCATGATCCAGAACCTCGACAACGTGACCGTCACCAATCTCAACGTAACCGACGACCAGGGGCCGTCCGCGTATCAGAAGACTCTCCAGCTCTCGCCCGGCGGCATACAAACCGGCCAGTTCGCCAGCTTCCCTCCAGGCCAGACACAATCTCTCAGATATACGGCGACCACGAAAAGCAGCGGCATCTACGTTCTATCACCGGCATCGGCAGATTTTGTCTGGCAGGCACCAAACGGAACAAAGATACAATACTCGATTACCACGGAGAAGCCTCTAATCTCGTCATCAAGCGGACCCTGGACGCAGTTTACTAGAACCTTCACCGACCTTCAACCTTACTCCTATCTTCTCCTACTTCCCCTTCTCCTCACACCGGTCATTGAGACCTTGAGGCTTGTTGGTAGACATCGAAAGAAGAAACCTGAACCATGGGTCAACACGCCGGCAGAACCTCAAACCACTCCTCCAGCCGCACCTCCGCAAGCAGGACCTGACAAAGTCACTGATACCCCAAGCCTGGCAAAACCTTGAGCGGGCATCTTCACAACCCGTAGAACAACGGTTGCAACCGCAAACGACGTGCTGTCGGGCTCACTATTCCGATCTTAGTTCCAGAATGGCTTCACTACTTGTGAAATAGTCCGGAGACCCCTCCGTTTCCACTGGAGCCTATGGAACCTGCCAAGATCAATCATCCAAACATTCACATCTGACGCGAATCATGATGCGTGAGCTTTTTCTACATGTGAACTGCGAACTGTGAAGCCCCCAGTTCTTCCCGAGGAAAAATAGATATGAGACCACGCCGATTGAAGATGGAATTCTACGACACAGACGGAGTAAGACATTCCATCGCTATCGACGGTCCCGTGACAAAAGAAAAGGTGAGCAAAATACTCGACATGGTTGAGTTGATGTCGGGAACACCTCAGGCGTCGGCGACCGCTCTCGGGCTCTCTCCCAGAAAATTCGACAGGCTTGCGAGCATGATCATGTCCCAGCTAAGAGGGAGAAGCTTCACCTCAACCGAAGCGAGAAAGGCGTTCGAAACGACGTTTAAGGAGAAGATACTGTTGAGCACAGTATCCACGTATCTAACGCGATTAGCTGATCGAGGAATTCTTGAGAGAGAACAGGAAAAACTCTGCCTAGTATACCGTGTCAAGCTTGAGGAGCAGAAACCTTCTCTCGCTCCTCGTCCTTCCCTTCAGGCCTCGTGAAGCTCTGCTTCACACGCTCAACAGTCGAATACCGAAACGGAATCCGAGTCTGGTCTCGCCGAACGAATCCCTCATCGAACAGCTTCTTCATCAGGCGAGCCGTATGTTCCCTTGAACGCCCGACAAGCTTTCCTATTTCCGGGGCCGACTTTGGTCCCTGGTTCGCCAGAAGAGTTAGAACCTGAAGCTCAGTAGGGGTCGTGATCGAGTTCAAAGAACCCGGTTGGACAACTGAAGGGTCCGTACGGATCGAAGACTGATTCACAGCCGATTGCGGAACAGATCTTACCACCTCAGGAACCTCTCCAACCACCCTACTGGTCAAAGCGGTTGCCTGCGGAGCCTGGAGAACTGTATCAGCGATCTGCTTAATCCAGTTTAGAGATTCGCCCAACAGCCTCTCAGTTTTTTGGAGACGCTCCAGTAATACCAAATCAGATAACTTGGACTGATCCCCCGAAGTCTTGAGCCTTCCAACCTCAACAGCTAAGTCCTTCAAACTCGTCTCGAAGGAACCGAGCCTTTTCGAGAAGGTATCAAAGAACAGCTTTGCAACGTCATAGTTTTCAGATGAAGAATCGGTACTGGCATCGCTCGGCCGTTTCCTAATCCCCAGCATTTCTGTGATATCACGCTCTCCGGAGCCGTGACGTCACGTTGAACTCGACAAACGCATTTAACACTAACTGTTGTGACGCCAGGTTTCACCGTAACCCCATCACGGGTGACGAAAGGCGTGACTTTTCTGTTGCGTCATGACGTCAAGGGCATGATACGGCAGTCCTGCCTGTTCTCGATCCAGATGTGTTGCGTTCCACCGTTCTTCGCGCAGATATGACGCGTGATATGCATGATGCACAATCACTTGTGTGACGTCACGTGTCACGGTTTCTACCGAACATTGCCCTAAATGCCTGATCTAAATCGTCAATTATCGACTCCACCGTTCTCAAATAGAATTCTTGATTGTTTTGCGCTGAGTCTCGGAGTTGGGAGGTTTGACTCTTGAGGCGCTCTGATGCTTCCAGAAATGGGGCGATACTTGGAGACTCAGTCAGGCCGCTATAGCCGAGAAGCAGGACGGTGTGAATGGCCTCGACAACGTTTTCTCTTGCCTGTTTTAGGGTTCTGTTGAACGATCCACGGCTAATTCCTCTTTTATCTCTCCGTAATAGAGCCATATCATTCCTTGTTAGCCGTTTGTTCGCCATATCATGACCAAACTGGTCTACGAGAAGCGCTTCGAACTGTATTCTAGTCAGATTGCTACGCTGTAATAGCGCTAAGAGTATTCGATCGCCAAGCGTTTCATCGATGGCCGAGCGCGTTCTCTCGTGCCAGCCTTTGAAGACGTCCAAATTCTCCATGGATACGGTTTTGTATCCATCGCTATTGAGCCTTGCTTAGCTCACGCGTAGCAACCGTGCTAGGTTACATCACGCTTATTCCGCAATTTTCACACCTCCGAATTGAATACAAGCGGGTCTCACATGACCACGAATGCAAGAGCAGAATCAGGCAACTTTGTAGTGGATATGGTCTGTGACGTTTGCAGAGTCGAAGGTTTCGAAGTGGAAAAGAACGCACAGACCGGCGATTCACCGAGCTACTTTGTGGACATTCTCGCATCTAGAAAGAAAGGCAAGAAAGTGCAAAGGGTTGCTTTCGAGTGCTGGGAGGGAACCAATCAGGTTGACGGTCGAGAGGTCGAGAAGTTCGCGGCGCGCCTGAAGAGTCTAGGTATTCAGAGCGGAATCTACGTTTCTCCCAGAGGGTTCGGGGGAAACGCGGAATTCATGGCACGCAAACTTGGCGTTGAGCTCTGGGACCTCGCCAAGCTGAAAGAGAGAGTTGAAAGCATCAAGGCCCCAGAGAGACACAAGGTTCCCGGGACGCTGCCGGTCGCTAGGGCCGCAGCATCTCGAATCCTGGCTCATGGTCTGGTGAATGGCACCTTCCTCAAGCTGTCATCCATGCCTAGGCTTGAATTTCGACCGTACTTCTTCTCCAGCTTCCAGATCGATGATGGACGAAAGAAACTAGCTCAGGGAGTAGTCGTGTTCGACGGAGTAGATGGGCGCGTCTGCGATGCTGCCCTTTTCGAAGGGCACGTTGAGGATCTCCCGTCAACGGGGTTTTTTGTCGATTGCCTCGAGATAGAATCATCAACGGGGTCCATGCCCAAGTTGCCTCCGGAGCTTGAGATGAAGAATACGGTCACAGTCGCGCCTGCTGGGGTTACCGAAGATATGATCCGAGCCAAGACCAACGAGATTCTCAGTGGTCGCGACGAGCTGACGGTAACTGGCGTTCAATTGCTGCACATTCCGATTGTTACTGTTGAGATGCTAGCCGCAGGCAAGTCCTACCGAAAGATTCTCCAAGCGGCTACTGGAAAAATGATCTGGGATGACACTCAGAAATGCTCGCTTTGTGATCATAAGCCCAGAGCGATCTGCGAAGTCTGCGGGGGGACTATTTGTGCGGAACACGAACGAATGTGCAGTTCATGTCGCAAACCCCTCTGCACGGACTGTGTTGTTACAAAGGGGATTGTGAACAAGATTCCGCTCTGCCCGACGTGCAAGAATGCATAGATGACTGACGGACGGCGAAGAGCGGTAGGGAACAATCGGACTCGTTCGAGCCTTATCCGCAACAACTAGGAGCCGTAGTTTTGATCGGTCGTAATGGCGAGGGACAGGTATCTATCTTGGAATGTGCTCGGCGGCCAGCGCAGCCTTTGCCAGTCGCTGAATAGTCTCCTCGTGCCTGCTGATATGAGCCATCATGTCCAAACGCAGTCTCTGCATTGCCATTCTTGCCGCGTCGCGTGCAGCCTGCTCCATTAGTGGGGTTAGCCTTTCTTCCATCTTCTTCAGTAGCGCCTCCTCAAGCCGCAGAACCTCTTCTTCTCTCAAAGTCTCCATTCAATTCACCTCTTCCGAGTTGTCAAAGTAGTCGACTCAATCTCATCCATTATCGGCTCAATCTTCACCGACTGGCGTGCGCACAATGCGCATTCCCAGACCCGATCGCAGGCGAAGTTCTCGTAGTTGCAACACCGTCTACGGAAGTAGTCGTTAAGCTGGTTCTCGCGATTAGTTTTTTTCCCCGTCACGCTAGACTCACCAAGGTAAAATCCATGAGTTTTCCGTTGACTGTCCACAGCAACCTCAACGGGACGACTAAAGCCTCCTGTAACCTAGAAGCCTACACTGAAGGTTTCGGAGAAAACAGACCTCTAGCAAGAATCCCCGCAACTCGCAACGGCTCAGGAACCCGGGAGACGAAGGCCCAACTCTTCAAAATCAATCCTGCCTCATGAGTCGAACAGCCGAACCGTTCAAAGAACACGGGACCTTCACCAGCCATTGTTCGAACGCGGTGTAGAGATCCCAGCGACTTAACCAGATCCCATCGTTGCTTCCAATCGGGAAAGTGTCTGGACAGGGCACGCTTCACAGCCCTGTTATCGGGTCGGGATCCGATGACCGCGATTACTGGCGCCTTGGTCATCTTTTGGATCTTCCAGGGGTCGATGAGGTTGAACCCGCCAAACGTTACACCTGACAACAAAATGGGAATGTCCCTGGAGTCTTTGAGGAGAAGCTGTGCTTTTCTGGTTGCATCTAGTCCGTCAACTGTGATCCAGTGGGTTCTGAGCTGTTGTAGATGCGCTCCTTTCAGCCAGACTGCTATGAAAGGAGCATATCTGACCTTGTCATCTGTTTTCGGTGGAAAGGGGCCGTCATCTATTCCAACGCATCTAGAGGCTGGTTTGATGTTTGAGGACGCTCCGTGGAGCATAGCTAAGCAGTCCTCGAACCATCTCGTCCTGGTTGAAGGATGCGGTTACTGACCGAGATTCTACGCCTAGCCGGATCTTCTTTGTGCGACCGTATCTTCCGAAGCTTACTACGCGCGCGTTTAGGACGCCCATGATATCTAGCTCGTTGAGCAGCCCGCTGACCCTTCTCTGGGTGAGGGGTTCCACGGACCCTGCTGCGCATAGTTCTCGGTATACCTCGTAGACGTCGCCTGTGACAGAGCTTTCTCTCCGTGTATTCTCCAATTGCATTACGGAGATTAGGAGGATTCGTGAGTGGAGGGGAAGGGATGACAGGGCCTCCGTGACGCGGTCATGTTCAACTTTCTGTTGCGCTTCACGAACATGATTCTCCACTACCTTTAGCTCGCGGGATCTCTCGGCGATCTCAGCGGCCACTCTGAGGAGATCGAGCGCGCGGCGTGCGTCACCGTGTTCTCCCGCGGCCAGGGCCGCGCACAAGTGGAGAGCGCCTTGATCGAGAACTCCGGAGCGGAAGGCGAGCTGTGCTCGTTCCTTTAGAATGTCGTATAGTTCGTCTGATGAGTATGGTTTGAACACTACCTCTTCCTCTCCCAGCGAGCTGAGTACTCTCGGGTCGAGGAAGTCTTTGAAGTGGAGATCGTTGGAGATTCCTATAAGCCCGATCCAGCCGTCCGTCAGCTTCTCGTTTATCCTCGTCAACTCGTAGAGTAGGCTGTCGTCCTCGCTCCTTTTCACTAGCGCGTCTATTTCGTCTAGGACGACGAGGAAGGCGGAGCCGCGTGATTGGAGGGCGCTTCTGAACCGGTCCAGGAGCTCACCGACTGCTAATCCAGTAAACGGGACTTCTCGACCGAGAGAGCGGCAGAGGTCGGCGATGACTCTGTAGTTTGTTCCTGAGAGACGGCAGTTGACGTAGCTCGTGTCAAGTGCTCGTCCATGTTCGCGAGCTTTTCGCTGTAGACGATCGAGGACAAACTTGGTCACGATTGTTTTTCCGGTGCCAGTTTTGCCATAGGCGAAAAGGTTTGAGACTCGATCTTTCGTTAGGGCGGGAGCGAGCACTGATCCTAGTCGGCGGATCTGCTCTTCCCTGTGTGGAAGTGTTGCGGGCATGTAGTCGTGTCTGAGGAGGTTTCTGTCGCGGAAGACTTCTCCTCCGGAAAGGACTCTTTCGAAGATCAGATCTAAACCCTGTTGCGACAAAATCTGAGACCGGTCCGGTTTTCTGCGAGCCGGCTTCCACTGGAATTAAGGGTTCGCGTCGAGAATTTCGTGTGGAATACACGAATCCACTAAACGTTGTGGTTCGAGTCGTTTCAAGCCGCTAATTCCCGCAAAGGCTTGCGCGTCTCCAGCTTCCTCCTCTGTTATCATTATTCACAACTCCAACCCCGCATCATACGATATGTTCGGAGGAACTATAGACGCTGCAAACGGCTTTTTGGCAGTCGGCGACTCTTTGTACAACGGACAGCAGGGAGAAGTCTTACTGTATGATGGCGTCAGTGGGTCTCTGATTAGGACACTCGTTAGTCCGAGCGTCAGCCAGTCAGGAGGAGAGTTTGGCTGGTCTGTCGAGATATCGGGCAGCCTTCTGTTTGTTGGTGCTCCAGGAGAGACTGTCAACGGGGTTGGCAGTGCCGGCCGAGTCTACATCTTCAACCTCGGAACTGGTGCACTGCTAAAGACGCTTTTGAGTACTAGCCCCGAGCACTTGGGAGATTTTGGGAGGGCTGTAGATGTGGCGGACGGACTCTTGGCCGTCGGAGCCCCCTTTGAGATGGTGGATGGTGTGCAGGCTGGACGTGTTCACGTCCTTGACATACGGACAGGGACGGAAATCATGAATCTAGCTACTCCGAATCCTGTTGGAGATAGATCCAACTTTGGCGGCGCTTTTGGGGCCAGGGTCAATATTGCAGACGACCATGTCATCGTTGGCGCTCCCGCAGAGAACCAACTCTCCGGCCGAGCGTATGTGTTCAATATCTCAACCGGCGCGCTGGTTAGTACTCTAGTTTCGCCCAACTCACCATTGGTGTCTTACTTTGGATCTTCCGTTGCTGTGAAGGATGACCGGGCGTTTGTCGGGTCTCCATTCGAGACCGTGGACGGGGTTACGTTCTTTGGTAGGGTCTACGTCTTCGATTTAGCGACAGGTGCGCCTATCAAGAATTTCACCAGCCCTAACACTAACGCTCTAGTCCCTAACTCGTCAGATGGCTTCGGACGTTCCATCACGCTTGCGGGTAACAGTTTGATCGTGGGGGCTCCCTACGACCCTGTCAGCACAACTACCGCCGGTCGAGTCTACGTCTTCGGCGCGGAATCAGGAAAATTGAAGAGCACACTGGCTAGCCCGGAAACTGGAGTTTCGGGAAGCTTCGGCTGTCTTGGAAATGAAGTCGACTCATCCAAAGATCGCGTGTTCGCGGGAGCTCCTTGCCAAGCCGTGAACGGACAATTATGGGCAGGCGCTGTCTACATCTTCTCGAGAGATGGCGGTCCCAGCCAAGACGACTCTGGTTCCAACGTGAATCAGCCCTAAGCCGTTCGGCTCTTTCCAGCCAGCAACAACCCAAGAATTCGATCTTAACGTGTCAGCTCGGATTCCGCGTCCGTCCGGTTCTTACGAATCTATCCTGTAGGTCGCACTCCCCACTCTTCCGTCCCCTAAATGGAACCTGGATGGAGGGATTGAGAACGGGGGATTGTCTCGGTTGTGACATCCAAAGCGCAAATGCAGGCGAGAGCAAGCCTCAAAGAATGGGAATGACTGACCAAAACCCGTTTCCCCCTGATTAGTGAAGATTGGTAAAAGGCATCCCCTTTTATTCTGAGAAGTACGTACCGTTCCTGTCGAAACAATGTTGTACGAAAACTCCGTCGAGGTTTAGGGTTCTCGTACAATGATTTTCAACTGGACAGACCAAAAACTCGATCATTGGCCCGTGGTTTACTTTTACAGGGGTCCGCGGAAACCTCTTACCCGACGCGAGGTCGAGTCGCTAAGACTCCCTTATTTCTAGAACACTGCCTGACTGGTAGGGATCCCGGGCGAGTCCGGCTGATCAGGGCACAATACAGGCTCGGACGCCTCGGCGAAAAACCCGACTGGCCCAGTGAATCTTGGCGGGTTGTTAAGTGGACCTACCAGATTCGAGATTAGGGCTGACAATGGGCGATTTTACCGGTGATTCCTATTGTACCCTGATTTCCACGCCTACAGTTCTCTTGATCAGATCAGCTAGTAGGTCAACCTGGGACTTGCCGCCGCGCCTTGTTGGAATCGATACAACCAGTGGCAGCTCGATTTCCTTCTTCCCTTGTCCAACCTTGTCCTTGATCCAGTCGAAGACAGTGTCTGTAACGATGACGAGGGAGACGGTCTGTTTGCTCTTGATGTCTTCAAATGTCTTCACAGCCTCGTCTTCGGATTTCACAACCCAGCTGTTTTTGACCCCACCGAGCTTGAAGTATATCGCTGTCTCCTTGTCCGCGATGACACCAATTTTCCCCATAATTCATCTACCTACTTGAATATCCAGCCCGTTTCACGCGACCAGAACAAGAGATCAAGATCGGCCAACGGTATTCGTATGTCACGCGAGAAACGACGAAGCCTCTCCTCTATCTCAAGATAACGCTTCTTCGTGATCGAGACCGGCACCTCAGAGATAACCTCCATTCTCTTGAGGTTTCGCAGAATATGCCTGTCAAGAATAGCAAATTCCTCTCCGAGCCCTATATTCCGGAGAAAATGGCTGGCTTCCTTGTACCCCAATCCCTTCACGTTCTCCGCCATCCACTCTCTCAACTCGAACAGGTTAGCGAAGCTGGAAAGATGGGATTTGAGGTAGAGCTTCCCATCTTTGGTGAACAAGTGTCTAGCCTCAACAATATACTTCGCCTTGCTGTCACCGAACCGGACGTCGTTTAGTTGCGGTTGAATCTCGTTAGCCTCTCCTTTCAGGAGAAGGCTTCGTTCTTTCAGTCGGGACACTGCGGCCCAGCAGGTTTTCGCGGACGACTGTGGTGTCAGGAGACAGAAGCATAGTTCAGCGAATACATCATCGTCATTGCGATCGAGAATCTCTTTGAACTCTCGCAGACGCTTCTGAATAGCATCGCGTCTCTCTCCGTAGAGTGCCTGTAGCTCTTTAACCGCTTTTTCCTGCTCGATCGGTGAGAGTTCACTGCTAGAACTGTTTGAGAACATCGGTCTTCTCCATTATCCGAACACAATAGTAGCAGCGGAGCCGAAGAGGGTCCTGTCTTTCCACACTGAACTTTGGCTCAACAGGCTCAGCATTCGAAACACACGCAGGATTTGAACAACGAACAATTCCCCTGATAGACTCAGGCAGCTTAACCCTTGTCTTCTCAGCCACCTCATAGTCTCGAATAATGCTGATGGTCGCGCTGGGCGCTATCAATGCTATCTTGTCCACTTCACCGGGTTTGAGCTCTCTATTCTCGACCTTGACAATGTCCTTCTTGATCTGCTTCTTCGAGATCACATTCATCGCCACACTCACGATGTGTCCCTCACCCCCGTGTATTCCGAGAATCTTGAGCACGTCCAAAGCATGACCGGCCAGAATGTGGTCGATCACCGTACCGTTACGGATCTTCTTCACGTAGAGCTCTTTTGGGCCAGTTCCTTTGGACAAGACATTGAACCTGTCAGCCGAGGGACAGGTTTCATTCTTAATTCCTTGCCTGTAGAATAGTCGAATCCTCAAGGCTGAAAGATGGATTCGCTACCTTGTTCGTGCCCGGATCAACAGGAGCCCTAACCACGATCGAATATGAGCCTGGACTTCTAACCGACTTTCCCCTAGCCCTCGAAAGACTTGCACCAAAGGACGCGCCCTACGAACACGAGAATCGGTGGCATGATGGAACCTTGCAACAAATCGTCTTTCTGGAACTGGACATTAGACCGAGAGACAGAACCATCGTTGTTCAACTAGTCGGCGACTAGTCGCTCCAGACCCGTACCCCTCTCCTTCCTATGGAGATCTGTGAGACCGACATTAAGACTCCTTAACCAACTGTCTCGTACAAACTTAGGGACAGATTAGTGGACAAAAATGTACAGGTCTGCATAAATAATTAGAAGCCCAGTTAACCTTGCCAGTAAGTTTTTCCAAAACAAGAAATGCAAACCCAAAGTAAGTCGAGGAGTTGCAGTGGAAAGAGTGGTGGGGGGGTTGCGGTTGCTCTGGCTTCCAGATGTAGAGCGCGAAGTCACTCTTAGATCCCAAGAGGGCTTTGGTATGGTCACTGGAAGTTGATCATCTTGACCTCGAGAGTCTTCAGGTTAACGACGGGAAGAATTCCAGGCTTCGGGATTAACCCCATTCGTTTCTGGTAGTCTGTCTGTCCTTGCCACGCGCCGCTGTTCACTATTGTTGTTCCCCTGTAAACGCCTGCACCTGAGACGTGAATGTGTCCGGACGTGAAAACGTCCGGGACCCGTTCCACCACCAGGAAATCCTCCTGCTCGGGACCAATGGGCGTCATCTTCCCATACTCTGGTGATAGGTGCCGGGCTCGAAGTTGATACTCCATGACCTCCACGGGACGTTGATAGTCAAGGCCAGGGACCCCGCTCAGAATATCCATCAGGCTGGTCCCATGGTAGAGTAGAAAGTGGACTCCGTGCAAGCGAACCTCGGCCGGATCTCCTAGCGAGGTAATCTTCCGTGAGTCATATACGGGTCCCGCGAAATCTTTCGGGATGGCGGGCTGCGGTAAGGCCTGGCGTACAGCATCGTGGTTCCCGGGTATCAAGACCACATCCATGTACTCTGGGATCTCGCTGACGAACTTGGCTGCCAACCTGTACTGTTCGTAGATGTCTGGAACAGCTAGGTCCACCTCTTGGCGAGGGTAGACTCCGATCCCGTCGACAAGGTCGCCCCCGATCAGAACATACTTCACTCTCTCGGCGACCTCACGCTGGTTGGGAGTTCCGATATCGCCTTTCAACCAGCTTAGAACTCGGCGGAACTCGTCCTCGAGAAAGACTTTGCTCCCAACATGAACGTCCGATATTAGTGTTGCATAGATCTCGTCGTTGGCGTGGGCCGGCTTTCTATCCGGAATCTCCGGGAGAACAATGTTCTCGGCAACGAGTAGAGGACCTGCGCTTTTTCGTGCTTGGATGTAGATGACTTGGTCTCTAACTATCTTTCTCGCAATCTCATACTGTGTAGGGTTCTGCTGTCCAACGAGGACTGTGGCTTCATCTTCATAGTCGTCAACGGTCAGAAATATCCGGTCGCCTTTCTCTCTCTTGTCGAGGACCATGCAGATGAACTGGCCTCGCCCATTTGACCCGCCTGACAATGCGTCGGAAATGGTACCGGCGTTTCGGGTGTCCATTCTCTGTCTGAAGAGCAAGCTCATCTTATCGAAACGGCTTCTGAAGTAGCGGAGAAAATCATCGAACGAGCCAGTGGTTCCGAGCTTACCCGTAGGGTCCGAGACAACTTCGAGTCTGGATTCGAGGTCTTCAGCAAAACGGCGTCCGTGCCCTAGGCCAGACTGATCTGTCTCCATATTCTTTCCAGAAATGTCCAAATGTTCGGCGGCCCTGAGAACTAGGTCTCTGCTAATCGACGCGGGCCGCGGCTCCACGGTTCCGGCGACTCGAAGGACCTCTTTGACGAGAGGGTCCAACCGGCCAGCGCTGCTGACCTCCATTAGGGCCTTGAAGGCGTCGCTTTCCATCTGGAAGCCTGCTTCCAGTATGGTGCCGATTGCTTTCCTCCTCTCATCCGACATCAGGCGACCCTTCTAGAACCTATCTAGCGTGTGGTGGCGGCTTATCCGG
>Ga0134071_10000202_pt1 | contig 18364 bp, 16 predicted proteins | sample 15_taG_27_FD_94466 | JGI IMG/M metagenome (GOLD analysis project Ga0134071, IMG submission 94466) | Grasslands soil microbial communities from the Angelo Coastal Reserve, California, USA - 15_D_Rain_40cm_5_09082015 | ecosystem: Environmental > Terrestrial > Soil > Grasslands ...
CCGTCCGCTCCCAATAAGGATGCCTCGCGATATTTTTCTTGAGGTCGCGTCCACCCCTCCTTATCCAACGAGGGGAATATCCACGCCCAACCTTTTGGATCGAATTCAGACTGAGACAGTACCACCCTTGGTGTCGCGTTGAAACCTCGGATGGACTCATGCTCTAATGCACGGGGAAATAAGGAGAGACACATGAAGAAGAGCTGGATTGGTGTACTCGTATTAGTTCTGTTCTTGGTCGCAATGCTGACTGGACAAGCCCCGGCTGGAAAAGATCTCGGTTGGGCGTTTCCCACTGCCGCGATGGTTGTGAACAAGCCACCGATGGCGGAGAAAGAATTCGAGGGGCAACTGACGATACCGGGGACGGGCAAGAGCTTCACAATGCCGCAGCTCGAGAACCTGAACGCACCGCCCGATTGGTTTCCTGCTGAGCATGCGCCGGCGCCGCGCGTTGTGACCGACGGGACAGTGAACAAGGGATTTGCGTGCGGGTCGTGTCATCTCATGAATGGACTCGGGCACCCGGAATCCGGCGATGTCCAGGGCCTGACGCCAGAATACTTCATCCAAACGATGAAGGACTTCAAAAGCGGAAAGAGAAAAGATCCAATCAGGATGACGGCGATCGCACAGGCCACTCCGGAGGAGGACGTGGCTGCCGCAGCCGAGTGGTTTGCAAAGCTCAAGCCGCCCTCAACGCCCTGGATCAAGGTGATTGAGCAGAACACTGTGCCAAAAACCTATCTTGGTCAGGGACGGATGCGGTTCATCGATCCCGACGAAAAGTCCAGCGAGCCCATCGGCAACCGGATCATCATGTTGCCGATCGATGTCAAGAGGGCCAGGCTGCGCGATCCGCGACCCGATGCCGGCTTCGACGCTTTTGTACCCGTGGGCAGCGTAGCCAAGGGCAAGGCACTCGCCGAGACCGGCGGTAATGGTAAGACCGTCGAATGTGCGATATGCCACGGTCAGGGACTGAAGGGGCTGGGTAACGTTCCGCGCCTTGCTAACGTGCATCCGATCTATCTGGTGCGGCAACTCTACAATTTCCAGACTGGTGCCAACTCGAGCACCGACGCCGCCTTGATGAAAAGGGTCGTCGCGAAGCTGACCGATGAAGACATCGTCAATCTGGCGGCGTATGCCGCATCACTGACGAGATAGAGGAAAAGCAGGTCAGACCAGCCGATTCGTGATGCCTTGGCGGAAGCGCCTCGGCATAGTGTGCCATCCATTCTTCACATTTCAGGCATAAGCTTCGGTCCAGTGTTTTTCCTCCACAGACCTCTCAAGTCGGCTCCTCGAGCATTTGGCATGCGAAATTCTCAGGCAGGCATTTCCCCTTGGGCCTGAAACTTAAGGGCTTTGCGACAGCCCTTTTACGGCTCTATTCGACTTATCGGCTTTATCGCTTGTTCCCTTGAGCCGGGTACGGAACAGTTTGGGGTGTTGATGCCCATATGTTAGACAGGCTGGTGGTATGGTCTCGAAAACGGGCAGGATATTGGTTGCATGCGTCTCCTGCACGATCAGCTTAGCTTTGCCGGCCACAGCTCAGGAATCAACGTATTCCGCCGATTCCTTGATGGCGGCATTTGAGAGAGGCCCAAAAGCCTCGCCTAAAGGAGCTGAGATCTCCCTTCGCGGTGTTGTCGCGGAAAACAAAAACTCGAAACTCATCTTCTGGAGTTCGTTGAGCAACAGAGTGATTTGTGAACTGGCTGCCTCAGCTGCGCCTCAAAGCAACCTGCCGGCCGTCGGCAGCCTGGTAACGGTTATGGGAAAAGTAAGGGGACGTGGACTTTTAGGCAATGTAACCCTCGACAACTGCAGCCTTGCACTAAGCGAGGCATCGACGGCGCCGGCGGAACCGGTGCCGTCGGCACGTGCGAGCGCTTCGCCCGATGCGGTCTTAAAAAATGATTCAACAGCTGCTCCTTTACCCAAGCTTCCCGAGGCGCCTGGAAAATCCGAGGCGCCTGGAAAACCCGAGGAGCCTGGAAAAGGAATCGAGACGCGCACCGTGCCGCCGGCAAAACCTCGAGCCGCGAAAGTCAAGCAAGAGGCCGTTCCCTCCACTGAAGTCGAGCATCAGGACCAGACGACCAACAGCAGTTCAGAGCCTCGCACCGACGCTGGGTACAGGTTTTACGCCTTGTTGGTTCTGGGCGGCGCGTTCGGCTACGCGTTGTTAGCGAAGGTGCTGGGTTCCGCCGTCAGGGCGATGCGTAATTCCAGACCCGCGAGCGCTGTCAACACGCCGCAGGTCAGACAAGCGGCCCTCGAAGCGTTGTTGCTAAAAGGCTCAAAAGACAAATTTAATCAAGGGGGAGGACGATTCCGGTGATGCGTGTGATTGTTGGGCTCATGATTGTCATGATGGCTGTACCGCTGCTATTGGCGGGTGATACCGAACAGGATCGGCTCGCGGACAGCGCCAAGGTGTTGGAAGAAATCCTCAATATACCCGACGCCCTGCCGAAGGACTTGTTGAACAAGGCCGAATGTGTGGCGGTTATGCCCTCCGTCAAGAAGTTTGCCATCGGCATCGGCGGGAGTTATGGACGAGGAGCTCTCGTTTGCCGGACGGGAGACAAGTACACCGGTCCATGGGGCGCACCGGCGATGTATCGTCTGGAGGGAGGAAGTATCGGCTTCCAGCTCGGAGGCAATGCAACCGATTTCCTTCTCCTGGTGATGAATCCAAGAGGAGTCGATTCGTTACTGCGGAGTAAGGTGAAGCTGGGTGCTGATGCTGCTGTCGCGGCTGGTCCAAAAGGACGCGCGGCGATGGCCGCTACCGATGCCTATATGCACGCCGAAATCCTCACGTATTCCCGCTCGCGCGGCCTGTTTGCGGGTGTGTCGCTGGAAGGTTCCACCCTGCGTCAGGACAATAAAGCGAACGAGCAGGTTTATGGACGGAAGGTCACAGCGCGCGAGATTGTGAAAGGTGGCAGAGGTGGAAAAGGTCAGGTTCTGGTCAGCATCCTGCAGAAAGCCTCGCCTAAGAACGAGTCAGACCCTGTGTCGTTGAAATGACCTTCATCCAGGCTTGCTTAAGGCTTGTCCTCCACCTACGATGCAACGGAATGGACTCGATGCAATTTGGGGGTTGGATGCCATACCGTAGCCTGTTATTGACCGCTGTCGTCCTCGCCAACGTTACCCTCGGATTTACTCAAACACTCGGTGACGCTGCCCGAGCCGAACGCGCTCGTCGCGAAGTTCTGAATAAAAAGAACATGTCAGAAGCGCCTGCAACAGAAACGCCTGCTACGGTTGTGGGACGTGAGGCACTGATAAAGGAAGCTCTTCGGGCTTCCGGCGCGAAGCGGCAACTGGAGCGCCTTCTGGAAACCTCGCTTCCATCGATCGCGAATGGGCCCGTCCCGAAGGGCGTTTCGGTGCAGGAATACCGACGGCTTGTGAACGACGTCTTCGGGGTGGAACGGTTGATGCCGGTAATGGAAAAATCAGTATCGAATGCCGTCACCGACAAGACGCTCACCGACATTCTTCGCTGGTACCGTTCTCCGCTGGGCAAAAAGATTGCGGCCGCCGAGGTCAACACCAATGCCCCGGACGCTCCAGCACGTCTTGAGCAGTTCGCCTCGACGCTCTCATCGAATCCCCCAACAGCGACCCGGCAGCAATTGATTGAGGACATCTCCGCCACAGTTCCGGGAATTTCCCGGCGATTCCGCGATTTCGAAAAAACAGTCACGACACCGGAACCGGAAACGGAATCAATTACCGAGGCCGGCGCGGTCTGGTACCTGTTTGCTTACAACTCGTTGAGCGAAGACGAACTTTCGGCATATCTGTCGTTCTTGAAATCGCCCTCCGTCACAGCATTCGTCAATTCGGTCTGGAACGCAATGGACGCGACTTTCGGCGATGCCGCACAGCGTTTTGCCCAGAAACTGGCTGAGAAGAAGCGCTGACAATTTCTATAAACTTTATTGATAAGTTCACTCCGGGCAACGGCCTGTACATCCGTTTCTTCAATGTCTTCTGCCACTTCCGCATTTGGAGTCTGAACTGCGCTGCACTTGCCCTTCAATAGGAGGGAGCATGACAACCAAGCGATTTGAACTCTTGCTGGCGATGAGTCTGTGCGGGTTCTGGAGCTGCGCTCCGTCGAAACCGCTGGATACGGTGGACACCCAGACACAGCCAGTCATAGAAACACCTGCATCCATAGCCCAACCCCCGGAGCAAATACCGGCTCCGGCTTCGCCGGTTGCGGATAAACCTGCGGATACACCTACGGATAAACCCGCGGATACACCTGCGGTTAAACCTGCGGATACACCTGTGGTTAAACCTGTGGTTAAACCTGCGGTTAAACCCGCGGTTAAACCCGCGGTTAAACCCTTGGATAAACCTAAAAAGGCGCCGGCCGCGGTGGCGAAAGTCAATCCCAGCAAGAACGCCGTCGTGCAAAAGGAGACTAAAGCGCGTGCGCATGAGGAAAGCCCGAAGGTTTCTGCGAAAAAGGAAACTACGGAGCGCAAACCAGTCGAAATGAAGGTTGCCAATGAGTTCGATCGGAATCCGTACCTTTCTTCGGTCGTCAAACCGCTCCTTCCGCCGCGTACGAGCATGATGGACGCCGCAGCGGGTTTCAAGGATCAAAGACAATTTATCGCCGCCCTGCACTTATCGAGGAACCTGAGCATTCCGTTCAATCAGATCAAGCTGAGGGTGAACGGCGAACGCCACATGTCTTTGAATGACTCGCTTCGCGACTTTCGTCCGCAAATGACAAAGGATGCGGCTAAAGCAGAAGTGAAGAAAGCAGAACAACAAGCCAAGGTCGATGAAAGCCGCGCGAAGGATGACGCGAAGAAAGCGGCCGCCCAGGAGAAACTCGCAGCCAACAGAAAGTCCTGACCCCCATTCACAGGCGATTTCGCCTTATGATGCTTAGTCATGAGGCGAAATCCGCTGTGAAGATCGCTGCTTTCGATCGTGCGGGGCTACGCCGTTACGGACTGGTCATCGACGATCAGATCCATCCGCTTGCCACCGATACCAACATCTTCGGAATACTGACTGATGACTCTGTACTGGACCGTTGCGAGACCGCTGTAGCCCTTGACTCCATCCACTTGTTGCCGCCTGTCGAACCGATCGCCATCCGGGACTTCATCACGTTCGAGCAGCACGTACTGGGTTCGTACGCCGGTATCGGGCGTGAAGTCCCACCTGAATGGTTCGAGATTCCAACTTTTTATTTCACCAATCCGCACTGCTTAATTGGTGCTAACGACACTGTTCCCATACCACCCGGATGTGAGCTGTTCGACTTCGAACTCGAAGTGGCCGCGATCATCGGCCGTGACGGGTACAACCTCACGGTCGAGGAAGCTGTCGAACACATCGCTGGATTTACCATCTTCAATGACTGGTCGGCGCGCGATCTGCAGGCCTATGAGATGCGGATCGGCTTGGGGCCGGCCAAAGGCAAGGACACTGCATCAACACTCGGCCCCTACCTGGTTACGCCCGACGAACTTGAGGTGTACCGGCGCGGCGACCGCTATCATCTTGCGATGTCGGTATTCGTCAATAACAAGCTTATCGGCACGGATAGCCTGGCCAACTCGGCCTGGTCGTTCCCGGAGATGATCGCGTACGCAAGCCGCGGCACGCTGGTCCGGGCGGGTGACGTCATTGCATCCGGCACCTGCGGAAACGGCTGTCTTGTCGAGTTTTGGGGCCGGAGGGGAAAGCAAGATCCGCCGCCACTCGCCGTTGGCGACGTCGTCACTATGTCCGTGGACGGGCTCGGCACGATCGAGAACACTGTTGTCTCCGGCGCGCCGGCACACCCCATCCGGAAAGTGCCCAGCTCAGCGCGATAACCTGAAAGTTACACAAAAAAGCACGAAGGGGAACATCTTGGAACTTCCAATATGTTCCCCTTCGTGCCTTTTGTGGTTCGTCCCCCTTTTCGTGGGCAAAGGTACGCGCCTTATGCCACAATTTGCGCGCACGGGAAGACGATGTCGGTTCACTTTATAGCGATTGTCACCTTACTCGTGGTTTTTGCCCTCGGCACTCTGCGTCCGGTGAACCTTGGTGCGCTTGCTCTGGTGGCCACTTTTGCCGTCGGAAGAGCAGTTGCGGGAGAGGATCCAAGAATGATCCTGTCCGGCTTTCCACCAGACCTCTTCGTTCTGCTATTCGGCGTGACCTATCTTTTTGGAATTGCCTCGGTGAATGGAACAATCGAGTGGCTGGTGAACTCGCTCGCACGGCTGGTCGGCGACCGCAGGGCGGTAATCCCATGGTTCATGTTTTTCGTAGCGGCAATACCGACGGCAGCCGGAGCATTGGGGCCGGCTGCAGTTGCCATGTTGGCTCCGATTGCCTTGCCGCTGGCAAAAAAGTACGACATCAATTTGCGGCTGATGGGCCTTATGGTGATGCACGGCGCCTGTGCCGGGAACTTCTCACCCGTGAATGCGCTGGCCGTAATCGTCAATGGGACTGTCCAACGAAACGGGCTTCCCACTTATCCTCTAACCCTGTTCGCGGCAAACTTTGGATACAACATCATTCTTGGTGTTGCAATCTACCTTGCCTTCGGCGGGCTCGAGCTCAGACGTAACCAGGATCGCGGGGCGGTCAGTGTGGCTGTACCCGAAGAGGAAATCGTGGTCGGATCTTCAACGCGGTCTGGACGGCGTGCGAAAAATATTGGAGGACTGAGCACGACGCCAGCGGCCGAACTTCAGTCGAAGCCCGCAAGCGGCGTAAACATTGTCCGGATCGTCACGTTAACCGGCTTGATTGCCGTTGCCGTCGGTGCGCTGGTCTTCGGGTTCGATCTTGGAATGCTCTCCGTGGCGTGCGCGGTGTTGCTGCACTTGCTGTTTCCATCGACCAGCAAAGGAGCCTTAAGTAAAGTCAGCTGGAGCACGGTCGTGTTGATCTGCGGCATTGTGACCTATATGACCCTGCTGCAGAGAACGGGAACCATCACCATGGTCGGCAACAGCGTTGCCGGCCTTCATAGTCCCGTCTTCGGCGCGCTGCTGATTTGTGCCACCGCCGCTCTTACTTCCGCTTTCGCCTCGAGCGCGGGGATTCTTGGAGCGCTGATTCCGCTGTCTGTGCCGTTGCTCAAAACCGGTGCTGTCGGAGTCGCAGGGTTCATCATAGCTTTGGCCATTTCGACCACTGTGGTGGACTCCACACCCTTCTCGAACGTTGGCGCAGTGGTGCTGGGCTATTGTCCAGAAACCGATTACGAAAGGTTATATAGCGGCATGATCCTGTGGGGATTCATTATGGTGCTCACCGCGCCAGTGGCGACCTGGCTCTTGTTCATCCTCACGAGTTGACAAATTTAATTTTTTACTTCCACAATCGCTTGTCTTGGTGCCAGACTGAAATCCTCTTCGGTTGAGATGAGTATGATCACAATCGACTGCCTCCGCTCATCGATCCCGGAGTCGGTTTGCGCATTTCCCGTATCCCTCACCCCCAACTCCATCCTGCTGTGCGCGGGGCGAACACCAAAGCGTCCCGCGCCCGTTCTAACGCTGTTGTGATAATCTCCCTTCGCGAAGAAATCAGATATGCATGACAGGATTTACGAAAGCATCTGCGAAGTCATTGGCGGTACACCCATCGTACGGTTAAGACGCATTCCTGGCGATCACTGGGCCGAAATGCTGGTGAAGCTGGAATCCTTCAATCCGGGCGGAAGCGTGAAAGACCGGATTGGTCTAAGCATGATCGAGGCTGCGGAGCGAGAAGGGCGTCTGAAGCCCGGGGGCACGATCGTCGAAGCGACCAGCGGAAATACGGGAATCGGCCTGGCGATGGTATGCGCGGCCAAGGGTTACAAGGTCATTCTTACCATGCCGGACGACGTGAACATCGAAAGGGTGGCGCTGCTGCGGGCCTACGGCGCGCGCGTCATCCTCACGCATCGGCTGGATTTCATGCAGGGCGCGATCAATAAAGCCGAGGAAATCCTCGCCGAGCATCCCGACTACTTCATGCCGCAACAGTTCCGAAACCCGGCGAATCCGGAAGTTCACCGGGAAACGACGGCTCGGGAAATCCTCCATCTCATCGGCAACAAACTGGATGCGCTCGTGGTCGGAGTCGGCACGGGCGGCACAGCCACCGGGACCGGTGAAGTGATTAAGCAGAAGATCCCCGGCATGAAGCTTTTTGTCGTCGAGCCCATGGATTCGCCCGTGTTGTCGGGCGGAAAGCCCGGGTGGCACAAAATTCAAGGTATCGGTGCCGGTTTTGTTCCCGAGATTTTAAACCGAAACATCATTGATCGGGTTTTAACCATCGCCTACGAAGATGCCACCGCCGCCGCCCATCGTCTCGCCGAGCAGGAAGGAATCCTTTGCGGAATTTCATCAGGAGCGATTCTGCACGCCAGTTCTATCGTGGCGCAGGAACTCGGCCGCGGAAAGCGCTTGCTCGCTATTCTTCCCGATACCGGTGAACGCTATCTCAGCACCGAGTGGTTTTCTTAATCGAGCTGGAAATTCCCCTTAGATCCCCTTGGATTTCACCTTACGATCTATAAGTTCCGGGAAACGAGTATAGTCCTACGTATGCAAAATGATTCTCGGGAGCCACGTGAAGAAGCGGCGGACGTGCCGTTTGCCGATATCTTGAAGGAATTCGAGGCGGCTGGGAAACGGCGGCCGGCAGGCGGTCCGCGGCGAGGTACAGTTGTCGGCATTTCCGGCGATTACGTGTTGATTGACTTCGGTTCCAAGGCCGAAGGCGTGATTTCTTCTGCCGATCTGCTGGATCGCGACGGTAAATTGACCGTGAAGCGCGGCGATACGTTTGACGTGGCGATTACCGGCCGAAACAGCGAAGGCATGGTGACGCTTTCGCGCGTTGCCGGCCGTCGCCCGCAGGATTGGGACGCATTGACACGCGCGTTCGAAAACAAGGAGATCATCGCTGGCCGGGTCACGGCTACGGTAAAGGGCGGCTTCACTGTGGATGTGGGAACACGCGCTTTCCTGCCGGCCTCCCGGAGCGGCGTTCGTACGCCGCCGGAAATGGAACAACTCGTCGGTCAGGAGATTCGTTGCCGCATCATCAAACTCGATATCGGCGATGAAGATGTGGTGGTGGATCGCCGATCCGTCATGGAAGACGAAGCGCGTCAGATCAGACAGACGACCTGGCAAGAAGCTGCAGCACGCTTGAATCCGGGCGATCGCGTCACCGGTGTTGTCACGCGGCTCGCGGATTTCGGTGCTTTTGTCGAACTTCAGCCCGGCGTGGAAGGATTGATTCACATATCGGAGATGTCCTGGACGAAACGCGTAAAGCATCCCAGTGAAGTCCTCAAAGAGGGCGAGCGCGTCGAGGCTGTGGTGCTGAAAGTAGATGTCGCGGGATCGCGTCTAAGTCTCGGACTGCGCCAGGTCTTGCAAAATCCTTGGGACACGATTAAAGACCGTTACCCGAGCGGAAAAATCGTGGAAGGCAAGATTACCAGACTTGCGAAATTCGGCGCGTTCGTTGAAGTCGAAGAGGGAATTGAGGGTCTGGTCCATATTTCCGACTTCACTAACGAAAAGCGGATTCAGCATCCCAGCGAAATTGTAAAACCGGGGCAGGTGGTCCGCGCGATCGTCCTGTCGGCGGACTCAGAGGCAAAGCGGTTGAAGCTCGGCATGAAACAGCTCGAGGCAACGCCGGCCGATCAGTTTCTCGGACAGCTTGCAGTTGGCGACCACGTCACCGGTCGCGTCGTACAGGTCGAGCGTGATCACGTGACCGTACAATTGGCCGAAGGCGTTGAAGGTATCTGCCGGGTGGAACAGCCTGCCGCCAGCGAGCCTTCCGCTCTATCGCGCGGATCCCTTGCCGAACGATTGGCCGCGGCGTGGAAAGGCGGCGTGAAGCCCCCAGAAACCTACCGGGAGGGGGAAATACGTTCGTTTACGATCAAGGCCGTGGATGCGGGGGGGAAGAGGATAGAGCTGACGCCTTCTTAGGCAGGGAAATTTTGAAATTGGACGAATCCTGCATCTCAAATCCGAAATCCGAGATCTGAAATTGGACTGTCAGGCGCGAAGTCCAATTTCAAATTTCGAAATTTCGGATTTGAGATGCAGGATTCGTCCAATTTTTTAAATGTCCCCCCTCGCCAGCGCTTTCAGCCTATTCACCCTTTCCGTACCCAGTGCCCGCAACGTGAACGCCGCCTTATTATGGTTAAGCGGCTCCTCGAGGTTCGTATAAGCGCGGCAGGACTCGCCATCCGGTGTGCCGGGGATGGGAGCAAATTCCGACAGCATCACACGCGCGCCTTGCGCGGCGGCAAAGCGTATCGAAGCCTCGACATTCTGCTCCTCCGACTCGGGATGCCCGATGATGACGTACGCGGTGATGGCACCGGCAGCAGCACCAGCCTCACGCAGTACCCGCACCGCATTCGCGAATTCTTCCGAATATACCTTCCCACCGGTCTTGCGCTGCCACGCGTACGCACTGGACTCGAATCCCAGGTAGAAAGTCTTGAAACCAGCGCGCACCATGAAGCGCGCGACTTCGGGCGTGACGAAACGTGCATTAAGCGCATTAGGTGTATGAAACGACAACCGAAGATCGTGTTGCAGAATCGCTTCAAGAAATGGAATCAGAATGCGGCCTGCCTTGAACAACAGCGCGTCATCATAGAACGCGATATGGCGCGCGCCCAAACGTGCCAGGTGGCGGACTTCTTCCAGGCAAACATCCAGCGGGCGCGCGGAGAAATTCGGATATACGACCGGAACCGAGCAATACGTGCAGCGGAACGGACAACCTTCCGTTATCTTCAGAACGCCAACCTCTCGATCGACACCTTCCCAGAACGGTAAACCGTCCGATAGCGGCAACCCGAGCGGCTTCAGATCCAACCCCGTAATGACCTGATCCGCCCCCAGCGAGGCGGCATGCACCGGACATAGAGTGGCATACACCCCGCCGAGAATGATTCTCGCGTGCGGCTGAAGCTCGCGAATGTCCTGGATGACTTCTTTCACACCGAGATACCAATACGTCATCACCGTTTGGACAAGAACCACCTCGAACCTCTTTTCTGACAAGACCCGGCGGAAATCCGCGCGCGGCCGGCCAAATCGGCAAAAGCGTCTTGGGACATCAGCTAGAGGTGCGGGTCTGGTGACGGGCTGTTGATCGAATCGTCCGCGGCCAAAGGCGTCCCGCTTGTCAGAGACAAGATGATCGAAGACCGTCAGCTTCGCGCTCCGGAGTTGGCCGCCGACACGCAGCAGTCCATAGGGACGCAGCCAAAAGTCAAAGGCTGTGAAGTCGTAGATCGGTGGATTGACCAGGAGCAGATTCATCTATTTAACTCCCGCACTGGACGCCGTCGAATCGACTCTTGAGGCTGCGCGCTATCGCGCTTGCGCTGCGCAGGGACCGGCTCCGTAGATTCGACATCATCCTCAGCGGGGCTTATAAAGCGTTCAGCCTCATATGATAGCCTGCTCGGATGGTTGCCAGCGAACCTCCGTTGATTGTGAGGAATCTTCGGAAGGAGTATCGCGTTCCCGGCGGACAGCCGCTGCGTGCCGTGGACGGAATCTCATTTGAAATTCAAAAAGGGGAATGCTTCGGGCTGCTCGGACCGAATGGCGCCGGCAAATCCACTTCAATGAACTGTATCACCGGTTTTTATCCCGCTACGGCTGGAGAGATCCGGTTAATGGGCTATGACGTGTTTCGCGAACCTCGCAAGGCGAGGCAGTGGCTCGGTGTCTGCTCGCAAGAAGACACCCTGGATTCGGATTTCACCGTTTTCGATCAGATGATCCGGTACGGCACTTATTTCGGGCGAAAGCCGGAAATGGTGAAACCGCGGGCCCAGGCGTTGCTGGATCGTTTCGGACTCAGCGAAAAGAGCGCGGACCTGGTCGAATCGCTTTCCGGAGGAATGCGCCGCCGGCTCCAGGTCGCGCGCGCTCTCATAGCGGATCCGGAGGTCCTGGTTCTGGATGAACCGACAACGGGAATGGATCCCGAAGTCCGGCGGGTTCTCTGGGACATTGTCGGGGAATGCCGTGAGCGGAATCTTGCGATTCTGCTTTCCACTCACTATATGGAAGAAGCGCAGCGTTTGTGCGACCGCGTTGCGATCCTCCATCGCGGCAAGATCCTCGATTGCGCGCCGCCCCAGCAGCTGATCTCACGCCAGATCGGGGAGGAAATGATAGAAGAGGAGATTCGGCCGGGCGTGCGTTGGAAGCGGCCTTCGAACCTGGAAGATGTGTATCTGAAGCTCACCGGTAAACGTCTGGAGAACGAAAGCGAGCGATGACCGCTCTTGGCGCGATCCGCTGCGTGTGGCTGCGGCACTTTGATGTCTATCGAAAAAGTCTCACATATGGAATCGTCACGACTTTCGCCGAGCCGCTGCTCTATCTTTTTTCATTTGGTTTCGGTCTCGGCTCGATGATCGGAACCGTAAAGCTTTCGGGAGTCGAGCTGACATACCGCCAATTCATCTTCGCTGGAATTGCGGGTCAGACGCTGTTGTTCCAGGCATTCTTCGAGGCGGCATATGGAAGCTTTGTCCGGATGTACTATCAGAGAATTTTTCAGGCGATTGCGGTGACGGCAATAACCCTTTCAGAAGTGCTGTGGGCAGAAATCATCTGGGACGCATCGAAGGCAACCTTCTCCGCTTCCGTCGTCATGATGATCGGCATCGTCATGGGCGACTTCAGCCGGCGCGGAGCGATCCTCGCTCTTCCGCTCTGTTTTGCCGGCGCAACACTGTTTGCGGCGCTTGGCTTATTAGTTGCGGCGAAATCGAGAACGATTGAGGAAATCTCGTATCCGCAATACCTGCTGGTTTTTCCGATGTTTCTGTTCTGCGGCGTGTTTTTTCCGTTGACGATGCTGCCCGTATATCTGCAGTGGCTGGCCTGGGCACTCCCGCTCACGTCAATCGTCTCTCTCATGCGTACACTCACGCTGGGGACACCGCTTCAGCCGCAGGTGTTTATCGTGATTATTGTCTGGCTCGCGATCCTGGTACCGTGGTCTCGCCAGGCCATGAGCCGGCGTCTGATCAAGTGAGTAAATGAGCTACGCCGATGTGACCGCTTTTTTCAAGTCGGTTACCAGCTTCGTTAGTGGTGTCGCTTACTAGAAGAAGACGTACTCTAGACCGCAAAAAACGCAGAAAAAAGTGAACGGCACGTATTTGCGTGTTTTTGTAGCCAAATTACGTCTTCTTCTAATAGGGTTAACCAAACTCTAAACAAAGAAAGGATCGGCTATGAAAGACATTATTGTTTGTTCACCGAAGAGCCTGCCGGCGGACCTGCTAGTGGAGGCCGCCCGAACGGCAGTTCAAATCAATCCTCACAATCACCCGCCGGTTGAGCATCTGACGAGGATAATTCCCGCTTTTCAGCCGACCCCGCAGCGCATCGCGTTGCTGACCAAAAAGTATTGGGGAGTCGGGGGCGTTCGGCTGACCGTTTCTTTCCTGGACAATCCACCATCGGATCTGCGCAAACGGATTTTGCAACACATGAACGCCTGGAGCAAAACCGGCAACGTCAAGTTCGTCGAGACAAAGAGTAAGGGGCAAGTGCGGATTGCGCGCGATGAGAGCGGCTACTGGTCTTACCTGGGAACCGATATTCTTCACATTCCGCTCAAATTGCAAACCATGAATCTCCAGGAATTCACAATGAAGACGCCGGAGTCGGAATATCATCGCGTCGTGCGGCATGAAACCGGTCATACGTTAGGATTTCCCCACGAGCATATGCGCAAGGAGCTGGTGGACAAGATCGATCCGGAAAAGGCGATCGCGTACTTTGAGGCGACTCAGGGCTGGACCGAAGCGGAAGTCCGGGCGCAGGTCCTCACACCCATCGAGGAGTCTTCGCTCCGCGGTACGGCGCCCGATCCCAAATCGATCATGTGTTACCAAATCCCGGCTCAATTAACCAAGGATGGAAAACCGATTATCGGAGGCAAAGACATCGACGCCTCCGATTACGGGTTCGCTGCGACGATCTATCCGAAAAAGAAAAGTGCGACGTCGCCGAAGGCGAAAGCTGCCGCTGGTTTACGTCGGTAGGAAACCGGTCCGATGCCCAGAAAAAAGAAGCCGGCAAGAAAAATACGACGCAAATCCTCGAGAGCAGCAAAGCCGCCGGCGATCGCCGAGCAGACCGGATTTGCTCTTCATTCAGACGAGCTGGAGCGCGCGCTCTTGACCGGCGAGAGCCCAGGCCTGCTCGAAGACTACTTCGGCCCCGACAACTATAGCCAGCTTCGCGACCTGGCTCGCGATGCAGCGGCCCGTCCGGTTCGTGGCGGGCCACGCGTTTTGATCCTTCCCGGAATCATGGGATCAACGCTTGCTAAAAGGGGTTCGCTGGGCATCGAAGACATTTTGTGGATCAATCCCGTCGAAATCGCGCTCGGCAAGCTGATGTCGCTCAAGCTGAACGGCGCCCAGTCTCCGTATCACGCCGCGGGGACCATCCTGTTGGCTTATTTAAAATTGAAGCTGCGGCTGAAGATTAGAGGCTTCGACGCCGATTTCTTTCCGTACGACTGGAGGCGCAGCCTCAAGGATCTCGGAGTGGAGCTGGCGAATAAGGTTCAGGAGGAGCCGTCATCGCAGGTGAGCCTCGTTGCACATAGTATGGGCGGCCTCGTGGCCCGCATGGCTCTCACGACTGCGGGAGCAAAAGTCGCCCGCTTGATCATGCTGGGCACCCCCAATTACGGCTCATTTGCTCCCGTTCAAGTGGTCCGGGCTACTTATGATGTGGTCCAAAAGATCGCGAAGCTCGACCTTCGGCATAGCGCCGAGCAACTCAGTAACGAAGTGTTCAATACATTTCCCGGCCTGTATGAGATGCTGCCTTCGCCTGACAAGTTCTCCACAATCAATCTGTATAAGGCGGGTGCGTGGCCGACGAGTGGTCCTCAACCACGAGCTGACCTGTTAGCGAAGGTCAAAGCCGTCGTAGATCAGCTGGCACCCGCGGATGCGCGCTTTTTCCTGATCGCCGGTGTCAACCGGGACACGGTTGTCGGGCTGCGTATGAACGCCGGCGAATTTGCCTATGAAATTTCTCCTGACGGCGATGGTACGGTTCCGCTGGCTTTTGCGCAGCTCGCCAACATACCTTCACAACAAATTTACTACGTCGAGGAAGCGCACGGAAATTTGCCCAACAACGGAGCGGTGGAATCCGCCGTCGCCGATTTGCTGTCGAGCGGGACCACCTCCGCTTTGTCGAATCGGCGTCGTGCGCCAAGACGAGCTGTCCGCCTGATGTCTGAAAAGCGGGTCAAAGAAATGGCGCTGCACGCGGCGGGAATCGGGGAGCTCGGCAGTGCCGATTACCGCCACCTGTTGGATGCGGTGGCCGCGCCGCCGCGAGCGGAACAGGCAGTAGAGACAGCAGCTCTTCCTGCTGATACGACATTAGTGGACGGAAGTCCTGGCCCCGTTCGCTTGAGTCCGCAGTTTCATAACCTCACCATCGGCCGGCACAGACAACGCCGTCTCCAGCTAACACTGGCGCATGGCAGTATCACCGATGTGGACGCGCAAGCGTATGTGCTCGGGGTATTCCGGAATGTCGCACCCAGTGGCGCCGCTATGGCAATCGATCAACGGCTGGACGGCGCGATTTCGGAATTCACCGCCCGCAGGATGTTTAGCGGCGATATCGGCACCGTGTTTACCGTTCCGGTGGGGCGAAGTCCAGTTGCAGCGGATATGGTCTTGTTTGCCGGTCTCGGCTCTTTCGACCGCTTTAGTGCGGATGTTCAGCAGCTTGTTTCCGAAAATGTGATTCGGGTTTTGGTCCGAACCCGCATCGATGATTTTGCAACGGTCCTGATCGGCGCGGGAAGCGGCCAGAGCGTAACGACCGTCCTGCAGAATTTGTTCATTGGATTTTTCCGAGGTCTGAAGGATGCGGACCCGCGGCATCGATTCCGAAGCATCACGCTTTGTGAAGCCGATCAAGCGCGCTTTGGGCAAATGAAGGCGGAGGCATACCGGCTTGCCGGCACATCTCTCTTCGAGGACGTCGATTTAGACCTGGATGAAATTGAAGTTCCGCCGTCGGAGCCGGTGCCGGTCCCGGCGCGCGCATTACTGCCCGGCCCCGACCCTGCTTACATGATTGTGCGCCAGGAGAGCCTGACCACCAATCGCCTGCACTTCAATGTTTCTGTTCTGGGCTCTGGTATGAAAGCAGCCGTTGTCACGGCTGGCCGGGATCTGGACGAATCTAAACTCACGAGTTTGCTTAACAAGTTCGATGCAGCCGTTGCGTCCAATAGCGATTCCAAGGCGGTGCAGTCGTATGGACGGCAATTCTCTGAATTGATTTTGCCCATCGAGATCCGCACGATCCTCGAATCGCTGAAGGATCGGCATATTGTGGTGGTGCACGACGCGCCGGCGGCGAGGATTCCCTGGGAAACCATCACGATCAACGGCTGGAGCGCTGCTGTCGAAGCCGGGCTGAGCCGCCGCTACCTTGCGGACAATCTACCGGTTGCCGCATGGCTTGAAGAACGCCGCGCACAGCCCTCGCTGAAGCTCCTGCTGGTTGTGAATCCATTGGGCGACCTTCCGGGGGCGGAAAAGGAGGGTGCTCGAATTTCAGAGCTGGCGAAAGCAACATCAGCGATCGAGGTGACCCAGTTGCGGCAGAAAGAGGCCACGAAAGCAGCCGTTCTCAGTGCGCTGCGGAGCGGCAAATACGATTGCGTTCATTATGCCGGGCACGCGTTTTTTGATCCTCAGGGCCCCGGCAGGTCGGGGCTCGTTTGTGCGGGTCAGGAAATATTACGCGGCTTGGATCTGGCCGGTATCAGCAGTCTGCCCTTCCTCGTGTTCTTCAACGCCTGCGAGGCCGGACGCGTGCGCGGCCGTCCTGCCCCACAACTAAAGAAAGCGACCGTTCAGGCGTTCGAATCCGCCGGTGTCGCTGAAGCGTTAATGCGCGGCGGCATTGCGAACTACATGAGCACGTACTGGCCCGTCGGCGATGATGCCGCCGAAACGTTTTCAGAAAATTTCTATAAAGGAGCGCTGGCCGGCGACACCATCGGTTCCGCGTTGCTCGCCGGCCGCAAGGCCGTGTTGGGCCGAGGCGACCGCGATTGGGCTGATTATATTCTCTACGGAAATTTCGATTTCGTCCTGAAGCAACCGCGAAGCGGCGTGAAGAGTTGAGCCCAGTGCGCGAGCCGCGAAACGGCGTAAGAACATAGCCCAGTGCGCGGGCCCCTGGGTTCGCAATCAGCGGTAACGCCAGCCCTGAAAGGGCGGCAGATGCAGGATGCCGCCCCTTCAGGGCTTTGCACTAAGGCACGCATTGAGCCCAGCGCGTAAGCGCTGGGCTATTGTCTTGCGCCGCTTCGCGGCTTCCTTACTCTCTACTTCGCGGATTCGATCACTTGAATAGAAGTGACAGTGGATTTGGCTCCATCGATGGTAAACCGGATCTTGTCTCCGGTGTTGAGACCGTTCAATAGTGATTGTGGGGCCACCGGATAGCTCATTTCCATCGCGCTCATGAATCCCTTGATCTCCTCGTGATTCACAATCAGCCGTCCGGCGCGCGGCGCAGTGCTGATCACGATGCCGACGCCGTTGTAGGATTGGTATCTTTCTGGAGCATGAGGGTTGGCGTCACCGTCTTGAGCGGGCTGCCTTTGCCGACGATGAGCTTGCCCATCATGCCAACCTTGTCATGCGCTGGAATGTGGCAATGAAGAAACAACGTGATGTCCTGGTCCGGCGTCACGAAACTTCCGGACACCGTGCCCGGTCCGAGCACGTTCAGCGCGAATAGCGGGCTGAGGCCGGGAATCATCAGGTCGTGACGGACCTCGTCGGTGTTTTCGAGAACAACCTCGACTTCTTCGCATCGTCCGACACGTAAATCCCGCGGCTGGAAGGCGAACACTTCGCCTTCGCGCGCATATTGCCGGCCGGCTTTCACCACGATCTGCCGCTTGCCCCGCGGTCTTTCCGCGCACGCACTGGCAACCGGGCGGTGGCGTTCGGCATCGATCAGATCAAGCCTCGGCAGAAGGGATTCGAGATATCCATTACGCGAACGCCTTCATCGTACCAGTTGATATACCACAAACTCGGCGAGCGCTTGTCGGGCCACGGCAAATGTGTGGTTGACGGCCGGACATTCGGATCGCATTGGAATGTCTTCTTCACCGGGTCGAAAACATCGGAGACGTAATCGATCCGGAATGTGGAGAGCAGTTGGATGTTGGGCTGCCGGTCGCCGTGCACTACGTCGGGATTCTTCAGGTC
>Ga0134071_10000209_pt1 | contig 18232 bp, 22 predicted proteins | sample 15_taG_27_FD_94466 | JGI IMG/M metagenome (GOLD analysis project Ga0134071, IMG submission 94466) | Grasslands soil microbial communities from the Angelo Coastal Reserve, California, USA - 15_D_Rain_40cm_5_09082015 | ecosystem: Environmental > Terrestrial > Soil > Grasslands ...
GCGCCAGAGAAGGTCTTGAGGGCCTGAAAGTAATCGAAGCTTTGGGTCAGACTACCTACGAGGGCGCCCGCCAGCTCGAGGGCGAAGGAGGCGGTAGCTCCCCCGATTAACGCGTACACTGCGACCCTCCTCCCCGAAGTCGAGACGGGCAGATACCTTGAGTAGTCCGACGCGTAAGGGGACCAGGCCATTATGTACGAGAATGAAACGGCAAGAACGACGCCTATCGACCCAAACGATGCGGCAGCGGCTGAACCGTTGGCAGGGACGAATGAGAGGGCAGCATCAAGTCGGGCGAGCCCCAGGAGGAGGACGCCCAAGAAGAGTCCTCCCAGGACCAGAGACATTATTTTCTCAAAGAGGTGGATGAAGTCGTGGCCGTAGACGGCGATTATCACCTGCAGAGCGACGAGCAGAACCATCGCCGCGTAAAAATTGAATGACGGCCAGATAGCTAGCACGGCCTCGCCACCGAGTATGGTGTTCACAGTGAACCAGCCGACGGTGCTTATCCAGTTCAAGCCTCCGAGAGGGTAATTCCCCCTCCTCCCAAACGAACTCCTCGAAGAGAGCATCTGAGGGAATCCTAGTCTTGGCCCCATCGCGGCTGAGAGACCCAACGTGAGTCCGCCGAGGGCGTTTCCAAGTATCAGGACAGGGATGGATTGGGACACGGTCAGGCCGAAGGCGAGGACGCAGAGGACCCCAATCACGTAGTCGGCTATCGTGAGGTTGGCCGCGAACCACAGCGTGAAGACCCGGCCGGCTGAGCCGTGTCTCCGGTCCTCTGGTATGTGTTCGATTCCGAGCTCTTCGATCGTAGCCGCGCTTCCTGACAACGCTGCCTAGTCCCTGGCCAATAGGATTTAGTCCTTCCTCGTCTCTCCGTCTTCAGCTCAGTCTTCCATCCTTTACCACAGTCTTGCCGCCCACCTCGAGGTTCGCTCTTCGAAGAATTCCCGTGAAACCCAGGAGGAGACTGACTGATCCGGCGGGGAATCTGTCCTGACCGAACCCGAACTTCATTGTCGGGTTCAAACCAACGACGAAAGCTGCGAGCTTTGGGCTCCTCTGGGGCAGGACCTCGGCCAGCTTTGTGAGTACGCCAGGTGAAGCCCTGCTCGTCCATGTGACGATCTTACCTTCCTCAAACTCGAGCGTCGCGTCCTCGAGCATTCCGAACCTCGTGAGGGATGGCGAGAGTTTGACTGTCCCTGAGACTGAAGACGGTCTCACTTCTTTTTCCACATAGCCCGGAGGGATATAGCAGACGTTGTTTCCAGCTTCGAGGTCTTCATGGTCTGTGATTCCGTCCTGAATTTCGAGTTCCCCCTTCAGCCCGAAGTTCAGCTTCATTCCGTCGGAGGTGAGAGTGGCGTCCGCCCCCTCCTCCATCGGCTTCGCGATTTCCTTGGCTTTCCTGGCAATCTTCTCCAAACTAACGAGAGACCCCATAAGCTGGTGTTCAACGACGTCTTCTACGCTCCTGCCGAGCAACCTCGCGATATCTCGTCCCACGTACCCGAAGGTCAGCCTGACGCCTCTGAGGTTCGCCTTCTTCGCTGCCTTGTACCACGAATCGTTGTACCTCGTGGAGTCGAGATACTCCTGACGCGTGATCTTCCGGTTGTAGGTGCCGAGGGGAGGACCAGGGATGAAGACGTAACCGTCGCTTCCGGAAATCATCGCGTACTCCTGTTTGCCCATCAAGCCGACGATTTCTCTCGAGGCGTTTCTCACCCCGTCGAGGAACGCCGCCTCGTCCTCCAGCAGAGTGATCGGGATGCATCCGATGCGTCTAGCCTCTTTCACGACCTCACGGGCGAAGGGGAGACCGTTGTTCCAAGTCTCCACGGTAAGAGTCTCTCCCTTCTTCAGATGTAGAGAGTCCTTGAGGACCTTCTTAGCTACCTGTGAATATAGCTCGGTTCGCACAGAGCTGCCTAAAGCGACCGCGTTTTAAAGTGAGGGTTAGAGTCGGCTATCGTGAGACGCACCGACCGGTTCAGGCTCGGGTGGATCATAGTTCATTCGCCCAAGTACGCAGACCCGAAGGTCAGCATAGCCGATGAGCTGAAGTCGAGAGCTCAGAAGCCCAACCCACTCTGGCACTGGAGACTCGCGAAACCGATGAAGGAGGGAGGACCGTACTCGGTTCTCTTCGCGTACAAGGGGAAGGTCTTCGCGAATGCCGTTGCCTGGGTCACTCGGGACGTGCGGGAAGAGATGAAACGAAGTGGATTTCCCTTCGCGTTCCGGCTTGCAGCGGTAGGTTTTCCCAGGCGACCTGTATCACTCCTTCAACTCAACCTCGGGAGAAGGGCTAGAAGACATCATTCTTTGATCAGGCTGGACGAACAAACCCTGAAAAGATATTACGAACTGGGTTCGTGACTGATTAACCGGGAAACTTTTGGAGTCATCGAAGGTTGGAAGTGTGGTAGGGTTGAACTCAGAGGGTAAGCGCAAGTCTGCGAGATCGACGGCGGGTCGGTGTGTCTTCTGCGGGATCGTCGAGCGTAGGCAGCCCTCCAACATCGTCTATGAGGACGAAGATCACATAGCCTTCCTGGACATCGCGCCGTTCTCGGAGGGTCACCTTCTGGTATGCCCGAAGAAACACGGAGAGACGATCTGGGAGATGGATGAGTCGGAGATAGGGGAGCTCTTCATGCTCGCTTCAAGGATATCGAGGGCGGTAGTCTCGGCCGTGCACGCGGATGGATTCAGGTTCGTCCAGAACAACGGGGAGGCCGCCAATCAGGTTGTGGCGCACGTCCACGTTCATGTGATACCAGTGAAGTTCGCTGACAAGGGGAGGTTCATGGAGAGGAAGAAGTTCACTCCTGAAGAGCTTAAGGAGATAGCAAGCAGGATAAGGAACGAACTCAACCGCCCATAGGTCGACGCTCTTCGTCCCGCTTCTAATCAGAAGGAGGCTTTGCCTCGCTTTCTATATTAGAGACAGGTGAGTTCGTCACTTCGTTGAAGAGAGGTAGGCGACGCGGCTACCGAGCAAGAAAGCATTACCTCATCGCGGCTCTCGGCGCCGCGTCCCTAGGGCTGTTGTTGTTGTACTCCGCCTACCTCCTTCGGCTCTCTCCTGGCAATGCCGGCAAACCAGTCATCCTCTACGTGAACCAGGGAAACGGGGTAGTCGACGGATCAAACTTCGCGGCGATGCTCTCGACCGCCAGGTCGCATGGATTCAACACGGTCTTCTTTCAGGTCTACCGGGCGGGAAACCTCCTCTTCAACGGGAGCGAGTTGGGGGGTTTCGTGACCGACGCCCACTCCCAAGGTCTGAAAATCTTCTTCGCGCTCTACTTCACGAGTGCCTCGCAGACGCTGCCGCAGTCGATTTACGGTCTCGGGGAGGACGGGATAAGCCTGGACATGTCTACCCTGCCTCCCGCCTCACAGCAGAGCCTCTTCGGGAACCTTCAGGCTGGCTACCGCTCGGGGGTGACGGCGATTACCACGACAGACGCCTCTCTCGCTCTGAAGCCGGAGATCCTAGTACTCGAAACCTATGCGGCGGGAAGCCAGGGCTTCATACGCCATGGAATCATCGCGAGTGTGGGAGTCTTCGCTACCGCGAGCAAGGCCGACTACGATCAGCAGTTTCAGTACGCCCTGAACAACAGCGACGGCGTGATGGTCTTCGATTATGCGGGTCTGGTGAAGAGTGGCTACTGATTTGGGCTAGTCAATAAATAGGCGGGCGACCTTTCGAAAGGCGACAATGATCCCCGTGGGGACGGCCTGCTGTGATACCCTAGAGTGTGTCAGCGGAGACTGCCTCCAGCTGACACCGAGAGAGGAGGCCGTCTGCGGTACCATCTGCGAGAGTGGGACGCCCCTCTCATTCTCGAAGATAAAGGAGCGGTCCGGGCTGCATCAGGAGGTTCTCTCGAGAATTCTACGCCGACTCTCGGTCTACGGCGCGCTAGAGAAGGTCGACGGAAACTACAGACGAAAGTTAGTCAATAAGACCCCCGAAGATAAGTGAACGGGGAGAGGTGAAAGGCTTGTTCTGTTGCTGCCCTTGCTCATGCTGCGGCTCCGGCTGCTGCGGCGAAGAGTCGAAGAAAGAGAAAGAGTTGGAGTGAATTCACGGCCTGGAAGGCATTCCCGCCGTCTTCTCCTTCTTGACCTCCGCGGCCTCCACCAGCCCCGACCACTTCTCCACGAGTGAATCCCTGTTCGGCTTGTAGACTTCTTTGTAGAAGGCGCTCTGGGACAAGAGGGTGTCCCTGTCGTAGTTACCCAGAAGGTCGAGGGCGTCCCTCCACGCGGCGGAGAATTTTTCGCCGAACCGCGAAGCGACCTGCCTCTTGAAGTCTGCCTCACTCTGGACCTTCCCACCTATCGTGAAGAGCGTCCTTCCTCCCCTGACCTCTCGGAATGCCATATCGTCTCCGAGCCTGAAGACCTGCGGTCCCGCCTCTGGTGGCCGATTCTCGGCCACCCTGAGCTCCCTCTTGCCTCCGGACCCTCCCTTGAATCCTCTCTTAGCGGCCGCGTAGAAGGTATTTCCTTGGAAAGCGACTTTGCCATTCCGCATTGTAACATAAAATCCAGTGCTCGTTGAGAAGCAATAGACCGCTCCGGTGTAATCTTCAAATGAAATCTTTTGTTTCGTAACGTCATGGTACTTCGCCTTGCGGAGCGTAACTTGGTACAATGTGTCTCGCCTTCCATAGCTCGCATAAGCAACGCGAAGGTTCGTTGAATAGCCTAGCTTAACTGCAATCTCCGCAACATCGTGTGCGAGACGTTCGGATGTGGAGGAATACTGGATAAACCGACCGTTTCTGAACGACCCATCATCAAGAAGTAATGAATCGAATAGTATTACCAAATGGTGCCTTGGTAAGTTCTTGACCCACGATGGAATGTGTTTCTCTCGATGTCCTTCTCCGAACTCTCCGCTGATGTACTCACACAATTCCTTATTTCCTACATTCCACCTAACCATCGTATCGTCCGAATATTCGTGAGAATGAAAGGGAAGACGCCTTAAGATGTATCTTATCTTATCTATGTAATCTGGTTTCTTCTTTGATTGCGCTAGCGAGAAGAGGTAATGGTTTTTGGAATCCATCCCACCTTCAGATAGATAGTAGCCGGCTAATTCTAGCCAAGTTGCGATTGGAATCTTCACGGCAGAAAGTAAGGATGGCCCGATTGAGCCGTTTCTCTTCAGGAATTGAGGAACCTCAACGCACTCTACGTCACTCTCCTGGCACTCCCAATCCGCTACTGCGGGAAGAACGACTCTCTTCTTCACCAATTCCTTCGCCTGTGTAATTCTCCAAGGCCTATTACTTCCCCATTTGTAGACGATCGTGTGTTCTGGCGTAGTGAGAATGTCTACCAGCTTAGTCTGGAAGTGAACCATTTTTCCTGAGTATTGATAGGCATGTAACGTATTCGGTTTCTCGTACCAAATTTTGTCATCTCTAATCGAAAAGACCATTATCCGTTCTGCGTCCGATACATCAGAATGAAGCTTCCAGCCATTCTCTGTCAACACGAAAGTATCTTCGCTGTAGCATGCCCTGTTGAGCCCCCACGAGTAGGCCTCGTCGAGCTTTAGCCCGAGAAGGTGGGCTCTCGCCGCCTGGAGCGTAGCCATCACGCAGAATCTGTTTATCCCCGCCATCCGATATCGGGCGGCCTCATCGTCTTATATCGATTGAGAGGCTCGTCTAGGTGCCAGCGTGTGACTGCAACAGACTTTAGGGTGATAGAGAGTGGTGTGCGGTCTGAAATGAAGACCGAGTTCATCTACGTCGGGATCAGGGTGAAGGACCTGGAAGAGTCGATCAAGTTCTACACCAAGGTCTTGGGCATGAAGCTCACAGACAGGCAGCGCATCGAGGAGACTAAGGGAGATGTCGCCGGCCTCCAGAGCGGGAAGAGCGGGAAGAGCGAGTTCGCGCTCGAACTCAACCATTACGACGAGGATAGCCCCTATAACACGAAGTACACGGTCGGGGAGGGACTGGACCACCTCGCCTTCAAGGTCGAGGACATCGACAAGGCGTTACAGCTGGCGAAGCGGGAGGGTTACCCTCTGCTCCACGAGGTCAAGACGAAGAGCAGCCGCTGGGCGTACATCAAGGACCCGAACGGGATCTGGATAGAGCTCTGCCTGAGCTCTACCTGACCTTCAGGCCAAGATGAAGGAAAGGATCCTCGTCCCTGCGGCAACGAAGACCCGCCCATCGCCTTCAGAGGGAGTCGCGAAGCGGACCGTGCTCCCCACGCTGTGACTGAAGATCAGCTGCCCGTCGGTGGCGTTGAAGGCGTTGAGGTTTCCCGAGTCGACATCGAGCACCCAGACAGCCCCCCTCGCGACGATCGGAGGCCCCGCCCGGAACGAAGGCCCCTTCCACGAGACGCTGAAGGAGGGGTTGGGACCCAGGTTGACTTTCAGCGCGACCAGACCGTCGGTGCAGGGTACGTACAGATACGGGGGCGCGTAAGCATTCCCGCCGTAAGCCGAGCCGCAGACTCCCGACGTAAACAACTGCCCGCCGACGCCGCCCAGATGAGTCCTGTTGAGGAGGTATCCGTTGCCATCCTTCCCAATCTGAAAGACGAGGTCAGGGCCTAGAAGGGAGGGGCCGACCGAGCCCAGGTCTGTGTCGCCGTTGTTCAGTGCCACCCAGTTCGAGGGTGCGAACCAGTCGAGGAGTTGGAGGGACGGCGAGAGTCTGATGACGCTGTCGCCATAGTCGAAGACCGAGGATGCGAAGCTGTTCCCTGTCGACACCAAGAGGTCCCCGCCGGCGCCAACCGCCGCTCCAGAAGGTGCCCATATCCCGCCACCCCTCCCGGTAGGGACCTGATAGGCGAACACTCTGCTGGTGATGTTGGCGGGGGTGCCGACGACCCACCCGTGATACTTTCCACAGTCGCCGTAGAGGCCTCCGTATGGGACGTAGAGGACGCCCTTAGACAGGGAGAGCGCTCCGCGTTGTTGCTCGACTAGTGGATCCCCTCCCGGTGGGTCCACGACACGACTGAACTTGACATCGCCTGTCTTCAGGTCTATGGCAAAGAGCCAGTGCTGGTGGTCTGTGCGGAGAAAGCCGACCACGTAGACGGTCTGGGCCGTGAAATCAATCACCGGTGTGCCTGTGATTCCCGTCGGGTCGATGTTGCCGCAGGGCAAATCAGAACGCGGGACAGGCGCCCCCAGGTGTCTCTTCCATATGATCTGGCCGTTGCTGTCGTTCAAGGCGAAGACGGTGTTGTTCTCGGTGGCAGCGACCAGCATGCCAGCCGCCAGGAGAGGCTCGGCATAGACCTCGCCATCGAGAGAGGGCGAGACCCACCCCGGTATAACCGAGGTGAGGGGTCCTCCCGAGGGGTCGAAACCCGTGCGAGAAGCGTCGCGGTGATATGTCGGCCACAGGCCGTAACTACCCGGGAGACTCACCGTTGTGCTGGTCGTCTGCGTCGTGGAGCTCACCGCGGTCGTCTGGGTAGTAGAAGATGGGCCAACCTGATTATTCGCGGCGAAGATTAGTCCGAGGGCTAGGACGACGACCGCGAGTGCGAGCGCCGCGAGCAATAGGGGGAGGTTTCGCGACTTGGCGTCGGCTGCCTTGGAGATTTCCTTCGTGATCAGTTCGTGTCTCCGGCGTGTTATATACGTGGTTGAAGGTCGTACGACTGAGCAGACTCTAGCGACTTCATCGTTCCTCGTGCAGGCTGTCTCAGGTCGGGTAGAGGAGCCTTAACGCCGGAGGAGTTCGTAGAGGCGATACCTCGCTTCCTCACCGGGCGAGAGCTGGTGCCCGCAGAAACCGCAGATCACGCCTTTTTCCGACCTCTTGAGTGAGAACCTGCCGCACTTGGGACACTTCATCTCCCTCTCTCGCTCAGGGCCTGACGCCTTCAACGTGGTTTCATCTCAAGTCTCGCAGCTGGGGCGCCTCCCTCATGAGGGAGACGACCTGGTCCAAGTAGGAGGCGAGATACCCTCGAAATTCGAGTTCGCCCGATTCGGCCTTCGCTCGCTCCAGCGTCTCCTCCAGCTTCCCGAACCTCGATTGGACCTGCTCTCCCAGCAAGGAGATGAAGCGGTCGTTTCTTCTCCTCATCTCAGAGCCCTCCGGATAGAGACCGCGCCTCTTCAGCGAGGCGATCGCGAAAGCGTTCCGCGCGAGGGAACCCACGTCCGTTACAAGGTCGCCCGAAGGCATTTCTGTGATCCAGCCCGCGAAGAACTTCTGAGCGAGGGCGAGTTCTTTGCCCGTCATAGCCGTGAAGACGAGGTCGTCTACAATGATGTTCTGGAGGTGATTGAACGTGTCCATGAGGACCTCCGCCTCCCTCCTGTTCAATCCTTCCCCTTCCCTGAATTCCGTGAAGACCTCTTGAATCAAGCGATGGTTGTGCGAGGGCAGGTTTCTCTCAGTGAAGTAGATGTGGGCGAGTTCATGTAGAAGAAGGCCACCCAGCATCTCGGAGTCGAGAGCCCATCCCGCGATCACAATCTGCTGCGTTCCGCGGTTCTCTCTTGCGTAACCCATGATGTTGAGCTTGGGGTCTACCGCGAGCGAGACGGGAGAAGCCAGTGAGAATCCGGCGCTGCCCATGCGTTCAATCGCCCATTGCAGCACCCTCTGCACACTTGCGTCAGCCTTCTCGAGAGACATGCGTCTTACCGACCGTAGTAGAAGGAGATTGATAAATCGTTTGAAGCAGGGAGGTCTTGGTCAGTTTGGTGCTTCTTTCACTTGACTTTGAGGGAGATGGCGTACTCAATCCTTGCGTAGTAGTTCCCGCTTGATTCATTCACCTCGATGCTTTTGATTTCTGCCGACCCTGCTATCTTGTTTCCGTACGAGTCCGCTGCTTCCAGGCGAACCGTGTTTCCAATTTTGAAGTGGCCGAGCCCCTCAGAAATCAGATTCCTCTCGGCGCCCCTCGTCGACTTTCCCTTGATGCGGACGTCCCCAGTCGTCCCCAAGATGATGGTCGTTATCGAGTTCTCGGGTATCTCGAACCCTTCGAGCTTCGCGTACATCTTGCTACTTGCTGGCTCGTCTGTGTCATAGTAAAACCTGTCTGAGGGGATTGGACACTGGGAGAGGGGAAGGTTCGGATTTGAAGATGGATTTCGCATCTACAATTCTTATCTGAAGCGAAGCAGCGCTGGGCCGTGTGACAGGTCCGCACACCGCGGCCTCAAGGTTGCCGACCGTGGCGGTCATATTAGTGGTGGCCTCGGCGCTTGCCGCCACCTATCTCGTTGGTCAAGGCGGTTGGATCAACAACAACAACAACTCAACCGCGATGGGAACAACGTCGAAGACGAACGGTGTCTCCGACTCGGGACCCCACTCGATAGGCTATGTGGGCTGCTCCAATACCGCGGATGCCATTACTGGCTACTATCTGGTTCTCAACGGAGAACCCTTCTGGCAGCCTTATCCTACGGGTGGGGGTTCGCTCGACCTCTGGACGAGCGGGAGCAGCCGGTACTGGTCGCTTTTCGACCGGCAGGTGCAGAAGTACGGTCAGCCGTCGAAGGTCTGGATCGAGATCTGTGAGAGGGCCGCGGCTCCCCTCGACTTCGCGATGGTTCAGGAGATGTTTGCCATACTTCGGCTGCGAGCGCCGTCTGCGACCTATTACATCAGCCCCCTCAACTCCTACTCACCCTCCAACATCTGCGCGGTTACAGGTCCGAATGGAGTCGCTGACGCCACCAATCTGGCGAACGAGGCAGTTTCAAAAGGGCTGGCGCTGGCCGGACCGACGATTGGGCCGCTTACCTCGCAGAAACTGTGTCAGATATGTGTCACCCGAACACGAGTGGAGAGAGCTTACTAGGGTCCCAGCTCGCGAGCTTCTTTGGTAGATAGAGCGGCGACTCAAGCTTATAGAGCTGGGTTTTCTCGGAAGATTAATTTGAAGACAAAGACGATTCGCCAGTCGGTTCTATTCAAGGCCTCTCCGCACGAAGTCTACGAACTACTGATGGACTCTAGGAAGCACGCAGGATTCACGGGCGAGGGGGCAGAGATAAGCCGTGAGGTAGGTGGGAGAGTCTCTGCCTATGAAAGGTACATCGAGGGAACTAACGAGGAGCTCATTCCTGATGCAAGGATTGTCCAGAGGTGGCGTTCGACTGAGTGGCCAGACGGGCACTACTCCAAGGTCACCTTCCAGCTGAAGAGGACCACCGGCGGGACGCGCCTCTCCTTCACGCAGTCAGGTGTACCCGAGGAGGACTACGAATCGAAGAAGGAGGGCTGGGTGGAGAGTTACTGGGAGAAGATGGAGAAGTTCCTCGAGAGGGAGAAAGGCGCGAGGGCGAAGCGGCGAACAAGGTAAAAATACTCCGAGCTCTACGAGATGCCTTATGATGAGGACCGGGGAACAACGCCGCGACCAGAGGTTGCTCTGGGTGGGGGTCGGGGTGGCCGCGGTAGTCGTTGGGCTCTTCGTCTTCCTTACAGGTCTCTATTCCAATGGGACCGCGACTCCCTCGACAGCATACTATGCCCCCTTCTTCCCGTTTGGCTTTCCATGGGTCGGTGGAATCTTCTCGCTCTTCTTCCTCTTCTGGGCAGTCAGCTGGTTCTTCAGACCTTGGGGTTGGGGTTGGGGCTACCGGCGAAGGTACGGGTGGTGGAGGTACGACGGAGCATCTCAGATACTCAGAGAGAGGTACGCCAAGGGGGAGATAACGAAGGAGCAGTTCGAGCAGATGATGCGCGACCTCGAGCGGCACGGTTAATGCGTGGCGTCTCCATTCGAAAATCTTCGAAGTTTAGTAAGGGAGATTCCGAGCCAGCGAGTGCGTAGGGAGGCGGAGAGACCCCATGGCCATGCACCTGCAACTATTCGTCCGTGCTTCATCCGGACCCGTTATCGCCTGACCGGCGGGTCGGCAACTAGAGGAAAATATCAGATGGGTCCGAACTTGGATTTCTTTCTACAGGGGCTCTTGACTCTCTCGGCAGGGGTCAGGCGTACTTCTTCATGAGCATCCTCGCGGCCTCGGTCTGGCTCCGAAGTTTCGCGTAGGCTACGTCCCGCTGCACGACAGGCCAGGGCCTTCCAGACGCGAACCCGCAGTCGGGGTTTAGGGTGATCTTCTCCAGGCCGAAGACATCTTTCGCCTTCTCCACCCGAGAGACTATCTCCTCGGGTGACTCGACCCTGGGGTTCTTCACGTCTATCACACCGAGGCCCACCTCGCCATCCCACCTGTCACCCTCGAAGGCATCGAAGCTGCCAGCCCTCTTCGTCGCGTACTCGAGGACCAGCTGGTCCACCTTCAACTCAACGATCTCATCTATCATATTCTCGTAGCCACCTTTGGAGAGGTGCGCTTCATCGGCGGGCCAGTTCCCCCTGCAGATATGAACGCCTACCTTGACGCCACCAACCCCCTTTACGGTCCTGTTGATCAGCTCCGCCGAAATCTTGTGTAGCTCCCTCATGTCGGAGACCTTCCAGCCGTTGAGGGCGAGCAGCCAACTCGTGTACTTGTAATCGCAGAAATTGCCGATTCCTGGTTCGTCGAGTTGGACGAAGGAGGCCCCCGCGTCGCGCAGCGCTATTATCTCCTCGCGGAGCAGCCGAGCCATATCCTCGAAGGCCTCATCCGGGCTCCTGTAGACGTGGCCGGACTTCGATTTGTTCCAAGAATTGATGAGGAGAGTGTAGGGCCCTATGATTGGTGCTTTGACCTTCTTGCTCGTATGTTTCAGGGCGAACTTTACCTCGTCCACCGCTAGAGGCCTCGACCTTCTGATCTTCTCCACGATTACGGGGTTGCTGATAATATCGATGGGGAGGTTCATCTCGCCGACGAACTTCTCGGCATCGCGATTCATGAGTTCCTTGACAGGGATGAGCCTGAAGGAAGGCAGCCTCTCAGCGACGAAGGCGAGAAAGCTGAACCGCCTCTGCTCCCCATCCGAGAGCTCGTCGACCCCAGTGAGCTCCTGCTCCCTGATCGCGAGTTTCACGGCATCGTCGTAAGACTCTTTCATCTCGCCTTCACTGAGCTCCTTCCTCTCATGCTTCTGGATGGCGTCGATAAGCCATCGAGGGCGTGGTAGACTCCCGACGACGGAGGTCGGGAAGAGCCCCTGCTTGCTCATACTCGTCGAGCGGGTGGGTTTGGATAAAAAGGATTTGACGGGTCTTCCTTAGCGATTTGCCTTCCTTCGCAAACACTGATAAACGGCATGGGGGAAGGTACATTAGTTGGCTCGCAAATCGGCCCGTAAATCGGCTCGTAAATCGAAGAAGACCACAAAGCGGGGCGGGAAGGCGAAACCATCTCCCTCTAAGCTCAGTCCAATCCCTCCGGGCTTCCGGACCGTGACGCCTTACCTAGCGATCGAGGGGGCCGCTCAGGCCATAGAATTCTACAAGAAAGCCTTCGGCGCGAAGGAACTTTCGAGGCAGGCCACCCCCGAGGGCAAGGTCATGAACGCAAGTGTAAAGATCGGCGACTCCATTGTGCTGATATCCGACATCTTTCCGGGCTCTGACGCAAAATCTCCCAACGCATTGGGGGGAAGCCCAGTCACACTTCACATCTACGTCAAGGATGCCGATAGGTTGTGGCAGACCGCGCTGTCCGCAGGAGCGAGGGTCATCCTCCCTCTCGACAACCAGTTCTGGGGGGAGCGTTACGGGCAGCTTGCAGACCCATTCGGGCACCGCTGGTCAATCTCGATGCAGGTGAAGATGAGCCGCGAGGAGATGGATGCCAAGCAAAAGGAGGCGATGGCGGTGTTCGCCCAGAGTGAGCATCCTGGCTACGCGGAGCAGCCCAGCCAGGTCTAGCCTACTACCGCGGGTGCTTACCTTCCTTCATGCGGGCGTGCCACTCCAATTCCTCGCCAGTTGGTCTTAGCTTGAAACCAGACATATAGAGGAAGGTTCTCGCCGACGATTCACCCAGATGCTTGAACCTGGATTGCAGGTCTTCCGTCAGTTGCCGCTCGTCTCCCTTGAACGACTTGAGGTAATCGCCGAAGGAGCCGAACTCGTCTTTCAATCTCAAGGATTCCCTTGCGTTCTCGATGACCGACCGTATCTTCCTCTCGTTTCGAACAATCCCTGTGTCGCCCATGAGCGCTTTAACCTCCTTCTCGCCGAAGCTCGAGACCCTCTTTGCGGAGAATTGGTCGAAGGCGTTCCTGAAGTTGGGCCACTTGTTTTCGATCATTCTCCAATTTAGCCCTGCCTGGAAGATAGCCTTGGTCATCCGCTCGAAGTAGCCGTCGTCGTCCTCCGGCGGCTCGGCCTTCGAACTCTGGGGCACGACCAACGGGGGCGTGGCAGCTTCTTAAGCTTGACGCAAAAAATTCGCAGAAATCGAGACCACTGGCGAGGTCTCTGGTGATGGAAGACCCTCCTAGACGGAGACCTGTAGAGCTATCTCAACTGCCTCATTACCGAAAGCGGCAGAAGTCTGTGCCTCTCGCAGAAGTACTGAATGATGCACTCTCCAGTCTGTGGGTCGACTAGAGACTGGCAGCCGCATCCGTAGCATTCCATATCGCCGAAGATGTCGATTGCGTTTTGAGACCGTGCACCGTTGGTGCGTTCCCACTTGATCAGGAGGGGGTCGTCTTTCTTCTTCTTCGAGGCGGGGCGCATGGTCTTGAGAGTCAGAACCGTGTACTTGTCAGTTCTTTCCGTTCGCCCAAAGCCCTCCCCATTTTCTCGGGATTCCGACCCGGGTCATCGGTTCGGTTTGACGTGGCGAGGGAGCGCTTCACTCGCGTCGGGCACTAGCGATCGGGCTCCTCGCTGAACGCGCTATGGAATTGCTCGGCTTGGACTGTTCGCCGCCTTCACAAGCTCCGTAGCTGGGTCCAAAAATCAACAATTATTTAGGAAAAATTTCCCCGAACCTGTGAGACGTCTGGAATTCCAGACCGGGGCTCCTGTTCAAAACTGCAGGTTCAAGACTCCTCCGGCCTAAGAGGAAGCCATGAGTACGAAAAAGAACATCATGCTATCCGGCGCCGCAGCGCTGGTAGTAGCAGCCTCAATCCTAGCAGTCGCCATCTTCTCGGGCGTTTCATTGCTACCGAATGCCAACACCACCACCAACACCACTACAAGCAGCAGGGCACCGGGGACTCTGTCAGTCCTGCTGACGGACCCACCCCACGTACCCCTCGGAGTAACCAAAGTCTACATAGCCTACAGCAACCTGGCGGTCCACGTCTCTGAGGCAGGGAATCAGAGCGGATGGACTTTGCTAAAGTCAGGTGGCTCCATCGAGCTCCTCAGCACAGTCGACGTCAGCCAGACGATCTCCTCCGTGAAGATCGCGGCCGGCGAGTACAACCTCCTCAGGTTCAACATCTCCTCGGCCCAGGTCACATATAACGGAAAGAACTACACCGCGTTCGTCCCCAGAAGTGCCCTGATAGTGCCGATTGTCGGCGGCATCGAGGTGAACGCCTCCAAACCAAGCGCGACCATCATCAACATACAACCCACTGTCTACAACATCGGAAGCGCGTCCAACCCGGAGTTCATGATCAGGCACTGGGCGAAAGCCTTCCCTGTTCCATCCAGCCAGGTAACAGAAGAGGAGGAGCACGAGGGCCATAGGCTCAGCCTGATTGGCAAGGCCTGGTGGACAGACGTACAGGAGCGGTACACGTCAAACGCACTGATTACATCGGCAACTCTCACACCCACCTCGCTCAGCTTGACCGTCAAGGACACGGGAAACCAGTCGACCAAGCTAAGGTTGGTCGTGGTGGCGCCTCTCGCGACTCCCTTGATAGGCGCGGAGCATGACCGTCCCCCAGCAGTTCTCTTCGGGTCGGCGATCTTCATCGTCCTCCCGAACGCAACCCTCCTTCCAATCCAGAAGTACATCCTGACGGCTCATCAGCAGGGAGTGGGAGCTGAGGACGTCGTGACAGCACTCGCCAGCGGGGGGTACAACCTCACTGCCGGAGCATCCGCGACGCTCAGCTACAAGGGGACCATAACACTCGGGTTCAACCTCCACATCGTTCAGCCGCTCCAGGGGGGCCAGTCGATCGTGCCGGGGCAGCAATACCTGGTGTCTGTGCTAGGAGACGAAGCATTAGCTAGCCAAGTCGTGGTGGCCGGACAGTAGGCCACCTCCCTCTGTTTTTCAATCTCTTTCATAGTGACATCGAGAACTATTTCTCTGGTTTGCCTCGGACTGGGCGGATCACTACTTAGTCGGCCGGCTTCGGCGAGATTGAGTGCTATCCCGACTGGAGAGTAAAACAGGTCAAGAAACTCAAGCGGAGCAGCAGCTGGTCCTCGTAGTCCGCGGATAGCTTCGTGCGGAACTTTTGGCACTCCATTGGGAGACATCTCGTGAGAAACCCCCCTCGCCGTCTCGTCTGTTCATTCAAACGTGACGGGGCTCTCTTTCCTCACTTGAATCGAGCCCTGGGTCCTCCGCCGACGAAACGGGAGCGCTAAGCAAGACGCTCTGCGCCACCTTCCTGGCGGCGAACGGCCCTCAGCCCTTTCCCTGTGAAGCTGTCAAGCCACACCACGCTCTCCTGAGCACGAGGCTCGGCCTCGAAGAGTTCGACCGCCATGAACATTCCCGACTGCGCTTGTCGGGAGCCGGCTCGGGCGGCCTCCCCCATCTCCGCCTCACCAACGGCGAGAGAGTTGCCACCCTCTTCGGGAGGCGGTCTGTTAATCTGGCATGACTCGACCGTCTGACAATTTGGGTAGATTCTGTTGACCTGGCCCGATATGACGGCAATTGCAGCAGCAGGCAACGGGTCACTTGTAGACTACATCGGATTCTCTGACTTTGCCGACGACCTTCAGGCCGATCGACTGCCCGCTTCGGGCGCTCTTTACTGCCTTGTGCTCGACCTCCATCGACTGGACGACCTGTTCCAGACGTGTCGTGGCGCCTGCTATCGTTATCTTGTCACCCACCGCTATCGGGGCCTTCAGCTCTATTATGGCTACGGATATCTTCGGGAAGAAGTGGGCGACCCTCCCGACCTCCCGCTTCGATTCCATCATGGTTTTAGGTATCCGATTGCGCCTATTATACTTGAGATTGGAGCTAGCCGCCACTCGTCTCGCTGGGTTCCGGGTATATCACGTGAGTCACGAGGGTCCGCGAGCAGTTCGAGCAGTTCACCACGGTCTCGGCGCACCTCGTATGGTACCTTGCACTACAGGTGCACTCGAGGTAGGGCTCCGGCTCTGGAGTATCCATCACCGACTTGATCTGTTTGCCGCAGTAGAGGCAGATCCTGTTGTAGGCGAGTATGTCGCGCAGGGTGAATATACCAACGATCTTCCCCTCCTCCGTGACGAGCATTCTTCTCACACGCCTTCTGTTCATCAGGTCGACCGCCTCTCTGAGGGGCTTGTCGTGCGGAATGGTCACGGGCGGCGAGCTCATCACCTCCTTGACCGTCACGAAACTCGCGTGTAGCGATTTCGCGACAACCTTTCTCAAGATGTCCCTCTCGGTCAGGATTCCGATTCTTTCTTTGTTCTTCTCCACCACGAGGCTTCCAACGTCGTGCTCCACCATCAGCCTGGCCGCGTCCAGCACGGTTGTCTTCTCATCCACGGTTATGAGGTCACGCTTGGCAATCGCGCCCGTGCTGAAGTCGAGAGACACGAGGCGAGTGGATGGCCTGCTTTATTTAAGGGCTTGACTGCGGCTGAATTGGAGCGGTTTGAAGGGAGCTCGAAAGGCCAGCTCTGCTTTCGGGTTCGCGTTTCTGACCCTGGCGTTCTTCCTCTTCCTCTTCTATGGCAATGTGGCAGTCGGGGTGGCCTTTCTCGTCTTGGGAGTTGTCTTCGTCGTCAACGGCAACGCTCACCGGTCGCAGACAGGGAAGGCAGCTTCGAAATAGAGCGAGGGCTCCTTCGAGCCGCCGGCTACTCTATCGGCAGCAATAGCAGCGACTCTCTCTGACTTCGGTAGACCTCCACGCTTGGTCGGGTGCGGTCGACCCGACGAGTGCTTGCCATCGATTCAAAGACTGAAGCGAGTGTTTCGACCTTCTGCTCCCAGTCATCGACCTTCTCCCGAAGGTACCTCCCTCCCGGGATTACCCACGTGATCAACTTCATCGCGTGCGGAGAGTCGCCCTCATTCATGGCTACGCAGGCACGATATTCACCCTCGTGGTAGGTGCCGTAGAACTTCCTGCCTCTGAGGCTCGGGAGTTTCGATTCCAGCTCATCGAAGGCAGCCCTAGCTCCGGATGGGCCGCCTTTTGCGACGACGCACATCACACTGATATCCTCAAGTTCTATCTCCGTCATGTTCATCTCCGACGATTCAAGATTTCGTAACCGACGAGAGCCAGGCCATCCCCCCATCGGAATGGTAGCTGCTCTCGAATCTCGCCTCCTTGATGTAGTTTATCTTCCACTTCTTCTGAAAACTTCTTCTAATCTCCTCCTTGGTAACCCTGCGAGGACCTCCCCAATCTGTCGGCTCCTTGTCGCTAAAGCAGAGCATTATGTAGGTACCCCCGGTCTCGAGCGCAGAGTTCAGGCTGCCGACGAATTTCTCACGCTCCTCGTCCGAGAAGGTGTGGAAGAGTCCGCAGTCCGTGACCGTGTTGAACGTTCGCCTGAGCCGCTCAAGACGGAGAGCATCGGCTACCAGAAAGGTTACCTTCACTCTTTTCAGGGTCGCCTTCCTCTCTGCCTTCTCGATGGCGCGAGGGGCTGCGTCCACCCCCCAAACCTCCAGGCCGCGCTTTGCGAAGAAGATGGCGTTCTCCCCAGTTCCGCACCCTACGTCTAGCACCCTCCCTCGAACTTCTCCACTCTCGGCGAGCCTGACAAACTCCCGTTGCGGACGGCCCACGTCCCACGGAGGGGTCCCCCTGTAGGCGTCGTCGAAGAACGAGGTCATCGTGATTTGATTAACGGAGCTTCTTTACGGGAACCTGGACTTCCACGTTCGCCCAGGCCCGGGCGCTCCTCCAGGGGTCGCCCGTGTAGACCTCACGCGGCGGACCCGCGGACTTGTATTCCCGGTCCTTCCTTCTCTGCTCGAGCCACCCCTCCAGGCCGTAGTAGATGACGCGGGGAGAAACCTTCTCAGGGTCGAAGGTCACGCTGGCGACGAGCTGGTCGGGGAATTCTCGGAACCTGATGCCGCCCTGGGCCTCGGCCTTGGCTCCTTTGACCTCTATTGCCGCCTCCCACCTTCGTTTCTTGTCGGGAA
>Ga0134071_10000212_pt1 | contig 18097 bp, 20 predicted proteins | sample 15_taG_27_FD_94466 | JGI IMG/M metagenome (GOLD analysis project Ga0134071, IMG submission 94466) | Grasslands soil microbial communities from the Angelo Coastal Reserve, California, USA - 15_D_Rain_40cm_5_09082015 | ecosystem: Environmental > Terrestrial > Soil > Grasslands ...
AAACTACGTCGTTGTCGGCACGAGTTTGAAGCCGGATAGGACGACCCTTGCTCCGGGGGTCGCGTCTACCGAAGCACCGGAGGGTGTGAGTGTGACGGTTACGATGGAACTCGAGACACCAGCCCTCTCCGGAGGATAGTGGTCGGGAATGAATCTCCCGGGGAGAAGAAGAGGATGCCTTGGGCTCTGAAAGAAGTCGAAGGCCTCCAGGAGGTCGGCGGCCCTCGCGTCACGAGACGCGAGAGGCGCAAGCCCATAGTTCGTTTCGATGAACTTGAGGATTGACGCATGGTCGGCTTGCGTATGGTCGATGAAGTTGTGTCTGGCGTAGGGTGAGATGACGATCAGGGGAACCCTGAACCCGTAGCCGACCTCGTCGACCTGAGGAGGAGGGACGTGGTCGTACCAGCCGCCAAAGTCGTCCCATGTGAGGAAGATAGCGGTCGAGCTCCAATACCTGCTCTGCATCACCTGGTTGATCGCTGTGACGACCCAGTGTTCACCTATCGAGGGGTCGTAGGGAGGGTGCTCACTCAGCTTCTGCGTGGGCGGCATCAGCCACGTCACGTTGGCGAGGAAGTTTCGGTTCAAGTCCACGAAGAACTGCTCGGTAGGGAGAATGTTCTTGAGCCTGCTGCTGTCCATCGAGGCGAAGTTCGGGAGTGGGTTCCAGCCGTTGGCGACGTTATTCCCCCCCGCATAGTATCTCCAGGAAAGCTGCTTCGCATCGACCTCGTCGACGATCGGCTTGAATTTGAAGGTGCCGAGGGTGTTCGTCGTAAGTCCGCCGGAGGTGCCGGCGATAAGGTAGAGGTGATTCGGGAGGCTCGGCCCCATCACGGAGGAGAAGTAGTTGTCGAGTAGAGCGAAACGGGAAGCGTAATTCCAGTAGTACGGTACGTCCCTGCTGTCGTAATACCCCATCGTCAGATTCGTGCCGGTCGCGTAGACGAACCCGTCGTTCGCGCCGTTGTCGTACGCAGCGTAGCCGCAGCTGTCGTTGTGGCAGATGTCGCGCGGGAGGCTCGGGGTGTCCAGGTGGAACGGTCTCACGACAGGCTTCCCGCCCTTCTTTAGCGGCAGCGCTACCGTGTCGCTTAGGCCATGGGCGCGAGGGAAGTGACCGAAGAAATTGTCGAACGTGTGGTTCTCCTGCATGATCACGACGACGTGCTGGATCGGGGTCGGCGCGGTGGCTATTGCCTGCGTCGCAGGGAGGGGGAAGTTCAACCCGAGGAGAAACAGTAGTACCAGGCCGATTAGTTTCTTAGTACCTCGCAAGCCAGTACAGCTTTACATATTCTTACAGAATGTTATTAAAGCGTTCATGATTGCAAAAAATTGCACGGAAACTCTCAAGAATCTGAGAATCTATTCCCTACATGTGACTCTTGATCGCGAGCCTCAGCAGACTCCTGTGACAGCGAGACTCGTCCTTCTCCACACAGAGTAGCGTCACGGTCCTCTTTTTCGCTTCCGCCGCAATCAACTTCAGTAGCTCCTCCTTCCCATTGAGGCTCTTCAAGTAGTCTCTCTCGAACTCCTTCCATCTAATCTTCCCCGATTTCCACCTTTTGATCAACTCCTTTTTCTGTCCCCAATTCCTTCAACCACACATCGACCTTATCCTTAGCGACTCCTCTGGGCCAGAGTCGCATCACGAGAATCCTCTTTCGATCGGATGACTCGGGTTTGTCGTAGACCGTCTTTGCTGTCTTGATCATTGTGCTCGGACCCCTGTTACTCTTTAGCCGCTCTCGTTGTTCTTCCTGATTCTCTGAAGCAGGGTGACGAGCATCCTCTTCGTCAGCTTACCCGTGTACGTGTTCCGAGGGCTCGGGTGGTACGAGGCATAGAGGGTCGGGAAACCAGGGATCACGTACCTCCCGCCGTGGGTGAACTTCAATCCTCTTACCCTGCCCCCGTTCTTTCCCACATGCCTCAGGAAAGATGAAAAAGCTTGGCCACCAAGGGTCAGCACGCTTTCGGCACGAACCAGGAGCGAGAGCTCCGCCTCGAGGTAGGAGCTGCAGTTTTCGAACTCCTCCCTCGTCGGTCTGTTCTGGGGTGGCGCGCACTTCACGGCCGCCGTGATATAGCAGTCCAAGAGGACGAGGCCGTCGCCCCTCGACTCGGAGGTCGGCTGGTTCGAGTATCCTGCCTCGTGGAGGCTACTCACAAGAAATCTTCCCGATTCATCCCCTGTGAAGACTCTGCCCGTCCTGTTTCCGCCGTGGGCCGCTGGGGCGAGCCCGATGATGATGAGCCGTGCGTTCGGGTCGCCGTACCCGGCCACCGGCCTCCGCCAGTACTCCTCGAGGGAGTAGGACGCCCTCGCGGGGAGGCTCTCCCGGTAGCTCACGAGTCTTTTGCAGCGCCTGCAGCTGACGACTTGGGCGGAGACCTCTTCTATCGTTCGGTAGTTCATCGACGCCTCGCATCCCGCGTCAAGGTAAAGATTATTACTATTCCTCACAGGCTTCTTCTCGATGGAGGGGTTCGCCAGGGCACTCGAAGTTTCGAAGCTTCCTCCGGGGTCGATGAAGACGGTCGAAGTCGGGGGGGAGGATGTCCTCCTCGTCAACGTCGGCGGGAAGTATTACGGAATCGGTGCGATCTGCAAGCACGAGGAGTGGGACCTCTCGGAGGGCACCCTCGAAGACACCAAGGTGATATGCGCGGGCCACGGAACAGTTTGGGATCTCAACACGGGGGTAGGCGAGTTCGACGAGCCGCTGGAGAACGAGCCTCTTTACGACGTGAAGGCGGAGGGAGGATTCCTCTACGTCCGGAGACGCGCTTAACCGGGCTCGCGTTTCTTTCTTTCTTTCTCTTCGCTTCGCAAGACCATTACTCATATAAGCCCTGAAACTTCGAGCCGCCCAATTGATCTTCGGAAGGCTGGGGCGGGAGATAACCCGTCGCTACAAGCTGATCGTTCCCCTATGGGTCATAGCCCTCGTACTCGCGACTCCTCTGCTCCTGAGGGCTTCCAGCGTCGTCTCCCTCCAGCAGGGCTCGACGAGCAACCTCGGTCTTGAGGCACAAATTGCTCAGAATCTCGTGAACACGAAATTCGGCTCCTCCTCGCCCTCGGGTTCTCCCCTAGTCGTCGTCATCTCCTCGGGCAACGCCACGACGACGACGAAGGTTCACGACTACGTCATTGCTCTATCAGAGGCGATAGCCGGAGACCGGAGCCTCCCCGACTACGTGTCAGGTAGCTCGGCCTACTCCTCGGTCTCCACCCTTCTTACCGGAGTCTCGGAACCGGAGGCCAGACTGAGTGATGGTGCGGCTCTTCTCAACCAGCTCTTCTACGGGGTTCCGAGCCTCTTCCTCAGCGTCTGGTCGACTCAGTTCGGTGCGAACCAGAGCATGATACCCCAGGCCCAAGCCGCAACACTCCGCACGATTTCCTCTGAGATCCTGAATCAGACTCAACTCCTCGCGTCTCAAGACTACCTTACGATCTTTACTAGGACACTCTCGGATTCTTTTCACACCCAGGAGACCCTCCCCCTCGCGCTCCGGGTCCAGGTCGCGATACTGACTGCGGGGGCGAATTTCACACAGTCCGTCCTCCCCGCGTCTCAGAGACCCTTCGCCCTCCTCGTCATCCGCTCGTTCAGCCTCTCGAACTTCACCGACTCGGTCGCGATAGAAAGGTTCGTCATCAATCAGATCACAAAGGTGACTCTATTCACCCCCGAGCTCGCGACCGCGGCCTATCCGTTAACGAGGAACTCCTCCGCCAACTTCCGAGACCAGATCTCGGAGTCGGTCGTGAACGACCCGAGTCGCTTCAACATTCCTCCAGTCTACCGCTCCACCATCAGCGGGTTCGTCAGCCCCGACGGGAGGGTGATGCTCGCCACCTTCGTTTTCAAGAACGTCACGACCTCAGAGCTGAACGAGGTCCGGAAGCTGGTGCAGAGCACGGCCTTGCCGTACGGTCTCGCGGGTAGCGTCCAGGTGACGGGGCAGGACGCGCTCAACTCGGACATAACCGCCTCGATTCTCAACGACACAGACATCATACTTCCGATAACCATCGTCCTCCTCCTCGTCGCGACCGGTCTCTTCTTCAGGTCGGTCATAACGCCCTTCGTCTCCCTCGGCACGATCTCGATCGCGCTCGGCCTCGCAGAGGTGGTGGTCTTCCTCGTCGCGACCTACGTATCGCAGGTAGACGTCTCGACTCCTGTGATTCTGCTGACCGTCCTGATAGGAGTTGGGACGGACTATTCGATCTTCATCATCGCCCGGTACAGAGAGGAGAGAGTGCGGGGCGGATCTCCGGCTCAGAGCGTGGAGAATGCTGTGACTTGGGCCGGAGAGAGCATAGCGACGAGCGGAGCCACCGTCATAATCTCCTTCATCTTCCTGGGTTTCCAGCCCATAACCTTCCTGAAGGGACTTGGGCTCGTCGTGGGGCTCGGGGTCCTCATCGCCCTAATCGCGTCGCTCACCCTAATACCGTCGGTGATTCTCCTCCTTCCGAAGCGGATCTTCTTCCCGATGACGGGGGAGAGATTTGATCGCTACGCCACGAGGGTGAAGGAGCGACTCGAGAAGAAGGTCGGATACTTCTCCCGCTCCGGAAAGTTCGCGATCAAGCACGCGAAGGTGATCGTGATTCTCTCCATCGTCGTCACTATCCCCGCGGTCTACATCTGGGCCAACCTAGCCCCGAGCTACGATTTTCTTGGGGCCTCCCCGAAAAACCTCGAGAGCGTCTCCGCCTTCAACACCCTCACGAACACCTTCGGGGGCGGTTCCATCTTCCCGACACACGTCGTCGTCAAGTTCGCGAGCCCCCTCTGGAACGGAACCGCATACAGGACGGGTGGGATGTCGCTCCTCGACAAAATCTCCAACGACACACTGCGAAACCACGCGGTCCTCTCCGTAACGGGCCCGACGAGGCCGGGAGGGGCAAGGGTCGACTTCCGCACCCTCTCAGATGACCCACGCTCCCTCCAGCTCATCTCATCGATGAACAAGATGCTGAGCCAGGACGGCCAGTACGCCTTGCTGACGGTAACACTGAAGGGCTCGCCCTACACGCAGGACTCGATTACTGTGGTGAAGCAGCTGAGGGAGCAGTACAGGTCGCTCATCGCCGGCAACCCGCAGGACCTCAAGGGTATCTACTTGGGAGGGGCCGCGGGAACAATCGTGGACACCAGCGACGTAGTCAACACGCAGTTCTATCAGGTCATCGCCTACGTCACCGCAGCAGTCGCCGTCGTCCTCCTACTCGTCCTCGGCTCCCTCTTCCTCCCGCTCTTCGCCATCGTCTCCGTCGTGATGAGCATCGCGTGGACCCTCGCCGCGACTGAGGTGGTATTCGCGGGGCTCTACAACTTCCCGATACTGTACATAACCCCACTCACCCTCTTCGTCCTGCTTCTCGGGCTGGGGATGGACTACAACATATTCATCCTGACGAGGATAAGGGAGGAGTCAACAAAGGGGAAGCCCTTGAACGAGGCAATCGTAACAGCGATCGAGAACACCGGGGGGATAATCACGGCTGCCGCGATCATCCTCGCGGGCTCTCTCGGGGCCCTCTCGCTCTCCTCAAGCCTTCTCCTCAAGGAGTTCGGTTTCGCCTTCTTCTTCTCGATTCTCGTCGACGCGATGGTCATGAGGACCTACGTCGTCCCCGCAGTGATGTCCCTGATGGGCAGGTGGAACTGGTACGCCCCGGGTAGGATTCAGCGGGTAAAGATGAAGTGAGCGCTCCCGAGAAGGCTAGCCCCGAGGTACTCGAGGAGGGGTGCTACTACCTCTCGAAGATGGGCCTCTCTCTCGCCTTGGTCGCCGCGAAGTTCGAGATAACGAAGGAGGAGGCCGCGAAGTACAAGGCCTCTTACGCCAAGAAGCTCAGAGAGGGGAAGGTGACGGTCGACGACTTTGACAGGACATTCTGGAAGGAGCTGAGGGCCGAGGCTGAGGGAGATACGAAGGTGACTTTCGTCTCCGAGAAGGGATTCCACCACGCCTGGAGGTCCGACCTGAAGAAGCTCGACGGCCCCTCCCTGATGACGATCTACGAATCGAGCAAGGCCTTCCTCGACATGGACCCAAACCAGCGGTTCCTCGACTACTCCGCCCCGAAGGGCTACGACCCTCTCGCCCTCCAGAGGGAGGTCAAGAGGGCGATGGGGATAGTCTCCTCGATCCTCGAGGAGAAGTGGGAGAAGGAGAAGCCTGGCTCGCAGTCAAGCTAGCCGCCCGCTGCGGCGGAGAAGTCTTCGGCGCTCACCTTAAAAGGGTCGGTCTTCCATCGAAATAACGGCTGGCGATGGGTCTCCAGAACCTCTCGAAGGAGGGGCTCTCTTCCCTCCTGGACAAGTTTCAGGGGAAGAAGCTTCTTGTGATCGGAGACCTCATTGTAAGCAGGTTCGTCGAGGTGGCCGCGAGAAAACTCTCTCGAGAGGCTCCTGTCCCCGCGGGTGATTACATAGGGGAGACATTCCTCCCGGGCGGTGCCTCGAACTTGGCGAGGGAGGTGAGCTCGCTGGGTGCTTCCGTCAGTGTCATCGGGTTAATCGGCGACGATGAGTACGGGAGGTGGCTTACGGGGGAGCTCGATAGGAACGGGATTTCGCACTCAGGAGTCTTGCTCGACTCTGCGAGGCCGACATCTCTCAGGACCTGGATCATGGTGAACGGCTTTCACAATCTCAGGATAGACAGGGAGGACAGGAGGGATGCGAAGTACGAGATGACCCGAAGCTTCCTCAAGGCGGCAGAGCCTATCATCGGGGAGGTGGATGGCGTCGTCCTCTCCGACTATGACCGTGGGGTCGTTACGAGCGGTCTCATCAGCGGGGTCGTCTCGGCTGCCCGCGCCGCGGGGAGGATCGTCGTGGCACAACCGAAGATGCGCCACTACCTCGACTTCAGTGGAGTGACGTACGTGAAGTCGAACCTGCAGGAGGCCACGAACGCGACCGGGATGAGCATCGTCAACGAGACGAGCCTCAGGAATATGGGGATCAACCTGATCAGCCGCCTGGACTGCAAGTCGATCCTGATCACGCGAGGTGAAGAGGGGCTGACGCTCTTCGAGAAGGAGAACGTGACGAATTTTCCGCCGCTGGGAGGTAAGAAGAACATGTTCAGCAAAGTGGGGGTGAGGGACGCGATGACGGGCGTCTTCTCCCTTGCGGTGGCGTCGGGCGGGAACGTCTACGAGGCGACATGCCTGAGCAACGTCGCTGGGGCCGTGAGAAGCGACCTGCAGCGGAACGCCACTCTCTCAGTCCCGGAGCTCTCGAGGCAGGTCGAAGAGATGGGAGACTTTCTCCAGAGGATCGCTCAGGCACCGGTGAGGCGATAACAGGTGGAGGCCGCACAGGAAGTTCTCCGCCTCAAAGAGATCGCGCTGAATACGAGGAAGGTCATCCTCGAGGCGCTGGCGGAGGCTGGTTCTGGCCATCCGGGCGGCTCACTCTCGGCAGTCGAGCTTCTCGTGACCCTCTACTTCCGCATCATGAAGCACGACCCGAAGAACCCCAAGTGGGAGGAGAGGGACAGGTTCTTCCTGAGCAAGGGGCACGCCGCCCCGCTCCTCTACGCGATTCTCGCGCAGGCTGGCTACTTCCCCGTCGAGGAGCTGATGACCCTACGGAAGATGGGCTCGAGGCTTCAGGGCCACCCGAACCTGGGACTCCCGGGGGTCGAGGCGCCAGCGGGCTCAGAGGGGATAGGACTCTCCCTCGGGGTCGGGACGTCGCTGGCCGCTAAGATGGACAGGAAGGGGTACAGAACCTTCGTCCTGATGGGCGACGGAGAGCAGCAGGAGGGGGAGGTGTGGGAGGCCGCGATGGCTGCCTCGAAGTACAAGCTGGACAACCTCACCGCCGTGATCGATAGAAACGGGATACAGCAGGACGGGCTCACAGAGCAGATAATGCCTCTCGAGCCTCTCGCCGCAAAGTGGAGGGCCTTTAACTGGAACGTGATCGAGGTCGACGGCTACGAGTACCTTCAGCTCATCGAGGCATTCCGCCTCGCGGAGGGGGTGAAGAACAGGCCGACCATAATCATCGCCCACACCGTGAAGGGCAAGGGCATCTCGTTCATGGAGTGGTCGCCGCACTACCACGGCACCGCCCCCTCGAAGGAGAAGATGTCAGACGTCCTGAGCGAGCTGAAGTAGCGTGAGGAGGGAGATCAAGATCGCGCCTTCGATCCTTGCGGGCGACCTGGGTCACCTGGCGGAGGCGGTGAGGCTCGCCGACCATGGGGGGGCCGACCAGGTCCACCTCGACGTCATCGACGGACACTTCGCCCCTAACATTACCTTCGGGGCTGGCACCGTCAAGGCGCTCCGCAAGGTGAGCGACCTCCCCTTCGACACACACCTCATGCTGAGCGACCCCCTAAAGTACGCCCCTAGATTCATCGAGGCAGGCTCCGACATCCTCTCCTTCCATGCGGAGGTCCTCGACCGGTCTAGTTTTGCGGAGCTGCGCACCCTCTTGGGCAAGGACGTGAAGATGGGGCTCGCGATCAAGCCGAAGACCCCCCTCCCGCAATGGGCGCAGGAGAGCCTGGACAAACTCGACGTCCTCCTCGTCATGACGGTCAACCCGGGGTTCAGCGGCCAGGAGCTCGACGTGACGGTCCTCCCCAAGCTGGGCGAACTCTCCTCCCTCGTGAGAAGGGTGTCGGAGGGGGTGGACATCGAGGTCGATGGCGGTGTCGAGGAGAGCAACGTGGCCGAGGTCGTCAGGAGGGGAGGAAACATCCTCGTCGCCGGGGCTGGCGTCTACACAAAGGGGGACGCCGCGAGGGCGATCAAATCTCTCAGGGGGAAGGCGCTGAGCGCGATGGTGGTGAAGTGATGCTCGAGAAGCTCGGGTCGATGCGGGACGCCTTCGGGGAGGCGCTGGCCGAGGTGGGGGGGACGAACCCGAGAGTCGTCGTCCTCGGCGCGGACACCACCGCCTCCTTGAAGTCTGCGACATTCGGCGCGAAGTACCCGGAGCGTTTCTTCAACCTGGGCATCGCGGAGCAGAACCTCATCGGGGTCGCCGCCGGGTTCGCCCTCGCCGGAAAGGTCGCCTACGCGGGGACCTACGCCATCTTTGTACCGGGCAAGTGCGTCGACCAGATTCGGAACAACGTCGCCTACCCGAACCTCGACGTGAAGATAGTCTGTTCTCACGGCGGAATCTCAGTGGGACCAGACGGTGCGTCGCACCAGCAGGTCGAGGACATCGCAATCATGAGAACGATTCCTAAGATGCGCGTCGTCGTCCCCTGCGACTCAGTCTCGACGAAGGCGATAGTGAAAGCCATCTCCGAAATCTCAGGCCCGTTCTACGTGCGGCTGGCTCGCCCAAACACGCCGGTTGTCTACGAGGACGGGTTCGAGTACCAATTCGGGAGGGCGAGGATTCTACAAGAGGGGGCGGACGTAGCGATTGTCGCGTGCGGAATCCTCGTCCCTGAAGCTCTCAGGGCGGCCGAATCGTTGAGACGGCGCGGGGTGAAGGCTAGCGTGATAGACCTCAACACCATCAAGCCTCTCGACGGGGATGTCATCGAGAAGTACGCGCGGAGGTGCGGGCGCGTCGTTACCGCGGAGGAGCACAACGTCATGGGAGGGATGGGCTCGGCCGTGGCCGAAATCCTCGTCGAGAATTATCCCGTACCCCTGAGGCGCGTCGGGGTGAGGGACACCTTCGGGGAGAGCGGCGAAGCCCCGGAGCTGATGAAGAAGTACGGTCTGACCGCCGCCAACATCGAAGAGGCGGCGCTCGCGGTGAGGGGCAAGAACTGATTTATATCCGCGAGCGGAAGAAGTGGAATCCTTGAAGCTCTACCTCGACACAGCGAACATCTCATCGATTCGAAGGTTCAACCAGATGGGGATACTCGACGGCGTCACCACGAACCCCTCCTTGATCTCCAAGGAGGACGGAGAGTTCGAGGAGATAGTGGAGGAGATCTGCAAGGAAGTGAAGGGGCCGGTCAGCGTCGAGGTGGTTGGAACGGATTACGAAACCATGGTGCGGGAGGCGAAGCAGTTCTCGAAGTTTGCTCCCAACGTTGTGGTCAAGATTCCCATCATCCCGGAGGGGCTGAGGGCGGTGAAGACCGTGAGCAGGCTCGGTATCCCTGTGAACGTGACGCTCGTCTTCTCCGCGAACCAGGGTCTTCTCGCCGCGAAGGCTGGCGCCTCCTACGTGAGCCCCTTCATCGGGAGGCTGGATGATATCGGCCATCGCGGGATGGACGTCGTCGAGGACCTCGTGAAGATCTTCGGCAACTACAAGATGAAGGCTGAGGTTCTCGTTGGGAGCATCAGACACCCGTTGCACGTCATTGAGGCCGCTCGCGCCGGGGCGAGCATCGCCACGATGCCTCCGGAGGTGATGGAGAAGATGGTCCAGCATCCCCTGACTGACATCGGCTTGAAGAGGTTCCTCGACGACTGGGCGAAGGCAAAGAAGAAAGAGAAGCCCTCCATAACGGTCTAGCCTTTCGTCAGGCTTATCAGCATACGAGGGAAGGCTCGCCAATGAAAAAAAAGTACATGACAGACGCCCACCTCAGTGGCCTCGCGAAGGAGCTGAAGGCGAAGGGGATAGATTGCGAGACCGTACACAGGAGGATGCGCGGCAACGAGGACTCGAGCGTCAAGATAAGCGACCCAGAGATCGTGAAGTTCCTCTCGGGGAAGAAGGGCCTCACCCTCATCACGCTCGACAGCGAGCTGGCAGAGTACTGCGCCCAGCTCCACATCCCGTGCATCAGGGTCCAGGACATCGTCGCCTCCTACATCGATTTGAGCCTGTAGCAAGGTTTTTACCAGTTCAATCGACGGCCCAACTCGATGGCAAAGACATATTCACTTCCGCCACTTCCGTACAAATACAACGCCCTCGAGCCACACATCTCTGAACAAATCATGACGCTGCACCACGACAAACACCATCAAGCCTACGTCAACGGAGCCAACGCAGCGTTGGACAAGCTCGAAAAAGCAAGGGCGGGGGCGATGCAGGTCGACGTGAGGGGAGTCCTCCGAGACCTCAGCTTCAACATAGATGGGCACAAGTTACACACGATCTTCTGGCCCAACATGGCTCCTGCCGGGAAGGGCGGGGGCAAGCCGGGGGGGAGGCTCGCCGACAAGATGGACCAGGATTTCGGCGGTTTTGACAAATTCAAGGCGCAGTTCAGCGACGCCTGCAAGACAGTCGAGGGGAGCGGCTGGGCTCTCCTGCTCTACGACCGGGAGATCGACACACTCGTCCTAACACAGATCGAGAAACAAAATTTCATGCACCTGGCCGAACTTCCTATACTCCTTAGTGCAGACGAATGGGAGCACGCATATTACCTTCAGTACCTCAATGACCGTGCCAAGTACGTCGAGGCGTGGTGGAATGTCGTCAACTGGGACGACGTAGCGAAAAGGTTCGACGGCGCCAGGAAGTAACAACCCGTCGACTCACCTCTTTTTGCTCGCGGCCCTCTGACCATCTTTCCTTGGTAACAACGACCCCTCTGGATGCCGAGATGTGTATTCGTTCTCGGCAACCTTCGCGAAGCCCTCAACCTCCTCCTCGACCTTCCTTCTCGCCTCGCGAACCACCGGCGCAATGTCTTTCCACCTCGCCCCCTTCGATATCGATATGATTATTCTCTTCAGTTCCTGTCTTTCTCGGTGTCTCACAGGCAGATTCCTCAGCAACTTCTGTGCTTCCCATGTGCGCTGGAGGGGAAGGTTCCACAAGTCCTTCGTGTACGTCCCGTATGGTGTTGAGCTGCCTTTAGGCATTGTAACGTAGGGTCCGCTTGGGAAAAATCCCAACCTTTCTATTTGGTCCTTCAGGCGAACCAGAAGCTCGAGATTGGTGTTATAGAGATTCAGCTTCATCCTTACTCCGTTGTATGCTCTGGAGATTTGGATGCTGCCATCGCTGTCTGTAAACCCCGCAATCCAATGGGTGAGGAGTCCACCGTCCGTTGCCCATTCGAGACCTTGCATCCGAGGTGTTAAGAGGAACCGGAAGCTGTTGTCCAGTCGCGTGGCGACCTTCCATCTGTAGCCTTTGCCCTCTTCATACATGGGATACTGGTAGACGGGACCATGGCCGTCGAACATCTGATGGAAAAGTTCTACGAAAGCCGGATGGGTGGTTGTCGAGGTTACCATCACGCTTGTCCCACTTACCTGCCAGGCCGTAAGGTCACCACTCGCAAACCCCAGCATGTACGCCTTATCGGATTCTGACCCCACGAACGCCGTTCTCTTGTGATGCGTCCGGAGCGGCGCTGACGTTGTGTTCGCCTGCGCTACCCCGCGACGGGGAACTCCTAGTGCGACGAACAGCTTCCAAACTGAGAATTGTCTTCTTCCGAGCAACCGAGCAATCTGAAGGACGGAGACGTTTAGTTCGTTGTGAAGACGGTTGAACGACTGCCGAAGTTCCTCTTTTTCGGATTCGGAAACTCGGGCAAAATAGAGCCGTCCTCCGTCAGTTTTTGCTGCAATAATCTTTGCTGCAACCGCGATGAGGTTGGCGCGGTTCTCATCGTTAGTTATCGAGGGCCGAGGCCCATCGTCCCTTGGACTTGCACCGCAATTCTTTGTCGTGTTGAATAAAGCGGCAATCGCATTTAAGGGCCAACGTGGTCGCGCTTGGCCCCAGCTGCGAAGAGAGAAGCACCCTTCAAGAATCCCGCTATGTCCTTCGCATCGTGCTCTGTCGATATCGCTCCCAGATGGCCCGGGAGAACGAAGATTCCATCCCCGGCCATCAGGGCGAGGTGGTATGCCTTCTGTAGGGCGATGTTCGATCTCTGGCTCTCTTCCGCGTTTCTGGGGCTCTCCTTTGCGAAGTGCGTCATGAAGAGGGAGGACGCCCCAGTCGTGTGCGCCTCTATCCCTTCTTCCTTGAACGCCCCGTCAACGCCCCTCCTGAGTTCGTCTCCCAGCTTCTTCAATTGAGAGTAGACCTTTCCGTGATTGCGTCTCAGGTACTTGAGTGTCGCAAGTCCCGCTGCCATCGTGGGGGGATTCTCCGAGAATGTTCCCCCTCCGATTGAAACGAACTTCGCCCTCTCGCGAATCCTCGGGTCTGCGCGGGAGACTATCTCCTCGAGGCCGCAGACGACACCTATCGGAAGTCCCCCACCTACAATCTTCCCCAGTGACGCCAGGTCCGGCTTCAGGCCGTAGTACTCCTGCGCCCCTCCCAGGGCCAGTCGGAACCCTGTGATTATCTCGTCGAATGCGAGGAGTACGTCGTGCTTCGCCGTCAGCTCCCGAAGCGTCTTGAGGTACTCCTTTTCCGCGGGGATGCACCCCCCCGCTCCGAGGACGGGCTCGAGGAAGACCAATGCGGTATCACCTTCGTTTTCTCCCAGGACCCTCTCGGCCGCGCTGACGTCGTTGAATGGAATGCTAACCACATGTGCTTGCTCCTCAGGAAGGATCCCCGCACTCTCGCTCCCGGCGAAGGGGGCGTGGACGGCCGTGTTGAGCTGGGTGTTGTACCCGTGCCACCCTCCGGCTATCTTTACGACTGTCCGCCTCCCCACGTATGCCCGCGCGAGCCTGATGAGGTACATCGTCGCCTCAGCCCCCGAGTTGCAGAACCTCACCATCTCGGCACAAGGAACAGAACGCTGGACCTCCTCGGCAAGCTGGATTGAGAGGGAACTACCCATTCCGTAGAGAGTCCCATGCCGAACCTGTTCTTCCAGTCTGTCCACGACAATCTTGGGGGAGTGCCCGAGGATTAGAGCGGTGTGACCCATCCAGTAGTCCGTGTACCTGTTGCCGTCCTCGTCCCAGATGAACTTCCCCCTAGCCCTCTTCACAAAGAGAGGATATGGTTCATAGAACCTCGTGTTGTGGCTGACTCCGCCGGCGAAGACCTTCAGAGCCCGCTCGTAGAGTGACTTCGACCTGCGAGTCTTGCGTTCATAATCGCGGTTAGCGCCCATCGGGATGGGTCCGTAAGTGGGTGTTTTGAAGCATTTCGATTTTAATAGGCGCGCCCTGCTCAGATGAGGAGGTGCAGTACGCAGTCGAACTCGGGGGCGAGCCATTCAACCTGGAGTACACACTCGAGAGTGGGCAGGTCTTCAGATGGGAGAAGAAGGGGGAGTGGTGGTACGGGCCGGTCGATGGTGGAGTGCTTAAAGTGAAGCAGGATCGTGACTCACTTTACTGCGAATCAAATAGTGATGGGCTCGACGCCTCGTTTGTAAGGCGGTTCTTCCGGCTGGACGAGGACCTGAAGGGGATAATCGGGACGTTCATGAAGGGGAAGGTCATGACCGGGGCCGTCCAGCGCTTCTACGGTCTCAGGCTCATCAGGCAGGAGAGGTGGGAGTGCCTTGCCTCATTCGTCTTGGCGACAAACTCAAACATCCCGTCAATCAGGAGAATGATAGCGAATGTATGCGAGGGGTTCGGTGAACCATTCCTCTACGAAGGCTTGCAGTACAGGAGATTCCCTTCGGCGGAAAAGATAGCCGAGGCGCCCCTCCAGAGCTTGGCTGAATGTGGGCTTGGCTACAGGGCTCCTTTCTTGAAGAGAGTCGCTGAGGCGATTCATGAGGGGAGGCTCGAACTCTCTGAGCTTGCTCTCCTGGACTATCCCGACGCGAAGGAGTTGCTCCTGAAGAAGTTGTTGGGGGCGAAGGTCCTCCTCGGTGTAGGTCCCAAGGTCGCGGACTGCTTCCTCCTCTTCTCCTGCGACAAAGACGAGGCGTTCCCGATTGACGTCTGGGTCGCGAGGGCCTTGGCGCATTACTACCCACGCCTCATTGAGATGAAGACAGCGAAGAGGCTGGCCTCGAAGTCCACGAGGAGCCTGAGCGGAAGTCTCTACGCCTCTATCTCGTCCAGGGCGAGATCGCACTTCGGAAGGTACGCGGGATACGCGCAGCAGTACCTCTTCATGCTCGCACGGACGAACGCCGTGTCCTGAACGTCTACTCCTTCTTCGCTTTCGTATTTGTCTTTGTCTTCTTCGCCGGCTTGGGCCGGGCGACCTTCTTCGGTTCCTTCGCTGGTTCCTTCTTCGGTTCCTTCGCTGGTTCCTTCTTCGGTTCCACTCGCCGCAGCAGGCGCCGCGCCTTCGGCTTTGCGACCTCAACAGGCTTCGCCTCTTCCGTTGGCCTCTCGGGTTCGGGCTGCTTCTTCGCCTTCACGGCTGTCTCCACTGTAGGTTTCTCAGGTTTAGGCTTGGCGACGACATGCAACCAGCTCGTCAGCCTGGTAACATTACCATCTAGGGCGGTCCTTCTCCTGATGTCCAGCGGGACCCTCCACTTCTTCGCCCTCTCGAAAGAGAGCGCCGAAGCTGAGAGTTCTCCCAGAGAAAAACCACGGGCGGCTCTTTCAATCATCCCACCAGCATGCCGTGTGTTGACCATCGCGAGTGGGGGAGGCCCCTTCGGTAGCGATTCAGTCTCGACTCGTGTTTTGGCTTTCTCCGCTTTCAGTTCCCGTTTCTGCGTCGGCACCTCCTCTCGGGTCTCTTCTTCCTCCTTGTCTCTCCGGCTCCTCGCGTACCCCGTTCCTGTCATCATTGTTGTGTTCCTCCGCTAGACGACGACGAGTTTTACGCTTTTCATCTTATCTTCCTTCTGGAACCCGTTGCTCATGCTGGCTATCTTCTGAGCGTCACCCTCGAGGAGGAACAACTCGACGCAGTTGGTTCGAGTTATCTTGTTGTGCAGGTGGGTCCTTATGATGTCCTCGAAGGAGTGCTTGATCCTGGTGACAGGCTCCTCGTCTTCCTGGTTGTGGGTTACCGCGAGGATAGCGGCGACCTGGCCGCGGAGGGAGTCCTTCTCCCTCTTGTCCTCCAGCATGAGGCGGATCGCTGCCCTTACGAGTTCAGACCTCCCTGTGAAACCGAGGGACTTCTGTATGTCATCCATGTCCCTGATCATCTGTTCCGGGAAAGAGAGGCTGACTATCGGCACTTATTCTCACAGGTTAATAACCAATATAAATGCGATTGCCTTCTTGTTAATAATTACGCTGAGCTCTGGACCCGGAGCTTGACTCCCGCGTCGAATCCCAGGCTCCTTTACGAAGAAGGTGAGAATCACGGCCGTCCAGTATTTTCGGGTAACCATTCCCAAAGAAAGTTAGGCAATTGAGCCGCAACGCATTATAACGCTCGACAAGACTCGAGGAAGGGTATAGGAGATGGCAGACGTCCTCAGCACGTTCGCCGCCACCGCCCTCGCAACCTTTATGCCTCTCTACATCGGACTCCTCTTCCCCACTCTGTTCGGCAAAGGGTCGAGTGGATCACTGTTCTTCGTCGCGGCCTCAGTTGGCATCATATCCTGGTTCTTCCTAGACGTCGCGGGAGATGCCGCTCAACTCGATGTTAACCAAGGGTTCGGAGGCGACTATACTCACGTCGTTCTGGCAGGCTCGTTTGCCTTCGGCCTTCTTCTCCTATTCGGGCTGGAGAGAAAGTCGATGCCTACCGTCGGCGCGGCTTCATGGATGGCTGGAGGGGGCGGGCAATTCACCTTCGCTATTGCTCTCATTGCTGCGCTAGGGATAGGATTTCACACCTTTGGTGAAGGCTTGGCGATCGGGTCTATCGTCCCAAACGCGACCTCGATCCTGAATGCCATAGGAGGAATCGGTCCCGGGGTTGCGTACGTTCTCCACAAGTTCCTCGAGGGGCTAGTGGTTGGAGCTTTCGCTATGCTTGCGAGAAGTCGGTACAGCCAGATTGGAATCTTGGGAATCGCTTCCGGGCTGCCCACCTTGTTGGGGTTCCTCCTCGGCCTACCCTCCATCGTCGAGTCGACCTACTTCTTTGCCCTAGGATCCTCGGGTGCGGTGTACATCGAGTTCAAACTGATTCCAAAGATCTTCGAAGGCGGGGCAAAATTCGGCACCCTCGTCTTTACACTGATCGGGTTTTACTCCATGTACACGGCCGGACTCTTCCACGCGCTGATTCATTGAGGCGCCCGAGGACTAGGCTAAGACCTGACTCCGAAGAAGAGGGCGAGGAATCCTAGCGCGACGACACCTGCTCCTGCCCCACCTATCAAGAAGTTGTTGAAGTAAAGGAACCCCGGTATCGTGACCGCGACCACGCCGAATACTATCAGGGCAACCCCGAGTGCATAGAGCCTCCCACTCCTCATGGGGATGCCCATGCGCGCAGCCGCTGTTGCCGGCGCAGGCGCAATCCCAGCCTCAGGAGATCTGGTTGGCTGGGATGCAGGGGCTGCACGCCTGCCGAAGGTGGGAGGACCTCCCTTGAGGAGCCCTATGGGGAGGAAGAGAATCCCGAAGGCGAGCAGTATGCTCGAGGTACCCTGCGCCGCAACGGGTTCGGGGGTAGGTATGATGCAGACACAAGAATCCTTGGCCGGCGTCAGAGGACCATTGAAGAGGTACACTCCAGCCCCGCCGATGAGCAGGAAGAAGAAGGCAAGAGTCAGGAACTCAGAGTCCAACCACCTCGAATCGAGGCTGGAAGATTCTTAAGTGTTTCGCGGAGGTCCCACATCTTTCCTGCTCCTCTGTGGTGGAGTTGTCTCTTCGGTTGTAACCGAGATTGGGCCAAAGGAGGGAGATGGGAATGATTGGCGACGACAGAAGGGAGTGTCAATGGCCCTCGCAAGTGGTCTGGCCATGATCCGCGTCATCACGGCAGGGCTGCTGTGTGACCACTTCGTAGAGACCTGACTTCTGGTCTGTTTCATCTTGGAGGCTGCTACTGGGCCTGACTTCCATCTTTAACAAAGACTGGCCGGTGATTAGGAACCAGACAGCCTTCCTCTTCTTCTAATCAGCGTGAATGCCGCCACTACTCCTACCCCGACAACTGCGATTCCAATCAGGTTGACGGTGGAGAGGAGTCCGGTCCCTACTCCTCCCGCAGATGTGGTTGTCGAGGATGTGGGGAGAATTGTCGTTGAACTGCTCGCCGAGGCGGATGTGGAGGAAGTCGTCCTGGCGGTGCCTCTCGAGGACGTCGAGGTGCTGCTTCTGGTCGTCTTGCTCGTTGTTGTCGAGCTGCTAGTAGTCGTGGTGGTGCTCTTGATTGTGCTGGTGGTG
>Ga0134071_10000235_pt1 | contig 17584 bp, 18 predicted proteins | sample 15_taG_27_FD_94466 | JGI IMG/M metagenome (GOLD analysis project Ga0134071, IMG submission 94466) | Grasslands soil microbial communities from the Angelo Coastal Reserve, California, USA - 15_D_Rain_40cm_5_09082015 | ecosystem: Environmental > Terrestrial > Soil > Grasslands ...
GAAACTGCCGGGCCGGCACTTTGCCGAAGGCTTGAGACAGTGCGGCAACACGATTCTCGAAGTCGGAAATCAGGCGGCGGCCTTTGGCTTCATTGATATCGGTGAACAACAGGAAGTGCTCGGACGACACCTCGAACCATTTCGCATCCTTCGCTTGAAGTGCTGGAATTCGCGCCAGCAGATACAAAAATGTCAGCCCAATTACACGGTATCGCATCTCCCAAATTGTAGCGCACCGGCACCGCAACCATGCTCTAATCAATAGCTATGAAGACCAGCGAAATTCTGCAGGCTTGGAAGATGATTCTTGCCGGCCGGGCTCCTTCTTTATCCATCGAAATTACGAAGGAATGTCCATTGAGCTGCCCGGGCTGTTATGCGTACGGCAGCGAACACCTCGGCGGCGGCACCCTTCTGCGGCAGGTCAGCGATTACAAGGGTAAAGAACTGGTATACCGGGTCATGCAGCTGGTCGATGAACACCGGCCGCTGCACGTTTCACTCGTGGGCGGTGAACCGCTCGTCAGATTCCGGGAATTGAATGAGATCCTGCCGCAACTCAACGAACGGCACATTCGCACCCACGTCGTAACCAGCGCCGTCCGGGAAATCCCGTGCGAGTGGCAGCGATTGAAAGATGTAAAGGTCATTGTCTCCATCGATGGTCTGGCTCCTGAACATGACGAACGCCGCCGACCGGCGACATACGATCGCATTCTGAAAAGTATCGATGGCCGCAAAATCACGGTCCACTGCACGGTCACACGTCAGATGACGGAGCGGCCCGGTTACCTCGCCGAATTTGTGAAGTTCTGGTCCGAACGCGCGGAGGTTGAAAAGATCTGGATGAGCTTGTTTACCCCCCAGATCGGCGAGACCAGCCACGAGATCTTGCCGGCGGCTGCGCGGCGGCAGGTCGTCGAAGATTTGCTCGAACTCCGCAAGATGTATCAGAAGCTCGATATGCCGACGGCAGTCATTGAAGGTTTTCTGAACCCGCCGCCGAATCCCGATAAATGCATTTTTGCCAGGACCACCTACACGATTACCGCCGACTTGAAGACGCGAGTCGGCCCGTGTCAATTCGGAGGAAATCCTGATTGCTCGCAGTGCGGCTGCATCGCATCCGTAGGTCTTCATCAGATTGGACGGCATAAACTGGGCGGAGCCATTCCGGTTGCCTGGTTATACGACGCCTCGTACCGAATAGGCCGGACTGTCGCCTCAGCAAGAACTCAAATCACATGAGCGGACGCTGTAGGACATACCCATATTAACGGCTATCAGGAATGTACTTAAGCTCCCGGCGGAAGGATCGATGCTTTCAGCGGTGTCATGGGTATGCGAATGCGGCACTCACGTCAAAGTCATGTATGACACGAATGGCGTGACGATACCTATTTGCCCGGCCCCGCCCTGCCAGATCCGACACCCGGTCCGCGGAAAAATTAGTCACGTCTGGCTGGCCGGCGCCGACCAGCGTTGGCAACCCGTTGACACAACGCGATATATCGTACCGCCCGAGGCATAACGCAAGTTCACCCGGCGGCTGGCCGAAGACGTGCACCTGCTTCATGAGGGGGTGAATCGCATGTCAGCAGAGCCTAAAATTCCGCCACAACCGGATCGTCCTCCGTCAGGTTGGGCGGTATTCCGACGCCGGCTGCTCCTGGGTACTCTAGGCGTGATATTGCTGCTCATTGTCGGAGTGATGGGGTGGACGTGGATTGCCCTGCATTTCAGTTATTCCACCGGAGAACGGGTCGGCTACATACAGAAAATGTCGAAAAAAGGCTGGGTATGCAAAACGTGGGAAGGTGAGCTAGCCATGCTCAATCAACCGGGAGTGCCAGCTCAAATTTTCGAATTCACCGTTCGTGATGAAGCCGTCGCACAGAACATTATGAAATATGCAGGACAGCGCGTGAGTCTTACTTACAGCCAGCATCGCGGTATTCCGACGCGTTGTTTTGGGGAAACCGAATACTTTGTGACAGGTGTCACTCCGCTCGGTCCATAGATGTTCTGTGCTGCATCCGGCGGTTTAATTCGTGACGAATTGCCTCGCGTTGACGAAGTCGCTCTCCAATTTCGCAATGTTCATATCAAGTCGGGCTCGCTCTTCCTCGATGTGTTTTATTTGAAACGATTCTTTGACCATCGCACATTGTCCTTCATGGTTTCGATCGTCTCTTCTGCCTTGAAGCTGAGCTGCGGTTCGTTTCCTTGCCATCATGAACGGTTGGTCTTGGAACTTGCCTTCTAAGAAAAAGTCCGAATAAAGCCGCATGGGGACTGATCCCACAGGGAGAAGGCTTTTCTCCTCTCGGGAGAATTATCCCTGTTCGAGACCTTCCTGGTCTGCTCTTCAGGTGGTCACGGCATTCCACGTGCAATTAATTGTCTAGCTTTTTCCAGCGTTTCCGGAAGCGAATAACCGTATCCGGGCTACCACCATTGCGGCACGATGCTTGCAACCGAGAGTGGCCGTGTGAAAACGCCACCAGGAGTGAGGGGGGTTTATGAAGACAGGAACGGATGTCACGCACAGCGGCTTTTACGCATCAGCGTGTTGCCTAGTTGAAACGGGACTGCAAAAGGATGCGATGTTCCCTCGCTGTCCAAAATGTTTGGAGCTCACTATATGGACGGCTGTTACGCTGCCCGTGGCACCAAAAAATAAGAAGGCCGCGTAGCGTTAAGTTGACCGCGAAAAACCGCGAAGTTTTTTGCGTGCTGGCAGCTCCATTTTACGTCTTCTTATGATGGGGAGCGTTTTTCTTACCAGGCGGAAACACTCGGATGGCAGAGCCGGGACCAGACATGCAGCACGTCCCTGAACTCAACGTCGGTGATTTGGTATCAGAAAAGGCCGCGACCACCAAGCGTGTGGGCAGGGTGGTCCAGGTTTACGACTTTTCCGGTGAACGCCGCATTGTTGTCCGATTCGAGGATGGCTCGGAGGCCGTCTTTTTTGCATTTGAGCTTCTCAAGGAAACCTGAACACCTACATCAAAATCTGAACGATCGTGGTCGCTTAAATGCAGTAAATCCGACTGGAGTGCCGTCATCACTCCCAGTCTGTCTGCATGCGCCAAAAACTCACAGGCCGTGAGATCCACCACGAGCCTCACAAGCTATCTTCTGGGGTCTTCCGCTCCAGCTTCAGGTTGCTGGGCCCGGGCTTCGTGGCCGGCGCTTCCGACGACGACCCCTCCGGCATCGGAACCTATGCGGTAGCCGGGGCTTCATTCGGCTACGCCACGTTGTGGACTGCGTTATTCACATTCCCCCTGATGTCGGCCGTTCAATTCATGTGCGCGAAGATCGCGATGGTTACAGGCGAAGGGCTGGCCGGCGTGTTGAAAAGGCATTACAGGTCGTGGGTTCTGTACCCCGCCGTGTTCGTTCTCGTGATAGCAAATACGGTCAACGCCGGCGCCGACATTGGCGCGATTGCCGCAGCGATCAACCTCTTGTTTCCCATTTCACCGGGCCGGCTGATTGTTCCAATTTCGCTAATGATCGTGGCTATTCAGGTGTGGGGAAGCTACAGATTCATCTCGAATGCGTTTAAATGGCTCGCGTTTACGTTAATTGCGTATATTGGCGCCGCCTTTCTCTCCCATCCCGATATGCGCGAAGTGTTGCGGGCGACCTTTGTGCCGCAATTCACGATGAACTCCGAGTTCCTTTCCTTAGTCGTGGCGCTGTTTGGAACGACCATTTCGCCGTATCTGTTCTTTTGGCAAGCGAACCAGGAAATTGAAGAGGAGATTGCGCATGGTAAGCACTCGCTTGCCCAGCGGAAGGGGGCGAGCAAGCGAGAACTCCGCTACGCTGCCTGGGATGTGAACATCGGGATGTTCTTTTCCAACATGATCATGTATTTCATCATTCTGGCAACTGGCGCCACCTTGTTCACCGCCGGAAAAACGAAAGTAGAGTCGGCAGCGGAGGCCGCCCGCGCGCTTCAGCCGTTGGCTGGAGGATTTGCGTCAACGCTGTTTGCTGTCGGTCTGATCGGCGCAGGCGTCTTGGCCGTCCCAGTCCTCACCGGCGCCGGCGCCTACGCGGTTTCTGAGGCTTTCCACTGGAGGCGTGGACTGGACAAAAACGCCGCGCGAGCTTCGCGATTTTACATATTGATTGCGGTATCAACAGGCATCGGCATGCTGATCAATTTCACCGAGATCAATACGATTAAAGCTTTGGTCTGGAGTGCGGTGTTGAATGGATTTCTGGCGCCGCCACTGCTCGTCCTCATCATGATGATTTCCAACAACCGGTCAATTATGGGCAATCGCGTCAACGGACACCTGGTGAATGGCCTCGGATGGTCCGCCGTTATCATAATGTCCGTTGCGGCGGTCGCGTTGGTGTTCTCCTGGAGCCGATAAGGGCTTTACCCAACATGTGAGCGAGCCCGGCGCCATGCCCGGTTTGTGGGCGTAAAGTCCGCCTAAGCTTCACGCCAATTCGAAATCGATAAAACCTCTTTCGGCATCAGCGGTGACAAGGCGCACCGGCACCGTGTCTCCGACATCCACGTTGCGGGCAGGCCCGACGATCTTTCCTTCAACGGGTGGATGTGAAATGCGAATCCATGTTCCACGGTCGGTCACTCCAGAGATCACCCCCTGAAATCTTTCACCAATTCGCGTCCGAAGGAATACGGCGGCGGCACATTTCCTGACGAACCTTTCGACTTTGTTTGCCGCGTTTTCGCGCTCCGTACAGTGCAGTGCCAGAGCGTTAAGCTCCTCCATCGAATAGGGCGGTGCTATCTCAGCGAACGCGGCCTTCACGAGCCTTTGCGTGATCAGATCGGGAAAGCGCCGGTTCGGAGCGGTGGAGTGCGAATAGGCATTCGCCGCTAAAGCAAAATGTCCTGAAGTCCTCTGTTGCGGTAACGCTGCAACGTATTCCCCGCGGCCGAGCAACTTCACGACGGCCAGCGAAACATCGTCGAAATGCGCGGGATTATTCCGCCTCTCCAGGTCCAGGAACTGCGCCAGGCTTTTCGGATCAGGCTGGTCGGGAAGCTGATGGCCCAGCGATGCAGCGAGAACAACGATGCGATCCCACCTTTCCGGCTTTTTTACAACGCGCCGCAGGCTGGGTGAGCCGCTCTTGTAAAGAAATCGTGCGACCGCCTCGTTCGACGCAATCATGAGATCCTCGATGAGCAGAGCGGCGCGATTCTGGCGTCTCACATCGAGATCCATGACCGCACCGTCGACCGAAAAAATCGGGTGGATTTCGGATCCGTGGAGCGCCAACGCGCCGGCCTCGTGCCTGGACTCCCGGAGAGCTTGCCCCACACGGTCTTGCAGCTTTAGCTGCTCCTGCAGCTCGCGGTTTTGTTCGAGCGTGAGCTTCTTGAACTCGCTTTGCGGATTCTGGGCGTGGATCGCCGGCTCGCCCGCGATCCAGAATAGAAGAAACCATCCAATGGCGCGCATGCGAATTCCGTTCTTTCAAACATAACGTATATATTCAGGATGTGGTAGCTTGGTCTTATACAAAATGAGGCGGCGCTTCGCATTGGTCGTGGCATCGTCCGTCTCTGCCATCCTCATGGATGCCGGCGTTGCTGTATCCCAGCCGGCATCGGTCGAGTATCAGGTCAAGGCCGCATTTCTTTTCAATTTTGCAAAGTTTGTCGAGTGGCCTCGGCAGGCTTTTGCGCGCACGGATTCGCCACTTACGATTTGTCTTGCCGGAGATCCATTTGATGGCGCGGTGGACAGGATTGTTCAGGGAGAAGTCCTTGATGGCCGACTTCTTAGGGTTCGCCGGCTGAATCCCGGCGACGATTTGCGCAGCTGCCAAATCATTTATGTCGCGCCCAGCGAGGCTCGCAGGTCGGAAGAGATGATCAATGCCGTCATGAATGCTCCGGTTCTGACAGTGGGTGAAAGTGATAATTTCATTAATGACGGCGGAATGATTCGTTTTGTGAAGACAGGCGGCAGGATCCATTTTCAAATCAATCCTGACGCGGCGGAGCGCGCTTCTCTGAAAGTCAGCTCGAGATTGTTGCGTTTGGCCGAAATCGTCCGTCCGCGCCAGCGCGCAGAGGGGTCCCGATGATCTCCCTGCGAAGGCTGTCGATTCCGAAGAAGATTGTCGCCATCACGATGATCATTACCGCGGCTGCGCTATTGGTGGCCAGCGCCGCATTGATCGGGTATGACTACATCGATGCCCGCAACGACCTGAGGGCGAGCACGACAACGCTGGCGCGCATCGCCGCAGACGAACTTGCCGCAGCTGTTTCCTTCAACGACCGCGCGGCCGCTGCCGACGTACTCAGTGCGCTGAGGGCGGAGCGTTCGATCGTTATGGCTTGCGTCTACAGCGATACAAGCCTCTTTGCTGAATACGCGACAGATCCTCAGAGTGCCCGTTGCCCGGCAGCCCCTCCCGCTGGTGGAGACCGGGATAGTTTTGCGGCGATCTCGACCCCAATACAACTTAAGGGGAAAGACATCGGCATGGTTTACTTGCGGGCGACGCTGGGACCGACATATGCGCAATTACGTTTAGAGGTTGCAATCATCGCCATTATTTTGCTGATCGCCGGCGTGTTTGCATTTGCGCTCTCGGCGCGGTTTCACAAACTGGTGTCGGAGCCCATTTTGAGTCTCGCCCGCGCCGCGAGCGAAGTTTCCCAGAGGAAGGACTATTCTCTGCGAGTCCCAAAACAAACCGACGACGAGATTGGCACGCTCGTGGATTCCTTCAATGAAATGTTGCGGCAGATCCGCGCGCGAGAAACCGACCTCGAACACCGGACGATAGAGCTCGAAAAAGCACTCGAAGAGCTTCAGCGAGCCGGCAAGATGAAGGACGAATTTCTGGCGACGCTTTCCCACGAACTGCGGACGCCGCTCACGGCGATCTTCGGCTGGATCAATCTGCTTCAGAGCGGCAAGCTGGATCACGAAAGAACAGCCAAGGCAATCGAAGTCATCGACAGAAGTGCGCGTGCACAAATGAAACTGGTAAATGATCTGCTGAACGTCTCGCAAATTGTTACCGGCAAGCTGAAGATTCGACCGGAATGGACAGATGCCGGCACAATCATTCGAACCGCTGTCGACTCCATTCGGCCTGCCGCGGCGGCCAAAAGCGTTTCTGTCGTGATGGGAATTGCCAATCAGAGGGAACCGGTGTTTGTGGATACCGAAAGAATTCACCAGGTCCTGTGGAATCTGTTATCGAATGCCATCAAGTTTTCCGAAAAAGACCACGAGATCCGTATCGAGTGCGGCCGCGTTGGAACGAAGTTTCAAATCAGTGTAAGCGATCAGGGGGAGGGCATCGATCCGGAATTTCTGCCATACATTTTCGAGCGCTTCACGCAAGCTGATGCATCCACGACGCGCAAGCACGGTGGTCTCGGTTTGGGATTGGCCATCGTCCGCCACATCGTCGAATCCCACGGCGGAACTGTAATGGCATACAGCAAAGGGAAAGGCCGCGGAACGACTCTTATCGTTCAGTTACCGATTCCGGCAGTTCAACCCGAGGTGTCAGCACCGGCCGTACTAGATCGGACCGCATCGCTGAAAGGATTGAAAGTCATGGTTGTCGAAGACGAATTCGACACACGCGAAATGGTCGCTGAGGGCCTCGAGCAATCCGGCGCGACGGTCCTGCTGGCGGCGACCGGGGCCGAGGCGCTTCGCGTACTGGCACGGCACACACCAGACGTCCTGGTCAGCGACATCGGAATGCCGGAGATGGATGGCTATGAACTGTTGCAGAAAATACGCTCCGAAAATGCCCCGCGGCTGCGGACCATCCCGGCTGTTGCGCTAACCGCGTTCGCTTCTGACGAGGACAAACGGAAATCCGCCCAGGCTGGATACCACGCCTATCTCGTGAAACCCGTCACCCTAACCGAACTGATCAGCACCGTCGCCTCAGTCGCCAGAACGCGCGGCACAAAATCGGGCTGATACGCGTGAGCTGATGTGGCTAATAAGATCAACTACGAGATGGTTGCACCGCACGTGCAGCATTATGGAGATATCGCGATTCTCACTTTCCGTCTGGTCGACGTGGTGAAGGACCCGGACTCCGGCAACACGATTACGCTCCGCTGGAATAGCACCGAGATCTATCGGCGCATCGAGGGGAGCTGGAAAATCGTCCACTCGCATTGGTCTTATACGAAGCCGGAATGAGAGAGCGAACGCGTTACTTCACAGCGGCGGCTTGAAAGTAAGCGGGAAGGTCTTTTTTCGTATCGCGCAGGATTTCAGATCCCGTCGTGCTGGTGAGGTCATCCCGCGTCAACAGTGACGTTCTACGTGATCTGCTTTATGCCGGGTGGAAATTTGTTTCTGCAAACACGACGCGCAAACAGCGCATCCGTCCGCGGTCTTATCGGTGAACTAAAGCGGAATATTGCCGTGCTTCTTGGGAGGATTGGAGTCGCGCTTGGTATCGAGCATGCGCAAGGCCGTGATCAGCTTCTTACGCGTATACTTCGGCTCGATGATTTCGTCAATGAAGCCGTGCTCGGCGGCGATATACGGATTCGCGAATTTCTCGCGGAACTCTTCCACTTTTTCCTGGCGCTGTTTGTCGAGATCCTTGGCAGCGGCGAGTTCTCGACGATAAATAATATTGACCGCGCCCTCGGGGCCCATGACGGCAATCTCAGCCGTGGGATAAGCAAAGTTCATATCCGTCCGGATATGTTTGCTGGACATGACGCAATAAGCCCCGCCATAAGCTTTGCGCGTGATAACTGTGATCTTCGGCACGGTGGCTTCGGCAAAGGCGTAAAGCAACTTTGCGCCGTGCTTGATAATTCCGCCGAACTCTTGATTCGTCCCGGGTAAGAAGCCCGGTACATCTTCGAATGTGATCAGCGGGATATTGAACGCATCGCAGAATCGGACGAACCGCGCCCCTTTGATCGAACCGGCAATGTCAAGGCAGCCCGCGAGATATGCCGGTTGATTCGCCACGATGCCAACAGGCCGCCCATCCAGCCTCGCGAAGCCGATGACCAGATTTTTGGCGTAATGCTCCTGTACCTCGAAGAAATAGTTCTCATCGATTACCGCGTGAATCACATCCTTCATGTCGTAAGGGATGTTCGACTCGGTAGGCACGAGGGAGTTCAGGGATTCTTCCACTCGATCCCAGGGATCGGTTGATTGGCGGCGCGGCGGGTCCTCGAGATTGTTGGATGGAATAAAGGACAACAGTTCACGCAAGAGCAGCAGGCATTCTTCGTCGTTGTGCGATATGAAATGCGCCACGCCGCTGGTGCTGTTATGCGTCATGGCGCCGCCGAGTTCATCTTTGCTCACCTCTTCGTGGGTCACGGTCTTTATGACGTCGGGTCCGGTCACAAACATGTAGCTCGTCTTGTCGACCATGGCGATGAAGTCCGTGATCGCCGGCGAATAAACGGCACCGCCAGCGCATGGACCCATGATGGCGGAGATCTGTGGAATGACTCCGGAGGCAAGCGTGTTTCTCAGAAAAATGTCGGCGTAGCCGGCCAGCGACATGACGCCTTCTTGGATCCTGGCTCCGCCGGAATCATTTAAACCGATGACCGGCGCTCCTACTTTCATGGCGAGGTCCATGATCTTGCAAATCTTTTGAGCATTGGTTTCGCTGAGTGAGCCACCGAAGACTGTGAAGTCCTGTGCGAAGATGTAGACCGGCCGCCCGTCGATCCGCCCGTAGCCGGCAACGACGCCATCGCCGGGATACTGCTGCTCCTGCATTCCAAAATCGAGACAGCGATGGGTTACGAACTTGTCGACTTCTTCGAATGAATCCCTGTCGAGAAGAAGGGAGATTCGTTCTCGCGCGGTCAGTTTGCCGTCAGCTTTTTGCCGGTCCTGCCGCTGCTTGCCGCCGCCGAGTTCGGCAGCGCGATTCATCTCGATGAGGCGTTCGATGCGGGAACTTGCGGTGACCTTAGCCATAAGAAAAATAGCCACAAAAAAGCACAAAACACTCAAAGGTGTTTTTGTATTTCTTGTGCCTTTTTGTGGCTAATCGCATTATTTAATTACGGGAACCTTCTCCCAATCCTTCAAGAACTGCTCGACTCCTTTATCCGTGAGCGGATGCTTCAGCAGCTGATCGAATACCTTTGCTGGCATAGTGCAGATATCGGCCCCGCAAAGGCCCGCCTCGACCACGTGAACGGGATTGCGTATGGACGCGACCAGCACCTGAGTCTGAAATTCGTAGTTGTTGAAGATCGTCACGATGTCGCGGATCAAGGCCATTCCATTCTCACCGATATCATCGAGCCGGCCGACAAACGGGCTGACGAAGTACGCGCCGGCCTTTGCGGCCATGATCGCCTGCGGCGCGGAGAATACGAGCGTCACGTTCACGCGAATGCGTTCATCACTGAGAGCTCTTGTCGCCTTCAATCCTTCTTTAGTCATCGGGCATTTGACGACGATGTTGGGATGCAGTTTTGCCAGATGTCTGCCTTCCTCGACCATTCCCGCAGAATCACGGCTGACCGTTTCCGCGCTCACGGGGCCGTTCACCAGAGAACAGATTTTCAAAAGCTGATCTTCGAACGTATTCCCCTCTTTCGAAATCAAAGTCGGATTTGTCGTAATTCCGTCCAAAACGCCGGTGCTTGCGGCATCACGGATCTCTTCGATATTCGCCGTGTCGAGGAAAAATTTCATGAGATCGTCTCCTTGTAGAACAGAACATTCTATCAACTTCAGGACAAAAGTGGTCTCAGGGTGCTCGCAATGGAGCACTCATCGCGCTTTCATTACCAAATTCATCGAGGGCTGATACCCGATAGTACTGGCCGGACCGGTAGGACGTGTCAAGAAACGCGTTAGTCATGACCACGCGATCTGAGAGGGATCGAAACTCTCCATCCGGACGATCCCCACGAAAGACGCGATAGCCCGCGAGATCGGTTTCCGGATTCGGATTCCAAGTCAAATACCCGCCGGTATCCGATTGAACGATGTCCAGACCAGTAGGTACTCCTGGCGGCGTTTTATCCTGAACTGTCACTGTGAGGGACTCCGGGCCGACGCCCAGCACCACATTTCCGGCCACGCGGCGTGCCGCGGTCACTTGATAGGTCAGAGCTTTGCCCGCCGGATATTGATTATCGTCGTATCGAGTCTCGGAAACCGTTTGGGACTCCTCCGGGGTGTCGGTGCGCGAGATGACATACGCGTCCGCCAGTTCCGGATGTTCCTGCGGCCTCTCCCATTCCACACGGACGCGCCGCTGATCGACCTCCGCTCGAAGACTCCTGACTTTGCCGGGAACCTCTACCGGCAAGATTGATGCGGCATTTGAAACTTCAGACATTTTCCCCTGGGTTGTATCCACTACCGCGGTGAACGTACGAGAGCTAGCCAGCGAGGCGTCGAGCGGAATGGCATGCGACTGTGGCTGCCCTGGTGCACCGGCGTTCAGGGTAGCGACAATCGCGCCACCATTCCGGATCTGCACGTGTGCCAGGTTCGTAGCTGCGGATCCGTCGATATTTTTTGCCGGGTTGGTCCAGGTCAGCACAAGACTGTATCCACTCTGAACCACCTTGAGATCTCTCACCGCCTCAGGAATTCGAATGAACGGCGGCAGCGGCGGCCCTTCTTTGCCACAGGCAGGAAGGAGCACGACGAGCGCAAGAATAACGCAGCGCGTCACAAAATATAGCGGCTTAGATCCTGGTCTTTAACAATGTCGGCAAGCATTTTCTGGACGTAGGCTGCGTCGATGCGGATCGTTTTCTTCTTGAGATCAGGACCTTCAAACGAGATGTCGTCGAGAAGTTTTTCCATGATCGTATGCAGGCGGCGGGCACCAATATTTTCCGTGCTTTCGTTCACGGACGCGGCGAAGCGGGCGACCTCCTGGACCGCGTCGTCATTGAACGTGAGCTTGATCCCTTCGGTTTCCAGCAGCGCGATGTATTGCTTGATCAGCGCATTCTGCGGCTCGGTAAGGATGCGCACGAAATCTCCGACGGTAAGAGAGTCCAGTTCCACGCGAATCGGAAAGCGCCCCTGAAGTTCAGGAATCAGGTCAGAAGGCTTGGAGACGTGAAATGCGCCTGCGGCAATGAACAGGATGTGATCGGTACGAACGAAGCCGTATCGCGTATTCACCGTCGTTCCTTCAACAATGGGCAGGATGTCGCGCTGCACTCCCTCGCGGCTCACGTCCGGACCGTGGCCACTCTCGCGGCCGGCAATTTTGTCGATTTCATCGAGGAAGATAATGCCGCTGTCCTCGACGCGCTCGACAGCGAGACGCGTTACCGTATCCATATCGACGAGCTTCTGCTCCTCTTCCTGGATCAGGTAATCGAGCGCTTCAGCGATCTTCATTTTTCGCTTCTTGGTGCGCTGTCCCAGAAAACCGGGGAGGATATCTTTGATGTTGATATCCATTTCCTCGATACCTTGATTGCTGATGATCTCGAATGCGGGGAAATTACGCTCTTTGACTTCGATCTCCACCATGCGCTCGTCGAGTTTGCCCTCGCGTAGCTGACCGCGCAATTTCTCGCGAGTACGGTTCCACTGATCGGCTGCGGTCCGGTCGCTATTGTCGGAACCTCCGCTGGGCAGCGGCATTGGTGGAAGCAGGAGATCGAGAACCCGCTCCTCGGCATTCGCCTCCGCTTTATCGGCCACTTCTTCGAGCTTTTCGTTTCGCACCATTTCGATCGCGATTTCGACCAGATCGCGAATCATCGACTCGACGTCCCGCCCAACGTATCCGACTTCCGTAAATTTGGAAGCTTCAACTTTGAGAAACGGCGAATTGGCGAGCTTCGCGAGGCGCCGCGCGATTTCCGTTTTGCCGACACCAGTAGGACCGATCATGATGATGTTTTTCGGCATGACCTCTTCCGCCATTTCGGCGGGAAGTTTTTGCCGGCGGATCCGATTTCGCAAGGCAATCGCAACAGCCCGCTTTGCTCCGGCCTGTCCGATCACGTACTTATCGAGCTCGCGGACAATCTCGCGAGGCGTCAGCTCATCGAGGTGCGGCGTTTCGTCGACCGTCTCAGGTACATACATACTCAAATTCGATTCTACCTCACAGCTCCTCGATCGAGATGTTCTCGTTCGTATAAATGCAGATTTTCCCGGCGATTTGCATCGCTTCCTGTACGATCTCGCGAGCGCTGAGGTCCGTGTATTTCTCGAGCGCCCGCGCCGCCGCGAGCGCAAAGGCGCCGCCGGAACCGACCCCGACGATTCCATCATCTGGTTCGATCAGGTCGCCAGTCCCCGAGATCAGAAAGGTGGTCTTGCTGTCGGCCACAATCATGACCGCTTCGAGATGACGCAGCGAACGGTCGGTTCGCCAATCCTTGGCCAATTCGACAGCCGCGCGGCTCAAGTTGCCATGAAACTGTTCGAGTTTGGCTTCGAAGCGAGAGAACAGGGCGAATGAATCGGCCGAGGATCCCGCAAATCCGGCAAGAATCTTCTCGTTGTACAGCCTGCGAATTTTTCGGGCGCCGTGTTTGATGACAGTATCGCCGAGCGTGACCTGGCCGTCACTTCCAATAGCGACTCGGCCTTTACGCCGCACACAAAGAATCGTCGTGGCTTGAATGGAAGGATCCATGAATCTTATTTTGATGCCGGCGGCGCGAACAAATTGTCGGACAAGCCCGAGTTGTAATCAGCCGTCTCCAGGTGAATTTCCATCGTTTTCACGTTGTCGGTCAGACGGCTGACGTAGAGCGGTGTCATCACACCTTCGAATTTGTGCCAGTTGCTGTATTGCTCCTCGTGAATTTTGGATTCATCGGTGCGCCGGACCTGCATTTTTACAGGCAGGTGCGTGTCGCGATCGACATAAAAACGGATGCGATTTTTATCCGGGTCTCGCAATTCCACGATATCGACCCGTTTGAAGTCGATCATCTCACTGGGAAGGGTCTGCACCGTAGTCTGCCGTTCCTCGAGCGTGAAGCGCAAGACATAGTCCATGCTCGTCTTGACACCTTTTAAAAATTCCTCGATCTCGCCGGCCGACTGTGGCTCGGTACCTTTTTTGGCGACAATCTTCCATCCTTCTTTGCCGCGATTGATCTGAGTCGTTCTTCGAGTCGTGGGACCGAATTCGACGCGCTCCATATCCGGAAATTTAATGTAGTCGGAAAAAATATCCGAGCCGCTCAACTGGCCGCGCGTGAAAGCGAAGAATCGCCCCGTGGTGTGAATGTCCTTTACATCGAGAAAGGTCTGGCCTCCGAGAGCGTCGATCATCTGGTCGATTAACTGATTAGCCTTGGTTTGGGTTTGCGCCGGATTCGCCGCCACCAGGAGGCAAAGACACAGAGGAATAACCGAAAGACTTCGCCGACTCATTATCAGTGATTATAGCGAAGGCGCGCTTGATCGATAAACGTTGTGAACAGCGCCTTGGCGAACGGATCATCCTTCCAGCCACGCTCGGGATGCCACTGCACGCCTAGAATGAACCGGCCTGTCGTGTCCTCGACCGCTTCGATGACCCCATCCGGTGCGAACGCCACTGGCCGGAGATTGCGTCCGGGACTCGCGATCGATTGATGATGATAACTGTTGACGTCGATATCGCGGCGGCCGGCCAGCCGCGCGATCAGACTGTTTTCCGCAATCTGGACCGCATGGCGAGCTGGAGGATTCCCATCCTCCGCTCCATGTGAAACAGCGGCATTCACCAGGGCAGGAATGTCCTGGACCAGCGAACCACCGCGAAAGACATTCAGGCTTTGAATACCGAAGCAAATGCCGACCAATGGCAAACCCTCCCGCTCGACGTATTGCAGGATTTCAAAGTCCGTGGCATCGCGCTCGGGATAAAGCTTGCCGAGTTTGGCATGCGGGACTGCGCCGTAGTGCTTCGGGTCAACGTCGGTTGGGCTGCCGGGAAGAAGAACGCCCTGGACGCGGCTGATGTACTCGCGGATGATTTCGCAATCGCCGATAGTCGGTATCATCAGGGGCAAGCCGCCCGCCCAGAGAATAGCGTCGAGATAATGGCGGATCTGGCCGATATATTCAGATTTTTCGTGATAGCGAGTAGGAATTCCGATCCAGGGTTTGTCCATAATTAAATGTGGCGACGATCTCCTCTCGAACGCGGTTGGCCAATTCCGCCGCTGAAACACCTTCCGAAGGAATCGGCTCTCCGATAATGACCTCCACGACTCCGCCGCGCACGTGATATGTCTTGGGGACAAGAATCGCCCGAGATCCGCGAATGGTCAATGGGACTACCTCGGCGTTCGATCTCGTCGCCAACATAAAGCTCCCGCCCTTGAAGGGCTTGATGCTGCCGTCGCGGCTGGTTCCGCCCTCGGGAAAAATCAGAATGGGCGTGCCGGTCTTGATCGTTTCCGCCGCATCCCGCAATGATTTGACGGCCGCGTGCGGATTTTCTCTATCGATTGCCACGTGGGCCGAGCGGCGCAGATGCCAGCCGAGGAACGGATACCGGAACAATTCCTTCTTCGCCGCAAATCGAAACTGAAACGGGAGGGCAGCCAAAATAATGGGAATATCCATATGACTCTGATGATTCACGCAAAGCACATACGGACGACCCGCCCCCAGATGCTCGACGCCCCGAACACGAACGCGAACGCGCGCTGTCCACAAGATCATGCGTGCCCAAATCCTTGCGTGCGCATGCTGGATGCGCCCGCGCGAATCGAAGATTGAACTGGCCACGGAAAGCGATCCCATAATCCCCGTGTAGAGGAAAATCAGCGGAGCTATGATGAAGAGCGAACGCGCATAGCTGAGTTTGTTGTGCATGGGTTTTCGCCTCTCCCTCTGGGAGAGGGCTACTCTAGCATGGGCCGTGCCTCCCCAACGAGATAGAGGGAACCACAAATCAGGATGGTCATGCCCTCCGGCGCGTTGGCGCGCGCGTAGCCGATGGCATCGGCTAGTGATTCCCCGGCTCGCGAACCATCAACCAGCCTCTGCAGCTCCGCCGGATCCTTCGCGCGGGTGCTTTTCGGCTTCGTGAATATAAACTGGCGTGCGTGCGGTCTCAGGATTGCGACCATTTCCTCGAACTGCTTGTCGGCCATGACACCGAAAATGATCCAGATGCCTTCCGGATGAAACTCTCGAAGGAATGCCGCGAGCGCAGTAGCTGCAGCCACATTGTGCGCACCGTCGAGAAGAAAGCGGCCGAGCCGCTCCAGCCTGCCAGGCCAGGTTGTCGTGTTGACTCCATGAACAATATCTTCTTTCGGGATTCCCAGACACTCGGCGGCTTTGACCGCTAGAGCAATATTGTCAAGTTGATGCCGTCCGAGAAGCTTCGGCTTCAGGTCTGGATAGCGGCTGAGTTCCGCGCCGCGCGTGAGCCGACGTCCCGCCCGGTCGCGAATAATCGGCAGGTCGGCGGATGGCCCGATGATCACCGGTTCGTTCGACTTGATGATGCCGGCTTTTTCTGCAGCTATGGCTTCGATTGTCGTTCCCAAGAATTGTTGATGATCTACTCCAATGCTCGTGATGACTGAAACGTCCTGCTCGACGATATTCGTCGCATCCAACCTCCCTCCCAGACCCACTTCGAGGATGGCAAACCTGACGCGATCGCGAAAGTAGAGAAACGCCATTGCAGTAAGCAGCTCGAAGTACGTCGGCGGATAGAGCAGATCTTTTGCCGTTGACGCAGCATATTTGACAGCTGCGAAGACTTCCGTCAAATCGTCATCTGAAATCTCGCGTCCCCCGATGGAGATGCGTTCATTCAGCCGCACGAGATGTGGGGATGTATACAGGCCGGCAGCCGGCATCATCGAGGACAACAATTTCGCAACGGATCCTTTGCCGTTCGTGCCTGCGATCAGAATCGACCGGAACGCCCGCTCTGGATTTCCGAGGGCCGCGCCGAGCGCCTGCATATTCCGGAGGTCATACCGGATGGACCGGTATTCGTTAGTGAGCGAGTAAAGATATTCGAGATCGGCAGCGATCACTGCAGAAGTTTACGATACCTTCTCGGCTTCCACGGGCACCTTATATGAACATGCCTCTTCGTTGCAGTAGCGGATCAGACCTTCGCGCTTGGTTGCTTTTTCCATCAGGAAGGGCGCGCCGCATTGCGGACAGGGCTCGGGGACAGGCTTATTCCATAAGACGAAGTCGCAATTGGGATATTTCGAACATCCATAGAACAGTTTTCCGCGCTTCGAGCGTCGCTCGATCAGTTCGCCGCCGCAGCCCGGTTTGGGGCACGCAACACCGACAGTTTTCGGTTTGATGTACTTACATTTCGGATAGTTGCTGCAGGCGATGAATTCACCAAACCTGCCTTCCTTGATGGCAAGCTTCGCCTCGCCGCATTGGGGGCAGGTTTCCTCCAATATGACGTCCGGTTTCTTCGGCGTTTTTGTTCCGGCCGCAAGCTTTCTCGTGGTCTTGCATTCGGGATAACCGGTGCACGCCAGGAATTGACCGAAACGGCCGCGCTTCAGCGTCATCGGCTTGCCGCAATTTTCACATGGTTCCGGCTCGCTCTCAGCGGATGCCTCGCCTTCCTTGGACGTTTCTTCGCTGGCAATTTC
>Ga0134071_10000236_pt1 | contig 17562 bp, 11 predicted proteins | sample 15_taG_27_FD_94466 | JGI IMG/M metagenome (GOLD analysis project Ga0134071, IMG submission 94466) | Grasslands soil microbial communities from the Angelo Coastal Reserve, California, USA - 15_D_Rain_40cm_5_09082015 | ecosystem: Environmental > Terrestrial > Soil > Grasslands ...
GATCGGGAGTGATATTCCCGAGATCGCTGAAATCGTTGTTCCGCACGAGACCGGAATTCTCTTCCGCGCGGGAAATCGTGAGTCTCTGGTTGAAGCATTGTCAACAGCTGCGAATCTCGGTGCGGATGCTCGGTCGCGAATGGGGTTGGCTGCAAGCGGGCTGTGGACGGAGCGGTACAGCCTCGAACGCATGTTATCGGGATACGCAGAGCTGTACGAAAGTCTAGTGAAGCTCCCCGGCTAAGCGGATTTCAATGTCGAGTGTGAGATGTCCCATGTCCGACGTCAAATGTACTTGACCCAATTACCTAAGTCAGTGATCTGGTCAAGTACATTCGAAGATCCTACATTCGACATCTCACATCTGACATTGAAATCCGCACTGCGTCGGGTTTTGCAACAGCCTCCGCGTGGACGAGAATTTCGTTGTCACCGTAAATCAACACATGCTCGATCGAAGCCAGGTGTGCCAGACTCTGGTACATATCGCGCTCCCACCGCTTCGAGGAATAAATGATGACGTCCGCATTCTCCGGAGTGATCATTTCGGGCTGCAGGCAGGGCAATCCCAAAAAAGAACCTCCACCCTTCTTGTCTATAAAGCCGCGCACGAGCGGCATGAGGGTGGGCAGAGTTCCAAGCAGCACCTGAGTATGCGTGCCGAGGCCGTAAATGAATACACGCTGTCCCTCACGTTCCCAGGCCACGATTCGCGACAAGATCCTGCGGCGCATTCGCAGAACATCTCCGAGTAACGGTGCCTGAGGCGCAATGCCGCGCTCCAGAAACGCCTGCAGGACGCGCTCCGGCAAATACGCAAAGAAATTGTAAATAGCCTCCTCCATCAGGAGCAGCTTCGATGGACCCTCGCGATCAGCCAGCGGTTGCTGAACGTTGCCGAGGGCGGATAATGCCGGAGGTTTATCCGAAGGGAACATCATTTCCAGATTTCCGCGATTCCGCTGCGTCCATGAGTAGACGGGCCAGATGCTTCTCAAGAGATTTTCAATGCGAACGTAGTCGACGGCCATCGACAGTGATGAACGCGCAACACTTGCGTTCACAGGAAGCCGATGGTTCGAGCGATTTCGTTCGCGCGCCGACGCGAACAGCGCCCCGATGCGCAATCCCAGATTTTCAAGTTCGAAACTTTCGACGATGCGGCGCCGTCCTGCTTCACCCATCGCTCGCATCCGTTTGGGATCGCTGATCATGCCCATTAACGCAGATGCGTAAGCATCAATTTCATTCCGTTCGGAGCTCCGTTCGATCAGGATTCCGCAATCCCATGTGACCAGTTCTTTTTGTCCGCCGACATCCGCGCCAACAACCGCAACGCCGCAAGCCATCGCCTCATAGATGGCCAACGAAATGCCCTCTATCTTGGAAGGCAGAAAAAAGACATCGCACGCCGGCACGAGGTGCTTCATTCGATCGTTGGTCACTGCTCCAATCAGCTTTACATGGGAATCTAATCCGTGTTCTCGAACGAAGTTTTGGAGCCACGGTAATTCCGGCCCGTCGCCGGCTACAACCGCAATGAAGCGAGCTCCGGAATCGCGCAAGCGCAGCATCGTTCCCGCAAAGACTGTCGGCTGTTTCTGCGGGTGAATACGCCCAGCGTAAAGGATCGCCGGAACGTCGCCTCCGATGGAGAGTTCGCGCCGTACTGTGTCTCTGTCGTCCAGCGGCTTCCATTCGTTCGAATCGATATTTGTGTAGCAGACGCCGATGCTCTCCGCTTCCGCTCCCCGTCCGACCATCCACCGTTTCAGATGCTGGGAGCTGACCAGGTTCATATCCAGCAGTTGTTGAGATTCGACTGCCCTGCGTGAATAGCCTCCGCTTTTCCAGTATTCCTCTTCCATATGGCAGTAATCCGTGAATGGAACGTTTGGAAATCGGTACCGCAGATAGGGAAGAACGGAGTAAGCGAAGTCACTGTTGCTGATGAACACGTGGTCGATGCTTCTGGAATCCATCAAGTAGCTGATGAAGCGAGGCCAGTCGGTGAGCTTTAAAAAGTGGGGCAGAATGAAGATATCGGGTGTTTCATTGGCGAATTCGGGCAGCCAGGGATTGTCGCCTTCCAACGTTGCAACGATCGTCGTTTCCCATCCCTGTGCTCTCAATTGCCTTACCAGATCGAGGTTGAATTTGTCGGCCCCACCCAGGGTCATCCACGGAATGACCATCAGCAGGCGCTTCTTGGTCTTCTGGAGGCGATTTTCAAAGGGCGGGCTTTCCTCGACCACCGGGTAGATATCCAATGGCTTGGAAGCCATTACCGGGAATGAATTCTCCAGGTGAGCATGCCGGGCACGCACTTGTTGCGCAGCATCGTGCATGTGGTTTTCGAAACTCAGGCTTTCCCAACGGTCGCCGTGATCTCTACGCCGGCGGTACCAATCCAGATATTCGGGAATGGTGTTGCCCCAGTATCCTCGATCGGCGGCACTAAGCCAAAATTCCCAATCCTCCAGGCCGCCGCGCATCGCTTGGTTGAATCCTCCCACGGCTTCATGCACCGATTTGCGGACTGCGGTGGTGACATTAACCATGTTCTGCCGAAGAAATTCGGATCCGTTATGAAACCCTCTCCTCCACAGATATTCGGTCGCACCGAATCCGACGGAATAGCCGGTCACGAAGGAGCATTCGGGATGTGTTTCCAGATGCCATATGAATTTTTCGATCGCGGTCGGCTCGAGCAGATCGTCGCTATCCAGCAACACCACGTATGAGGTACGAGCTAACCGGAAGCCCGTATTACGAGCGGCCGGAAGCCCGCGGTTTTTCTCGTGGTCTATTACCTTGATGCGTGGATCACGATTGCGATAGTCCGTCAGTATATTCAGCGACTGCTGATCGGTTGTGCCGTCGTTGACAATCAGCCATTCCCACTGTTGAAAGGATTGACGCATTACCGAAAGCGCGGTCTCGTGGAAAATCTCACCGGTGTTGTAGAAAGGGGTGACAATTGTCGCTTGCGGCGCAGCATTGCTCACGACCGGCTGATAGCAGAATGCAGGACGGGTGGGCGACGCCGGAGTGTTCGAGTAATCCGGACGCGTGGCGCTGATCACTTCGCGATCCTTTCACGACGCTGGTGTTTCAGTTCCTGAAGCTCCTTGCGCATCGCGTCGATCATAGCGTCGCGATTTTTCACGCATTCCTGCAGCATCCGCCATTGCCCTTCGAGCCAATCTTTGCCTTTCTGCAGCTCGTCAACCCACTTTTTGAGTTCTTTGTATTGATTGTCCAGCCAGGTGTGCGCTCGATACATGTCCTCACGGTCTTCAATCATCTGGTTCACTGCCTGGGCAAACCGTTCTGGACAGAGCCGCGCAATTTTGCCAAATGCCGCCTCTCGCGTCGAAGACATGTGCTGCCAATTGCAGCTCATGCTGCCGTCGTGAGCCCGGTAGTACGCGAGCTTCCTGTCCACATACAGGGCGCGGTGTCCTTTTGCGGAGGCGCGGAGCCACAGGTCATAGTCGGCATGGCCCCCGAGGTCTTCATCGAACCAGCCGACTTCGTCGAGAACGCTCCGCCGCAGTAACACTGCGAGGGGTGGGAAGTATCCGCCAATCACCAGGGATCCGAAGATATCGCCATTGACGACCTCGCGGGCCGTTCCAACGCTGAATGTATTCAGCGGTGTGCCGTTGCTATCAGTGATCTGAAGATCGCAGTAACTGAAGCTCGCTTCTGGATTTTCGATGAGGGTACTGACGAGTGTCTCGATCATGTCTTCGGCCAGCCAGTCGTCCGAATCCAGAAAATTGATAAATTCGCCACGGCTTTCACGAATGCCGCTGTTGCGCGCGGCAGGTAATCCGGCATTTCGCTGGTTCATCAGGCGCAGACGCGGATCACTCAGAAAACGGCCGGCCACTTCTGGCGTGTTGTCCGTAGACCCATCGTTGATGACGACTACTTCCAAGTCTCGATGCGTCTGGCCAAGTGCGCTTCGAATCGCCTGATCGAGAAATTTCGCCTGGTTGTAGCAAGGTATGACAATGCTGACTAATGGCATTTTTCTTCCCATTCCTGAATGAGTGTGGGTCTCAGTTGAGAGTAGAGATCTACTGAGGATCCGGACGAGATTGGTACAGGCCGCCGGCGAAGGACTTCTTCTAAGAAGTCCCCTCCTAAGTTAGGAGGGGTGGCTTCGCGAACGGAGTGAGCGAAGACGGGGTGGTTCTTATGGGAACCACCCCGCCTCGCTTCGCTCGGCCCCCCTCCTAACTTAGGAGGGGAGTCTTTTCTGCGTATCGACAGCACCAGCAGCACTATGGCGACCCGCAATGCCGCGATTTCGGGCCCTACGACCCGGGCATATTCCTTCTCCCAGGCGGCCATCGCTTCGATGATCGATTTCGCTTTCCGCTGACGACCGAGAAGGAGTTGAGTTGCATCCATCATCGTGCTCTCGAGCCGCTCGAGCAGATCGAACAAGAAAGGTGCCGCATTTTGAAACACGTCATAGTCCGGCAGGAGCTTGAACGTATATGCACGCTCCAATAACTCGATCTCGGCAGCATCGATATTCAAAGCGTGTTGCAGGTTCTGCAACCGTGCGAGGCGCTGGCGGTAAGAACTGCTGTAGTCTCCGAGACACAGCAGGTGGAAATCGCCAATAGCGATCGCGGCTTTAGTCATCTGGCGGACGAGGAATCGAAAATCGGTATCCGGCCATGGCCCGGGGCCGAGCATGTGCGGCCTCAAACCGATCAGAAGTCCGGCCATTCGGTTCAGAAGAAGCTGATAGCCTTCCCACAGAGGAATTTCGGCCGGTGCAAACTGCGGAATCGATTCAAGGAGCGACTCGTTTCCCCAGATCGTACGGCTGCCGTACTTCAGATCGAAGGTAAACATGGTCAGGTTCAGCTTCGCGAACCACGCAGGCGACAACGGACCAATATCGACATAGTCAACTCCCACACGTGTTGCTAATTGCGATCCCGCCGATTTCAGGTCAAGTCTCAAAGATTCATCGCACGCGACGAGCAGATCATAATCATTCAACGGCCGTGGCTTGCCGCCGTTCCTCCATACCGAGCCTTCACCCCGGCCAAACCCGCCCGACAACACGATGGCTTGCGCATCAGGAGCCGTCCTTCGAATTTCATCCATGATCACGTTCAAGTGGCCTTGAACAACGGCCGAGGTTTCGGAGTCATCGACGACACTGAACGACGGAGCTTCTCTTTCCCAATGGCTTTGATGGATTGCTGAATTTTGCCGATCGTAGGCGATGTTATCGAGCCGTAACAGGTCACAGCACGTATGGAAAATCTGAGTAGCATCGACGGTGCCGAGGGGAATGCCCACCTCTTGCCCATGCAGATGGGTCAGCAAAAACGCCTGGTTATCGGGACAATCGGGATGATAGCCATGCATGCCCTTTGGAGGCGTTCCCGATTCCTGGAAAAAATTTGGAAAGAACTGCACGCCTGGGTGCGCCAGGAAGAAAAGCTCGCCGTTTCGACGATCACACCCGGCGATTCGAAGATCGTGTTCCATCTGTTCATCAATGAGAAATCCATCTGGAACTCGTGCCAGCCGTTCGCGCATCTTTTTTCTGGCCGTCTCATTCGCAAACCAGAATCTCACCATGGTGGAATCGATGAAGTAGTGGAAATCGCGCCCGGAAACAAGTCCTGCGTCATGAATGGCCGAGGCGATATCGGCATTTCTGGCGACGGAGACCATGCCGTGATCACCGAAGATGAGGACATCAACCGCGGCATACGTTTCGAAACAGTGATTCACGAGACGTTCGACTTGTTTGTCGAGAACCTGTATGGCGTCCACACAAGCTTTCGATCCAGGACCATGGGTGTGCCCGACCCCGTCGAGGGCGCTGAAATGAACATAGGCAAACGTGTGCTGAGGTTTCAGGTGATTTAGCGTGTGCTCGAGAATGGAGGAATCGTCCGGTTTTTGTAAACCGTCATAGGTCGGCCACGAACATTCGAACCAGGGCATGTCTGACTCATCCAGCGCGTGAAACAAGGACCTGTAGCCGACACTGGCGTCCCAGGGCGCGAACCTTTCCGCAAAGTCGAACATGTGGAGAGCATCGAACGGTATTGCGATGCTTGCCGCGTACGTGGCCACAAAAGGGGTCGATCGGGAGCGGGCGACCTCATCCACGTAGGCTCTGGCTTTCCATTTCAATGACGGGTCGGATCGAATGGCTTCACCGTTGATATGCCGGCCAACTGAAAACGGCGAATTGGCGGGGTCCAGCCAGTACATGTTCGTAAAGCCGGACTGCGCCGGCTCCAAGCCGGCAAAATAGGCCGCGCGAGGGCAGAAGCCAAACGGCTCTCTTAGTTTCCCGGAAAAGCTTTTCCCCGAAAGCTTCCTCAGGAATTCCGTATGGCGAACATAGTCATGCCTGAAGGCATCGAGGAGAACCGCAACGACGAGTCTTTGCATGTGCCTGCCTTCCGTTCCCCGGAAAAGCAGTCAACGGGCATTTCAAGGTCCATGAGAATGCCCAATGTTTTGAGCGAGTTATATCGGTGAAACCGCCGGAAAGGTCGATTCTTTGACAGACTTCTGTCCAAAGCGCGTCCCGAACCCCTAAAGCCAGCTATTTCCCCGGTCGATAAGTAAGGCGGGATGAAACTATCGATCATTGTACCTACCCGCGACCGAAACAATAGCGTTATCGAATGTGTACTTGCAGTTAACCACAACGAAGCCGAAGTCATCGTCGTAGACGACGGTTCGGCTCAGCCGGTTGTTCTACCATCCGAACACGGACGTGTCATTCGCCATCCAAAGCATCGCGGACGTGCCGCAGCGATCAACACGGGATTGAAAGCGGCGCGCCACGATATGGTGCTGGTCATCAACGACGACGTTTACGCGGCGCCGAATATGGTGTTGCGCCTGGTGGACGAATTTGCCATGCGCAATCACCCCAAGCTTGGAGTCGCCGCTCGGGTCATGTGGGATCCCGATGTTCCTATGACACTGACGATGAAATGGATGGAAGAGGCAAAAAAGTTTGTTGCGCCGATTCTGTTGTGGAAGCCGTTTGTGCTCTCTCAGGGCGGATACGATGAAAACTTCACGCGACATTTGGAGGACGTCGAACTGGAATTGCGGCTGAAACAGCAGGGGTTTGAATTGCGCACGGTTGAATCCGCAGTCGCCTTTCAACAGAACACAATGCGGATTCGCGATCTGATCGAGCGCGAATTCCTGGAAGGCACGTCTGCGGTCTTCCTGCATTCAAAATTTCCATCCTACATGCCTCAGATTGATGACATGGATGCTCTCATTCGTAATGAAAATCAGGCGGCGGATGCGGATTCTGCGGTTGAAGAGATTGCGTTACTGGAGCAGGCGGGTTCGAGCGCTCTTCCTGAGGGTTCTTCGGAGCTGTTTAACCATGTATGCCGCCACTATTTTTTACATGGGGTCTTTGAAAGCCTGAAAGATATCGGCGGCATCAAACCGCGGCGTTCCGATACCGCGACCACCACGATCTTCAAAGAGGCTTCAAGGCTGGAAAGGATGGGGGAATTCGATGAGGCGCGGCGCCTGTTTCATCTCGTCCGTCAACGGCCGGACGAACATTACTGGGACCGGGCGGAATATCATTTGGGCTGCATTGAGAATCATCTTGGCAACCCATCCGCTGCACATGTGCATTTCACGGAATGCCTGCGCCGGAATCCGCGGCACAGCAAAGCTCGCCGGATGCTCAATAATTCCACGCTATACCGGGAAACCGAAGCCAATGTCTTCGAAATCGCGGGGCCGGCAAGTACACCAAAAGTCCTGTTCGTCGTTTTCGGTGGCCTGAAGAATATCGTCAATGCCTTCCCTGTTGTCGCCGCTTTACGCAAGAAATTTCAGTCTGAAACGGTCTGGCTGACATCGCCCGCTTACGGGTCGCTGGCCAGCGTGAGCGCTGCCGATGCGATTCTCGAAATGGAGCCGCAAGAAGTTATCCCCTGGGATTGGATTCATTCCGAAGGCTACACTCACGTTTTCTTTGCCGATCCCGAGGGTAATCAAGAGGAATGGGAACAGTGCGGGCTTCATTCCATCGATTTCATGGCCCGTAAATGTGGTGTACAGGTCGGGACGCGACGAGTCTGCCTCGAACCGAATGGGGCTGCTCTCATGCAAGCGGAAGAGTTTCTACGGCAAAATGGTTTGCCGAAGGGCGGCTTTGTCACTGCATCTGTTGGGAACGGTCAGGAAAGGCACTGGCCGAATTCCAACCTCACCAAGCTTGCTGCGCAACTGAAGATGCCGCTGGTGGTGTTCGGCAGAAAAATAAATTCGGAAATTCCCGGAACGATCACCTGCATTGATAAGCCGTTTCAAGTGATAGCTGCCATCATCCGGTGGAGCAGTTTTTATCTGGGTCCGGATTCGGGACTGTCATGGCTCGCGACGACAGCCGGTACACCGATGGCTATATTTACCGATCCTGTGGCCAAGAACCAAATTGACGCCGGATTGGCCAACACCCTTCGCGATGAAAAACATGACATTCAGGAATGGGATATTTACACAAGCCTCCAAACCGTGCTCGCCCACATTGAATCGAGATTACCAGCCGATGTCGCTGTTTCACGCTAATCCGAGTCATTAGCGCTGATACTCTCGAGTTCCCTCAGAACTTCGCGACGCTGTTCATCCGGGAGAAATGCGGCTTCGAAGGAATTGCGCGCCAGCCCCGAGAGGTCCCGTTTTGTTAAATCGAAGGCTTCCTGCACAGCAATGAAGTTTTCGTTGATGTAGCCGCCAAAATAAGCAGGATCGTCTGAGTTGATCGTGACGAGAAGATCGGCGTCGAGCAGGTCGGGCAGATTGTGTCCATGGATGGAGTCAAACACACGGAGTTTCACATTAGATAGCGGACAGACGGTCAGCGGAATCCTTTGTGCCCTCAGCCGCTCCACCAAAGCGGCATCCTCGATTGCGCGGACACCGTGATCGATACGTGAAACGCGAAGCGTATCCAGGGCCTGCCATACATATTCCGGAGGACCCTCCTCACCGGCATGCGCCACAACAAAGAAGCCTTCTTCGCGGGCGCGGGCGAATACTTTCGCAAACTTTTCGGGCGGATGTCCTTGCTCGGTGGAATCCAAGCCGACGCCGGCGAAGTAATCCCGGTAATCGAGCGCGGACTCCAGTGTTTGCATCGCCTCGTCCGCGCCGAGGTCCCTTAAGAAACATAAGATCAGCTTCGACGAAATTCCAAATTCCCGCCGGCCTATCTCCAAAGCGTGATGGATTCCTTCGACGACGGCGCCAAGCGGTACGCCGCGGGCGGTATGCGCCTGTGGGTCGAAGAAAACTTCGGTATGGCGAATGTTCTGTTCCTTGGCCTTCCTGAGGTAAGCCCACGTAAGGTCGTAGAAATCACGATCGCGCAGAAGCACACGGCTGCCCTGGTAGTAAATGTCGAGAAAAGATCGGAGATCGGAAAATTCATACGCCCGCCGGACTTCTTCCGGAGACCCAAAAGGAACATCGACGTGGTTGCGCGAGGCCAGCTCAAACATCAGCTCGGGCTCGAGCGTCCCCTCAAGATGTAGATGCAACTCGGCTTTGGGCATGCGTTCGATGAAGCTCTTCACAGGTTTCAATTGTAAGTCCGCGGCGTTCGAGAAGGCAGTTTGTTGCACTTTTTGCAACAAAAAGTAGCAAGATTTGCGCCGCTGGTAGCAGACTACCAATTGTCGGGTTCTTGACGGGATTTCCGATTTCTTCGTCGGAAAAATGGCAGATCGCTCAAGCCAGTAGCGGGTGCGACGCTGAGTCTTGCGTCTCCAGGGATGGGTGCCCCTTTCTGAAGGACTTACACATTGGTAAACCAAATGCAATAACACGCGTCGAAAGGGAGGGTACAGACCGATGTTGACTGAGACAGCAGCCCATCCGGCGCGAACGAAAATGTTTTTGGATATTCCTACGGCAGCCGAACTTGCAGGGTTTTCGATCCGGCATTTCCGCAGAATCATTGAAGAAGACCGTATTCCAATCGTTCAGATTGGCCGGAAATTCTTTATTCTTGGCCGCGACTTTTCCACTTGGGAGTCCAGCAAGAAGACACGGCGGCCTGTCTAGGGCATCTACGGACGTGGTAGGTGCACCTGCGTGGTGTGTAACCAAGTTCCCCTTTGAGTTACCTTTCCGCCCGCCCGGCAGAGCTATCAGGCAGACAAAAACCTAGCCACAAAGAGGCACAAGAAACACAAAATCCTTCTGCGAATTTTGTGCCTTCTTGTGGCTGACCGTTTACTTCTTTGGCGGGGCGCCAAGAACCGCGTCTTTGGCGGCTTTCGCTACGCGGAATTTCAAAACCGTCTTCGCCGGGATTTTGATTTCTTCACCAGTGGCGGGATTTCGGCCGATGCGTGCCTTTCTCTTCTGTTTGACGAGTTTTCCGAGGCCGTGGAGAGGGAACTCGCCTTTCTTCGCTTCGCGATATGCCAGATCAACGTACGCCGCCAAGAAATCTTTGACCTGTTTCTTTGCGACGCCCGTTTTCACCGACATCTCGCTGATGATCTGCGTTTGGGTCATCTTTGCCATCAAGTCCTCCTGTTTAGTATTTAAGCTTCCGAATTTGTCCCAATATGTTTTCGATGAAGGCCACCGAAACACAAACCAGCTTTAGAACACTAGAGTGATAGGCCTGTTCTGTCAAGGCTAAGCTCGTTTGAAGGCCTTCTGAATTTCTCTCAAATCGTAGCGCAGGATGATTGGCCGGCCGTGAGGACAAACCGTTGGGACATCGGTTTTCATCAACTCCGAAATCAACCAGCGCATCTTCGTTTCTTCCAGTGGCGTATTGATTTTGATTGCCGCGTGACACGAAACGGTTGCGGCGATTTTTTTCTTCAATGCCTCGATGTTGATGACCTGGGTTTCCCGTTCCAAACCATCGAGCAACTCCACTAGAAGTTTCTCCACCGCTGCCGCCTTCAACATCGCGGGAGCCGTTTTGATTGCGATCGTTTTGGGGCCGAACGGCTCGACCTCGAAACCATTCCGCGCCAGCTCGGGGATGATACTGTCGAGAATTACAAGCTGCCGCGGAGGTAATTGAACAATGAGGGGCATTAATAATCGCTGGGTGTCGAGCTTTCCTGCAAGCTTTTGTCGCAGGTATGTTTCGAACAGGACACGTTCGTGAGCAACGTGCTGGTCGATGACGATCAACCCGGAAGAATCAACAGCCACAATGAAACTGTCGCGGAGCTGTCCAAGCGGTTGCACCTCCTGCCGGACACGATCGAATTCCGGATACGCCGGCAATTCACCCGGCTCTTCACAACCGTCTGTCCTGGTTTCCGTCGGTCTGAAGTTCAACCCCAACGGAATGGCTTGATCCATCACGGCCCGCATACCGGGTTGCAGTACGAAGGATTCCTTCGCAATCGGATTATCCGGGGCCCATGAATCGGGTATACGTGGTTGCGGCGCCGGAACAGCGAATGGCGACATTGGAGCCGCTTCATTTTCCATCGGCACGATCGTTTTGTCTTGTGTCAGCCCGGATAAAATCGCATCGCGAATTGCGTCGTGCACGAATGATTGGTGCTTGAACCGGACCTCGGTTTTTGCCGGATGTACATTCACATCAACGTCTTCATATGGAATGCTGACGAATAAGATCACGACAGGAAACGTCCCCGCAGGCAGGATATTCCGGTAAGCCTCGCTGATCGCGTGAAGAATAATCTTGTCACGCACCAGCCGGCGGTTGATAAAGAAGAACATCGAGTTACGGTTGTATTTCTGAACATGGGGTCTTGACGTAAACAGATGAATTTTCACCCCGGACCGTCCGTAATCCTTCTGGTACTCGATCAGCTGGTCGAGTAGATCTTTACCGAAAATCTGAAATATCCGATCCCGAAAGCCGGCCGTCACAGGCGAGGCAAGAATCTCGAACCCCGCACTGTTCAATACGAAGTGGATTTCCGGAAATGCCAGCGCATAGTGAGTGCAGTAGGTTGTGATCTGGCTAAGCTCGTAAGATTCGGACCGCAGGAACTTCCGCCGCGCGGGGACATTGAAAAACAAATCTTCCACCGTGATCTGCGTCCCGCGCGGAAAAGCTTGTTCTCGCTCCGAGATCAGTTTGCCGCCGGCGATTTCGATCGCTGTACCAATGGAACCATCGGCCTGTGTTTCCAACACGAGACGAGATACCGATGCGATCGACGGGAGGGCCTCGCCGCGGAAACCCAGGGTCTTGATCGAGAACAGGTCATCAGGCTCGTACAATTTGCTGGTTGCGTGCCGGCCGAAACAGGCGCGAGCGTCTTCCGGCGCCATTCCTTCACCGTCATCGGTGACGCGGATCCGTTTGCGCCCGCCTTCTTCGACGTCGATCGCGATCTTTCTGGCGCCGGCATCGAGCGAATTCTCCATCAGCTCCTTCACGACCGATGCCGGCCGCTCGACGACTTCACCTGCAGCGATGCGATTGGCGATATCGTCGGGCAGGACGCGAATTTTCATACAAGGATTTAGCCACAAAAAGGCACAAAATTGACAAAGGCTTTTTGTGTTTTTTGTGCCATTTTGTGGCTAATTTTTTCTTACTTGAATGCCGATCTCCCTCAATTGCTGATCAGAAACCGGCGAAGGTGATCCGCTCATCAAATCCACAGCACGCGCGGTCTTCGGAAATGCGATCACGTCACGAATCGAGGATTGCCCGGTCAGTATCATCACCATCCGATCGACCCCCAGTGCGATACCGCCGTGTGGCGGCGTGCCGAACTCCAGCGCGTCGAGAAAGAAACCGAACTTGTCTCTGGCTTCCTGTTCCGTCAAACCGAGCACCTTGAAGACGCGCGACTGGATATCGCTTCGATGGATTCGGATCGACCCACCGCCAATTTCCGTTCCATTCAGCACCAGATCATACGCCTTTGCGCGTACCTGTCCGGGATGGGTCTCCAGCATGGGAAGATCTTCATCGGTCGGCGAAGTAAACGGATGATGGCGGGAGACCCATCGGTTTTCCGCCGAATCAAATTCCAGCAGCGGAAAATCAACGACCCACAACATGTTCCATTTACCGGCCGGAATCCAATTCTCTCGTCTTGCCAGCTCCAGACGGAGTGCGCCGAGTAAATTCAACGTTGGCTCTGTCGGACCGGCCATCAAGAAAATCGTGTCGCTCTTTTGAGCACCCGACTTTTTGATCACGGCGTCAACAGCGGCGGGGCCTGCGTTTTTGACAATCGGAGCGGAAGTAATTCCTTCATCGCCCAACCTGATCCAGGCTACACCGGCGCCGCCCAGCTGTTTGACAAAAAGCGCGATGTCATCGAGCACCTTTCGCGAATACGCCGTCCTGGGCGCGACCAGGCCGCGAACGGTTTGGCCGGTCTGGGCCAATTCTCGAAACACACTCGCATCGGCTGTCTTGAAAATGTCGGTGAAATCTTGAAGAAAAACATCGAAACGCGTATCGGGCTTATCGCTTCCGTACCGGTCCATGGCTTCCTGAAAGCTCATGCGCGGAAGAGGCCGTGGAATGGCGATCCCATTCAGCGAAAACACCTCGACCATCAGTCCTTCAATGAGCGCGAACAGGGATTCGCGTGAAGGGAACGATGTCTCGATGTCGACTTGGGTGAACTCCGGCTGCCGATCGGCGCGCAGATCTTCATCTCGAAAACATTTCACGATCTGAAAATATTTTTCGAAGCCGGAGATCATCAGGATCTGTTTGAACAACTGCGGCGACTGTGGCAGCGCGTAGAAGCTGCCGTGATGAAGGCGGCTTGGCACCAGGTAATCTCTTGCGCCTTCCGGTGTCGACTTGGTCAGAATCGGCGTTTCAACTTCCCAGAATCCATGGCGATCCATGTACTGGCGCACGGTCATCGTGATGCGATGACGCATGCGAAATGTTTCCTGCATCCCGGGCCGGCGCAAATCAAGGTAGCGGTATTTCAGGCGCAGGTCCTCGGAAGTGGTAATTTCGTCCTCGATCGGAAACGGCGTCGTTTTCGCTTCGCTCAAAATCCAAAGCTGGCTCGCCACCACTTCCATTTCGCCCGTCTTCAGATTCGGATTCTCCAGACCTTTGTCGCGCACACGAACTTTTCCGCGCGCGGCAACAACGAATTCAGATCGCAGGGTTTTGGCCAGGCGGTGCAGCTCGGCGTTGTTTTCCGCATTGAATACGATCTGAGTCACTCCCTCGCGATCGCGCAGATCGACGAATAAAAGTTGGCCGTGATCACGCCATCGATTCACCCACCCCATGAGCAGGACTTCCAGGCCCTGGTTTGCTGCCGTGAGTTCGCCGCAGGTATGTGTTCTTTTCAACTCTTCCATTACAGTTCTTCTTCCCGGATATTTCGCTGCTCTTTGGTGGCCATGTCGCGCACCACCAGGATCCCGGATTTCAATTCTTCCTCGCCGATAATAATTACCGACTTGGCTTGTAATTTGTCGGCCAGCCGCATCTGGCTCTTGAGACTTCGTGCATCGAAGTCCAGATACACGCGTTTGCCGGTAGTGCGAAGTTTCCGGGCGAGCAATGTAGCGCGATTGAAAGCTTCGTCCCCAAGCGGCGCAATGAAATACTCCGGCGCGTAATCCGGAATGATTTTGGACGTGTCAGGAATGGACAGGATCAATCGTTCCAGACCCATGCCGAATCCGAACCCCTTGGTCGGTGGTCCATCCAGCTCTTCCGAAAGTCCATCATACCGCCCGCCGCCCGCCACCGTATTCTGGGAACCGAGCCGTCCCGATGTGATCTCGAAGGTTGTGCGAGTGTAGTAATCGAGTCCACGGACGAGCCGGGGGTTCAGCCGGAAGGGGATTCCGCGCGCCGCCAGATACGACTTGAACTGGTCGAAGTGTTGCCGGCAACCTTCGCAAAGATGTTCCGTGATCGTCGGCAATTCCGCAATTACCGGCTGGCACGAAGGGACTTTGCAATCGAACAGTCGCAACGGGTTCCTTTCCCCCCGGCGGCGGCAGTCTTCACACAGGCGTTCCGCCCGAGCCGCAATCGCGGTCTTCAGCAGCTGCACATAAGCAGGACGGCATTGCCGGTCGCCGACCGAATTGATGTTCACTTCCAGATCCGGAATACCGATGCCGTTGAGAAAATCGGTCAACATCTCGAGTACCTCCGCTTCAATCCCCGGATTGTCGGTACTCGAAAGCACTTCGGCGCCGGCTTGCACGTGCTGGCGATACCGGCCTTTCTGAGGACGCTCTCGCCTGAACATCGGAGCGATGTAATACAGCTTCAGCAATCGGGCTTCATTCACGAGCTGGTGCTCGATGTAGGCGCGCATCACGGGCGCGGTGCCCTCGGGGCGTAAGGTCAGCGATTTTGTCTCGTCACGATCGGTGAACGTGTACATTTCTTTCGAAACGATATCGGTCTCTTCGCCGACACCTCGAACGAAAAGGTCCGTGGCTTCAAATATGGGCGTGCGGATTTCCCCGAAGCCGTACCGGTGGAATGTCTGCCGCAAGCGGTCTTCGACAGCGTGCCAGATCCCGATCTCGGAGGGGAGAACGTCGTAGGTACCCCGTATTGCGTGAATCATCGATACCTACTTCGCCTTCATACCCAGGTATGTTTCCTTGTACTCGTAATATCGGCGGGCGTATTCGTCGATACTCGCGACCTCTTGATCCGTCAGCGCGCGTTTGACTTTCGCGGGGAGGCCCAGGACGAGGCTACGCGGCGGAATCACGGTTCGCTCCGTTATCAGTGCGCCGGCGCCGATGATCGAATACTCGCCAACCACGGCGCCGTTAAGGAGAATGGCGCGCATTCCTATCAGGCAATGGGATTCGACGGTACAGCCGTGCATCATCACGCCATGGCCGACGGTCACATAGTCTTTGAGAATCAGCGGGCATGTATCTCTCATGACGTGGCCGATCGTACCGTCCTGAATGTTCGTATGCTGGCCGATGCGGACGTAGTGAACGTCACCCCGGATGACGCAGTTGTACCAAACGCTCGAGTCGTCGCCGATCTCGACGTCTCCCACGATTTGAGCACCTTCGGCAACATAGACTCGCGCCCCCAGTCTGGGCCATTTCCCCTCGTACTCATGCAGCATCCACCGCTCTCCAGAGATAAAGTCTCAACGCTAGCAGAATTACCTTTCATTACGCAATCGCCGTCCCCTATCATTCACGGATGCTTCGCGTCGTCATTATCAAACCTAGCAAATACGGTTTAAGTGGTTACGTCGAGCGGTTCCGGCGCGGCTTCATGCCCAACAGTACAGTTCCGTACATGCGGAGCATGACGCCTTCGTCAATCGAGGGCGTGAAGATCGAGACCCACGCGATTGACGAATACGTTCAGACGGACCTGGCATATCTCGATCTCTTACGCAAGCCGGAGCAACCGACGCTGCTGGCGCTGGTGGGCGTACAGTCGCATCAGTTCCGGCGCAGCCTGGATCTGGCCGCCTTCGCGCGAGCGCATGGGGTTCGGCACTGTGTGATCGGCGGACCGCATCCCATGACCTGTGATACCAGCATGCTGCAAAATCGCGGCGTGAGCTTCGCTCTATCGGAAGCGGAAACGATCTGGTTGCAAATCCTGAAGGACGCGATCCGCGGCGAGCTCGAGCCCGTTTACGGTGCCGACCGTCGTTGGGCTCCGGAGCTGCAGGCGCCGGTGATTATTCCGCCGTCGAAACGGGATCTACAGCGATACATCGTTCCCATGCTCGGCATTTACCCCGCGCGCGGCTGCCCCTTCACCTGTAATTTCTGCTCCGTCATTAAAATCGCGGGCCGGCAGATCCGCAGCCAGTCGATCGAAACCACCATGGAAAGTCTCAGACGGGCAAAGGCCGCCGGCGTTCGCATGGTGATGTTCACATCCGACAACTTCAACAAATACGCAGAGGCTCATGAGCTGCTGGAGCAAATGATCGCGGAAAAGATCGATATCCCCTTCTTTGTGCAATGCGATACGCAGATCGCAAAGCAGGAGGAACTGGTGAGCCTGCTGGGAAAGGCCGGCTGTTTCGAAATGTTTGTCGGTGTGGAATCCTTCAGCCGGGAGACGTTACTGGCGGTGCACAAGACGCAAAATCACCCGTCCACATACGGTGACATTGTGAAGCTGTGCGACAAACATGGCGTTCTGACGCATTTCTCGAACATCATCGGATTCCCTGAAGATTCGGCGCGAACGGTTCGCGAACACCTGGGTGTGCTCCGCAGCCTTCGGCCGAACGTCGCGTCGTTCTACATTCTCACGCCAATCCCCGGGACCGAGCAATACGACGATTTCCTCGACCGAGGTTGGATCACCGAGCAGAATCTCGACCGCTTCGACGGCACTACAACAACATGGCACCATCCCAATCTGAGCTGGCCGGAGCTGCAGGACCTCCTGTTCCGCTGCTATCGTTATTTTTATAATGCGGGTTACATATTGCGCACTGCCATTAATGGCTTCCGCCGCGAAGCGATCAGCGGGGTCCTCGACTGTCTCGGGCACCCGCTGTTTACACGATTTGCGACGGCGAAAAGATTTCACCC
>Ga0134071_10000242_pt1 | contig 17413 bp, 14 predicted proteins | sample 15_taG_27_FD_94466 | JGI IMG/M metagenome (GOLD analysis project Ga0134071, IMG submission 94466) | Grasslands soil microbial communities from the Angelo Coastal Reserve, California, USA - 15_D_Rain_40cm_5_09082015 | ecosystem: Environmental > Terrestrial > Soil > Grasslands ...
CCCGGGTGTTACCCGCCGATCCGACCTTATTAAAGATCGCCCTGACCAATTTGCTGTCCAATGCGATCAAATTTGTGCCCAAAGGTGTTCAGCCGAAGATCACCGTCTCGGCATCCGTGAAACAGAACCTTTGCCGCATCGAAATCCACGACAATGGAATCGGTATTTCCGAGGAAGATCAGCAGCGGATTTTCATGCCGTTTGTCAGGCTCTATTCCGAAGAGCAGTTTCCAGGAATCGGACTGGGATTGCCGTCCGTCCGTAAAGCGGTGGAACTGATGGGTGGCCGGGTCGGCGTGGATTCCAAACCGGGCCACGGCAGCCGATTCTGGATTGAACTGGCCATCTAGGGCTTACCCGACAAAGGGGAACGAACCAAAAAGGCACAAAAGGGAAATAACACAAAAGGCACAAAAAAGAGTCTTTTTTATGCCTTTTGTGAGCCCCTTTTGTGCCTCTTGTGTACCTTCCGCGTGCGATAATCAGCTATCCTCTTTATAGCGTGAGTAGTAAGACCCGAATCCTCATTTGTGACGATCACACCCTGTTCGTCGAAGGTATCAAGGCCATGCTGCGGCACGAGCCGTCCCTCGAGATCATCGGGGAGGCCCGCGACGGCCGTCAAGCCGTGGCGCTGGTGAAGGATCTCAAGCCGGATCTGCTTCTGATGGATCTGTCGATGCCCGACATGAACGGTCCCGACGCTACGCGGCGTATCCGCCAGTTTGATCAAAATGTGAAGATTTTGATCCTCACCATGCACGAGGAAGAGGATCTGGTTGCGCGATCGCTTGAAGCCGGAGCATGCGGTTACATCATTAAGGATGCTCCCGCCTCTCAGCTCCTGTATGCGATCGAGACTGTACAAAGAGGAGAACGATACTTAAGTCCCGCCGTTTTGAAAAAAGTCGTGGCCGGATACGTCAAGAATTCACGCCCCCAGACCAGCTACGACCTCCTGAGCGCGCGCGAGCGGGAGGTGCTGAAACTTCTGGCCGAGGGCCTTTCGGCGAAAGAAATCGCCAACCGCATAGGCCTTAGCGTCAAGACCGTGGATGTTCACAAGTACAACCTCATGAAAAAACTCGACCTGCACGACCGCGCGGAGCTCATCAAATACGCCATTCAAAAGAAACTCATCCTCGTGTAACTGCCGTCTTTCCTGCTGAGGAATTGGCATTTCCTGATCGGGAAACGTGAAATCCACGCGAGGAGAAGGTGTCTTCCAGGGGTGATCCTACCGCCAAAGCCATGGCCAGCAAGCGCGCGTGGTATGCTGATGCTGACGCGATATGAAAGCTTCAACTCTCTGGAAGGCGGTCGTTGTGGATCGGGAGAATTTCCTGGAGCGTTTTCTGCACACGCTTAATGAATCCGGAATGCGGTATTGTCTGATTGGTGGACAGGCCGTGAACGCTTATGTCGAACCCTCGTAACACTGGACCTTGACATCGTTGTAGCGGCCGAAGGTATCGAACCGCTGGTGCGCGTTCTCTCGCGCGAATTTACGATCAAGCGGTTTCCGAATAGCATCAATGTATCGGCGCGAGAATCCAAGCTCCGAGTCCAAATTCAGACGGACTTACGTTACCTTCCATTCCTGGATCGCGCAGAAATCCGCAGCGTCCTCGATTATGATCTTCCCGTTGCACATGTCGAAGACGTCCTTCAAGGAAAAGTATGGGCTGCGCTGGATCCGGAGCGGCGCACCAGTAAAAAATTGAAGGACCTCACCGATATCGCCCGGCTGATCGAAACGTCGTCCAAGCTTCGTGAACGGGTACCGGCTGAAGTATTAAAGAAGATCGATTCACTAACTTGGTGAAACGATCCTACTGCGCGCTCGACCCAGAAGGGAGACCATTGGCAGATTCCGCCGATTGAAGAGTACAGATCTAATGAGACGGCTGATCCAGGAGTGTCGTTAGCTTGCGCTCGACTTCCTTGTTCTCGCGATCAATGGAAGCAGCGCGGCGGTAAACGTCAATGGCCGCATCCCGTTTTCCCAGTTGTTCGAGCATGGTGCCCCAGGAAAACAGCAGGTCGAGGTTGGGCACGGGGGCGTACTCAACCGCCTGCCGGAGGGAGGCCTCCGCATTTTCCCGCTCTCCTTTCAAGGCATAGCAATTTCCCTGCATCCAGAAACTTTCCCAATGATTCGGCTGGGATCGGAACGCGCGGTCCAACAGGGGCCCAACGCGATCACAATTGTGTGGGTCCTTCTGAATCATGAGTCCGGCCATGCTGGCGAGCAATGGGGGACTGTCAGGGTCTATGCGGAGGCCCGCTTCGAACTGCTCACTCGCCTCGTTGATCAATCCATTATTTTGCAGGACAAGGCCATAGCCAAGCCGGGCTGAAAGGTTGTCGGGAGTGACGCGAACCATATTCCGGAACAATGTGAACTCGTCCTGCCAGATGTAGTTGTGACTGATACAGAGAAGTACCGATGGAACCAGCACACCTGCCGCCAGCATGTACTGAAGACGTTTGGCTGCCACGGACGTCCATGCAATCCCCGCCAGAAGCGCCACGCTGAATACCGGAGTGTACAGGAATCGTTCCGCAAGAATGACGCTGGTCGGCATGATCCAATTCGACACAGGAAGCAGTGCGATGAAGAAAAACAGAAGCGCGAAGCTGAAGGCGGGAAGCTTCCTGGCGAAATACAATGCGATTCCGATGAGACCCGCGATTGTGACAAGTCCCGCCCACGCATCCCAATCGCGCACATACGCGATGTGAATCGAATTGAACTCGTAATTGGCGGCGACATCGACCGGCGCGAGACTCAGCTTGAAATATTGCAGGAACGCGCGGCCGGAAGTCATCCATCGCTCGAGCGGAGTCCACCCGCCATGCAGATACTGAAATGTCTCAGGCATTCCGAGTTCGCCCAGGACATAGAAGCGCAGCCCAAGATATCCGGATGCGACGGCGGCCAGCAGTAAGAAATGGACCCAGCCGCTCCGTTTGGGAGAGGGAAGAAGCCACCGATCAAGCAGGAGTACCGCCGGCAAAACAATGGCACTCTCCTTGGAAAGCAATGCCAGCAAGAATAAGATTGCCGTCCACACCGGGTGCCCACGCCGGAAAGTCAGCCACGCCATGAAAAAAAACATTGCGGCCAGCAGTTCCGCGCGGCCAACGATACCGACAATCGCTTCGGTGTGGACCGGATGAATCACGTACACCGCAGCCGCGGCCCATGCTCCGGAAATGCCGATCAACGTCGACGCCACCAAAAACACGAGCCAGCCGTTCAGCGCGTGCAACACGAGATTGGTGAGGCGAAAACCGGGAGCCCAACGCTGCCAGAGGGCGTAGTCGATGGAAAAAGAAAAAATCGTAAGCGGCCGGTATATTCCCCCGAACTTGTAACCCGCCCAATAGGGTTCCGAAAGGTAGCGCAAAGGGGCGATCGAGCGAATTCTCTGATTGGCAGCGACGATCAGCCAATCATCGGATTGCACGAACGGCAGCGGTACGGAATTGGCGTAGCAAATGGCAACGATCAGAAAACTGAATGCGAGAACGCGCAGGTTCATCGACGCATCCCTGCGCCTTGATTGTAAGCCGCCGCAGATCTAAGTCGGATCACAGTCATCAACACCAGGAACACAATAACTGTCAGCAGCGCGCTATGTCTTCCCGTTGGCATAGCAGCCCGCATCATAAAGTGCGGACATAATGTGCGGACGCTATAATTTGAGGTTCGTCAAGTCTGCCGCGGAACTAAGAATGCCGGCGGAGCTTCCGAGGCAGCGGGACCGCAGGACGCAGGAGCGCAAGTGCAGCAGCCTGCGCTCGCTGTGTCGGAACGGCATGCCATCATGCAAGCGATAGAGCACTTGAACAAGGTTTTTATGCCGGACTGCGGAGAGATATTCCGAAGCGGATCCATCGCCTGCGCATTAGCTGAACCGCATGCTTATGGCGATCGCATGCCGGATGCCAGCACGCGGCTATGCATGCGCGCATCGGCCTCGTGCTGGCTCGCACATCAGCGGGCACGCCGGCATGAAGCTCGTGCTGGCGTGCCCGCCGGCGTGCAAGCCTGTCTCTGCCTCCTGATTGATGTGGACGCAGCATGAACGCGTAAATCTTCTTCGTGCTGAGATCCACGCGTGAGTGCAGACGTCGAGCGAGCTTTTGCTTGCCTGCATCTCCGCCAGTATGCATCCAGATGGCGCGCGCGGACTGGCAGAGCCGAGCTCGATGCGTGCATATCTCTCGTTCTGACATGTACGCCTGAGTGCGGGCCTGCGGCCGGCTCATGCTGGTCTGCTGGCCAGCAGGCGTGCGGCTGCCACATGCTCGTTTGCACACCCGCGTGCGGGCCTGCACGCTCGCGTGCTTGTTTTCAGCTATTCGTGCGCCAGAGACAGGCCGTGCGCTGCGACAAATTTTTGCGGAACCTTGGATCGCTTGCAGCATTTCTTATGTTGGTAGCACATAAAGATCGCCGCTTCTATTAGCACATGACCTGGCCGGTTTCTTTAAGCGTTTCGCTTTCGTGATCTGTTGCGATTCAGGAGTCATGGATTGAGCGCTGACATATCTCGCCAATTCTCTGCCCAGATCAACTGCTCAGCTCACAAACGATTCGCTTTATTGGCGGCATGAGTTGGCTGTGGTGTCTCTACATAACAACTTTGAGTCGGTTATCAACAATTACATTCCTTTGATCGGCACTTCGTGTCTCCATGCGATATTGATCGTCCTGTGAGCGGACCAGTCTGTCAGGATCTGAAGAGCCCTCGAGATTCCGTGCATCGTCCGTGCGCCAGCGATCTTGCCTACCGGCCGGACATCGACGGACTGCGCGCTGTGGCAGTCCTGTCCGTGATTGGATTCCACGCCGGCGTGCGTTGGTTTCCTGGCGGTTACGCGGGTGTCGATATCTTCTTTGTGATTTCCGGTTTCTTGATAACGTCGATTATCCTCCGCCAACTCGCGGAGGATAGATTCAGTTTTGCGGACTTCTATGCACGGCGGTGCAAGAGAATCTTTCCCGCGTTGATTATCGTTCTGGCTGCTGTTTTCGCGTTCGGGTGGATGTTTCTCCTGCCGAATGAATATGAGCGGATCGGCAAGCATATTGTCGCCGGCGCCGGTTTCGTTTCGAACTTTGCGTTCTGGCTTGAATCCGGATACTTCGACAGCGCCGCCGGGACCAAGCCTCTCCTGCATCTATGGTCGCTTGGTATCGAGGAGCAGTTCTACCTTTTGTGGCCACCTCTGCTGTTATGGGTTTGGAAACGAAAACCCGACGCGCTCGCCGTCGCCATCGGTCTCGCCAGCATTTCATTCGCGATTAACGTGATGCTTGTGAGCCTATGGCAGGCAACCGACATGTACTTTCTTCCGCCGATTCGCTTCTGGGAACTGCTCGTTGGCAGCGCGCTTGCGTATGCGCACTTGTTCCGAAGAGAGGAGCTCGAACACCTTCTGAAACGCGCAACTGCCGGTGTACCGGGTTCGCGTCTCGTCTCTATCGAAAACATCCAGGCTACGATCGGTTTGGCATTGATTGCTGTGGCGGTCGTCGTATTGGACAAGAGGACGCTGTTCCCGGGATGGTGGGCGATGGCGCCAACGATCGGCGCTGCGTTGCTGATCTCTGCAGGACCGCGGGCCTGGATCAATCGCAAGCTGATGGCGAACAGGGTATTCGTTTTTATCGGCTTGATCAGTTACCCGCTATATCTCTGGCATTGGCCGTTGCTTTCCTATACGCACATCATGACGGCCGGTGCTCCCTCGCCAACCGTCCGGATTGTCGTTGTTGCTGCGGCGTTTCCATTGTCATGGCTCACGTTTCGAATGGTCGAAAAATCCATCCGGACGGCTCCCAACCGAACAGCTCTGGTATTAGTGCCCGCTTTGGCCGTCATCGCGTGCTTTGGGCTGGCTGTCTTCACACGTCAATTGCATGCGAGGTCGGAGAGGTACGGGTTTGAAAAGATCATCAAAGCGGCAGCGCCGGAGTGGGGATTTCCAGGACCTCGGTTGAAGCCATTCCATACAGCGCTGGGATACCATTTCGCGCAAGGTGACGGTTCCCGCAAGGTCCTCTTTGTGGGTGACAGCCACATGGAGCAATATTACACGCGCATCGACCGGCTGTTGACTGAACGGCCGGACACCACCAAGGGTGTTGTCTTTGTGACGCGTCGCCGATGTCTGCCGATTCCAGATGTAGAGGGTGTCACTTATTCCGAGTGCAAAGGTCTGGCCGAAAACGCATTTTCTATAGGGCAACGGCCGGATATCGACACGGTCGTTTTAGGTGCGGCATGGAATCGTTACGACGATATCTTCGCACCCGGGAAAAAAGAGAGAGCATTCCGAGCGTTAGCCGTGATGATCATGGACTACAGAAAAATGGGAAGGCAGGTGTACCTTATTCTGCCAACTCCAAGGGGAGAAGCATTCGATCCTGCTCACCTGGTGAGAAGAAGTCTTCGCGACCTGGGTTTCGTCGTTAAACAGCAGGTTGAACGCAGCCATGCGGATGCCAGCGTCGAGCCGATCGCATCACAGCTTGTGAAAGTCGCCAGTTCCAGCGGAGCCACCGTTATCAATCCTATAGATGAACTTTGTCGCGAAGACTACTGTCCCACGCTGGACCTTGACGGAATGCCGGTTTATACCGACGACAGCCATCTTCGACAGACATACGTCCGCGAGCACATCACGTTCCTGGATGAGATCGTCTCACTGCCGCAGCATGATCGCACAGACATCCCCATTGCCATGGGCGGCACAGCTCACCGATAGACTGCGTTATGAAGGCTCATGCGTGTGCCGGCAGTCTGGATGAAAAAACAATATGACAGAAGCGCTGCAAAACCCGTACGCGTCAGAGAGCGCTCCTTATTGGTTCTCTCTAGGGATTAAGCCGAATTATTGCGTCCAGCACAGCCAGGCCGGCTTGTGGGGGCAGCACCGCCACAGAGAGATAAACGGATGAAGCTTTTGCCCGTTCCATATCACTGACGTCCACAGTCCCATCCACGTTGAGACACTTGAGTGGTTTACCTTGTTGAAGGCCGCGTATGCCAGGTTCATTGCGCCAGCGGAGAAAATCCTGTTGCGTCAAGGGTCGAATTTCGAGATTGAAGATCTGTACCTCGGCCGACAGCGTCATTGCACGAGCGATTATTCCACTGCAAATGGCTTCGTTGGCTTCGTTCAGGAAAGTTGCGGTGACTCGAATCTCCGTGTTTGTACACGACGTTCCTTTACTGAGATAGGTGAGCAGGGTAATGGATATCGGCTGCTGTGACTGTCTCGAGTAATCTAAGCTCCTGTTTCCGTTCGCCCATCTCGCGTCTGTCACGCAAACACCATCTTCGTTCGACGAGGAACGATTCGACTGGCCGAACGCATGGGCATTCAGACTCATCATCAAAGCAAACGTAAGTAACCGCATTGGCTGACTCCTTCGAAACCCACCTGGCACGAAAGCCGGATCTTCGTGCGCAAGCGAGATTTTAGTGCGGTCCTTTTCGACCAGGGTCGAGAGCGGAGTTTCCCGGTTGCGTGAGAATTAACCGCAAGCTCAATGGACTCGTACCGGGCTGAATGTCGATCGGCACGGCTGACACGACGCTTCCGCGGGTATCTCCAGGCCATAACGCATGCAGACGATACGGGACGTCGGCAAACACCCGCAGATGGAATCGGCCGTCGGGGTCGGCAGCATCAAATGCCACGGAGTTCTCGGAGGAATCGAATACCGTCACTCGAGCTCGAGGCATCGGCCGGCCCTCGGACGTCAGTACGATGCCTTCAATCAGGCGTTCACTCTGTGCGTCGGGCAGCGTGAGGTCGTACCTTCGAGTGTCTGGTTTGCCTGAAAACTCGATAACCGCAGCCGAAGCCTGGTCGTCGGTTCCCGGATAAAACCAGCGCGGGTATGGTGTATCCCGCGTTGGCGTGCGGTTCAGGTTGACGCCCAGATAATACTGTCCAGGCCGGATGACGGGCAGTTCGTAATGACCATCGGAGTCCGTCATGCGGCTGTCGGTAAGACCGTCCGACGACGAGCGAACTTGTACCGCAACTCTTGCGGCAGGCAGCCCGTCCTTTGTAGTCACGCGGCCGATGATGCGAAGCCTGCGCTCCAGCGTCACATCGCCGCAGCCCTTGGCGTATAGCTGAATCCTGGGATCATCCGGCAGATCGCCGTCAGATTCCGCGTGTATCAGGTATTCGCCGGGCGGCAAGTCGGTGAAGACTGCATCGCCTGCGGTGTCGGTCAGCGCCCGGTAGCGAAATCCTTCCCGTTCCGCAACAATGATGGTTCCGGACGGACCTGGAGCGCCCCAGAAACCGGTGCGCACCCGGATCTCGCTGGCTGTTGAAGCTCCGGCCCGAGCCTGGAAATAGCGGAGATCCTCGGCAGCTTGGGCCACCGGCCGCGTACGCGAGCAGATACTCGTTGCAAGCCGTCCTTCCGGATTCTTGACGGCGTATACGACGTACTCTGCTCCGGGCTGGAATGGGTACCCGCAGTCGCCGCCGCCAAAGCCGGTGACGACCTCGATCTCCCGTTGCCACGGCTCTACTCCACTGAACACTTCTGCCAACCGTATACGGACGAGTCGAAAGCCCGGCTTCATATCGATTGGCTCGGAAGCTTGTCCGGAGAGCCTGCGGCCTGAAGGCGCCGTGGAGCGCGATGAAAACTGCGCAGGGACCAACGCGATGTCCATGACGGTTCCGGTGAACACCGCCGCGGACATTCCGGCCGCCAGACATGGTGATCCCCCTCCAGCGCAGGAGCAGGCTTCGAGCCGAGCCGCAAGAGTTACCAGAGAAACGAATACACCCAGCAGGATTCGCATACAGTCCATTTTAGGCGAACGGTCGATTCGGACACCCGCTTATTCGTCAATTCGCCCGATCGAACAACATGGTCAGGATTTGCGGCGAACCGCCCATTGGGATATTCTCCTTGTCTTTACATTTCGCGCTGTACTCTCCGAAGCAGTAGGGCCGTTTCCAACTGATGTATCGTCGCGATTGCTTCTCGATTCTTCTCCTTGCCATCGCCGCGTTGTGTCTTTGCGCGGATGCGTTCGGGCAGAGGGTCTCTTTCGGAGCGGTTACTGGAATCAACCTGGTTGATGACTACCGTTCCGGATCTGTTTTTCAACCTCCGTCTCCATTCGTAACCTGTCCCGAACCAATATGCGCAACCGCGACGTTATTCACATCGGGGGACGCTTCAAGCCGTTTCATCGTCGGTCCAAAGTTGGAACTGAGATTATCGGATCGCCTCTCGGTGGAGGCGGAGGCGTTACATCGAGCCGTCCGGCGAGAGCAGAGAATTCAATTCCTCCCACCGATTGTTTTTCCAAATGGGCCTACTCTGGCCTCACAGGAATCGCGTGGAACCGAAAACCGACTGGATTTAAAGGCGTCCACGCGAACGCCTCAGTTGCGCGGGTCCTTAAACCACGCCCATGGCCGCAAGCGAACGTCCTCCGCAATGGCATCTCGAGCGCAGCGGCTTGTGTGGTCTGTAACGACAGCATTAGTAACCAGCAGAACACGGTTATCGTTTTGCGGTTCGGTCATGGAGCAGGCACGAACGGCGGAGATCAGGCCCGGCTGTTTGGGGTCAGCAAGGTCACCGTTGTACGTAACGCTGAGATTTGAACTGTAACCACTCGCCATGAGTGCCCCGCGCAAGCCGTTGTTCAGCACTGGTATTCCCCCGAGATCGTGGGGAACATTGACAAAGTCGACGTGAGTGGAAGCCGACCGCGGCAGAACTGCTGCGGTTTCCCCGATCAATTGCTGAACGGTAGCCGCCGCGGCCTGCCATTCCTTTTCACGTCCCTTGAGCCGCCATGTTCCCGCCGTACAGTAGAAAATGAGCACGGCAGCGAGAAGGTAGGTCACGGGCCGGCGGCGTAGAGGCTTTGCGATGTCCCTGAATGACATACTGATCGCAGTCGCGAGGCCAAATCCCGGAAAGAAAAAGTAATATTCCTCGTTTTTCGCTCTGGCGAACATGCTCGTCGGCAATAGCATCACGAAGACCCAAACCGCTGCGAAAAGCCAGATCTTTTTGTTCGGCGCCAGTCCAACGACGCCACCAAGAAGCATCGTCACAACCGCGACTCTCAGCCCCAGCGAAAACCCGATGTCTCGAAGCGCGAACGGCGGTTCGAATGGAAGTAAGAGATTTAGAACCGAACGCGACTCCGCCAGAACTATACCGGTGGCGTCGCTCCTGCCGTAGTCAAAGCGTACCGCTTCGGCCATCGCCCTCCTGAATACTCCGTCCGGATACCAGTACACAAAGCAGCCCAAAAGTGCGAGAGGAAGAAGAAAGCCCACGTAGGCCAGCTGGCTCTCTGTCCGGATCTCGCTTTCGGTCTGCGGCAGGAGAAAGAACCAATCCACTAATACGACTAACACCGGGCAAACCACTGCTGTCTCCTTGAACCCCAGCGCGGTGGCGTACAAGGCAACTGAGATAAAGAGCGCGCGGCTGTCTTTTCGCCGTCGAAAACGAATCCAGGATAAAATCATTCCCAGCACGCAAATCACATAAAGCAAGTCCTGTATCGCTGAGAACCAGAACAACAGAGCGTGATTTCTCGGATCGAAAAAGGCCAGGAAGGTAGCACAGGTCGAAGCAATCACGCCCAGATCCAGAGTTAGAAGCAATCGATAAAACAGAAACCCGCAGAGCAGGTAAGCCAGCAAGGCGAAGATCCTGTAGGGCTGTGGCTGCAACCCAAAAAAAGCAACCATCATTTTGCAGAGGCCATTCCGGAAAGGCCGATAAAGTGAATCGGACGAGTAGTACCATGGGCCCGCCCGGTCACGGACGAGATGGACGAAGTCGTCGGACACAAACCCAAGACTTAGTGCGGGTAGCACGACATAGAGGGTGCTTATTGCGACAATCAGCAGCGATAAAGGAACCCTCAGCCGAGCTAGAGTCACGTTACTCATAGTTCAGGAGGCTATACCAGCACGCCTGGCAATTCTAAACTTATCGTGGTGCAGGCGCGGCGGACAATGCGCTGACGATTTTCTCCACGCTGTTCAGCGTGTGCATCTCTTCCGCAGTGAACGTGACTCCAAATTCCTGTTCGATGCTTACTATGATATTGATTTGAGCGACCGAATCCCATCCGCTGAGATTCTCTGAGTTCGAGTCTCTGGTTACGTGTGCGATGTCGTTCTGGGTGATATCGGCAATGATCTGTCGAATTTTATCCAACATTTTCCAATCTCATTTCGTGTTCGATAATTTCAATGAAGGAAACGGCGGCTTTGTGTTCCGCGACCCGTTTAAGGTACTGATTCTCTCCGGCGGGTTCGAATCCATTCGATAAGTAAAACCTGGCAAAAGGAGCGTTCTTCTTTGTCGGAAGGTATGCGGCCTCCACCGAAAAGACGCCATCGGCGGCCGCCCGATTGAAAATGTAGTTTATTAGGGTTTCCTCGACCGTCCGGCCCAGGACGCGGCAGCTCATCAGGAAATTTTCAATATTCCAAACTTCTTTGCTTCTCCGGATCTGGATAAAAGCGATCGTGCCGCTGTCGCCGAAACGGTCGGACAAATCTGCCGTAAGGAGCAGATACGCCGGATCCCCCATCATCGAGACGACGTCGCTTTCAGTCAGCCGGATTGTCGTCATGTTGAATTGATTGGTTCGCTGGCTGAGCTGCGCGATGCGCGATACGTGCTCCTGATAATTCGGGTAAACGACCATCCGCTGCCGGAGGCTTTGGTAAAAATCTTCGACGGATCCCGCCGTTTGCTTGAATTCGCGGCGCTGGCGATCATCAAAATATTGCCGGCCGCGCGAGCGATCCTCGCTCGTGAGGTGCAATTTTCCGAAGCAACGCAGCTCCTGAAATTGCCGGACAAAGTTCAAGGGCGGCGATTCAATTTGGAGACACGTAATGCCGGGGAGCGCCAGCTTGACTTTTTCGATTTCGACCGGGTTATCGTCGACGAACAACATGTGATCGATCGAGATATTGATTTCCCCGGAGATTTCCTGAATGTTCTGGGCCTTTTCCCGCCAGTTTGCCTTGACGGCTGCGAAATGCTTTTCGCGCAGCGCCATCGACGGGTGGGTGCGCAGAACCTGAAATACATCTTCTTCGTTGTTCTTGCTGCAGATCGCCAGGATATAGCCGTGTTCATAGAGGCCGAGCAGATATTGCTGAAATCGGCGAAATGGCAGACCAGGATACGATTCGCCCAGTCGTATTCCTTCGATTCCATCTTCTCCGAGAACTCCACCCCACAATGTATTGTCCAGATCGAGAACGATGCACTTGAGATCCATTCCGAGAGCGGCCCGAATGTAAGCCGCATAAAACTGGGACAGCGCGATCCAGTGTTCCTGCGCCACCGGAATTCGCGCCGTGTAGTAGGTACGGGGATCGGTCCAGCGCTCCAGACCACATTGTTGAGCCACGCGAGCGTAGTCCAGAACGTGGACTCCGGGCGTCTTCCCGGCGAGAGCGGACAGCTCCCGATTCAGCCGCTCGATAAGGCGTGCAATGGAAAACTCGGTCCGGACGAGCGGATCATAGCAATGAATCGGGGCAATCCAGTTCTGGATGAATAACTGCGATTTTGCCGACGAGAATTGGCGGTAACTGCGAATCATGGATTCACACAGGCCCAGCACTTCTTGTGCGATATCGGATGGATCGGATTCAAAAATGGGAAACACGTCCTCGATGTTGAAGCCAACGATGGTGATATCCGGTTGTGCGGCATAGAGCCCACTCCCGTCGTTCAGCATTTCCTGACGAAATTGATTGAAGTGAGGCTTGTACAACTCGGCGCGAATTTCGCTCTGCATCAGGTCGACCTCGAGCAGAGGGAGAATAAAGTCGCTGGTGTACGAAGTCAGAACCGCCAGTTTTATTTTTCGGTCGAAAAGTTTTTGATCCAATTGGCTGTATGCCGCGTGGTAATGGCGAATCGTTTTCAGGTTCATCGGCATTTTAGATTCCCACGTCGGAGGTTGCTTCATTGGAAACTTTTTCGGATACGTCAACTTTGAACAGGTGCAGTAACAGCGCGTCCATGAAAAATTTTGCGGCCCAGTTAAGGTAATTGAACGGGCTGTACGCGCCCCACAAGGGATGCGATCCCGGCAAAGCGCCGTAGCTCTCGGCGTGCGGGCTGCCGGTGTCCTGAATTTCCGCAAGTCCGTCTAAGAGCAACCTCGCGGTTTCACCATAGATTGCTTCTCCGGTGATGTTGTAAAGCCGGCACAGGACGAGAGCGATTTGAGCTTCGCCCGTCAGGCAGCGCCAGGAGACGGTTGAGCGCCAGTTGGAATCATAGCGGCCGCGCAAGACGCCGGCGCGTTGATACAGATTCACAAGGGGCGTTATTCCGGCGATGGTGGCAGCGATGTATTCTTCCTTGTTCAATAGTCCGCCCGCCCCAAGCAGTCCTTCCAGAACGTAGCCGATCGTGTGGAGCAGCGGCGGTTCGCCGTCGGCAAATGAGTTTCTGTCGAACCATCCGTTCTCGTATTGCTGGCCAAGCACCCAGTCGCAATTCTTAACCGCCGCGCCAGCGAACTTTTCTTCCGCGAGTTCGCGGCCTGCGAGGGCAAGGCCCCATGCTGCCCGGGCGTTGTAACTCTGAACCGTGCTGGTCGTCACTTCCGAGAGGTATCTGCGCCAGGCGCCGTCCTCGTCCTGGATGGAGACGAGCCACTCTGCGGCTCGCCGTATTGAAATGGCGTACCGTTCATAGCCGGTTTCCTGGTAAGCGGAAACCCATCCAAAGAGCACCTGGCCGGTATTGAATACGGCCGGCCCGACTCGTACATTCATCATTCCGCTGCGGACGGCGCCGCTGGGCAATTGAATGTCAGTTTCCCAGTCGGCCATTCGAATCGCGCGTTTTCGCGCTTCCGCGACCCCCATGGTTTTAGCGTAGTGAAGCAGTGTCGGAATGATGTAGCCCGTGGTTTCGGGATACGATTCGCCCCAGCCGCGAACCAGGTTGTAATAACCCGCCACTCCGCCATCAGGCCGTGAATCTTGCGCTGCGCAGGTCCACTGAAATGCAGCTTCGAGGCTTCGAAGCAAATCCGTACTGCCGGTGCGTTCCGGCAAGAGCGCGCGGCGGCAGGCGCGGAGCAGAACTCGGCGGTTCGGAATTCGCATCAACTGACCGGGCGAGAGTTTCATGCATACCTCCGCATCGTTACTACTGCGGTGCAAAAGCTGTGCCAAGTACAGGATTCAGGCTGTCCCGCTGTAGCGGCGGCCTGTGACCGCCGCTACAGCGGGCGGGGAATTGCGATTCCATCAAGAAAAGAATTGCTGTTCCCAACTATCGAGTCTTGACGGCGACGAATTGTGTATGGCCTTCGTGATTCACGAGCATCAAAATCGGATCTGAGCCGCGATTCGACATCTGAGCTTGAAAGTCGGCAATCGTTCTCACAGGCTTTCGATTGACTTCCTGGATGACGTCGCCGATCTGAAGGCCCGCCTCTGAAGCCGGACTGCCGTCCTCGACGTCGGCTACGATGATGCCCTTTACATCAGGAGGCAGATTCAAGTGCCGCGTAATGTCCGGAGTAAGTTCCGTCACAGCGAGGCCCAATCGAGGTTCCGCAGGTTCCGGCGGAGCCGACTTTTCGCGTTTAGTTGCCGAGGTCGTTTCTTTTACCGGCAACTCGCCGAGCGTAACCGTAACATTACGGGTTTGCCCGTTATGAAGAACGCGCATATTGATTTGAGAACCGGGCGCCATTGAGCTGATCATCAGGCGCAATTCGCGGCTATCCTCTAGCGGTTTTCCATTCGCTTCGACGATCACATCGCCTGACTGTAATCCGCTCTTGGCCGCCGGACCTTTCGGATCGACATCGGCAACAAGCGCGCCATGGGTTTTGCCCAGCTTCATGGCGGTCGCCAGATCCGGCGTGATGTCCTGAATGCTCACACCAAGATATCCGCGAGTCACCTTTCCGGTTTTGATGATTTGATCCATGACGCTCCGGACCATATTGCTGGGCACAGCGAATCCGATGCCGAGATTCCCGCCGCTCGGGCTCAGAATGGCGGTATTAATACCGATCAGCTCGCCGCGCACATTCACCAGGGCGCCGCCGGAATTTCCTGGATTGATCGAGGCATCGGTCTGGATGAAATCCTCATAATCTTCGATTCCGAGCCCTCCGCGTCCTATGGCGCTGACAATACCCATGGTCACAGTGCGGCCGAGGCCAAATGGATTGCCAAGGGCGAGGGCAATATCGCCCACTTCGACCTTGCTGGAATCGGCGAAGGGTAACACCGACAAATGGTCCGTCGGGATTTTCACGACGGCGATATCGGTACCGGGATCCATTCCCACAATTTGGCCTTCCATTTCGCGGTTATCGGAGAGCACCACTTTGATATCCGTGGCACCTTCGATCACGTGACTGTTGGTCACGACATATCCTGCGGAATTCACGATGACGCCCGAGCCGAGGCTGTGTTCGCGACGTTCGCGGGGAACTCGGAATTGACGCATGAAATCGGGACCGAGAAATTTCCTTAAGAATGGATCGTTCAGGAACGGCGCTTCGGGCCCCGCCTCTGGAGACCGCACAATTCGCGACGACGAAATATTGACCACCGAGGGCGCTGAACTCTTCACCACGGGTGAAAATCCCTGCTCGAAGACGACGGGCATTCGAGCCTCGGGTGCGACAGTGTAGGATGGTTCTTCGCTGCTGCTGTGAACAATCGGCGCTGTAAGTCCTCCAACCATCAAGGCGATACCAAGTGCGGAGATCGCCACCCAAACGGGCGTTTGTATTCGGTTGTGCATGGTTATTTCACCCCTTCTCGGAGGTTCTAAAGATGAAGGGTGCAGTTGCCAGGCCAAACGGTAAGTGGAGTTCTCCCGGCAAGTTAGGCGGAGGAACCAGCGCCGTTCTGCGTGAGGATTTCAATGTCAGCTGTGAGATGTCCGATGTACATCGGACATCTCACAGCTGACATTGAAATCCGCCTTAGACCCGGAATTTTTAAATTTCCTTGCGGGCTTCCCAAACCAGGTGCGATGCGAATTGGCGCAATCGCGGAAAGTGGCGAAGAAGCGTGGCGTCGACACGCTGAGAAACGGTTGCAGCACGCGAGCGTGAGTTAATTCCCATTCGGGCCAGCAGCGGCATTGTTAACCAGAATTCTTTTCGTCTGCCTGTCCGGCCGACGGCTCGCGAGATCGCATCAGCGAGAGCTGGTGTTAAAAGTCCATTCTGCCAGCCTTTGGTATCCGGCGGACGAAAGCCATCGAGTACTGCGAGAAGAACCGGGCTGTAGAGAGTTTCGTTAAAGACGACCGTACCGCCGGGACGCAGCACTCGACGGATGTGTCGTCCGGCAATAATCGGATCATTTTGCTGAACAATGGCGCTGCAGAACACATGATCGGCTTCGTGATCACCAACGGGGATAACGGAGCCGTCAGATTGCAGCAGCGTTACGTTGCCGTGCACACCGTTGGCGTACGCTCTCTCGCCTGCGATTTCGAGGTTTCTATCCGAGGTATCAATGGCGAACACGTGCGCGCCCAGCCGGGCGAGAGTGACAGTATTGAGGCCTCCACCGCAGCCAAGATCCACGATGGTCTTGCCATTGACGGCGCCCAGGAGGTGAAATGCGTACTCGAGAGGAAAGACCGTTTCCTCGGATGGACGGGCGTACCGCCAAAGGTCCGAGTCGGAGATTGTCCAGACATTGTCCTCGATCAACAGCTTGGACACCTTCTCAACTCCTCTCGCACATTCTCTTGACCAACTACGTGAGCAAATAGAAAGCCAATCCAGAAGATTAGAAGGCGAGGCTGCTAGCGCGTGACCTGCCAGGTGACCCGCTGCCGGCCCGTAAGAAAGCCCCAAAGACCGACCAGTGCCGCGGCGTTCAATACGACAAATGTACGGGCTGCGCCGCCGGGCTGCTTGGCGCGGCGGCCGAGCGCGGCCGCGCTGTAGAAGGCGAACTGCGCAAGAACAAGAGCCTGAATGAGCGGGTTGTGCGGCTCAGCGGGAAGTATCGCGTCGAGGGTCGAGGCACAGGCCAGTCCAAGCAACAGCCACGGTGCCGCGAGCCGCAGCAGCTTGTGGGAGACGGTTTCGAACCAGATCGGATTTATGAACGGTACCATCAGCCCCGGCATACGCGCGAAGAGCTGATAATTTCCGGCGAGCGTTCGTACCTTGCGCCGGAACTCGCGCTCATCGTCGAACGCGGTGTCGTAAGCCTTGGCGGCGGCGACGAATGTTACGCGTTTTCCTTCCAGCGTCAGCCGCATGGGGATCCACACGTCGTCGAGAATGACATCATCCGGAATACGCGCCAGGTCAGCGCGCCTGACCATCGCGATCGGCCC
>Ga0134071_10000243_pt1 | contig 17395 bp, 11 predicted proteins | sample 15_taG_27_FD_94466 | JGI IMG/M metagenome (GOLD analysis project Ga0134071, IMG submission 94466) | Grasslands soil microbial communities from the Angelo Coastal Reserve, California, USA - 15_D_Rain_40cm_5_09082015 | ecosystem: Environmental > Terrestrial > Soil > Grasslands ...
CACGACCACCGAGACAGTGAATGATCGAGCTCCAGTAGTTACGATTTCCACGGTCTCACCGAATCCTGCCAACACCGGACAGTTGGTGACGGCCGCTTTTACCGCCACCGACCCAGACGGCACAGTCTCCTCGATTATTGTCAACTGGGGCGACAGCACCACGCCAGACAGCCTCGCTGGCTCAGCCACGTCTGACACTCACACCTACGCGTCTACAGCCTCTTTCACCATCACGATAACTGCAACAGACAACAGCGGCTCAACAGGCTCCGCCACTACTTCAGAGACAGTAACCCCGGTCACGACAACACCCGTTAATCTTACGTTCCAGGTGTTCAACTTCACAGCCTTCCACGACGGGTTCGGCTCGTTCGAAGTACTGGTAAATGGTCATGTAGTTGACGTTGTCAACATCCCATTCGTCCGCAGCGCTACTATACCCAATGCGGATTCAGCTCCGGGCGCGAACAAGTTCGTCAACTTCGGACCCTTTGACATAACGGCGTTCGTAGTACAGGGACAGAACAACATCACATTCGTCAACCCAACCAGCAGCCGCTTCAGCCTGATACGAAACGTCATGATCACGCAAGGCAATACCATCTTCCTCAATGTCATGGGAGCCCGGTTCGTCTCGCCGGGCCGCCCGGTCACATTCACCTTCTCCAACCCACCCCTAACAATCAGATCATTCACAGCATCTAACAACAATCCCTTCGTCAAGCAAGACGTCACCTTCACAGCAACCTACACAGGCGGGACAGGACCATTCAAATGCCTCTTCCGTTTCGGGAACGGTAATCTGTGGGGCGTAAAGGGAAACAACGGGTCTTGCAGTGTCGCCCCTGACTATGACTTCCCCGGATCCTTCACTGCCACCGTGCGAATAACAGGTTCGACCACGGGCGACGATCAGCGAATGACCCTTCCCGCCAGCGTTGACGTCGAGCCCGACCCGGTTTTCACCACGACCAGCCAGGACATTGCAAGCCAGTCCGAGACCGCCAACAACCTCCAATCGTTCAGTCTCACGGTCACAAACCCCAGTAGCAAAACGATCCTCCTCCGGGTCGATGTTCTGGTCACCCGACCAGACGGAAGCCATACCTGGCTCATCGGTCAGTCATTCACCCTACAACCAGGCCAGACAACGACCTTTTCACTCCAAGCCTACCCACCCGCCGGCCAACATGGCACCTACGAGTTCAAGGCCGCGCTAAAGTTTGGCATCGACAACAACAGCGACGGTATCCTCCAGAACAGTGAGAAGATCGTTACGAGCGGCTACCTGTTCGGTAGCTTTACCGTACAATAACACTACCGAGTTTTTCGCCCCTTCACAATTTCTTTATGTATCCAACGGAATGGCTTGGTCTGTTATCAGAGAACCCCTCACTGCGAGATCCTTCAGCTGTAACGCGATCCATAGTGGTAGCCAATCGCTTCCCGCAAACTTTTCTCTTTCGCAAGATATTTTTCTCATAGCTTTTTCATTTCATGTAACTTATTCTTTGTCAGCCAACTATTATCTGACCCCCCGGGCTGGCCGATTTTCCGGTGCCCCGCCCTTCACGAGCTAGAGACTGCTGCCGTAGTAGATGGCGACGAACGCTAGGTCTAGAACGTTCACTTTGCCATCGTTGTTGATATCCGCCACTGCGTTCCAGTTCGCGCTCCCCGGTGTCGACCCGTACGCTAGGGCCACTGTCGCCAAGTCCACCACATCCACCGTATGGTTCCGGTCTACATCCGGGTCCTTGTATAATGCTATGCTACCGTGCATAAGCGTTGGATGGATTGTGCAAAAATACCGTATCGTTCCAGTCCCGTTGAACGAGCCCTCGACCGGTATCGTCGCATTGTAGCTCAACGTGCGCGTCAAAACGCAACCAGGCCCCGTCCCGACGCAACCAGTAGCCTTGATGCAACCATTCGATACAGGAGGCGTGCAGTCCGATTGCAATACGGTATTCGGATCAGTGCCCGCCCGGTAGAGAGCGAAGATATGGTCAAAGTCACCACTCACAGCCTTGATCGTGGCGAAGAAGATTACTCCCCTGAACTCTGTAAGAGCTGGATTACATGTTCCTGTGCCGTTTGGAGTACATGGATTCACGCTTCCGGGAGGCAGGGTCGAGTTCCATCCTGAGAAGAGGGCGAACAGCGTGAACTGCGCAGGATTAGTAGTGGCAGATACTGCGGCGACCTGTTTCAGCCCGAAATGGACTAGCACGAGCCCTGAAGCTATCAGAGCTACAAGGAATATGGCCTTCTTCAACCAGAAGACCTACTATCCACGGCGTAGGTTGGAAACATAATAATTTATGGTTTCGTCTGCAGAGTCTGAGCAGTCCTTTTTCCGCGCTTTGACCGGCGCCACAGAAACGACCCCGCCACCAGAATAACAGCTAACGCGATTCCAACTCCCGCGTATTCCAGTAGGGCCAATGGGAAAGCGTTTTGAACCCCGACAAGCGTCACGCTCTGGATAATGGTAGAATTCGCGATTGTAATCGTCGTCAGCACGGTCTCGTATCCCTGCTTGGACAGTTGAATCCTATAGGAGCCAGGCGGCAGACATGGAACTAGGACAGACCCTGTTGAATTCGTTGCCTTGTTCAACCTCGCCTGGCCGGGCGGTTGAGACAGTGAAGTCACGTTAGCACCGGCAACCACGTTCTTAGCGTCGTCGAGAACACTTAGCGAAAGACCGCCGGAGAAAGAGAGTATGTTCACGATATCGGTTGCCGAATTGCTGGGGAGCGAAGTATCATTCACCGTAACCGTGGCGCGCAAGACTCCCCTAGCCGAGTATGCATGAGTAGCGTTCTGCGTCGTTCCTGTGTTCCCGTCGCCAAACTTCCAAGAGTACGAGTAAGGCGGGGAACCGCCTGTTGCAGAGCTTGTGAAATTAACCCGCAGGGGAATGGGCAGGGAGCAGCCGCTCAAAGGCCTCGCAATAGCCGTAACGTTCAGGGTAGGCGGCTTAACTGGAAGCATGAGAGGATAATAGTCGACCCCTGCAGGACCAGTAACCGAGCAAGGTCTTCCACCGCTAGGACAAGGCCATGGAAGGTAGGTGTCCCCGACACCGTCGCCCGCGGGCCTACCTCCTGACCCATCATCAACCCCTGGGTAGAAACTCCAAAAGTTTCCCTGTTTGCTAGTGGCTCCATCGTTCCAGTAGTTAGCGGTTAGGTCCGAGCTACCGACGCCGAAAACCTGGATAGAATTGTGTCTAATGTTGTTGTAGTAGAAACTGTTTCCAGAAGTGGCTGACAAGTAAACTCCCGTAGAGGTGGATGTTGAATTATTGAAGTCAATATTATTCGCTATTATCTGGTTGGCGCTGGATCCTGAAATATATATTCCCGCAAGGCTGTTGTTCGCGATCGCAGGATTATTCGCCACGACGTTTCCCGTGGAACCATACCAGACGTCGATTCCCGACTGGGATTTGCTCAAGTAATTGTTCTTGATCTGGTTTCCCGTTGCACCGGCCAGGAGCACGCCAGCAGCATGGTTCAGAGTAAGATTGTTCGCCTGGATTGTATTGCTGAAACCGCCTTGGACGGCCACACCGTAAAGGTTCCCCGTAATCGTATTGTTTCTCAGAATCACATTGTTCGAGTTCGAAACCCAGGTACCATTCGACCCGGTTTGTGAAACAGTCGACTTGACAACAACGCCCGTCACAGTCACGTCCAAGGAGGATAGTATCGATATCCCGTTACTGAACGAATCAGGATCTTGTACAGTGAGTTGGGAAACCGAGACTTTGCCAGTAGCGTTGATGATTATGCCGGGACCAATGTTAGATGCGTTTATGATCACCGATTTGGCGGAGATACCCATCAACGTCAGGCTCTTGTTGATAGTAATGTTTCCCGGATAGGTTCCCGAAGGCGAGGGAGAGACGATGATAGTATCGCCTGAGCTGGCAGCGTTCACCGCTGCCTGGATCGTCGCGTAGTCCTGCGGAACATGAAGTGTGTTTGGATTCGACCGGACAAAGAACGACGAGTGCGGAAAAGAGGCCAAGAGTAAGATCATGCTGAACAGCAGAAGTGTTCTCGCGAAAATCCTCGAGTGCATCCTGTCCACTATGTCCTTACCCTTGACCAGCCCTTCTAGATTTATTATCCGTTATCTCGGAAGTGAATGGACGCATCGGGGGCGCGGTCGGGGCTTCTCCATAGTATTGTTCATTCGATTGTTTCCGAAGACTGGAACACATTCAGACACTGCCGCTCAATCCTCTTGCATCTGCTAGCCTGTGATATCTTTCATGCCAACTGTCCTTTCAACGATGAGGGTAGTATCTATGAGAGAATTGCTTTTGGGATCACGGCCTTATGCACGGTACTCTGTGTATAACCACAGGTTTCTTCGGATACAAGAAGCGTGCTGCCTTTCAGTAAGTCTTATATGAGTTCTTCAAGGAAGCTTCCGTTGGATAGACTTGAATAGACGAGTAATTACACCACTACTCATCGCAGTACTCAGCTTAATGACCGTCATCCCCGAAGCACCATCGCTACTTGTCCATGCAACAGGACCCGCCGTTGTCGCAGTTGACCCAGCGATATCTGCAGCCGACGTCGGAGGAAGCTTCACCGTTTCCGTCACCGTCAATAGCGTCGACATGCTAGTCGGCTACGATGTCATACTGAACTACGACCCCTCAGTCGTTAGCTGCACCGCAGCGAGCTTCCCAGTGATCCTTCCAAACAACTTCCCAGTTGGACTCCACAACTTCTGTTCCAACGGGACCGGCTCTGCCGAGGCGGCAGCAGTTTCCCTAGGCGGATCCTCAGCATCAATAAGCAGTCCAACCGCTGTGCTAGTGCTCACCTTCACACCGCTGCAGGCTAGTTTTGCAACTCTGCAAATTGCCCTCGCTCAACTGGCTGTACTTCCTGGTCCAACTATCGCGCCAGTTACGACTAGTGACGGAACCTTTGGCGTACCGCCCTCGCTGACATTCATAATACCAAACGCTACCGTGGCAGCTGGTCAGAGACTCAGCAGAATCAGCCATGGAGACACCCAAGTAACGCTCGTAGGCTTCGTACTGATGCTTTCGAGCAACGTTAGAGCAGGCTTCGGAGGCGTCACATTCGACGTCATCGACCCGAACGGTGTCGACACCCCAATCCAGTCCAATATTGCATTCGGATTCCCAGGCGACTCGCTAACAGTAACAGCAACATACACCTTTGACACATCCGGCTTCGCTATAGGAACCTACCACATCGTCGCAACCGTACTCCGCTGTACAACCTCAGACCCCTCAACATGCGTGAACGGGCAGACTCTTACCGGTCTGTTCTTCAAGCTCAAATCGTAGACAGCACGACCAGCCGACCAAAATCCCCCTCTTTCTCCTTTTTCTCGTTACGCGTCAGGTGACGCTCATGACTCCAAAGGCCTCGGCAAGACAAGTATCCCGCGCATTCCTCGTACTCTCACTCCTGATAATCAGCATGTTTGCCATCTTCCAGTTTCCAGTAGTGAAAGCCCAGACCTTCTCGGGACCCCAGCCGGTCCCCATGGGGACCACGCTTTCCTTCGACAGCAAGCTCAGATTTGTGGACACCTCTCCGGCTAATAACACGGTCTTGAAACGTGACTCCCTCGTCAAGTTCGTCGACCTTAACGCGAACGCCCACTGGGACCTTGGTGAGCCGGTGCTGTACGACTCGAACAACGATAGCATCTTCGAGTCTACCGAACCCGTCATTGCAGGAAGCGTCGCCCCGGGGGCTACGCTCAGAGCTGACCCGCTCGTCAAGTATGTTGACATCAATGGAGACAACCGCTGGGACGCGGGCGAAAGCGTCGTTTACGACATCAGCAATAGTAACCGCTACATCACAGGGAACCCGGTCATCGGAGGGACACCGGTCGTCCCCGGCACTTCTCTGACAAATGATAGTCATGTCAAATTCATTGGCCCAGGTTCTTCCTGGGTCCCAGGCAATCCCGTCGTTTATGACAGTAACAACAATGGTCTATACAGCGCGTCGATCGACCCCCATCTCAAATACGTTGATACAAACAATAACGGCCACTGGGACACAGGGGAATCGGTAGTCTACGACGCAAACCTTTCAGGTGTATACGCTACAGGCGACCGCGTTCTATACGGGCCAACACCAGCCGTTGGAACTTCTCTCAAGGCTGACCCAAAGATCATGTTCATCGATACCAACAGAAATAGCGTCTGGGACACAGGAGAGGCAGTTGCGTACGACAGCAACGGAAACAACATCTACGAGTCAACCGAGCCTCTTCTTCTGTCTGCTAATCCTCCGTCGCTCGTAGGGTTGAACTCTGACCTTAAAATCAGATTTGTAGATGCGAACAGTAACAACGTCTGGGACACCGGTGAAACAGTTGTCTACGACACGATCAACCAGGGATATTTCAACGCTACAATTGACTCGAAAATCAAATACTTCGATTCAAATGGGAACGGGATCTACGATCCAGGGCCCGACTCCGTGATCTACGACATATTCGGCAGCGGCATCTACAGGACCGGTGACACTGTAATTATTGGACCCACCCCGCCGACCGATGGCAGCGGGATTCTGACTATCGACAATCATTTTCACTTCGTAGACGCCAATCTTAGTGGTCACTGGGACAGAGGTGAGACTATTGTGTATGATGCGGACTCGGACCATATCTATGTGACCGGCGATTTGGTCGTGGTTGGATCTGCTCCCCCAAACGGCACGGTTTTGATGGAACCCGTCCTCTCTGGCGCGCGTCCGGCTGTCGGAACAGCCATAAAGTTCGATTCAAAGATGAAGTATGTTGAGACGGACGGAAACACCTGGTGGAACCCTGGAGAAGCCTTGGTCTATGACACTGACTCCAACGGTCTCTTTAATCCGTGCTGCGACACCGTCGTCGTTGGTATGTCCCCGCTAGGGGGCACTTTACTCAGCGAGCCTGTAATCGCCGGCACTACTCCCGCGATCGGGACTCTGCTGAAATCCGACCCCAATCTCAGGTTCATCGACGTGCCGAGAACGGGTCTGTGGAGCCCGGGAGAAACGATAGTCTACGATAGCAACAGTAATGGTCTCTACGAACGGACCGAGTCCGTCATAGCCAACGGAGCACCGGGCTCTGGTGCGTGGAGTTCTGGAGCGGTCGTGGTGTACGACAACAACGGCGACTCCACCTACGAGTCAGGGGAGACGGTCGTGTCCGGAACTCAACCTCTAAACGGGACCGCGCTTGGGAGCGACACTCGCGTCAAATACTTTGATTCGAATAACAATGGTCGGTGGGACCTTGGCGAAACGGTTGCCTACGACACTAACACTAACAACGTATACGACCAGGGCGATCTAGTCATTGCAGGACCGACTCCTTCCACAAGCCTCTTCCTGTCACCTTCAGCCTCCGTTGACTATCTCGGACGGATATGGCTGACTTGGAATGAAAAACCGTCTGGCTCGCTACTGAACCCTATAATCTACTTCAAGATGTGGAACGGGACTGCTTGGTCCGTCAAACAATCGGTCACGACAGGGTCGTCCAATGATGCGCAGAGTTTCATCACTCAACTGGTCAACCAGACGATGATGATCCTCTGGTCCTCCAACAGTACAGGGCATCCCCAGATCTTCTACCGGTTCTACTCAAGCACTGAGAATAATCCGCACGCTACAACCGGTCCCGTCCAACTAACCTCGTCCACCATGAATGACAAAGCGCCTTCCGCTGTTCAAGACCGAAACGGGAGGATCTGGGTGACGTGGTCCAGACAGAATTCTCAAGGCACTCTGAGCCAGGTCTATTACAAGTACTACAACGGAACCGGATGGTCCTCTGAATTCCCGCTGCCCCCAGCATCTGTATCAAATCTAGGCCAGAAAAGTCCGTCCATAACTCAGACTAGAGATGGTAAGATACGGATTTTCTGGTCGTCTAACGACACGACGAACCTAAACCTATATTATACAACGACGAATGGCACTGTCACAACTCTACCATCAACTGGTATTCCTGCAGGCTCTTGGACTCCGAAGACAGGCTTCCTCTTCAGCACTTCAAACGACGACGATCATCCAGTAACACTTCAGGCCCGGGACGGAACATACTGGGTCTTCTTCCAGAGGTCCACCGTCAGCCCTCCATCAGAGTACATTTTCTACTCTACGGCAACCGATCCTAATGGTGCAAGCTGGTCTCCTGCAACTCAGCTAACAACTGGAGAAGACACCGGACCCGCGGCGGTCCAGAACAGCGACAGGCGAATCTGGGTTTTCTGGAACAGCCTCATCTCCTCAAGCCTGGAAATCCTGTTCTCTAGCTCAAATCCGATCTCGGGAGTCAATGATGTAGGAGTCCGATTCCTCTCCGCCACTCCAGGGCTCGTAAGGTCGAACTATCCAGTGAACATAACAACAATAGTCTCAAACTACGGAGACTCGCTCGAGACTGCAAGACTGACGCTCGTGGCCAACAATACGAGCAACGTTCTCAAAGCCTGGAATCTCACACTGACCCCAGGCCAGTCTCAAACACTCTATTTTAACTGGACCAGCGCCCAGCCCTGGGGAAGATACACGATTCTGGCCACTCTCACAAATATTTCTCCCGCTGAGAATTTCGCTGGCAACCAAGGAGACGAATCCCTGGCGCTCTATCCTCTCAGGGTCTCTCCACCGGGAGACGCCAATGGAGACGGAAAGATAAACATCCTCGACCTAGCTCTCGTGGCTATCTGCTATGGACAGATGCCGACACCCGGTACCATGTGTGACCAGTACGTTGATGTCGACAATGACCCGGGGAAGCCGATTGGTGTGCTAGACCTGGCCCTGGTCGCGATTAACTACGGCAAGAGCGTCTGAGATTCCGGATTGGGCCTCCGAGATTATCTCTGGAAGTTTTGATGGTCCTTCCGATACGGTAAATAGAGTAGATGCTATATGGAAGTAAATACTGGACCCTGAACGCCTTGAATCGATCGCCGAAGAAGAACAAGAATCTCGGACTCCTAATCACGGTTTCCATGATCGTTATTCTCACAACTCTTTCTCTAGCGTCTCCAGCATTCTCGAATATCGGGCTGTCGAATGTTGCAAGACGAACCATTCAGCCGTCTGTTCCCAACCTGCCCAAGCTAGGTATTGACTGTGGGCTTGGAGCGAAAGAAGCAGTGGTGAACGGCACAGGTTTCCCTGTCGCTCCAAGCGAGAATGGAGTCTTCCAGACTAGTAGCTCATGTACCTGGATCGGCGATGTAGGAAATTATACCACGATGGCTCCTTCCGACAAGACCACAGAGCCTTTAGTATCTGACCAAGATGAAACATTCAGCACAGTTTCTCCGCAGATCGGTGGGGGCTTTACTGCCGATGTAGTCTACATACAGAATGCCACTTCAGCGATGAACGGTTTTGACATCTTTGTCTCGTGGAACCCGAACATCCTTCACGCCGTGATGTTTGACCTGGGAGGAACTAACTGGGCGGCCTTGTCTCCTTTCAATGCCGTCCAAACGATCGACAATGCTGCTGGTCAAGCTCACCTGTTGCAACTGGTTTTCGCAAGCTACGGCAGTAACTTCATCCTCTTCCGGCTTAGGTTTGATGTTGTTGGTATCGGGAACACCGGGCTGACTATCAGCCACGGAAGCCAAGGCGGTATCTTGAATCCCGGTCCTGTGGTTCATCAGATTATCCAGGGAAGTTTCGACAGCGAATCCTATTCTGATCCTGCTCACACGCTTAATTGGAGTGGAGGTTTCACCTTCTCGCTAGACCCATCCGGCCCTGGTCCGCTGATCACGTTTACTTCCACAATAGCTTGCACAGGATGCACAGGAACCTTGACTTATGGTTGGAATTTCAATACTACAAACACAGATCTGTTTAGTTCACAGATCAGTGGTAATCCTGCAATCATAGCAGCACCTAACGGCAATGCTTCGATCTTCGTAAGCCGAGTGACCCTGAGAGTTCTCGACAGTGCAACGCCTACTCCTCATAATGTCACAGTTGTCGAGCGTCCGTTCGCAGCAGCGATTCGAGGACCCAGCAATCTTGCAACTGAGACGTCAGGGACATGGAGCGGTTTCTGGCTAGGAGGGAATGCCAAGTACTCTGTGAAATGGAGGTTCTGCCCAGCCCCGGCGCCAGGCACTAACACCGCGGTATGCGCAAAGCCCGCTCCATCTATCACCTCTCAGCGGAGCCAGAACAATACACAAATCCTCAGCGGCGCTTCACCAGGTTATCATTTTTCCGGAGTCTACAACGTCAGCCTTACGGTCACTGACTCTGGTTTAGGACTAGTTCCACCTAGTGCCATCCAAGCTTACGGTCGAGTCAATGTGACCGGAGGCACCCCAGTGTTCACTGTCCTAACAGTGGTCAATACGCAAAATGCGACTGTAGGTTTCCCCGTCAAAGTCACCTCAAGCATTACGTACTCAAACGCGTACCCATCGGGCTTAGGGTTCCGGTCAGTACTCTTCAGCTACACGATTAAGTGGGGAGACGGTACCTCGTCAGTCGTAACGAATACCGGGTTCATCTCTCCCTACCCTGCCTCGGCCAGTCACAACTACACAGTCGCCGGGAGCTATCCCATCACGGTCGTCGCCCAAGACGGTGAAACCCCCCAAATTGGGGAGAGCAGTTTTGCAAGCGTTAGTGTTGCAAGTGTTGTCGCAGGGGACTTCAGTCTCTCCACGACGTCCCTTGTTACAGGTCAGTCGGTAACATTCACGGCGGCTATCTCTGGCGGTGTCCCACCTTACACTTATTTCTGGGACTACGGCGACGGGTCAACAGATACAGGCGCCTCGACGGCCCACGCCTTTGCCAAAAGCGGCAACTATACCGTAACGGTGACGGTCACTGATTCTGGCGGTCGGAAATTCTACAAGACCCACGTCGAAACAGTGTCCCAAGCATCCGTGGTGCCTCCTCCTCCACTGGACAACTCGACTCTAATCTATGCGGGTGTGGCAGCGGTTGTTATCGCGGCTGTCGCCGGCCTTCTCTTCCTCAGGAGGAGAAGAGCTCGACGTGCTCCCCTGACCTGACAAACGGTGGGAACGAAGGGTCCCGCATAGGAAAATTTTTCTGGACTCAGCGAGCGTCATCGCAAAATGCCAGTTCTTCACTTTCGAGTCATTTTCGAAAATTCTAATCCGCATAAACTTTTAAGGGTCTGATCGGCAGGCCTTCTCGAACTGAGAGGATTTCTGCTTGTCTCACCTTCCTGCCAAGCCAGCGCTACTATTGTTCCTTGGGATAGTGTCTCTGTTCTTGGCTGTTCCTTTCTTTGAGAAAGCTCACGGCCAAGGCAACCTTGCGATTGTGGGAGTGTTCAGCAGCACGTATGGTAGCGCGAACATTACCGATCCTTCCTTGACTATTGGGTCGCGATTCTCTGTTCAGGTCAACGTGACGAACGCCCTTCCTTTCAACGCCTACGAATTCGCTCTCTACTTTGACCAGAACTACATCAGCCTCTATTCCTACGATATCTCAACAGGCACAGTCTTCGATAATCCCTACAAGGCTCCCAACACATACAACAATACGGGAGCCTTGAGGCTGGCTGTCGTGAATCTTGCCACGACCACCAACAACCGTGGGCTTTTCGGCGGAGGATCAGGCAGGCTTGCCAATCTTGTCTTTTCGGTGGTCAAGGTAGGCGTTAGCCCTCTTGCCCTGGCGGCCGGAATGTCCAACCCCAGCTCCAGCGCTGCGGCTCCTGGAGGACTCTGCCCTCAATGTCCGACCGGAGCCTCCAACTGGACCCGTCTCATCGACGGGGTTAATCACCTAGTTTATGGCGTTGAGACCTCCGACGGCTACTTCAAGAACGTCTCCGGAAAATCCGGCCCGGTCGCATCTTTCACGGTCTCCCCGACAAATCCCAGTCCGGGCGACACGGTCACTTTCAATGCCACGAGCAGTTTCGACCCGGACAGTCTCAGCCCTTACAATCACGGAATCATGGAGTACTTGTGGGATTTTGGAGACGTATCTGGCCAAGCCAATCTTACTTCTGTTATCCCCGTGGTTACACATACCTTCCAATCATATCCCAACTTCTTCTCTGGAAACTTCTCGATCCGACTAACAGTAATCGACCTGGACAACGGATTCCAAGGAATGAAGACACTGCGGCTCGAAATCACTCATTCTGTCACTGCTGTCCACGACGTCGGAGTCTCTCTAAATCTCTCTAGCAACATGGCTTTCCAGGGCGGAACCGTCGTGCTGTCGGTGCAGGCCGCGAATCTCGGAACGACCACTGAGACCTTCGACCTGACGCTGATCCGTAGATTGGCAAGTGGGCTGCAAAATGTCACCTTCGTCAGGCTGACAGCACAGACAGTGTCGTCCGGAAGTTTTGTCGCTTACACGTTCTTCCTGAACACAACCAGCCTTGCCCCGGACACCTACAACATCGTCGCAACGGTCTCGGATCCTCTCGACACTAATCCCTTGAACAATGTCGCGGTCGCCCAGCTCCAGGTTCTAGCCCCAGACGAGCTTCCCACTGCTAGTTTCACCTTTACCCCGCAAACCCCGGTCATAGGGCAGGACGTAATCTTCAACGGAACACGCAGCCTAGACCCCGACGGAGCAATAGTATCATGGACTTGGATCTTTGGCGACGGATACTCCTTACTCAACTTGCGTTCGCCCTTGGCAGACCACATCTACAATTCTCCCGGAAACTACACGGTAACCCTGACGGTCACAGATATCTCAGGGCTCATGGGAAGCGAGACTCTGATCGTTCGAGTCCTTCCGCGGCCGCAACATGATGTGGCCCTCAATTTTGTTCACCCCTACCCCTCCGTCGCGGTCTCTGGACAGAAGATTTCTTTGGAGGCGGACATTGTAAACACTGGATCCAATTCGTCAACGGTGGATCTCACATTCTACTATGGCGGCAAGGTCGCCGTCACCCAAAGAGGATTGCTCGTATCTCTCTCACCCTACATCTTCTACGTATACGTTCAATGGGACACGACAGGTATCCCCGCAGGCAACTACACGCTATCGGCAACCGTTTTCCTCTCAGGCGACCCGACACCCGCTGACAACTCACTAACCGACGGCCAGTTGATCATATTACCTCCTCCAATTCTCACCCTGATTCCCAATGCCGGACCAGTAGGAACACTCGTCGTGGCTCATGGCTCGGGCTTCCCCATCCCATCCGGACAATTGTATCCCGTCGAACTAGAGATGACCTTCGACGACCAGCTTGTTGGCTTCTTCTTCATCCAAAGTAGCTCTTTCAACTTCAGCTTCGACGTTCCTGACGCCCAAGTTGGTGTTCATCAGGTTCACGCCCTTCAGCTGTTTCCCTCCAATCTGGATGTTCAGGCCGTCTTCACCGTCACTCCCACGCCAGCCCCTATCAGCGTAAGCGTCACCGTCGGAACCATCTACTTCCCCGGAGACACAGCAACAATCTTTGTCATGACCAGTCTCAATGGACAGGCAAGCTCAGTCGGAAGCCTACAAGTCATTCTAATCAGACCGAACGGGACCAGCCTCACACTAACCACCCTCCCCACCGCCACCGGCCTCTACAAAGCATCCTACACCATACCCCCCACAGGTTCCATCGGAACCTACGCCGTCACAGCCCGAGCACACCTGACAGGATCAGGAGACGGGTCAGCCCTTGCCAGCTTCGAAGTCAAACCATCATGGCTATCATCCAACAGCAAGAACATTGCAACAGGCATCGCGATAACCGGCCTGGTAGGTGTCGCAGCTCTCGCCTGGCGAAGAGGCTACCTCAAAAAGAACGACGGCGAGGAATAACTCTCCTAACACTACAAAGCGCGACGCGGGCGCTAGGCCGCAAGCTCCAAGAAGAATCGCCCACTATCTGTCCTGATTCGCGATCTGAACAGGCGCATCTAGAACATGGGATGATCCACGCTGGAAACGCGGATAATTCCAGACCGATACAAGCCCAGACCGAGCTCTGAACAACAAGACTCGCCCATTATCAGTGCCACACGGCGGGCGTTTTAGAAAATAGGAGGTCTTAGCGACCCGACCTTGTGTCGCATGAGTGGTTCCTCGCGGAACTCAAGAGCCCTTTCAAAACCGGCCGACCCTCTTTTTTTGAACAACCTCCTTTTATTCGGATACTCTTTCGGATAACCAGCTCCGTCCAAAGACAGGCTAGATCAGTATCTTTCTTTTTTTGGCAACTTCTCTTCTTCTCTAAATACTTCATGACCTGCATGTCCCCTCAGGGCATCGCGCGCCCCACCCTTCGCGAAAAAACGCGCAATCCATCTCGGTTCTAGTAACTCATATAACATGTCCAGGCCGCGCCCTTCAACAGCGTGCCCCGGTGGCTCAGCCTGGTAGACAATCCAAACCCGGCCAAGAGCGTTGCCTTGGTAGACTCCTCAAAAAGGCAAAGGTCACGAGTTCAAATCTCGTCCGGGGCTCCACAATTTCTCGCCAGAATCTCTGATGATCCACAATCTCCCACGCTTCTTGAAAATCCGTCGCCACTCAGCCCCAGCCTTTGAGGGACCGAACCTGCGTAAGAGTTCTAGCGCAATCAACATTTTCCGCTGTTTCCTGCGAATCGCGAAGCCAATACGGTCAGCAAATAATTCCTGGTCACTACGCCGCCCGATCTTCAGATAATAGCAGGGGACTTTACTCCACATGCTTCGATGCTTCTTTCCTTCCAGCAACCGCGAATCGATCCCGAACCTTGACTTCATCAGGCGACTGATCCATTTCAGCAATCGAACATCTGTGTTTACTATGACAATGTAGAAACCGAATGATGAATTCCTAGAACACCCCGCGGAAATTGCCGGAGAACCCTCAGCATCAGCAAACCCCTGGACAAATTCGGATGGAAACCGATCCACCGTTTTCCGAATGGCAGCGGTATATGACAGGTATTCATACAGAATGCGACTCCAAACTCTAACTAGATAGAACCCATGAGAATCCTTCCTAACTATCTTCGGCTTCCCCAAGACAGAGCCAAAGCAGGAACAGACTTTTTCCGCAAAATCCAGGTCCTTGACTCTCAACCTAAGAAGATAGTGATACGAGGTTGTCCGTATCAGATCCCCATCGCCAAGCATAGCGCCCGCAAGATAGCTTAGCGACGGCGAAGGAGTGAGGGTCGGGATGACAAAACTCCCTAATGGCGAATTCTTACCTGTGATCCAATTGTAAACTGTCGAACTAGGGAGGTCTAGCAGCTTGGCAATCGTCTCGCAAGAAACCCGGCGATCGTGTCTCAGCCGGAGGACCCTGGCATACACCCTAACGCGAGCGTCGAGGGAGAGATCCTGCAATCTTCTTGGCATCGCTTACCGGTCGACCAGTCCTCCGTCGACCATGAAACGGCATAATACCCCCAGAGCAAAACGAAACTACCCGGTCAAAGATAGGCGTTGTTTTGTGCTGACTTGCTCGGAAGTGCTACAAACGTTGGAGTTCAATCCGAACTAGAGGCCGAAGAAACGCTGTCCGGGGGGCCCCACCGATAAAGCGGCTAGGCGGCGCTAGCGCCCTGCTTCATCTGGGCGACACGGTCCCGCCATGCAGGCAGCTCAGCCATCTGCTTTAGAGCGTTCTTCTCAGCTTGCTCACGATTCATCCACCGCGTATCCATCGCCGTCTTCACCAGACCCTCGAACTTCTTCTCAAACGGCAAAAGCTTCCCGTTCATATCAGTGCAATGGATACAGTAAGGATTATTCGGGTTCTGAGCGCCGTGCTGCTCGTTCGTCTCCATGGGCATTCCGCAACTTTCACAGCGCGAAGCGAGAGACATGGATCCAACACGAACGAGAGACGGAACAAGAACTAATAACCTAACTGGACATTACGCGAGAAGGCGCGAGTAACAAATAATCCCGCACTTCTAAACCTATAATAGTCTATAACCCAGCCCATCGAAGAATATCGCTAGAGGAATGCTTCTATTGCGGGGAAAGGGCTCCGGAGCCCCGTTCCGACTTCTCACACAACTAATCCTATTCGGAAGAAAGAAACCCACAGAAGAACCAGCACCGGGCCCTCCAACAAACATGACGAAACTAGAACCCTTTCCGATTCCTGACACCATACGGAAAACAGTAACCGAATCGGATATCGCGAAAGCGCGAGACAAACTCCGAGTCGCCAACCTCGAGAGAGACATCATAGGCGACGCCCTCACCAAGATCTACGAGGCAGAAGCAAAAGGCACCATCAACGAGCCTGAAAAAAACAAGATGATACAACCCTACAAGAACGACCTCAAACGAGTAGACTCCGAGATAGACACTTACAAGAAGACAGTTGACCTCTACGAGCTAGAAGCAGCTAAAGAGGACCTGTTCAAGAGATTCCAGGAGACATTCCTCGACATACAAGCCCGGATAGAAAAGATACGACCATCCCTCAACCTAACAGGCTCAATCGAGACCAAACCAGCCGCGCCAGCTAAGACCGAACCAACGGAACCCGCAGAGGAAGACGCTCCTCCGAAAGAAAAACCTCCAAGAGAAAAGGCGAGAAACAAGGCTGAAGAAAAGATCGAGACCATCAGAGAAGAAGTCCTCAAAGCCATGGAACGATTGGAGCAGATAGAGACGGAAGGGTAAGCGGGCAAGAATGAGCTGGGTAGAAAAGGCGAGGCTCAGCGCAGCAGCGCAGGCCATACGCGAACTGAGAGACCGCACCACCGTCGGCCTCGGCAGCGGAACCACCGTCCTCAAAGCCCTCGACCTAGCCGCTGAGAGAATCAAGAAAGAACATCTCAACATCCACTGGGTCCCGACAAGCTACCAGATGGAGATCGCAGCAAGAAGACTCGGCCTGAAAACAACCACGCTATCCGAGAACACCGAACTCGACCTAGCCATAGACGGCGCCGACCAAGTCCAGTGGAGATCACTCGACCTCGTCAAAGGCGGCGGCGCAGCTCTCCTTAGAGAGAAGATAGTAGACTCGACAACCAAGAAGCTCATCATCATTATCGACGAAAGGAAACTTGCCAAGACACTCGGCGGAGAACAACCAATCCCTGTAGAGATTACACCGTTCGCCTACCACGCCACCCTAGCAAAGATCAGCAAAATATCCGAGAAAGCCACGTTGCGCGAAGCACCAAGCGGCAAGGTAGGACCGGTAATAACTGACAATGGCAACCTGATCATAGACGCATATTACCGGAACCTCCGACGGCCTGATATCATCAATGAAAAACTCAGGAAGATCCCTGGAGTAGTGGAAACTGGGCTCTTCCTAGAGATGTGCGATGTCGCGTATGTTGGCCGGAAGGATGGTAAAGTGGATATTCTAAGACGAAGCTAGAAAGCTCCCGATCCAGATCCGCATTCAAG
>Ga0134071_10000244_pt1 | contig 17389 bp, 13 predicted proteins | sample 15_taG_27_FD_94466 | JGI IMG/M metagenome (GOLD analysis project Ga0134071, IMG submission 94466) | Grasslands soil microbial communities from the Angelo Coastal Reserve, California, USA - 15_D_Rain_40cm_5_09082015 | ecosystem: Environmental > Terrestrial > Soil > Grasslands ...
GACGCCCTGCTATTCCCTCTCGATAATTCCCTTCTCGCCGCGCGCAACTCGGACCGGAAAGCATTTTTTGCCGACGAGGATTCGCTTCGCCAGCAATACCTGAAGGACTCGGGATTAGAAGCCCCGCCGAAATCGTTGGGTGAATATTTGCAACTCGTTGTCACACCGGTTCTGGAGCGGCATAAACAAGGCGGCGCCGTGGCCGAAAAATTCGAAGCGGCGTACCTGCGGCCGCTCAGTTTCGATAAGGCCGATCGTGCCGCTGCGGAAAAAGTCTACGCAAACTACGCTGGACGAGGCGCGCCGCCGGATGATGAATACAAAACGCTCCAGGATTTCCTGTTCCGGTTTATCGCATCCGAATGCGGCAGGCTCGGGATGGCCGTCCATTTCCATACTGGTGTCGGCGGAGGCAGCTATTTCGACGTCCGCGGCGCGAATCCCATGCTGCTGGAGCCGCTCTTCAACGATCCTGAACTGCGAAGAACGAAATTCGTGATGCTCCACGGCGGCTGGCCGTTCTCGCACGAAATCACCGCCCTTCTGACGAAACCGAATGTGTATCTCGACTACTCCGCACAGGCATTGATCCTCCCTCCTTCGATTATCGCCGGCGCGCTGCGCGATTGGTTGGCGTGGGTGCCGGAGAAGGTGTTGTTCGGAACCGATGCTTATCCATGGAACGACCAGCTGGGTTGGGAAGAAGCACTCTGGATCGCCGCGACCAGGGGACGCGAAGCGCTGGCGATCGCGCTGACTCAGATGACGCGTGACGGCGAAATTTCGAAAGACCGCGCCATGGAGTTGGCGCGCATGATCCTGCGGGATAACGCCCGAAACTTGTACGCCCTTTAGAGGAAGAAATTAGCCACAAAAGGCACAAAAGGGTCGGAAAACCATTTGTGACTTTTGTGCCTTTTGTGGCTGATTCTTCTTCGTAGAATAATGGCAAGCCATGCATAGCCGAGTGGATTTCCACCACCATTTCGTACCGCCGCGTCATCTCGAAGCGATCATGGCGCAGCGCGAAAGCGGACGGACGCCGCCGTGGAGTCCGGAGATGTCGATCGAGGAAATGGAGAAGAATGAGATCGCGACAGCCATGGTGTCACTGGTTCAACCGGGCGTGTGGTTAGGAGGAGTGGAAAACTCCCGCAGGCTGGCGCGCGAGTGTAACGACTACGGAGCCAAGATGGTCGCCGACCATCGAGGACGATTCGGTCTGTTTGCTGCTATTCCGCTTCCCGATACTCAGGGCAGTCTTCGGGAGATCGAGTACGCAATGGACACATTGAAAGCGGACGGAATCGGCCTGATGACGAGTTTCGAAGACAAATACCTCGGCGACAAGAGCTTCGAGCCGGTCTATGAAGACCTCAACCGCAGGCAGGCGATTGTTTACGTGCACCCCACCCAACCCAAATGCTGCACGGGTCTGGTTCCCGGAGTCACAGTCTCAACGATTGAGTACGCCACCGACTCCACGCGTACGATCGCCAGCGTTATGTTCAGCGGGACTTCCGCAAAATTCCCGAATATTCGGTGGATTTTTTCGCACGGCGGCGGCACTGTGCCATTCCTTCTAGGGCGATTCGAACGCCTTGCCATCGAGAGAAAAGATCCGTACTTAAGGGACGGCGCCGCTCCGCAGTTACAAAAATTCTATTACGAGATTGCGCAGGCCAACCATCCTGGAGCTCTGGACGCGCTTCTGGCGCTGGTCCCCTTATCGAACGTTCTGTTCGGCACCGACTATCCGCTGCGGCCGGCGTCCGAAGCTGTCGAGGGTGTCACGAAATACACCAAGCTCACCGACGCTCAGCGCCGTGTCGTCAATCGTGAAAACGCGGAACGCCTCGTTCCGCGTTTGAAGGCCTGAAATCCGCGTCTACATATTGGCGCTGATCTGCACCGGGTATCCGTCCGGATCGACCACATGGAAGCCGAAGCCGCCGCCTTGCTGGTCGATCGGCGTCACTTTCCGCGCCTTGAGATCGGCAGTGACCGACTCCTTTTTGAAGTTGTCGACTCCGATCGCGAAATGATCCACTTTCGATGCCGGCTTCCCTTCGCGCAGGACCAGGAAGTTCTTGCCGAACATGAGCTGGTTGTTGCCTTCGCGCTTGTTCACTTTGCACTGGAACACGCGTTGATAGAACTCAGTTGACCGTTGCAGATTGCTGACCTGCAGTGAAATGTGATTGATACTGTTGCCTTCGAATCCTGCAGCCTCCGCCGCCGTGGAGCCGGCTGCCAGCACGGCCAATCCTTGTATCAAGGTCCGCCGTGACATCTTTCCTTTCTCATACGCTTCCAACAGTTTCGAAATCGTGTCCTTCATTGCGTTCTCCTCTCTGATCTGGGTTTGTCGAGGAGTTTAATTCCCTTCGTCTGAGTAATCAAACATCAGTTGACTCGGTGAACCTGAATCAGTAACCTGCAGCCCAACAAGGGGAACAAGTTCGTACTAATGTGGGCCGGTAAATTTTCTGGTAGAAGGGATTGGTATGAGAAATCTCGCATGGGCAGTGCTGTTGGTCATGTCCGCAACCGCTATTGTCGGTTTTGCTCAACTGCCGACAGGCACGATACTCGGCAGCGTGAGGGACGCGACGGGAGCGACTCTTCCCGGCACAACCCTCACCGCGACGAACACGGAGACCGGTTTATCCCGAATGACGCTTTCCGCCGAAGATGGCTCCTATCGGTTTCCTGCATTGCCTGTAGGGCGCTACGAAATTCGAGCGGAAATTCCCGGGTTTCAAACCTCGGTGCGCAGTGGAGTAACTCTGGCAGTGGGTCAGGAGGCGGTCGTCAATTTCAGACTGGAAGTGGGAGCCGTTTCGCAAACCGTCGAGGTGAGTGGCGAGGCGCCGCTGGTCAATCTTACGAGCTCTTCGCTGGGAGGATTGGTCACTGAAGACAATGTCGCCGATCTGCCTCTGAACGGCCGGAACTTTATTGATCTGACTTTCCTGCAACCGGGTGTCTCGGAAAACAAAAATATGACGCATGGAGGTACGTTCACCGGAAGCTGGTTCAGCAGCAACGGCGCGCCTCTCCGTTCCAACACGTACATGCTGGATGGAGCGGTGATGGGGAACTTTCTCGGCGGCGCGACGAGTTCGATTGCGAACACCACGCTGGGAATCGAAGGCATCCGGGAGTGGCGCGTGGTCACGAATAATTTCAGCGCCGAGTACGGACTGACGATGGGAAGTCAGATGGCCATCGTCACCAAAAACGGCACGAACGATTTTCATGGATCGTTGTTTGAATACCTTCGTAACAGCGCTCTCGACGCCCGCAATTTCTTCGATTACAAAACGGCGCTGACGCCTGGGCGTCTGCCTCCTTTTAAACGAAACAACTTCGGGGGTTCGATCGGCGGCCCGATAAAGAAAGACAAGCTGTTTTTCTTCGGCACTTACGAAGGATTGCGGGAGCGCTTGGGAATCACCTCAATCGTCAATACTATTCCCGCCAAGTGCAGACAGGAACCGCTTCCCGCCGATGGCTCCTGCAGATTCGATGGTGACCGCACCATCAGCCCCCTGGTCAAGCCGGTCCTGGCCCTGTTTCCGCTGCCGAATCTGAATGACGACCAAACGACATTCCCCTTCAGCCAGCCGACGAATGAAAACTACGAGCAGGCGCGGCTGGACGGGACCATTTCGAACGCCGATACGGCCTTTGCCCGGATGACATACGATCAAACCCGGGAGAACACCACGCTGGCCTTTCCGGGATTTATCACCGATCGATACAGCAAAAACCAGTACATAACGTTGTCGGAATCGCACGTCTTCTCGCCGACTCTTCTGAATACATTCCGGTTTTCCGCCAGCAAGACCAGAAACTATCTGACCTCACCCACGCCCTTCAGCGGTCCGCAGTACGAACTCGTCCCCGGTAAAGGTCTCGGCGTGTTCAACCTCTCAGGCCTTGGAGAATTCGGGCCACGGCCCAGCGCGCCGCTGGTTCAGAACCAGGACGTCTACGCATGGAGCGACGACGTGTTTAAAACCAAGGGGGCACACTCGCTCAAGTTCGGCGTACTGCTGAATCGATATCAGCAGTACAGCGTGTCCGGCGCTTCCAGCGTGGGACAAGCCGTTTTCCCGAGCATCACGCACTTCCTGCGCGCCACGCCTTCAAGCTTCACGGCGAGAGCCGTGGGGTCCATTCTGGATGCGGGCTGGCATTTTGCCACGTTGGGTTTTTATGCTCAGGACGATTGGCGCCTCACCAGCAATTTCACCCTGAACGCGGGACTACGCTATGAATTCCGCACGACACCGAACGAGATCTTTGGTCATGGCGGTTCGATCCGCAATATCCTCGTGGATCCTCAGCCCACATGCGGCGACACGCGCTATTGCCTGCAGGCGGACGATCCCGGAAAACCTTTTGAAAATGGTTCGCTGCGTAATTTCAGCCCCAGACTGGGTTTTGCGTGGAATGTAAATGGCGATGGAAAGACCGCCATACGCGGAGGCGCCGCGATGTTGTACGACGTCCCTCTCTGGGGGATTTTATCTGTAGGTTATCCCTACTCCTCCACCGTACGAGGAACGACAAATTTCGGTCTGCCCCTGGTTTTTCCCCCGGGGCCAGGTGCCAGATCCGCCGGCGGCCCGGATTTTAATCTCGGTCAGCCCTACAGTGTGCAGACGAACTTGACCATCGAGAGGGAGCTGCCATGGGACATGGCTGCCACGGTTTCTTACGTCGGAAACCGGGGTATTCATCTGTTCCGCCGCACGGAAGGAAACCCGATCATCCCTGCAGGCACGCCGGGAGTTGACGCGAACGGCAATCCCGTCTGCAGAAATGCGGGACCCGTTAACTTCAATCCGACGGGACCGAAGTGCTGGTTGGGAACAGAAACTCGTATCAATCGCAATTGGGATAACGCCTCGCGCATTTATGCAGATTCCAATTCGTTCTACAACGCCTTGCAGATGCAGTTGAGGAAGCGCCTGGGCAAGGGGTTGCAGTTCCAGGGGTCCTACACATATTCCAAGGCTATCGATGAGACTCAAGGACTTGTCGATGCCGAAAACCTCACCAGCCACTACGCCGCCAGCGATCCGTTCAACCGGCTGCGGGACCGCGGTCTCAGTTCGTTCGATCTCACACACAATTTTTCGCTGAACACGATTTACCGTTTACCGCAGCTCATCTCTGCCGGAGGTCCGGCGGCGGGATTAATGAACGGGTGGTGGATCAGCGGCATTCTTCGCACCAACAGCGGTTTCCCATTCACTCCTGCGCTGGCCGCCAACCGATCGCGGTCGGGCGTGTTGGGAAATCAAAAGGGATTGGACCGGCCCGACCTGGTGCCGGGCATCAAGGCCAGCAACATCACGAACGGCGTATCGCGCGGCTGCGACGTCGTCCCCGCTGGAACACCGGTCGGCACGCCGAATTTGTGGTTTGATCCGTGTGCGTTCACAATTCCGGGAGATGGGTTCCTGGGGAATGCCGGACGGAATATTCTGCGAGGTCCGGGTCTGACGAATGTCGATTTCTCGATGGCGAAGGACACGACTCTCAGCCTGCTTGGAGAAGGTGGCAAGTTGGAATTCCGCGCAGAATTTTTCAATGTCCTCAATCACGCTAATTTCGCATCGCCCGAAATCGGATTGGGAGACACTCCTTCGGCAGCTCTTGTTTTCCCAGGCAGTCCCAATGAACCTGGAATCGTGCAGCCGCGACTTCCGAGTGTGGGCAAAATCCTGAAAACATCAACTCCCTCGCGCCAGATCCAGTTTTCGCTTAAGCTGCTGTTTTGAATCTGAATAGGAGAAACCGATGACGAATAGAAGAGACTTCCTGAAAGCCAGCGCGGGTTTCCTGTACCTTCAGGCCGCTCAAGGCAAGCGGCGCGAAGTGTCGATCGGAAAACGCCGCGCGAAAGTGATCGATGTCCATGGGCACTTTGTGTTTCCTGAGGAGTTGGACGTCGTCAAGGACACGCCGCTCGCCAGATTCGTCTCCAATAACATCGGTCCTGGGGGTGGGGAGCAACCCAGTTCTCTGGTGCTCGGTCCGGAACGCTTGCGGGTCATCGATGAGGCCGGAATCGATATTCAAGTGCTGAGCCATCAAGGCGGATGGTGGTACGGAGCAGACCGGGACCTCGCTCGCCGCATCGTCAATGTTCAAAATCAAAAGCTCGCCCAATGGTGCTCGTCGCATGCCGATCGTTTCGCTGGCCTGGCATCGGTCGCTTTGCAGCATCCGGAACTGGCGGCGGAACAGTTGGAGGAAGCAGTCAAAAAGCTTGGACTCAAAGGCGTCGGCATCGCCGGTCATGCCGGCGGCGAAGTACCGTTCTCGCCGAAGTACGATCCGTTCTGGGCTAAGGTGCAGGAACTGGGAGTTCTGGTCTTCGTGCATCCCGGCGGCGCCGATAACGTCCTGAAGGACGGCGCGCTGCGAGGCCGCGGCGATCTCGGAAACATTATCGGGAATCCGCTGGAGACCACAGTGTTTCTTTCGCGCATGATCTTCGAGGGAACGCTCGATCGATTTCCCGGTGTAAAGATTTGCGGAGCTCACGCCGGCGGCTATCTGCCTTCCTACATCGGACGGACGGATTTGGCATGCGACGTCCGGGCCAACGCAAATTGCGCGAACAAGAAACATCCACGCGAGTATTTCAAAGATCAGATCCTGGTCGATTCCATGATCTTCCACGAAGAGGGGTTAAGGCATCTGGTGGCGGAATTCGGCGCCAGCCAGATCGTCTATGGCACCGACACGCCGTACAAATGGCTTTCGACGGTGGACCTCATTCTGAAGGCGTCGTTCTTGAAAGATGCGGAAAAAGAAGCGATTCTCGGTGGTAATCTAATGAAGCTGCTACGGATTACTTAGCTCCCCTCCTAACTTAGGAGGGAATGGCTGCTAAACTTTGCGCAAAGGATTGGAAGGAGATTTTCGATGAATCATCGACTTCTCGTTTTGGTAACCGCTCTGATGTTGATTGCCGCGATCCCGGCTGCGGCCCAGACCAATAAACCCGCGGCCCCGGCCAAGGCTTACAAGGCGCCGCGCACACCCGACGGACAGCCTGATCTGCAGGGCTATTGGACAAACAACACCTATGTGCCTCTCGAACGGCCCAAAGGCGTGACCAAAGAGTTCTATACGGAAGCGGAAGCCAAAGAGAGGGAGCGGCGAGCAGCTCAAGCCGAATCCGAGCAGACGACTCCAGGCACGATCGCCGACGTCCATTATGACTTCACGCAATTCAGTCTGGATCGCAATCAGAGCGTGTTCTCACATGACCTCCGCTCTTCAATGATCTTCGATCCTCCGGACGGCCGAATCCCTCCGATGACACCCGAAGGGCAGAAGCGTGCAGCCGACGCCATCGAGCGGCGGAAACGCGTAGGCCGTTGGGATATGGCGGAATCCAACGACCTGGACGATCGATGCCTGATGATGCTGGGGTCGGGACCGCCGATGTTGAATACCGGCTACAACAACAATTACCGGATCGTGCAAAGCCCCGGGTACGTGACGATCCTTGTCGAGATGATTCATGACGTCCGGATCATTCCAGTGGATGGACGTCCCCACGCCTCACCTAAGATTCGCCAATGGATGGGTGATTCGCGCGGACACTGGGAAGGCGAAACGCTGGTGGTCGAGACAACGAATTTCAACGGCAAGAACCCGGTGCGGGACTCCAGCCCGAATATGCGCGTCACCGAACGATTCACACGCGTATCCGATGACATTATCCGCTACACCTTCACTATCGAAGATGAATCAACCTGGGTCCGGCCCTGGTCTGCAGAACTGCCCATGAAGAAAACGGTCGGGCCGATCTTCGAGCACGCCTGTCACGAAGGCAATTACGGTCTGTACAACACCCTCGCCGGTGCTCGTCTGGAGGACAAGAAAGCCGCGGAAACAAAAACGAGGGGGAAATAAACTAGCCACAAAAGGCACAAAAATATTGGAAATAGCAGGTTGGAAGTTGCTCCATTGTTTCATCCGAAAAAATTTCCAATGAAGCAACTTCCATTCTTGGAATTTACAATACCGGGTGTTTTTTGCGCCTTTTTGTGGCTGATTCCCTAATCCGGATTCTTCTCTTGCGCCCGCGCTCCTGCCAATCCCCCCGTCATGGCGTAATTCCCTTCATGGCAGGCATACTCGAAGATGGGTGCTTCGCTTCGGGTAATCGGAATCTCAACGGTCCAGGGCTTCTCAAATGAGGACGGATCGTCGATCGTGTACTGATACAGAAGCGTGTCGGCGTCCATGCGTTTGAATCGCTCGATCACGCGCAGCTTCTCACTCGATCCTCGAAACGCCGTCTTTCCAGTGAAGTTCGTCGTCTCGATCACGAGTGTGTCTCCTTCCCAATGGCCGCGGGAATCGCCTCTCCACTGGCGCACACCGGTTGTGACGTGCGGGCTGCCGTCAAGGGAAATCACTCGCGCGTCGTGGATCATTTCCACCAGGATGGTGACGAATCCCGGAGACTGTACGATTCGTATGTTGTTGTTGTACGCGGTCGGCATCATTGGGGGACCGGTTGATGCCCAGATAATGCAGCGTTCTTGCAAAGGCCGGTTCTCCGGCCCGTCGAATTCATGGCCGAGGTTTGCATTTTGCCGTTCCCTTTGCCTTTCTCTGGCGGCTGCAGTCAGCGGCGGAATTTTTCCGTCGGGAGGATCGATGATTAATGACGTGCGCCGCGTCTTAACGATCCGAGTGCCTCGATCCCACCAGAAATCGTTGTAGGCTCGGCGGACATCTTCTTCCACCGGACCATCTCGGCGGTCCATGTTGTTGCGTTTTAGTAATTCCCGCTCGTAGTCCACCGCCTCTTGAGGCGTAAAAAATTCTTTCCCGGCAAGTTCAGCCGGCCTTTCCAACGGCGTGATCGTCGCGAAGCTCCAGACTCCCTGCAGGTCCGGATGGCCATCCGGTGTGCGGGGTGCCTTTGCCTGGCTGAAGGCCAGAACAGGAACCAGACCGGCAATAACGATAAGCGAAACTACCAATCGATACCTCATGAGATAAATCTCCTCGTGCAAATAGAGATAAACGATCTCTTGCCGAGAGTCCACAGAATTTGGGACGTCTTATCGAACGGTTTGCGAAAACGATATCGGCAGCCCATCGGGATCGAGCATCACAGCAAGCCGGATCCCTTCGCCTGCACGTTCCGTCGGAGGCATAGCCGCTCTCACGCCTTTCGATTTCAGTTCCTCGAACAGCTTATCCACATTGTCGACATTGAAACCGATACTGGCGCGGCCGGCAAATCGCTCTTTATCTGGAGAGGCCGGGACGCCGCCGCTGTGAAGAGCAAGAGTTGTGGATCCGGCATCGAATTCGGTCCAATCGGGTGACTGGAACCGCAGCTTCAGACCAAGCATATCGCGGTAAAAGCGGACCGAACGGTCCATGTCCGACACCATGACCATGGTTAGCATATTTTTCATGGAGGGCTATTATAAACGCTGGGGGAGTGTAATGTCAGATGTGAGATGTCGAGCGTCAAACGTCAAATCTACTTGACCCAATGACCGGCTGATTAAATTTCGCCAGCCGGTCATTGGGTCAGTACGTAATTGGGTCAAGTACATTTGACGTCGTACATTCGACATCTCACATCTGACATTGAAAACCCGCACTGCGTTGCGTTTGCAACGGGCATCGCCAGGCCGGGAATGATAGAATGCAGTACCCATGAAACCGCATCTGTTCTTGTTCGCCGCTCTATTGTTCATGACGGCTTGCGCGTCGAAGCAGGCACCCTCGACGGATCCTCCCAGCGGCTCGTGGTTGGGTGACTACGGACCGGATGCCGAGCGGCGCGAACAGATCCGATTGGATTTGAAGTGGGAAGATTCAAACCTACGCGGGGTTGTGCGCGCTGGTTTTAGAGATTTGCCGGTCTCGAAAGTATCTTTCAAGCCCGAGACCGGGGCGATCACGATGGAGTTTGACGCTCAGGGAAACAACGGCCAGACTGTACACTATGTTATTGAAGGTACCGTCAAGGGGGATGCGATGACTGGAACCTGGAGTCACGACAGCCAACGGGGAGATTTCCGGCTGACGAAGCGCTGAAAAGACGGCACTTGGAGGAGTCTCATGATTAGAATGCAATGCGTTCGAGCGGTCGCGATTGCGGCCATCATGCTTTTCCTTTGTTCGTTCTCGTTCGGCCAGCAACAAGGCGGCCAGCAGGCTCCTCCTTCACAACCACAAGGCGGCCAGCAAGGCGGTAACGGAGGTGCCGGGCGGCAGCCCGGAAACCAGCCGACGTTTCCCGATCGCGGAATACAGCAGCAGGTCCCCGAAATTTCGCGGCCCATTTATCTCAGCGGAAGCGTTCGTCTGAGTGACGGCACCGTACCGCCGGCGAACGTCGTCATCGAACGCGTGTGCAATGGAGTTATTCGGCCGGAAGCCTATACGGATTCCAAAGGTAATTTCAGTTTTATGGTCGGTGGACAGAATTCCGCTGTTTTCGCCGACGCGAGCGTCTCTGCTCCTACCATCAATGGCCCCGGCCCGCAGAGCGGGATCAACGAACGAAGCCTGACGGGTTGCGAAATCCGGGCCAACCTGCCGGGCTTTCTTTCAGATTCGATTATCCTTGGTTTTCGTGGTCCCCTCGATGATCCCGAGATCGGCGTCATTCATTTGCAGCGGCTCGCGAATGTCGAAGGCTACACGTTCAGTATCACGACTGCGCTTGCACCAAAGGACGCACGCAGGCTTTATGAAAAAGGCGTCGACAGCATGAAGAAAAAGAAATGGGCGGATGCTGAACGCGATCTATCCAAATCGGTCCAGCTGTATCCCAAATATGCGGTGGCGTGGTACGAACTGGGCCGCTCTTATCAGCAGCAAAAGAAATTCGATGAAGCAAACCATGCGCACCTGGAAGCCATCAAGGTCGATTCCAAGTTCATCAGTCCTTACGGTGAACTGGCCACATTGGCGGTCGTTCAGCAGAAATGGGACGACGTCGCTCAATACACGTCACTGATGCTGAAGCTGAATCCGTACGTTGTTCCGGAGATCTACTTCTACAGCGCCGTCGCCAACTACAATCTCCAGAACCTCGATCTTGCCGAGCGGCGCGCGAGAGAAGCCGCGAAGGCCGATGCGCAGCACAGGATTCCGCGTATCAATCACCTGCTCGGAGCAATTCTTGCGGACAAGCACGATTACAAAGGTGCCGCCGAGAGTCTTCAAACTTATTTGAAGTACAGTCCCAACGCGAAAGACGCAGACACGGTGAAACAACAGCTTGCTGAAATGGAGAAAGCACTCGCTGAGGGTCGTTAGCCGGCATGCCGTTTTCGAGGCCCAGACGGGAAATTAGCCACAAAAACCAACAAAATATTGGACATTGCAGGTTGGAAATTGCTTCATTGTTTCATCCGAAAACATTTCCAGTGAAGCAACTTCCAATCTTGGAATTTACAAGGCCTTATGGCTTTTGTGCCTTTTTGTGGCTAATTCCCTTTCTTCTCGTCGCCCCCCTTCATGCGCAATGGCTGCAGCATCCCACGCCTGGCGTCCCGCGACTGCCCGATGGATCCCCGAATCTGAATGCGCCGGCCCCGCGCACACCGGACGGAAAACCGGATCTGTCTGGTATCTGGGACATCGAGCACAACAAGCCCTGTCCTCCCGGCGGATGTGCCGACATGTACGTGGGTCAGGAATTCTCGGATATCGGCTGGTCGATCCACGGCCTGCCATATCAACCATGGGCTGCCGAAGTAACGAAAAAGCGCACAGAAGATAACGGCATGACGGACCCGATCAGCCACTGTCTGCCAGGCGGCATTGTGAAGGGTCTCACGATTCCTTTATTCCGCAAGATCATCCAGATACCGGGTCTCGTCGTGATCCTCAATGAGCTCGGCACGTCCTATCGGCAAATATTTACCGACGGGCGGCCATTGCCTGCGATCGATCAGCCGACATTCAACGGTTACTCGGTGGGGAAATGGGAGGGCGATACGCTGGTTGTCGAGACCACCGGTTTCAAAGACCAGATGTGGCTCGATCGCAACGGCAGTCCGCTGACGGATGCGGCGAAAATAACCGAACGCTTTCATCGCGTTAATTTTGGAAAGCTCGAGATCGAGATCACGGTCGATGATCCCAAAGCCTACACCAAGCCTTGGACCGTGAAGCTGAATCAACTCCTTGTGCTCGATACCGAGTTGATCGATTACATTTGTGCGGAGAATGAAAAGGATGCCACACGCTACCGGGAGACCAACAGATGAAACTCGGATTGGAAGGAAAGGTCGTAATCATAACCGGAGGCAGTAAGGGAATCGGCCTGGCGTGCGCCCGCGCATTTGCCAGCGAAGGCGCGCGCGTCTCTATTGGATCGCGAAGCGAAGCCAACCTCGAAGAAGCCAAGCAGACTCTCGCCAAAGAAGGATTTCAAGTTGTTACCGTTCGCGCCGACTTCTCGCTCCCGAAAGAGGCAGAAGCGGCGGTGAAGCAAACTGAGAAGCTCCTCGGCCCAACCGATGTTCTTATCAACAGCGCCGGGGCTGCCCGGCGCTTCTTCTGGGAGAAGCTGGATGCGGAAGCCTGGCTGCAGGGAATGAATGCCAAATACTTCCCCTACATACACGCGATGGATGCGGTCCGGTCAGGAATGATCGGACGCAGACGCGGGGCAATCGTAAACATCATCGGCATGGGTGGAAAAGCCGCCGCGACAATGCACCTGCCGGGCGGAGCCGCTAATGCGGCGCTTATGCTCGTCACAACCGGATGGGCAACCGCGCTGGGCAAGTACGGCATCCGGGTAAACGGGATCAACCCGGGGATGACTATAACTGAGCGGCTGAACGAAGCTCTTCGCCTCGATGCGCAAAAACTGGGAATCACCGAACAAGAAGCCCTCAAGCGGTACGAAGACCGTATCCCGCTCGGACGCGTAGCGAAATCCGAAGAGGTCGCGGCTGTCACGCTATTTCTCGCGTCCGATCAAGCGAGCTACGTCACCGGCACGGTGATCCCGATGGACGGCGGCCGTCTCGCAGCGATTTAGGAATTGCCACAAAAAGGCACAAAAGATACAAAAAATCCCTTGTGACTTGTGCCTTTTTGTGGCTGATCTTCTGTGTTAGATTCCTCGTACATTACGGAGGACAACCATGAAGCGAACGGTTTTGTGTTTGCTTTTGTGCGCGAGTTCGCTGGCCGCGCAAACAGGAGCCAAGAACGGAGAGTGGAAAACATACGGCGGCGATCTGGGAAATACTCACTATTCGCCACTCGATCAGATCAGCGCCGGGAACTTCAACAATCTCCAAATCGCGTGGAGATTCAAGACAGATAATCTGGGTCCTCAACCGGAATTCAATCTTGAATCAACGCCACTCGTGGTCAACGGCGTTCTGTACTCCACAGCAGGCACGCGCCGAGCCGTCGTCGCCGTCGATGCAGGGACGGGCGAATTGATATGGACCCACGGCGAGCGTGAAGGGGCACGGCAGACCAACGCGCCGCGCGTACTCTCGGGTCGCGGGCTTGCCTACTGGAGTGATGGGCGCGAAGAACGAATCCTCTACGTCACACCCGGCTATCGGCTGATCGCTCTGGATGCAAAAACCGGAGCACCTGTTCGCAGCTTCGGGAGAGATGGCGCTGTGGACCTCAAGCAGGATGACGACCAGGAGATCGACCCCCTTTCCCGCGAAATCGGACTCCACGCCGCGCCGGTTGTGGCCGGCGATATCGTGATTGTAGGCGCAGCCCACAGACCTGGTGGTGTTCCCAGCGGCAAGACGAACGTCAAGGGTTACGTGCGCGCATTCGATGTGCGCACCGGCAAGCGTCTGTGGATTTTCCACACGATCCCGCTGCCCAATGAATACGGTGCCGAGACATGGGAAAACAACTCCGCCGCATACACCGGCAACACCGGCGTATGGGGTCAGATCAGCGTCGATGAAGAACTCGGAATGGTGTTTCTACCTGTCGAGTTGCCTACCGGCGATTACTACGGCGGCCACCGGCCCGGTAATGGACTGTTTGGAGAAAGCGTCGTCGCGCTGGATCTGAAGACCGGCGCCCGGAAGTGGCATTATCAACTGGTGCACCATGGCATTTGGGACATGGATATTCCCGACGCACCGATGCTCGTCGACATCACAGTCAACGGTCAGACGGTGAAGGCGGTGGCTCAGCCGACAAAGCAGGCGTGGCTCTACGTCTTCAACCGGCAAACGGGCCAGCCGATCTGGCCGTTCGAAGAGAGACCTGTGGAAAAAGGCGAGGTTCCTGGAGAATGGTATTCTCCGACGCAGCCATTTCCCACCAAGCCGCCGGCATACGATCTCCACGGATTCACCAGAGATGACATCATCGATTTCACTCCGGAACTCCGCGCCGAAGGCCTGAAGATCGCATCGCGATACAAGCTCGGACCGGTCTTCACTCCGCCGGTTGTCAGCAAATGGGAAGGTCCGCTTGCCACGCTTACTCTGGCGGCGAACGCCGGGGGCACGAACTGGGCCGGCGGATCCTACGATCCGGAAACCCATATTGCGTATGTACCGGCGCAGCGCGTGTTGGGACAGCTTGGTCTTGTGCCGGGCGACCCCAACCGAAGCGGCGATTTCGCCTACATCGCCGGCCAGGCCAGAAATCCGAACGCTCCTGCAGCTGGAGCAGCCGCGGGCGGCGGTGGTGAAGGCGGGGGCCCGGGCGTAACCGTTCAAGGCCTGCCGCTGCAGAAGCCGCCTTATGCCAGTATTTCGGCCATCGATCTCAACAAGGGCGAAATTTTGTGGCAGATTGCCCACGGTGAAACTCCGGACAACATTCGAAATCATCCGGCACTGAAGGGCGTCAAAATTCCGCGCACCGGGCGTCCCGGCGTATTTGGAATTCTGGTCACGAAGACTCTCCTCGTTTCCGGCGAGCGTGGCACGTTTACGACGCCTTCCGGCAAGGTTGGCGCCATGCTGCGCGCATACGACAAGGCAACAGGCAAAGACGTTGGAGAAGTCTACATGCCGGCTGGACAAACCGGCACACCGATGACCTACATGTTGAACGGCAAACAATATATTGTCGTCGCGATCGGCGGCCAGGGGTTCCCGGCTGAGTTCATCGCGTACAGGCTGCCGAACTAGGAGACCTCCATGAAACGAATCTCGTTTATCGGTTGCATGCTGCTGTGCAGCGTGTCTTTGATCGCGCAGACGGGAGCAAAGAGCGGCGAGTGGCGATCGTATGGCGCCGATGTCGGAAACACGCACTACTCGCCGCTCGATCAGATCAATGCTTCCAACTTCAATAACCTCGAAGTCGCATGGCGATTCAAAACGGACAATCTCGGACCTCGTCCCGAATTCCAGTACGAAGGCACGCCGCTCATGGCCAACGGTGTCTTGTATGCAACCGGTGGAACCCGCCGCGCAGTCTTTGCGCTGGATCCCGCGACCGGTGAGCTCTTGTGGACTCACAGCGAGCGCGAAGGACCACGCGGCGCTGGTGCCCCGCGGCAGTTATCCGGGCGCGGCCTGGCGTACTGGACCGACGGGCGTGAGGAACGAATTCTGTACGTCACGCCGGGCTATCGTCTCATCGCATTGGATGCGAAGACAGGAACCCCGGCTGCCGGCTTCGGCCGAAATGGCGTCGTCGATTTGAAACAGGATGACGATCAGGAGATCGATCTGGTCACAGGCGAAGTCGGACTTCATTCGGCTCCTGTCGTCGCTAAGGATGTTGTCGTCGTCGGTGCGGCTCACCGTTCGGGTGGCGTCCCACGAGGCAAGAAGAACGTGAAGGGCTATGTCCGCGGATTCGACGTTCGCACAGGCAAGCGCCTGTGGATCTTCCATACGATTCCACTGCCGAACGAGTATGGTGCTGAGACATGGGAAGGTGACTCCGCCTCTTACACCGGCAACACGGGCGTCTGGGGACAGATCAGCGTCGATGAAGACCTGGAGACGGTATATCTGCCCGTCGAGTTGCCCACGGGCGATTACTACGGCGGCCACCGACCCGGCAACGGACTCTTTGGCGAAAGCCTGGTCGCCGTCGATCTTCATACGGGCGCGCGCAAATGGCATTACCAACTGGTTCACCATGGCCTTTGGGACATGGACATTCCCTGCGCTCCAATACTCGTTGACATTACGATTAATGGACAAGTGGTCAGGGCAGTTGCTCAACCCACGAAGCAGGCGTTTCTTTACGTATTCGACCGCGTTACCGGCAGACCTATCTGGCCGATCGAAGAGCGGCCGGTAGCGAAGGGCGACGTTCCAGGAGAGTGGTACGCTGCGACGCAGCCGTTCCCAACGAAACCTCCCGCATACGATCGTCAGGGCGTTTCGGCCAACGACATCATCGATTTCACACCGGAACTCAGAGCAGAAGCGATGAAGATTGTTTCCCGGTACAAGATCGGTCCGATGTTTACACCACCAACTGTGAGTAAGATCGAAGGCCCACTTGGAACTCTTGTTCTGCCGGGAGCGACTGGCGGTACGAATTGGGCGGGCGGTTCTTACGATCCCGAGACACACATTCTCTATGTGTACTCTCAAACCAATTTGGGTTCACTGGGTCTGGTGCCCGGCGACTCGAAACTGTCCGGTGATTTTGCCTGGGTGCAGGGTGTCGCGGGAACTGGTATCCGGTCAAATGGAGGCGCAGGCTCGGATGCGGGCGCAGATGCCGCGGCAGCACCGCCGGCCCAGGAAGGCGGTGCTCCGCTGAGGGTGCAAGGTCTGCCACTGATCAAACCTCCATACGGCCGCATCACGGCCATCGATCTGAACAAGGGCGAAATCCTGTGGCAGGTGGCGCATGGTGAGACGCCGGATAATATTCGCAATCACCCGGCTTTGAAAGGACTCAACATTCCTCGCACGGGCCGGCCCGGAATCGTCGGGACTCTGATCACGAAGACATTGGTCATTGCCGGTGAGCCTGGCGTATTCACTACGCCGAATGGTCAGCGCGGCGCCATGCTCCGTGCCTACGATAAAGCCACAGGTAAAGAAGTCGGCTCCGTTTACATGCCCACCCAGCAAAGCGGCACACCGATGACGTACATGCTGAACGGAAAGCAGTACATCGTCGTGGCTATCGGCGGGAATGGATATACGGCGGAATTGCGAGCGTTTCGGCTGCCTGGGTAGAAAGAGAAACTAGCCACAAAAGGCACAAATGCACATAATTTTTTTGTGAATTTTGTGTAACAAGGCTGCAACTTTTAGTTTTTTGAACAAAGTTTTCGGGGCAGCACATTCCCCTCCTCGCAGAGGAGGGGTGTCCGCGACATCAAAAACAATGGATCCGTTCCGATTTGTCGCGGACGGGGTGGTCAGTTCGGCAC
>Ga0134071_10000249_pt1 | contig 17303 bp, 14 predicted proteins | sample 15_taG_27_FD_94466 | JGI IMG/M metagenome (GOLD analysis project Ga0134071, IMG submission 94466) | Grasslands soil microbial communities from the Angelo Coastal Reserve, California, USA - 15_D_Rain_40cm_5_09082015 | ecosystem: Environmental > Terrestrial > Soil > Grasslands ...
CGACGGGCACCTGCGCCCGTCAGGATGCGGGCCAGCGAGGCTGCGGCCTCCGCCTCGCCGGACACGACGGTGCACTGCGCGCCGGCGGCGGCGAGCTGTTCGGTGAAGGTCCTCACCCCCTGACCCCCTCTCCCTGCGGGACAGGCGGAACTCAGAACATCCCCCCTCTCCGCAACGGACACGGGGCCAGCGGGTGAGGGCCCGCGAGCCAGGTTCTCCCGCACCGCGCGCAGGATGTCTCGCCGGGCCGCGTCGCCGTCGATCACGGTGCCGCCGGGTCGCGCAGCCGGGCCCGCCACTGCTCGCGAAAACTGTGCGGCGCGAGGGGGCGAAGGTCGCGCCACTTGGTCCACGCTCGCAGCGGTGGCAGGATCCCGAGGGTCCGCACGCCGCGCACCAGCCACTCGAACAGGCGGGGCCGCGCCATCACCGCCGCATACGCCGAGAACGCGAGGCGCTCGAGAGCGCCCCCGGAGCCTGCCCGACGCTCCACCACCTGGGCGCGCAGATGGAGCAGCACCGCCGGGATGTCGATCTTGACGGGACACACGTCCCGGCAGGCGCCGCACAGGCTCGAGGCGTAGGGAAGCGCGCTCGATTGCGCGAGGCCGAACAGCTGCGGGGTCACGATCGCACCGATCGGACCGGGATAAACCGACCCGTACGCATGGCCGCCGATCTGCCGGTACACCGGACAGGCGTTGAGGCACGCGCCGCAGCGAATGCAGGCGAGCGACTGGCGGGTGAGCGCGGACGCCAGCATGCGGGACCGGCCGTTGTCCATCACCACGATGTCCAGCTGCTCCGGTCCCTCGTCCTCCGGGCGACGCTTCGTACCCGTGATCAGCGACTGATACGCCGTCAGCACCTGGCCGGTGCCGGATCGTGGCAGTAGCTGCAGGAAGACTTCCAGGTCGGCGAAGCGCGGGATCACCTTCTCGATCCCCATGAGGGCGACGTGGGTGCGCGGCAGACTGGTCGTGAGGCGCGCGTTCCCCTCGTTCTCGAGGATCAGGATCGTCCCGGTCTCCGCGACGGCGAAGTTGACGCCCGAGATGCCGAGATCCGCCTCGGCGAACCGACGGCGCAGCGCCTGCCGGGCAGCGGCCGCCAGCGTGGCGACGTCGTCGGAGAGTTCGATGCCAAGCTTCTCGGCGAACAGCGCTGCGATCTGGGCCTTGGTCTTGTGAATGGCAGGGACCACGATGTGCGATGGCGTCTCACCGGCGAGCTGGACGATGTACTCGCCCAAATCGGTCTCGACCGGCTCGATGCCGCGCCGGGCCAGCCGCTCGTTCAGGTGGATCTCTTCCGACGCCATGCTCTTGCTCTTGACCACCGAGCGGGCACCGCGCTGCTCGGCGATGCGGCCGATGATCTCGCACGCCTCGGCGGCGTCGCGCGCCCAATGCACCCGAGCGCCGGCGCGCTCGGCGTTCGTCGTGAATTGCTCCAGGTAGCGGTCCAGGTGCAACAGCGTCTCGTCCTTGATCGCGCGCGCCCGGTCCCGCGCGCCCTCCCAATCCGGAACCGTGGCCAGCGCCGCCCGCCGCCGTTCGGCGAACAAATCCGTGGCCTGGCGCAGGGCGCCGCGCAGCTGCCCGTCGGCCAGGGCCGTGCGTGCGTCGCGGTCGAAGCTAGCGGCCATGTGGTCCCCCCCTCGCCTCCCGGGAGGCAAGGACTTCCGCCAGGTGCAGGGCACGGACGGACGACCCGCGGCGCGAGAGGCGACCGCCGATCTGCATCAAGCAGCCGGCGTCGCCGGACACCACGGCGTCCACGCCCGCCCGCTCGATCGCGTCTACTTTTTCGTCCAGCATCGCCACCGAGACCTCCGGGTATTTCACCGCAAACGTGCCCCCGAAGCCGCAGCACGTCTCCGCGTTCGGCAACTCCACCAGCTCCGCCCCCTTCACGTGGCGCAGCAGGCGGCGCGGCTCGTTGCGGATTCCCAGGTCGCGGAGGCCGTGACAGGCATCGTGCCAAGTGAGCCGCCCGGAAAAGGCGGCACCCACGTCCTCCACGCCCAGGCAGTTGACCAGGAAGGCGCTGAGCTCGTGCGTCCGCTGCGCCAACTGCCGCGCCCGCGTGCGCCAGTCCTCGTCCTCAAACAGCTGCTCGTAGTGGTGTAGCATGGCGGTGCACGACCCGGAGGGGCTGACAATCGCGTCGGCTCCACTGGATTCGAAGATCTCGATGAGCCGCCGCGCCAGCGAGCGCGCCTCTCGACGATACCCGGTGTTGAATGCCGGCTGCTCGCAACACGTCTGGCGCTCGTCGAACCCGACCGTGCATCCCAGCCCCCGGAGCAGCTCGACGGCGCTCACCGCCGCCGCCGGCCAGAACTGATCCGCGAGACAGGTCACGAACAGCGAGACGCGCACCCCGGCCCACCTCCCCGTCCGTCTCCCGGATTAGAGGGTGACGACGCCCTTCACGTAATCCGGCGCATGGTGGTCGCCCGCGAAGGCGCGCGGCACCCGTTCGAGCGACGGGTAGCGATGCGTGATCAGCGACGCGACGTCCACGCTCCCGCGCTCGATCAGTCGCAGCGCGCCGACGTACGTGGACGGCCGGCCGTCGCGCTCGAACCCACCGGAGGCGCCGACCGGTGACAGCAGCGTCGGCTCGAGGAACTGCAGCTGGTTCAGCAAGCTCAGGTCCACCCCCGCGTGGCCGTGCCCGTACAAGAGAACGGTCGCCTGCTTCCGGATGAGCGCCGGGATGGTCGCGAACACCTGACCGGATCCCGTGGCCTCGATCAACAGCTCGGCACGGCGCCCGCCGGTTCGCTCGTGCACCACCTCGACCGGGTCTCGGGCGGCGGGGTCGATCGTTTCCGCGCCGAACCGCTCGGCGAGCGCGCGCTTCCGCGCGTTGGGCTCGCTGACGAGCAGTACCCCCTCGTAGCCCAGCACGTTGCGCAGATACTGCACCCAGAGGAGGCCCGCGGGACCCGCCCCGCAGATCACGGCACACCGGACCCGCTCCCCCCGTCCTCCCCCGTCTCTCCCCGTCCCACCGGGCCCGCTCTGCATCGTGTAGCGCGCCTGCGTACGGGTGAGCACGTCCGCGCAGTGCGCCACGCAGCCCAGCGGCTCGCTCAGCGCGGCGGCGGCGGCGTCCAGGTCGGAGTCGATGCACACCGCGTTCACCGCCGGGATGGTCAGATACTCGGCGAACCCGCCCGGCAGGCCGGTGATGCCGTGCTCGCGATACAGCTCGCACTGATGGGAATCGCCACTGGCGCAGTACTCGCAGCGGGGCGCACGCGCCTCGCTCACGCAGTTCCTGCCCTGATCGACCACCACCCGGTCCCCGCGAGACAGGTCACGCACGTCCGCCCCCACCGCTTCGACCACGCCCGCGATCTCGTGTCCCAGGATCTGCGGCGCGTCGGTGAGCGGGATCGGCCGTCCCCGCGCGTCGCGGTTGTAGTTCGCGTGCCCGGCGAAGATGTGCAGGTCGGTGCCGCACAACCCCACCGCCGTGACGCGTACCAGCACCTCGCGGGGCTCCGGGGACGGGCAGGGGACATCGCCCACTTCGATCCGGCCGACGTCGACGAGAACGGCCGCTTTCACGGCAGGATGGTGGAGGTTGGTGGAGGTTGGTGGAGGTTGTGGGGGTTTGCGCCTCCAGAACCTCCGGTACCTACAGAACCTCCACCGACCTGCAGTACAACCACCGAGGCGATAGTGCTGGGTGGCACAGTGGGGAGCCGTACGGCGAGGCCCGAGTCGCGCTCGATGGGAAGCGGCTTTCCGTCGGCGAGCAGGTACGCGCGCAGCGGCTGCTCGTTCACTCCGGTAAGCTCCAGCCTGCCGTTCTTCGGCCAGTCGAAGACGTGGGCATACACCCTGCCGCGCTTGACGGTGTAGCGGCCCCACAGCGGCATTCCGTACGGGCTCACCGCCGTTCCGTAGATGGCCTCGCCGTTGGTTTTCATCCAGTCGCCCATCTCGCGCAGCCGCCACACGATCGGTGCGGGGATCACCCCTTCGGCCGTCGGCCCCACGTTCAGGAGGAAGTTGCCGCCCTTCGAGGCGACGTCGATCAACGTCCGGAGCAGTGTACGCGTGTCCTTCCAGTCGTCGTCGTAGGACTTGAAGCCCCAGGTGTCGTTCATTGTCATGCACGTCTCCCAATCGACGCCCGGGAGCCCCTCGGGTGGAACCTGCTGCTCGGGCGTCCCGAAGTCGCCGAGATCGACGTGTCCCTCCTTGTTGAGTCCACTCAATCCCTGACGCGAGTGGCCCACGCGGTTATTGACGATGAGGCTCGGGCGGATCGCGCGGACGTAGTTGTACAGGTCCCGCCCCCGCTCGTCGGTCCAGTCCGCGATCCACTCGCCGTCGAACCACAGCACGTCGATGGAGGGATATTGGGTGAGCAGCTCCTTGATTTGCGGCTTCATGTACGCGTCGACGTAGCGCCCGAAGTTGGGGTTGCTCCAGGTGCGTGAGTTGTAGTCGGGGTAGTTCGGCCCCTGGGCGTCCGTGTGGTGCCAGTCCATGATCGAATAGTAGACCCCGAACCGGAGGCCGGCCCGATGGGCCGCCTCCGACAGCGCTTTGATGGCGTCCCGCTGGTACGGCGTTGCGTCCATGATGTCGTAGGATGAGACCTTCGAGTCGAAGATGGCGAAACCGTCGTGGTGCTTGGACGTGATGATGATGTACTTCATTCCCGCCTCCTGGGCGATGCGCACCCACTCGTCGGCGTCGAACCGGGTGGGGTTGAAGCGATGAACGTATTTCTCGTAGTCGAGGATCGGAATGTGGGCCCGGCTCATGATCCACTCACCGATGCCGCGGATCCGCTCTCCATGGTAGGTGCCGGCGGGCACGGCATACGCGCCCCAGTGGATGAACATCCCAAACCGGGCGTCGCGCCACCACTCCATGCGGGTGTTGCGCTGGGCGGGGGATTCGGGCGCCTGAACCTGCATGAGCGCTGCCAAGAGGACTACGTGACTGATCGCCATACGGTGCTCCAAGAGTTGTGGAGGTTGGTGGAGGATGGTGGACGTCTCCACCATCCTCCACTAACCTCCCTTCCACACCGGCCCGTCCGGATACGCGTATGCGGCCATGCTTTCGGGACGCATCGTGATGCTGTAGCCGGGGGCGGTGGGCGGCATGTAGTGGCCGTCGCGAATGACCACGGGATTCACGAAGTGCTCGTGCAAGTGGTCCACGTACTCGACGACGCGGTCCTCGAGCGACGCGCTGACGCACAGATAGTCGAAGATCGCGAGGTGCTGCACGTACTCGCACAGCCCGACCCCGCCGGCATGGGGGCACACGGGAATCCCGAACTGGGCCGCGAGCAGCAGCACGGCCAGCACCTCATTGACGCCGCCCAGCCGGCAGCTATCGACCTGGCAGAAGCGGATCGCGCCCGCCTGCATGAGCTGCTTGAAGACCACGCGATTCTGGCACTGCTCTCCGGTCGCAACGCCGATGGGCGCGACAGCCCGGGCGATCGTGGCGTGGCCGAGCACGTCGTCCGGGCTGGTCGGCTCCTCGATCCACCAGGGATCGAACCGCGCCAGCTCGCGCATCCAGGCGATCGCCTGGCCCACGTCCCACACCTGGTTGGCGTCGAGCATGAGCTTCCGGTCCGGCCCGATCTCCCGCCGCACCAGGGCGGCCCGTCGCACGTCGTCCTGAAGATCGCGCCCCACCTTGATCTTGAAGTGCCGCCATCCCCGCTCGACCCCCTCGCGGCACAGCCGGCGGATCTTCGCGTCGGAATACCCGAGCCAGCCCGCCGAGGTGGTGTAGGCGGGGTAGCCGCGACTTTGCAGCTCCTGCTCCCGCCGGGCGCGGGTGGGAGCGTGCTTTCGCAGTATCGCCAGCGCGTCCTCGGGAGTGAGGGCATCGGTCAAGTACCGGAAGTCGATGCAGCGGACCAGCTCCTCGGGGCTGAGCGCCGCGAGCAGCTTCCAGAGCGGCTTGCCTTCCACCTTGGCGTAGAGGTCCCACACGGCATTCACGACGGCGGCCGTCGCGAGGTGCAGCACTCCCTTCTCCGGTCCCACCCAGCGCAGCTGGGAATCGCTCGTCAGGCGCCGCCAGAACCGCGCCATGTCGGCCTTGATCCCCTCCAGCGTCAGCCCCTGCACGAACGGCGCGAGCGATCGGATCGCGGCGACGCACAGCTCGTTCCCCCGCCCGGGGGTGAAGGTGAGGCCGTGTCCTTCCAGACCGTCCGAGCGGTCGGTGCGCAACACCGCATAGGCCGCCGAGTAGTCCGGGTCGGGGCTCATGGCGTCGGACCCGTCCCGCTCTCGCGACGTCGGGAACCGGATGTCGAAGGCGTCGACGCGGGTGATCGTGGTCGGCATCAGCCCTCCGTCACATGGCGGTGAAGCCGCCGTCGACCGGGAGCGCGATGCCGGTCACGAAGGAGGCCTCGGGCGAGACGAGCAGGCCGTGCCGCCCGTCTGCACGATCGCGCTCGCCACGGCGGCTCCCTCGGCGTCCTGTATGTCCGCCAGCACGACGCGGGCGCCCTCCTGCGCGAAGCGGAGGGCGCTGGCCCGGCCGATGCCCGTGCTGGCGCCGGTCACGACGGCCGTCTTCTCCTTAAGGAGCATGTGAGCGGTAGGCACGCAACCGCTGGCGCGCCGAGCCGAGCCCGTCGATGCCAAGCTCTACCGCGTCGCCGTCTGCCAGGTAACGTGGCGGGCTCTGGCCCAATCCCACGCCCGCGGGTGTACCGGTGGAGATGATGTCCCCGGGCAAGAGCGTCATGAACTGGCTGATGTAACTGACGAGCGTCGGTACGTCGAAGATGAGCTCGCGGGTCGAGCTGCATTGCTTCATTTCGCCGTTCACCTTGAGCCACATCGGGAGGTCGTGCACGTCCGGAATCTCGTCCGGCGTGGCGAGAAACGGTCCCAGCGGCGCGAAGCTGTCGCAGCTCTTGCCCTTCACCCACTGGCCACCGCGCTCCAGCTGGAACGACCGCTCGGAGTAATCGTTGTGGAGCAAGTAGCCGGCGATGTGCTCCCCCGCCTTGTCCCGCTCCACGTACGCGGCGCGGCGCCCGATCACGACCGCCAGCTCCACTTCCCAGTCCACCTTGGTGCCATTCTTGGGAATGATCACGTCGTCGTTCGGGCCGGTGATGGCGCTCGTCGCCTTGAAGAACAAGACCGGCTCGTCTGGAACCGCCATCCCGGACTCGCGCGCATGGTCGCGGTAATTGAGGCCGACGCACACGATCTTGCTCGGTCGGCTCAGCGGCGGCCCCAGCCGGACGCCGTCCGGCACGACCGGCGCACCGCGACCTTCCTGCACGACTCACTGTGCCAGCCGCTCGAGCCCATCCGACGCGAAGAACGCCTCATCGTAATCGGCACTTTCCCCCGCGAAGCCCGATGCGTCGATGCGCCTCCCATCGGGCAGGATCAGTCCGGGTCGCTCCCGGGCAGGTGCGCCGAAGCGGATGAGCTTCATCGCTTACATCTTCAGGGTGACGAAGCCGCCGTCGATCGCGTAGTTGCTGCCCGTGATGAACGCCGCCGCGTCGGAGCAGAGAAACAGGGCGAGCTCGGCGATCTCCTCCGGCCGGCCCATCCGGCCGATCGGCTGGCTGCGCGACAGCTCCTCGAACATCTCGCGCTCCCGGCCCGGATAGTTCTTGGCGAGGAAGCCGTCCACGAATGGGGTGTGGACCCGGCCCGGGGCGATGGAGTTGCAGCGGATCTTGTGGGCGACGTAGTCGCGGGCGACCGAGTACGTCATCGTCAGCACAGCACCCTTGCTCATCGAGTAGGCAAACCGATCGGGTATGCCGACCGTGGCCGTGACCGAGGCGATGTTGAGGATGACACCGCCGCGCTGTTTCAGCGCGGGGACGGCCGCCTTCATGCAGTTGTACACGCCTTTGACGTTCACGGCGTAGAGGCGATCGAAGTCATCTTCCGACGTCTGCTCCACGTTGCCTACGTGCGCGATCCCGGCACTGTTCACCAGGATGTCCAGCGTGTCGAACCGCGCGAGCACCGCCTGAAAGGCGCGCTGCACGTCGAGCTGGCGACTCACGTCACACGGTACGGCGGCGGCAGCCCCCCCGGCCCCCCCGGCCCCCCCCCCCCTCCCGGCGTCGCCCCCTGCGATCTCGCGCACCGTTTCCGCCGCGGCGCCCTCGACGATGTCCACCACGGCAACCCGCGCGCGCGCTCGCGCGAAGCGCAGCGCAATGGCTCGCCCGATCCCGGACCCGCCCCCGGTGACGATCGCGACCTTGCCCTCGAGCTCGGTCACACTCTGTAGACGCGCTTGGCGTTGTCAGCGAAGAAACCAGTTCGCTCCGCCGCGCTCCACCCTGCGGTGAAACGGTCGGTGAACCCGTACCAGTCGCAGTACCTGCCCGCCAGGGTCAGCACCGGCCAATCACTCCCGTACATCACCCGCTCGGTCCCGAAACACTCGACGACCGCGGTGGCGTAGGGGACCAGCTCTTGCTCGCGCCAGCCGGCCGGCTCCGCCTCGGTCAGCAGCCCGGACAGCTTGCAGCACACGTTCTCGTGGGCGGCGAGACGCGCCATGTCCGAGCGCCACGGCTCCAGCCGTCCCGTCCGGATGGCCGGTTTGCCGCAATGGTCGAGCACGAAGCGCGTGTCGGGACATTGACGCACCAGATCCGCGACGTCGCGCAGCTGGTCGTGCGTCGCGCAGAGATCGAACGTTAGCCCGCGACGGCCGACCGTCTGGACCCCGAGCACGAACGCCGGCTGCAGGCAGAATCCGGCGGGCTGTCCCTGGATGTTGTGACGGATGCCTTTGACCTTGGGCGAGCGCGACAGCCCATCGAGCGTCTGTTCAAGCCCCCAACCCCCGGCCCCCGACCCCTGCGTAAGATCCGCGAAGGCGACGATGCCGGCGACGCACAGGTCTTCCTCCCCCTCCCGCACCATACGCTCCACGCGCTGCACTTCGCGCCGCGCTTGCTCGGGCCGACAGTTGGCCTCCACGAACACGACCTGGGGGAGGGACCCGCCTACCTCCCGGGCGGCCGCCGCGTAATCCGACGGACGGAACGCTCGCCGGATGGACGGCAGCGCTGCGAGCCACGGATAGTCCAGCTCGGCCGGGTCCCAGAAATGCACGTGGGCGTCGACTATCCGCACCCCGCGACCCCGCGCTCCGACTTCCGCGTTTGTCCGTTCCGCCTTCCGCGTTCCGCGTTCACGTCGCCCACCCCGCCCGCAACCGGTCGAGCGCGACGGCCAGCACGATGATCCCGCCGATGATGATCTCCTGAATGTAGTTGGGCCACGCCATCTGCTGGCAGCCGTTGCGCAAGAACGCCATGATGAGCGCGCCAACCACCGAGCCGAACACGCTGCCCTCGCCGCCCTGCAGGCTGCCGCCGCCGATCACCACCGCCGCAATCACGTCCAGCTCGGTGCCGATCGCGACCGTGGGGTCTCCCTGCCGCAGCCGCGACAGCTGCATCACGCCGGCCAGCCCGAACAGCAGGCCGGCGGAGCCGTAGATCACGAGCTTGAGCCGGTCGGTCGCGATGCCGCAGGCGCGCGCCGCCAGCTCGTTCGACCCGAGCGCGAACACCCGCCGCCCGAACACGGTGCGGCGCAGCACGGTCGCCGTGAAAACCGCGAGGGCGAGCGTGATCCACACCCCGGTCGGGAGCACCATCCAGGGGTGACGCGGAAACGTGACCAGCAGATCGTTGAGCCACGTCGGCGGGACGTTCACCGTCTGCTCGTGCGCTAGCCACTTCGCGACGCCGCGGGCGATGCCAAGCATCCCGAGCGTGGCGATGAACGGCACGACGCGCAAGCCGGTGATGAGGAGGCCGTTCGCGAGCCCCACGAGCCCGCCGGCGAGCACCGCCGTCCCCAGGGCCGTCGCGGGCGACCAGCCCGCGGCAATCGTGAGCGCGGCCACGACGCCGGTCAGCGCGATGGTCGCGCCCACCGACAAATCGATTCCCCCACTGACGATGACGATCGTCATCCCGATGGCCCCAAGGGCGACGATCACCGTTTGCGAGAGGACGATCCGCAGATTGAACGGCGAGAGATACCGCGCCGGCGCGTCGGTGAGCAGCGCGAACACGGCGACCACCAGCACCAGCGCGAGCGCCGGGCCCAGCCGCGCGAGCGAGGAGCGCACGGCGTCCGGTGCCACGAGCAGCCGTTCCGAGATCGCCAGCTCTGCCCGCCTTTACAAGGTTCCGCGCTTCAGCTCCGCCAGGGCATAGTCGCACGCGCGCGCGGTGAGGGCCATGTAGGTGATCGACGGATTCACGCACGACGTGCTGGCCATGCAGGCACCGTCCGTCACGAACAGGTTGGGCACGTCGTGCGCCTGGTTGTACCCGTTGAGCACCGACGTCTTGGGGTCGCGCCCCATGCGCGCGGTTCCCATCTCGTGGATCGCGAACCCGGGCTCGGCGCCGAGCTCCCCGCCGCCCCTGTAGGCATCGTGCGTCCGGACGTTTTTGCAGCCCGCCGCTTCGAGCATCTCCGCGGCCGACGCCGCCATGTCTTTCCGCATCGCCAATTCGTTGTCACCCCACGTGCAGTGGATCTTGAGGAGGGGGATACCGAAGTCGTCCGTCTTGTCGGAGAGCTCCACGTAATTGTCCTCGCGCGGCAGGCACTCACCGAACCCCGTCATGCCCATCGACCAGCGACCGGGGTCGTGCAACTTGCGCTTGAGCTCGACCCCGAACCCGCGCTCGCCACCGCCGCGTCCCCAGCTCTGCCGGCTGGCGCCGCCCTGGTAGCCGAAGCCTCGCACGTAATCGACCCGGCGGGACGCGTCGTCTCCCAGGTTACGGAACCGCGGGATGTAGATGCCGTTCGGCCGATTGCCCTGGTAGTAGTGGTCGAGCAGTCCCTCGATGCTCCCGCTCGCACCGGCCAGGAAATGGTGGTCCATCAGATAGTGGCCGAGCACGCCGCTCGAGTTGGCGAGCCCGTTGGGGAAGCGCGGCGACGTGGAGCTGAGCAGCAGGCGCGTGGTGGCGAGCGTGGAGGCGCAGAGAAAGACGACGCGCGCCTCGTATTCCCGAGCTTGTTTCGTGACCACGTCCACGACGCGGACGCCCGTCACGCGGTTCTTGGCGGCGTCGTAGATCAGCGAGTGCGCCACGCTGTTCGGCAGGATAGTGACGCGCCCCGTGGCGCGCGCCGCCGGCAGCGTGGACGACTGGCTCGAAAAGTACGACCCGGTCGAGCAGCCGCGCTCGCACGGGCCGCAGTAGTGGCACGGCAGCCGGCCGTTCAGCGGCTGCGTGAGAATCGCCACCCGCCCGATGGTCACGTGCCGGTCCGGAAACGCCCGCTCGATCCCCCCCTTCACGAGGTTCTCGCCGGCGTTCATCTCCATCGGGGGCTGGAACTCGCCGTCGGGGAGCTGCGCCAGGCCCAGCTTCTCGCCGCTCACGCCGATGAACCGCTCCACGTAGCTGTACCACGGCGCGATGTCGGCGTAGCGGATCGGCCAGTCCACGCCGTGCCCGTCGCGCAGGTTGGCCTCGAAGTCGAGATCGCTCCAGCGGTACACCTGGCGTCCCCAGATGAGCGACTTGCAGCCGACCTGGTCGCCCTGGATCCAGGTGAACGGCTTGTCCTCGACGTAGGGGTTCTTCGCGTCCTTGAGGAAGAAGTGCTTGTTCGATTCGCGGAACTGACCCGTGCGCGCCTGGATGGGGTACTCCTCGGCGCCCTTGGTTCCCACCGAGAGTCGCGCGTCGCGCAGCGGCAGCTCCCAGCTCGGCTTGTGCTCCGTGATGTAGTCCTTGCGGTGCACGACGTCGCGCCCGCGCTCGATCATCAGCGTGCGCAGGCCCTTCTCCGTGAGCTCCTTCGCCGCCCACCCGCCGGTGATCCCGGAGCCGACCACGATGGCATCGTACGTGATCATGACCAGGCCCTCCCGACGGACGTGTACGGAATGTCGCCGCGGTACGCCCCGAACGGACTGGGGTGCAGCTCCTGCGCGGCACCGACCTGGGACGTGTAGTAGCCGACCAGGGTCAGCTCCTTCATCCGGCGGAAGAACCACGTCTCCGGAGGGGGCGCCCCCGCTCCGGAGACGGGATACGCCGCCTCGTCCAGCTCGGTGAGCAGCGTGATTTGCTGGGCGGGCGCGCACGCGAGGAAGGCCTTTCCCTGTTGGGATCGCGCCCGTGCATCGACGTCCGCCAGGCCCGCCAGGAAGCGGTCACGCTCGGCGGTCGGGTAGTGATCGCTGAGCAGCGTGTCGACGAAGCGGTGCACTCCCGCGGCGCGGGCACCAGGTGTGTCGGTACGGGGGATGATGTGCTCCGCCATGACGGCGACCAGCTCTAGCTGGCTCGGGCTCAAGGTACGCGGCGCCCAACCTTGCGCCGTCGCCCAGGCGCGGCGCGTGGCCGCGTCGAGCACGCCCGCCATGGTGGGTGCGGAGATGACGCCCCCGAGTAGCACCGCTACCCGCGCGAGCGCCTCGCGTCGAGTGATCTCGCCGTTGCTTTCGCTCATTGTCGTGCCTCTTTGAAGAGAATGCCGCGGGTCGCTCCGCCAATCTGCGCGGGCTCGAGCCGCGGGACAAGAACGTGAATGATGATCCAGGCTGTGACGTAGGCGAGGCCGCAGACTACGAAGATCGGCGCGTAGTCGTTCCCGTTGGCCTGGAGGATCCGGCCGGTGACCCGCTGGAACAGTACACCCCCCATCGCTCCCGCGAACGCCCCGATCCCGACCACGGACCCGACCGCCTGCCGCGGAAACATGTCGCTGGCCAGGGTATAGACGTTGGCGGACCACGCCTGGTGGGCCGCCGCGGCGACGCTCACGATCAGCACGGCGATCCACAAGCTCTTGGCCAGCGGCGCGAGCGCCGTCGGCACGATCAACAGGGCCATCGCGAGCATCGCCGTCTTGCGCGCGCGGTTCACCGTCCAGCCGTGCTTGATCAGGGCACTCGAGAGCCACCCCCCGCCGATCGATCCGGCGTCCGCCACGAGATACACCACGATCAGCGGCAGCGCGAGCTGTGCCAGCTTGATGCCGTACCTGGTGTCGAGAAATTTCGGGAGCCAGTACAGGTAGAACCACCAGATGGGATCGGCCAGCAGTTTTCCCACCGCGAACGCCCAGGTCTGCCTCGCGCCGAGCAGCCCGATCCATGGAATTGCCGCCACCGCCGACTCTGCCGGATCGCTGCGGATGTGGGCCAGTTCGGCGCCGGAGACTTTGGGGTGGGTCTCCGGGCTGCGGTACAGGGCGAGCCACAGCACCAGCCACACGAAACCGACCGAGCCGGTCGCGATGAAGGCCCAGCGCCACCCCCACGTGAGCGCGATCCAGGGAACGACGAGTGGGGTGATGATCGCGCCCGTGTTGGTGCCCGCGTTGAAAATGCCCGCAGCGAGGGCGCGCTCCCGTTTTGGGAACCATTCCGCCACGGTCTTGATCGCCCCGGGAAAGTTGGCGGATTCGCCCAGCCCGAGCAGCGCCCGCGCGGCCGAGAACCCCGCCGTGGTGCGGGCGAAAGCGTGGCCGATCGCGGCGACGCTCCACGCGACGACGGCGACCGCGAAGCCGCGCCGCACGCCCACCCGGTCCAATAGCCTGCCCGCGGCCAGGAATCCGAAGGCGTACACCAGGCTGAACCAGGACACGACGTCGCCGTACTGCGACTCGGACCAGTGCAGCTCGCGCTGCAACGTGGGTGCGAGGATGCCGAGCACCTGGCGGTCGACATAATTGATCGTCGTGACCAGGAACAACAGCGCACACACGGTCCAGCGGTAGCCGAATCGCCGCGGCGCGACTGGATTGCTCATCGCTCGCTTCGCTCCAGCGCTTCCCACAGTCCCTGCAGGTACATCACGCCGAGCGCGCGATCGTACAGGCCGTAGCCGGGGCGTCCCGTCTCGCCCCAGATCATGCGGCCGTGATCGGGGCGCACCGGGCCCGCGAATCCGGCATCCCTTAAGGCGCGCAACACCTGGAGCAGGTCCACGCTGCCGCTCGCGGACGGGTGGGCGGTCTCGTGGAACCGGCGCGGGCCCGTGATGCGGATGTTGCGGCAGTGCGCGAAGTGAATGCGGCCCAGGTCGCCGAGCCGGCGTGCCATGGCCGGCAGGTCGTTCTCGGGGCTCGCACCGAGCGAGCCGGTGCAGAAGGTCACGCCGTTGGCCGGGCTGTCGACCAGCGCGACGAGCCGCTCGAGGGCGGCCGCGTTCGTAATGATTCGCGGCAGCCCGAAGATGGGCCAGGGAGGATCGTCCGGGTGGATCGCCATCCGCACACCCGCCTGGTCGGCGACCGGCACGACGCGCTCGAGGAAGTACGCGAGATTGTCCCACAGCCGCTCCGCGTCCACCGCGCGGTAGGCCGCGAGCAGCGCCTGCAGCTCGCCCGCCCCGTAGGCTGCGGCCCACCCCGGCAGCTCTCCCGTGCCGCGCGACAGGTCGATGGCGGCGAGCGCACGATCGTCGTACGCCAGCGCCGTCGAGCCGTCGGGTAGTCGGTGGGCGAGGTCGGTGCGCGTCCAATCGAACACGGGCATGAAGTTGTAGCACAACACCGGCACCCCGAGCTCCCCCATGCTCCGGACGCTGGTGCAGTAGTGCTCGATCAGCCGGTCACGAGCGGGCCGGCCCAGCTTGATGTCTTCGTGGACGGGGATGCTCTCCACGACGGCGAAGCACAGCCCGGCGTCCTCGATCTGTCCCTTCAGGGTGCCGAGCCGCTCGCGTCGCCACGGGTCGCCGACCGGCACGTCGTACAGGGCGCTCACGACGCCCCGGACCCCCGGGATCTGACGGATGTAGGCGAGCGGAATCGGGTCCGTCGGGCCGAACCAGCGAAAGCTCGGGATCACGCGCGCAGCAGCTCCTCGACTTCCCCCACGCTCACGCGGCTGAAGTCACCGGGCACAGTGAGCTTCAACGCGCTCGCCGTCACCGCGAACTCGAGCGCCTCGGCCGGCTCGTCCCCGCCCAGCAGCCGGGCGATGAGCGCCGCGGCGAAGCTGTCGCCGCCGCCCACGCGATCCACGACCCGCACACAGTGCCGCCGGCTCTGCGCGAACGAGCGGCTCGGTGCGTCGTACAGCACCGCGCTCCAGCCGTGCTCCCGGGCCCCGAGGATCTCGCGTCGGGTGAGCGCGACGCGCTGCGCCGCGCAGCGCGCCGCGAGCTGCTCCGCAAGCGCGCGCGCGCGTTCCGGAGACGCCAGCGACGCGTCGTCGGCCGGCACGCCGAGCATCGCACTCACGGCCGCCGGATTCCCGATGAGCACACCCACCTGCCGAGCGAGCGGCTCGATGAGCGGCTGCGGGTTTCGGTCGTGCCACAACGCCTCGCGGTAGTTCAAGTCGAGGCTCACGGGGATGCCTCGGGCGCGCGCGCAGTCGATCGCCGCCGCCAGCGCCGCCACCGGCGCCTCTCCCAGGGCCGGAGTGATCCCCGAGACGTGGAACCAGGCGGCGTCCGCTAGGATCGCGGGCCAATCGAAGCTGCGCGGCTCGAGACGCGCGAACGCCGAGCCCGCGCGGTCGTACACCACCCGCATGACGCGCAGATCCGACCCTGGCTCTACGAAGTAGACTCCCAAACGCTCGCCGCCGCGGACGATCCATCGGGTGCCCACGCCTTCCTTCTTCAAGGCCTCGAGCCCCGCGTCCCCGATGGGGTTGTCCGGGACGCGGGTGACGTAGTCGCACCGCACCCCGAGATGGCTCAGTCCTACCGCCACGTTCGCCTCGGCGCCGCCGAAGAACGTGACGAGCTCGTTCGACTCGAACAGCCGCTGCTCCCCGGGCGGGCTGAGTCGCAGCAGCAGCTCGCCGAACGTGACCGCCCTCATGCGCGCGCCTCGGCGACGCGTGCCACGAACGCCCGCGCTCGCCCGGTCAGCTCCGCGGCGCCGTCGGGTCCGAGCAGCGCCGCGCTCACGAGCGCGCTTCCCACGCTCACCGCGGCGGCGCCGGCCCGGATCCATTCGCCCGCGTTCTCGAGCGTCACGCCGCCCGAGGGCACGAGCCGCAGGAACGGCAGCGGTGCGAGCACGTCGCGCATGAACCCGGGGCCGACCGCCGCCGCCGGGAACAGCTTGACCAGTGGCGCGCCCGCGCGCCACGCCTCGAGCAGCTCGGTCGGGGTGAAAGCGCCGGGCATGCAGGGCGCGTCGCGCTCCCGGCACGCGCGCATCACCGCCGGGATGAGCGCGGGACTCACCACGAAGCGCGCGCCGGCGTCGATGACCGCGTGCGCAGCGGCTTCGTCGAGCACGGTGCCCGCGCCGACCACGCATCCCGCGAGGCCGGTGTCTGCGGCGAGGTCGGCGATCGCGTCCATCGCGCCCGGCGTCGTCAAGGTGACTTCCACTGCGCCCACGCCCCCCGCCGCGAGTGCCCGGGCGACGCTGCGCAGCCGGACCGCCTCCGGGACACGGATGACTGCGATGACGCCGCTCTGGAGCAGCGCATCGAGCTCCCTCCCCGGCCGAACCGTCGTTGTGTGGGTCATGGTCAGGTCCGGCCGGTGCCCGCATGCTCCGGCATGGCGCGCAACGCCTCGAGCGTCGCCGCCACACCGTCCCGCTCCAGCGACAGGAGCCAGCGGGTCGTGGCCTCGAGCAACCCCGGGAGCTCGGCGAGATTCGCGCCCCACAGCTCGGCGTCGGGCAGCGCGCTGGCGGCCAGCCGCTCCCACGCGGCCGCAAGTACGGGGCCAGGAGCGGGATCCGGGTCCGCCGCCCGCCAGTGCCGGTCGATCAGCGGGAGGTCGGCGTCTCCGCCGGGGCGGGAGCGGATCCACCGCAGGTAGGCCGCCAGGCCCAGCGCCAGCCCCTGGGGCGCGCCCCCCCGCTTCCGGCCGAACTCGACGAGCGCAGGCACCACGCGGAGCCGCAGCTTGGCGGTTTGATTCGTGGCGATCACCCGCCACTCGTGATCGAGCCAAGGGTTGCGAAACCGGTCGATCACCGTTCGCGCGAACGCCGTGGCGGCGTCCGCCGCGAGCTCGGTCGCGGGCACGAGCTCCTCGAACAGGATGTGCCGCAGGAACGCGCCCAGCTGCGGATGGTCGGCGGCCTCGCGCACCGTACGCACGCCCGCGAGGAGTGCGAGCGGCGCGGTCGCGGTGTGCGCGCCGTTCAACAGCCGCAGCTTGCGCTCCCGGTAGAAGCCGATGTCGGGGGCAAAGCTGACGGACTCGGGTTGGACGTCGATCGCGAACGTGGCGCGCAGCTCGTTCGGATCGGCCTCGATCGCCCAAAAGGAGTGTGGCTCGGTGACGGTGAGGAGGGCGTCGGTGTAGCC
>Ga0134071_10000256_pt1 | contig 17103 bp, 13 predicted proteins | sample 15_taG_27_FD_94466 | JGI IMG/M metagenome (GOLD analysis project Ga0134071, IMG submission 94466) | Grasslands soil microbial communities from the Angelo Coastal Reserve, California, USA - 15_D_Rain_40cm_5_09082015 | ecosystem: Environmental > Terrestrial > Soil > Grasslands ...
AACAATACGGCATATCCAAACCCGCCGGTTCCCCTGCCGGTATTCCGGCAGGCTCTGGACAGCTTCAATGCGTTGATTGTTGACGCGGAGGATGGAGGTAAGAAATCCATCAGCGCGAAAGACAAACAGCGTCGGGCGGTGATCAAGATGTACGAGTCCCTCGGACATTACGTCGAAGGCGCGTGCAACGACGACCCGGCGACGTTCGCTACCAGCGGCTTTACGGCAAAGTCCCACACGCGGACGGCGCCGCAGCCGTTGGCCCCGGCGAAGTTCAGCTCGATCGACCGCGGCCCGAACAGCGGACAAGCCGTTGTGAAGGTCGAAAGCCAGACCGGCACCATTGCCTACGACGTGCATTACGCACTCGAAGGTACGGGCGGAGCCCTGGGTCCCTGGACCACGCTGACGTTGACCAGTTCCAAAAAAGTGATTGTCAGTGGCCTCACGCCGGCCGGAACCTACCAGTTTCAGGTCCGCGCGCTGGGTAAGCTGGGTTACACGGATTGGAGCCCATCGATGACGTTCATCGCTGCGTAAATAAAAAGCGTGGGCGAAAAGCCAACGGTTACGGGTATACACGTAGCCGCCGGCTTTTATGCGCCGCTTTTTTGCATACCTAGCGAGAGCACGCCTCATGTAAGACATGCATTTCTTGACTTCGTCGATCGGTGTCCCTGTACCGCGGTACTCATATTCGACGAACGCGCGGATCGGATATTTCTTTTCCTTCAAGAGAAGCAGCACTTGCTTGATTGGGGTTTCGCCTTCGCCCCAAGGCATGTTGGGGCCGTCGTTCTTCTTTCGATCCTTCAAATGTAAATGGGTGATGTTGTCGTGATTGTCTCGAATGAAGGTCACGGCGTCGAAGTTTGCGGCCGTGAAGTGCCCGATATCCAGATTAATCCTGAAGTACTTCGACATGGCGAGCGCTTTGGAAAAACTGTCAGGTCCGGAGAATTCATCGGGGTCCTGTACATTGGAATGGCCGTGCATCGCCACGTACACCTTGTGTCTCTCCGCGAACGGAACCAGCCGCCTGGCGACGCTCAGCTGAGTGGACGCGGCAATGATGCTTGCACCGAGCGCTTTGGCCTGTTCGAAAGACTTTTCCAGTTCGTCATCCGTAAAGTCGTTTCTAAAATTGACCGTGTACGCGAACAGCGCGATGCCGGCATCCTCAAATTTCTTGCGCAGTGCCTTGAAGTGTTCCATCGGCGTGGAGAGGCGCCACTTTCGCAGGTCCTCGCGTGGCAGCCGGGGTTGAAGGTCCGGCGAAAATAGTTCAATCTCACCGATTCCGCACTCCGTGAGCGCTTTGATGTCGACATCTACGGCGTCCAACGCTCCCGGAGTGCGCGGCAGTTCGCGGAAACTGTAGGTGATCGTTCCCAATCGAACGCCGTTCACTGTCGAATCGATTTTTCCGGCAAGTGCCGCGTATAAGGGCAATCCGGCAAAAGACGTTTTCACGAAATCTCGTCTCGTCATGCTCATTCGCAGGTCACTCCACTTAGAACAGTAGCTTCAACGCGAACTGAAGCTGACGCATGGAATAGCCGGGCGCCAGCCCAGTGATTTTACCAAATGCGGGCGTACCGAAGTTATTGAACGCCGGCCGATCAAAAACGGGATGATTGGGCAAATTGAATGTCTCTGCACGGAATTGCAGGTTGTAGCGTTCGTTGAACGTGAACGTTTTGAACAGCGAGAGATTGATCACACTCTGATTCGGCCCAAACGTGAGGTTGCGGGGGGCGTTTCCTAACGTGCCGGCAGGAGGAAGAGCGAACGCGGCGGGATTCAAATATTGACCGCCGGATCCTACCGTCGGATGGTCCACAAGCAGAGGCAGGCCGGTAAGATTCGGCCGCTCTACGCTACCGCCGACGCCGGCAATTCCGGACCGGGCTGCGGAATCCACAACGGTCAGCGGCAGACCAGTCTGCAAGGCCATCGAACCATTGACCTGCCAATTTGCAAATGCCTGTGCGGCGGCGCCCTTCAGACTGCGTCCAAGAGGAAGATTGTAGTTTCCACCGAAAGTGAACCGCCTTGGAATATTGAAGTCGCTATTGGCCCAATCGTACCGGTTGACGCGATCAAATGCACCCGGCAGCGGTCCGATAAAATTGCCGTAACCTCCAGTGCCCGTACCGAGGCCCGTCACGTTGTCATGGGAACGCGCCTCCGTGTATCCAGAAGTAACGCTCAGTCCATTACCGAGCCGGCGATTAAAGTTGATCTGGAGAGCGTTATACTCGGAATTCCCGTGAGCAGTGTAATATCCGACCTGCCCGATCTGAGGAAACGTCGAAAACAGTCGTGGAGAAGTCGCCGACGTACTGGTGGGCAGCCCGCGGTTGATGTCGGCCATTGCCTGAGCTAGATTTGCTCCGCGCATACCCACGTAACCTGCAGAAATCACACTGTTCCCGAATTGTTTTTCAAATAATACGTTGAATTGTTGTGTGTGCGCAATCCGGTAATTCGTGTCCACGGCTTGAAGTTGTGCCGGAGGGATCTGCGTCAAATCCAGTGTGCCGTCCGGCAGCTTCGCGTAGGCATCCGGCGAAGTTGGACGGGGGGCACCCTGGGACAGGAATCCGATGCCCGCAGGGCACGGATTGCCGGCTCCCGTGCCGCACGCGAATACACTCGCGATGGGAAGGTTGCGAAGAGCAACGCCCGAGGTATAGTCGGTTGGAAAGTAGCTTAGGCCCCATCCACCACGGACTACAAAGCCACGCCCGAGTGTCGCCGCAAAGCCGAGCCGAGGGGCTATGGTCTTGTAATCCGCAATAATTCCCGCCGTATCGCTAACCCCGTTCACACCGGGAACCAGGGTCTTCAGGGTGTAAGGATCGAAATTCGCCATTCGGCCAAATTGTTCCGTTTTGGGCGGGAACAGGTCATAGCGAATGCCAAGATTGAGTGTGAGCCAACCTCTGGCCCGCCAGTCGTCCTGGATGTAGAAGCCCGCCTCCTTCGCGCGATATCCTGGCTTATAGAGAGATGCGCGCCGTCCCACAATCGTCGGCGTTCCGAATAACACATTCGCCAGAGCGTCGTTGGTTGTGGATCGCGCATTGGAGGCATCCGCGTTGAATGTGAACTCGCCGCGCGCGCTGGGGCTTTGGACCAGGGAAAATTGACGGAAGATCAAACTGGCTCCGAACTTCACATTATGCGCACTGCGGGTCCACGTGACTGCTCCCGAATATTGGTAGGTGTTATCAAACTGAAGTAAGGGTACGAAGCTGACGTCGCCCATTCCCTGGTATTGGTTTCCGCCAAATATGATGCGGGGAATCCCAAAGGTCTGGTCGTCCCCAAGGTTGACGCAGCTCACCGCATTGCAGGGGAATCCCAGCGCACTCGCGATGCTGAGGCCATCATTCACTGCGCGCGATTGAATCGCTGTCCGGGCGGCGCCGGCCTTGAGTTCCACCAGAAGATTCGGCCGGAAAATGTGAACCAGATTCAAAAGGAAGTTCTGCGCGCGGGTGGCATTCGAACCCGAAAAGTTGGACGCGTTGAAGTTCCCACCCGGATTCAGGCGAACACCGTTGAGGGTTGTATCCGGGAAGCCTGTAGGCTGAAACGTCGCCACGTCGTTGAACGAGTACCGCGAAAAGAAGTTGGTCTTGTCGGAGAAGCGGTGGTCGATGCGAACGTCGAACGTGTGTGCGTCCTGCGGTCTCCCCGGCGAGGAGGCAAAGTTGGATCTATTTACCAGACTGGAGATCGGGAGTGGATAAAGAGACGCATATTTCAGCCCAACTGGATCGAGAGCGCCTGCGTATGGGGCGCGCGTAAGATCATTGAACGGTACCGGACCGGCTGGAATACCGCGAACAGGAACGGCAACGTTCAATTGACCGGCGGGGGCCGAACATGCGCCCGAGGAATCGAAGGTTCCGCCCAGCGAAGTGCAGTTCTCCCCGAGATCTCCAATGCGTTGCCTGGCGGTTGGGACGATCGCATCGATTGGAACGTATTGGCGGATGCTCAGCCTCTCGTAATCGCCAAAGAAAAACGTCCTGTCTTTCTTGATAGGCCCGCCAATGCTGCCGCCGAACTGGTTTTGGCGAAACTTCGCTTTTGGCAACTGCGTCCCTGTGAAGTTGTAGTTGCTGTTCGCATCCAGGGCGTCGTTCCGTAGAAATTCGAACAGGGAACCATGGAACATGTTCGTGCCCGATTTCGTAAGGATATTCACGACGCCGGCGGCGGTGCGGCTGATTTCGGCGCTATACAGGTTCGTCTGAACTTTGAACTCCTCGATCGCGTCAATCGACGGCCGGACACCAATCGTGCCGATAAACCGCTCGTTGTTATCCATGCCGTCGATCAGATTGTTATTCGACACCGGATCCTGGCCATTCACCGAGTACGATGAGTTCAAGCGGCGGTCATCGGGTCGCGTGCCGGTAGCCAGGCCGTTTCCAGGTCCGGCGCTTACGCCCGTGACCAACTGCGTCAATTGAACGTAGTTGCGGCCGTTCAACGGCAGGTCCTGAACCAGTTTCCCCGTGATGGCCGTTCCTAACGTGGCAGTGTCGGTCTGAAGCAGGGCCGCCTGTGCCTCGACATTCACTGTCTCGTTGACGGCGCCAACCACCATCTGCGCCTCGATTCGGGCACGATCACCGGCCGCCAGCACGACGCTGGCAACGGTGAATGTCTTGAAACCTGGTAATTCGAACCGGACGCTGTATCGGCCAGGAGGCAGGAGATTGAAAACGTAATCTCCCGTATCGCTGGACACCGCCGAACGAGTCGCGGCCGTGCCGAGGTTTTCGATGACAACCGTTACACCGGGCAACACGGCTCCACTGGAGTCGGTGACCCGGCCGACGACATCGGCCGTGGTCACTTGTGCGACGGCGTAGACGCTGAAGACCAGCACGAGGCCGATAATCAAGAAGAACTGAGTTCTCATACATCCCTCCACTTCCAGGTGACGCCTTCCGGCGGCAGCGTTATGCAAACGATTTCAGCAGTTATGTAAACGATTTCAGGACCGATGGAGGCAAATCTTAACAGCGCCAAAACAACGGAGCAAGCAAAACCTGCTATGGCGAGGACGCAAGATACGCGACAAGATTGGCTACGTCATCGGCCGAATAGTTTTCCAGCAGCGCGTGGTGCCGCTGCTCGGCCGCCGTGAGCTTCGTGTCCTTCAGGCGATCGACGCTGAACGAGCGCTCGACCTTCAAGCCCTTCGGATCGAGGACGGCCGCTCGCAGGGCTGCCGCATCGTATTTGCGCCCGATGCCGGAAAGATCGCGATCTATCGCGTGGCATGAGCTGCAGGCGCGGTCGAAGTACGTCTTTCCTGCCGCTGCATCTCCGGGCGTGACCGTGGCAGCGGTCAGCTCCTGATACCGCCCCTGCCGCCGCGCGTAATGAATCCACGTGACGATCGCGGCAATCTGCTGGTCGCTCAGGTCGGAGAACTGCGGCATTGGCGAGAGCTTGGCGGTCTGCGGAATGCCGGCACGCAGAAGCGGGCCGATGCGGTTGCCGTTTTCGTCCCTGCCGACCAGTGCCGAGTGCATCAGATCGGTGGCTTCCCCACGCGACACCAGATTCAAGCCATGGCAGTACGCACAGCCGAAGAGAACAAACGTCTCCTTCGCGTGCTGCAGGACAGGATCCGCCATCGGCGGGCCGAGAAACGCTGTGTCGTAGCTGCGATGCGTGGCCGTTTGCGCCGCCAGCGACGCGGCTAACAGCAGAACACAGCCGGGAGCAAGGAGTCGCTTCATCACGCCACCGCCCGCTTGCAATAGTCGAACATCAGGTCTACTTCTTCGACCTCCGGCCGCAGCGTTCCATGCTCGAACTCGAGCAGCGCGACAATCGGCCATCGGTTGTCGCGCACCATCCGCAGCAGCTCGATGATGGGCGCGTCGCCTTCGCCAAACGGTGCGCTGCGACCGTTGTGTTTGCGTCGATCCCCGACGTGCATACCGGCCACCCGCTCGTGATGGCGCTCGAGGAAGCCGACACAATCCCCGTCCGCCGCAGTGAAGTGGCGGACGTCAAGCATCATCTTGAAATCCGGAGACATGGACAGGCCCTTCACCATACTGGCTTCGCTCGCGTAGGCGTCCGGGTCCGACAGGTTGTCGTGGTTATGAAGCCCGATGAACATCCCATGCCGGCTGGGGAACGGAACGAGCCGGCGCGACAGCGCAAGTCCGAACGAACCGACGCAGCCGCGTGCGCCGAGAATCTTCGCGCCCTCGAAGGCCGCGTCGAATTCGGCGTCGGTATAGCTGTCGTCGAAATTCACGTAATACGTGAACACGGAGATGCCTGCATTATCGAGTTCCTTTCGCACACTCTGGTAGTACGCCGGCGGCGGCGTCAGGCGCCATTCACGCAGCTTGTCTCGTGCCGCCGCGGGGGTGACGCCCGAGGCGGTGAAACGCGGCTCGACCCACGTTGAGTGCAGTTCGACCATGCCCATGCCGTTTCGTATAAGCCGCCGGATCAACTCTCCACGGTTTTCGCGCGTCATCGCGAGATCGTGATAGCAGAACGGCTGCAGCCCGAACTGCACGCCGCTGATGAAGGACCGATTCGGCCTTACGGCCTGCGCCGCAGTGATCGCCGATCGCAGAGCAAATGCAGGAAGAACCAGTGGGAGCGCCAGTCCGGTCTTTGTGAATTGACGACGGGTTAGCATGAGATTTTTTCAGAATTTCTCCTGTGCTGCAGAGGCGACAGCCGGCATAGCTGATGCGGCAGTTTCGTTTGCTTCTTCTGCGGACCGGAAGAAAAGAGCGAACAGAATCAAAATTGCAGCCGCTCCCGCGGCGGGTAAAATCCAGATCCTGCCCCAAATGTGGCTCACTTCAGCACCGTTGGCGAAGCTGAACGCATCCACGATCTTTCCTGAGAACCACGAGCCAATGAACATCCCCGCGCCGAGCGTGGCGAAAGCAATGAAACCTTGAGCGGCCGCGCGCAGATCTACAGGCGCCTTGCGGTCCACATAAATTTGGCCGGTGACAAAGAAAAAGTCATAGCACACGCCGTGCAGGAGAATTCCGGCGTAGAGCAGCCAGACCAGAGGCCCGTTGTTGCCGCCGGCGAAAAGCATGTATCGAGCGGCCCACGCACCCATTCCGGCCAGCAGCATGTACTTGACTCCAAGCCTGCGGAAGAACCACGGCATGACGAGCATGAAGAAAATTTCCGACATCTGGCCGAGCGTCATTTTGCCGGCGGCATTCGTCACATTCAGCTCATTGAGAAAGGGATTCGTGAAGGTGTAATAAAACTGAAGTGGAATGCAGATGAGAAATGAACCCAAAACGAAGATCGCGAAGGAACGGTCGCGCATGAGCTTCAGAGCATCGATACCGACGACGTCGCGCCAGGTCGCGCGCTGTCCGGTTTTTTGTGGCGGAGTATGGGGAAGCAAGAAACAAAATGCCCCAAGCAACCCTGACGCGGCAGCAGCAATGCGCATCGGTATCGCTGTCGGCTCGATGCCGAGAGTTCCTACCGTCAAGCCCGCTACAATCCAGCCGATGGTCCCAAGAACGCGAACACCCGGAAACTCGCGGCCAGGATCATCCATGTGGCGGAACGAAAGTGAGTTGGTTAGCGCCAGCGTCGGCATGTAGGTAAGCGTATAGACGAGCAGCACCCCGTACAGCGGCGCGAACGTTGTCTGCATCGACGCGTACAACAACACCACGCCGCCAACCAGGTGCAGAGCCGCAAGAATTCGTTCGGTTGCGAAGAATCGGTCCGCAACCATTCCGACGAAGAACGGTGAGACCATTGCCGCCGACGCCGTGGTGCCATAGGCCAGCCCGATTTGCTCGCCGGAGAAATGAAGAGTTTCGGCCAGCCATGTCCCCATCGTGACGGACCACGCTCCCCACACGAAATACTGGAGAAACATCATGATGGAGAGTTTTAAACGTGTTGCTCTATGCATAACAAACATTTTGAAATCGGACGAATCAACTCCCCTCCTAAGTTAGGAGGGGAGCCGAGCCCGAAGGGCGAGGCGGGGTGGTTCCTTTTTGGAACCACCCGTCTTCGCTCACTTCGTTCGCGAAGCCACCCCTCCTAACTTAGGAGGGGAGTGGATTCGGCCAACTTGAAAATTTCTCCCTACCACCGTCTCGGGTTCCAGGTACCTTGTGCGACTGTCGGTACATAGGTATCGAGACCCGGTGGCGGAAAATCGATCGTGCGGCCTTGTTCGGCGCTTAGATATCCCGCCATCAAAATTCGTACGACTTCCAGACCGTCTTTAAAAGTAAGCGCCGGCCTTTCATTCTTGAGGAAAGCTCTCACGAAATGCCGATCTTCCGCCTCATAGCCGTAGGCGGCTGCTTCATTCGCCACGACGGGCATCTGGCCCATTTCCGCGTTTTGTTTTTCCAGCAGGTCCTCACCGGATTGGCCTTTTACTTCGCGGCTGAAAAACAACTTCAAACCACTGTCCAGCGTGTTCCACAACATCGAATACTCGGGACCCAACAATTCGGCCGAGAGTCGAAGCCCGGCTCCGACGAAGCTCCACGAGGTCGTGGCTTCGCCGATCGCGAGCGTCCCATCATCGGTTTTGAAGTCGATGGTCACACGGGCGAAATCTTCCGCTGGCTTGGCGCGGTAGTTCACACCGTCGCCCATGACCTTTTCGAGCCGTTCAGCGTATTCGGGCAGCGTCCATTTCAAGCTGGCGATTTGGCCGGAAATGCAGATCGGTTGAAGAGAAGAGTAGGGGGCGCCGGGCGACGTCAGAAGATGTCGCACCAGCATGACGGAATGGCACATCATATCGTTCAACACGCCGCCGCCTTGTAAATCGCCGCGCCAAAACCAGGGTTTGTGAGGGCCGCTGTGCTCTTCTGCGGCTCGCGCGAGGTAGGGCCGGCCGGTACCGGGAACGGCGCGCTTCCACAAGATGTCGCGCCCCGCCTCGACGGATGGCGCGAAAAGCTGATTCTCGAGATAGCCGTTCGGCAGACCGGCGCTTTCGATGAGTTCGACAATCCGCTTCGCCTCGGCGCCATTCCGAGCAAGAGGTTTCTCGCAAGCCACGCCTTTCAGCCTTGCGCGCCCACGCGTGGCCGCCGCGACGATCTCTTCGAAATTTTCGAGCCGCGTATGATTCGGGCCGCAAACCCAGATGGCTTCGATTGCGGGATCGGCAACCATCTCGCTGATCGAACGGTGGAGGTGGGGTTCTCCGACTTCCAGGGCACGCGCAAGATTCGCCGCTTCCGCCGCATTGTTTCCGTTTGGACTCCAGATGCCTCGAACATCGGCGTCGCGAACCCCAACGAAAGCTTTCAGGTGAAAGCGCGCGTTGAAGCCGCTGCCGATGATTCCAATTCCTAACCGCTCTTTGCCCATTCTTTTCTCCGCCTGATCCAGAACCCCTTCTACACGGGCCGCCATTATACTTCAGCCGGGCGTGGATGTAATCGTTTTCATCTCGGGAAAGCAGAAGGCTTGTCGGTAAACCCGCAATCGAGGTGTTATGATGACACGCCAATGCCTGGAGGGTCTTTACCAGATATCTATGCGGTCGCGAAGCGGGCCGGTGTCTCGACCGCAACCGTTTCGCGGGTCCTCAGCCGTCCCGAGATCGTCGCTCCGAGCACGCGTCGAAAGGTCATGCGCGCTGTCGAGGTTCTGGGTTACGCGCCGAATGCGGCTGCGAAGAACCTGCGAACTCTGAGATCCCGGAAAGTTCTGGTGACGGTTCCCGACATTTCAAATCCGTTTTTCTCTCTTATCCTTCAAGGCATCGAAGACACCGCATTGGGCGAGGGCTACTCGGTTTTGGTGGGCGATACACAACATGATGTGAAACGTGAAGAGCGTTACGCGCAGATGCTCAAGCGGCGCGAAGCCGATGGCCTTATTTTCCTGGGTCACCGGCTGCCCCGGGAAGCAGCCGTCCTCATCAAATCGATGGCGCCGCGGTGCGCGCCGGTGGTCAATGGCTGCGAATTCAGCCCGCGATTGGGCGTACCCAGCGTTCACATCGACAATCGTAAAGCCGCGGCCGAGGCGATGGACCATCTTTATGATCTGGGCCATCGGCGCGTCGGCGTCATTACCGGACCGCTCGTCAGTCCACTCAGCCGCGATCGGCTCAGGGGCGCGCTCTCCAGCGCGAAACTGCATGAGGCAGAAAAAGAATGTCTTGTGGTGAAAGGCGATTTCTCGATCGAGTCGGGCCGCACCGCGGCAGAGCAACTGCTCGGCGCAGCAGAACGTCCAACAGCGATCTTCTGCTTTAACGATGAAATGGCGATCGGTGTGATCGATACAGCGAAACGCCTTGGGCTCCGCATTCCCGCAGATCTTTCCGTGGCCGGCTTCGACGATATCCGTTTTGCGCGCTACACTGATCCGCCGCTCACGACCGTGGCGCAACCCATGCGGGAAATCGGCGAAGGCACGGTGCGTCTGCTATTGCAAATCTTAAATGGCCAGTCCGCGCCTCCAGAATCCATCACGTTGCCGCACACTTTGATCATTCGCTCCAGCACGGCACCATTCCCCTCCTCGCAGAGGAGGGGTGGCGCGTAGCGCCGGGGTGGTCGGTTCGGCGAACGGTTTCGGCCGAACTGACCACCCCGTCTGCGCCTTCGCTTCGCTCGGCGCATCCACCCCTCCTCTGCGAGGAGGGGAATGTTAGCTCTCCAATATCTTCTTTACATACTCCATCTGCCATCTGGTTTCCTCGACGGGGCTGCCAGGCCCTCGATACTCCCGCTCGAGCAGGCAGATGATCGGATAGTGGTTGTCTCGGATCAGGGTCAGGCATTCCTTGATGGGCGTGTCACCCGTACCCAATTGTACGTTTGGCCCCTGATTCCGCTTGCGGTCTTTAATGTGGAGGTGCGTTATCCGATCGTGATGCTTCCGGAGGAATGCCGCCGCGTCGTTGTTGCCTGCCGTGTAATGGCCGATGTCGAGGTTGATCACGAATGACTTCGACATGCCTAACAGCTTTTCCATGCTCTCGGCTGTAGCGACCTCGTTTGGGTCCTCGACCATCGCGTGCGGGTGCCACGCCGGTCGGATCTTGTACTTCTCGGCGAAAGGCGCAATGCGCGGGCCCATACCGACTCGAGTCTGATTCGTGGTGAACAGATTTATCTTTAGCGCCTGCATTTGCTTGAAGGCCGCCTCGATCTCGGCATCGGTAAAGTCATCCCCAATCGTCATGACGTAGGAAAACAGATTGAGACCCGCCGCATCAAATTTCGTGCGGACTTCCCTGAAACGGTCTAACGGAAGCGCCAGCCTGAACTGCCTCAGCTTTTCGCGGGACTCCAGATATTCGGGCGTGATCTTGTCGGGTGGCTGGCCAAAACGACCTCCGTTGACGACTTGCGGCTCGTTCAGCATCATCACATTCACGAGTTCGACATTCGCAGCTCCGATCTGAATGGACTGTTCGACGATGATGTCGATCGGGTCTTTGCCGGCAATTGCGGGCAGCGGATTGAGGGAGCCCGTGATCAAACCCACCTTGACACCCCTCACGGTCGAATCGAGTCGCGCAGCCGAGAAAGTGGCCGACGGAATCGCGGATAAGGCCAGCGCGGAGAGTGATCCTTTGACAAATTCACGTCGTGAATACATATTGCGTCACCTTTCGTTCAACAGGAATTTGGTACGGTCCGCGTCGTTGGGGTTGCAGTTGTAGACGCGGGGTTCGCTGATTCGGGAGACCTTGTAGTATCGGAACTCGTAGGTATGCGGTTTGTGAAAGACCTTGGGGTCGTCCCACGTAAACGTCACGGACAACCGCTGGCCGTTTTCCAACAAACGATATCGCTCGATCAGATGTGAATCGGGCGTTCTGACGCCTCCCCCAGGAATGCTTCGGACACCGCGGTCATTGAATCCAAGGGTATCGACTACCAGCGTGTCACCGTCCCAATGTCCAATGGAATGTCCGTTGGTTGTGGGATCGAAGTCGTCCTTGTCAGGGTGATTGCGTCCATCCGTATAGATGTACCTCACGGACGACGGTGATTTGGCAACAACGGCAGTAACGGTAGGGCTCTGTCGAATATCCAACGGTGCGCGATCTCCCATCAGAGCGGGCACACCCACATTGATGCACCAGCGAATGGCCTCGAGGTCGCGCTGGCGTTGGTTGGGCTGATCCGCCGCCGCCGGCGCGGTAAGAGACGCTGCGGGAATGTTGAAGCTGTCGTATCGGAGTTCCCAATACCCAGAGATGTCGGGAGGAGTTTGAGCGTAGGCTGTGGAGGCAGACAGCGCCAGAAGCGCAAGAAAGAGACGTATTCCCCTCCTCGCAGAGGAGGGGTGGATGCGCCGAGCGAAGCGAAGGCGCAGACGGGGTGGTCGGACCGGCGAGATGTTTAGGCCGAACTGACCACCCCGTCGCGCCAGCCTAGCGGCTGCCGCGCCACCCCTCCTCTGCGAGGAGGGGAATGTGTCGCATCCACAACTCGTCATAACTATCGCCCTCCTTACCTTTGCGGAGGCGGCACGACCGACTGGAGTTGCCTCTGCTGGTACGCCGGATCACTGGGATCGTCGTTATTCTCGATCGGATTGGTTCCGACGAGCTTCTTGTACGTGTACGAATAGGTGTGTGGAGCCAGCAGCACCGTGGGATCCTCCCATGTGAACGTTACCGACAACGCCTCGCCGCCCTCCGACAAGCGAAAGCGCTCGATGAGACGAGTGGTTTCCTTGGCGCGTCCTCCACCCGGAGTGACGATAACAGGCCGGCGGCTGTCGCAGACCCTCGAGGGGAATCCAATCGTATCGACGACAAGCGTGTCGCCTTCCCAGCGGCCGATGGAGTGCCCGAACCCGCTCGCAACGTAGTCAGCAGCCTTTATATCAGGATGGCCGCGACCGTCGATGTAGATGAAGCGCCCGCGATTCGCTTCCGCCCCGATCAAAATTTCTTCCCTGGACTGGACGATATTGAGCGGCGGTGATGAGGCCATCATCATTGGCAGATTACCGAACGGGCAGCTTGCCAGACGGGCGGCCCGGTTGACGACCTCTCCGGCAGCCTCACGCGCAGCGATGGCTTGATTGTCCTTGATGATCTCGGGGCGGAGTGAGGGCTTTGGAACGTTGTCGTACCAATCACTCCAGTTTCCGGATCCCGGATCCTGAACGATCCACATTCCTGAAATATCGGTCGCGCCCTGTCCGGCCGCTGGCGCACACCAACAGGACAGCAAGACCAAGCTCGCCGCAACGATCCTGTCAGTAGAGAGTGAAGGCATAAAGCGTATCTCCCGCGGCCGTCAATATACATTGGCGGCCGTCGATCATGTAGGTTTCCGGAGCGTTCGTCACCTGTCCGACGTAGCTGTGCCAAAGGATCTTTCCGTTCGCCGGGTCGAACGCAACCAGATTCCCGGATACGTCACCGGTAAAAAGCAATCGTCCGGCCGTCGTCAGCAACCCAGGGGCTCGCGCATCATTTCCTAAGGTTCGATACTTGTGACGCCAGGCGATCTTTCCGGTTTTGTAATCGATCGCCGTAAGATAACTCCCAACCGTCGCTACGTTCAGCTCTTCCTTGCCGCCCAGGCCCATCGCGCCGCGCGGATCGATTTCCGTCAGGTAGTACATGGCATAGGTATCGGTGGATGGAACATAGAACAGTCCCGCTTCAGGACTAAAAGCCGGCGGCGGCCAGTTGGTCGCGCCCTGATTGGCGGGTGAGACGAGGGCTCCGGCAATGTGAAAATCTTTATCAGGATTTCGAACGGGCTGGCCCTTCGCGTTGAGATCACTCGCCCAATTTGCAGAATCGGAGAACTTCCCCGTAACCAGATGTTCGCCCGTCAGGCGATCCAGCGTGAAGTAGTAGCCGTTACGGCTCGCAGTGAGCACAAGCTTGCGAGGCCTGCCGTTGAATTCTCCGTCGACCAGCACGGGAGTCTGCGCAGAGTCCCAGTCGTGTGTGTCGTGGGGTGATGTCTGGTAATACCAGGCCATCTTGCCTGTATCGACATTGATGGCGACCACCGCGCAGGTGAACAGGTTGTCGCCTTCGCCGCGGGTCTGTGACGTGTATGCCGGAGACGGATTGCCGCTTCCAAAAATATAGAGATTGGTCTCGGGGTCGTACGAACCGGGAACCCACGGCTGGCCTCCACCGTGTCTGGCGGCATCGAGATCTTTCCATGTTTCGAGTCCGGGATCTCCAGGATTCATCGGCACCGCATAAAATTTCCATTGGAGCTCGCCGGTTTCAGGATCGAAGGATTGAATGAATCCCGGCTCGTCCAGATCATTGCTCGAACCGACCAGGACATGATTCCGGATCACAATGGGCGCCATTGTCGCGAAGTATTGCTGGTTGAAACTTAGAATTTCTTTGTGCCAGCGCTCCTTGCCGCTGCGAGCGTCGAGGGATACCAAGTAATCGTCGGGCGTGACGAAGAAGAGGTAGTTGCCCCATATCCCCACACCGCGATTTCCAATATGAGTGCCGCCTCTGGTTTTCCAGAAGTAATGCCAGAGTTCGTGTCCGTCGCGAGCATCGAGAGCCCACGTATTGTCGGGTGTGGTGACATACAGCACGCCATCGACCTGAAGTATGGCGCCCTTGACTTGTGTCGCGCCGGCGGCCACGATGTCGCCCGGACCTTCTCCACCGATGATCAGCGACGGTGTTCCGGACGCACCCTGGGGGCCTCCGGGAGTTGGTCCGTTGGTCAGACGGTGCGTCCAGGCGAGAGTCAGGTTCTTCACGTTGGATTGGTTGATATGGGTCAGAGAACTGTAGCGCCTTCCGCTGTAATCCCCCGAGTAGGTCGGCCAGGAATCCGAAAGCGGCTTCAGCAGCGAGCCCGGATCGAGTCCCTGAGCGGCAACCAGCGTGGGCGTTATCAAGAGCCACAAGAGCCAAAGGATAACGAGTAGTGTCGCACATTCCCCTCCTCGCAGAGGAGGGGAGGCGCGAAGCGCCGGGGTGGTCAGTTCGGCCGAAATATTTTCCCGAGCTGACCACCCCGTCTGCGCCTTCGCTGCGCTCGGCGCATCCACCCCTCCTCTGCGAGGAGGGGAATACATTCGCTTCTTTCTCTTCATTTCAAAGTCACCAGGTAAGCGGTTACATTGTGGATGTCTGCGTCGGCATAAGTGCGCAACAGGCTCTTGTGTCCTGCGAGCGGATCGCGAATCTCGACCGCGGGCGTGTTGCCTTCGGTCTGAAATGACCGGTGCGTGCCGTCAGCCAGCGTCAAAGAAATCACAAAGTCGTCCATGCGGTCGATTTTTCCTTCCACCTTTTCACCGGAGGGCAATGTGACGGTGGCCGTCATCGGCGGCGCAGTTCGGGCGGGCCCGGCACCGCCCAGGCGGCCGCCACTGCCCGGCAGGATCCATGTCTGCTGGAGTGCTTTGGGGTCCGTGTACTTGGACGCCAGTCCTTTCAGATCACCGGTTACGGAATGGCACGGAGCGCACCTTGCATTGAAGAACGCCTCACCGGCTTTCGCATTTCCCACCACAATGTTGATACTTCCAGGTCCGGTGCGGCTGCTGACAGGGAAGCTGTGAATGTACGAGGCAATGTCGGAAATCTGATCGGGAGTGAATGTGAATTTCGGCATTCCCCGGTCGCGGCCGTTGAGCAGAACGGGACCGATCGACTCACCTTTTTGATCATCCAGTACAAGCTCGGATCGGAGCAGGTTGGGTCCGTCGTCACCGCCGCGAGCATCGGCTCCGTGGCAGAAGCTGCAGTTGACGTCGAACAGTACTTTCCCGCGCGCCACCGCAGCCGGGTCGGTGACCGGCCTTTGGGGATACGCGATGAAGCCTCCGCCTCCCCGCGCACCGCCGGGTGCCGGCGGATTCTGGGCGGCGGCCGCAATCGCGAGAACGCAAGCCAGAATGCTGATGAAGACGTTTCTAATGCGCACAGTTTGCCGCAGCCTATTGCTGGTCCGCTTTGGGCCGCGCAATATCCTGGTAAAGACGTTTGCCGTCGGGCAGGATGACATAGAACATCGATGCACCCTTCGAGCCGTCCTTTAATGGATGCGCGATGACGGTGACCTTGTCGCCTGCTTTGAACGTTGCTCTCGTCCAACCCTGCCTGGCCATGATGTTGGTGCTCGCCCCTTCGATATCTCATGTGCCCACCGTCGAAGCATCGCCGGAGTCCGTATCGACTTGAAGCGTCACATGGACATGAGGATTGACCCATTTATATTCGACGACGGTCCCTTTATACGCCACGTCTTTGTTCATGTCGAACATGGAAAAGGAATGGTGGCCCCACACGGGAGCGGCCGCCGAAAGAAAGATCGCCAGCAAGCCCGATAACGCGATTTTCACTCTCATCTTCTTACTCCTGAATTCTAATTCCGTGGTGATTCGGTCAGAAACCGCGCACGATCCTGGTCGAAAGGATCGCAGGACCAGTTGCGCGCATTCGTGTCCCTGGGCGCGCGGTAGTACGTGAATTCGTACGTATGGGGCTTCGCGAACACATGCGCATCTTCCCAGGTGAACGTCACGGAAAGCTGTTTCCCACCATTTAACAGGCGGTAACGTTCGATCAAGTGGGAATCCGCCGTCTTGTACCCGCCGCCCGGAATACTCGTGATTCCGCGGTCCGTCGCAAATCCGATTGTATCCACAATGAAGGTGTCGCCATCCCATCGGCCGATGGAATGCCCGTTGGTTGTAGGATCAAACGTGTCCGGATTGATGTGGCCGCGACCGTCGGTGTAGATATGACGCGCGGTCGATACAGCCTGGGCCACGATGGCGACCTCAATACGTCCCTGCCGGATGTCGAGTGGAGATTGTTCCATCAATGCCGGTACACCCAAAAAATTACACCACCGGATCGCCATCCGATCTCTTTCACGGTGCGCTTCCATATCCTTTGCCGTGACCTTTGAGACAAGAGCGGCGGGCGGAATATTTTTACTGTCGAATCTCAATTCCCAGAAACCCGAAAGGTCCGCCGTTGATGTTTTGGTTTGTGCCAGTAAGCTGCCCAACAGGATGATCCCCAATACGTTCATCATCGTTGCACCGGAGGGACAATCGACTGTCGTTGCAAGGGATCGCTCG